>ERZ773147.1640-NODE-1640-length-22376-cov-6.896152_pt1 | contig 22376 bp, 16 predicted proteins | sample MGYA00580851_ERZ773147 | MGnify/ENA primary metagenome ERZ773147 (study PRJEB29015, sample SAMEA2737818) | human gut metagenome | biome: human gut; feature: human-associated habitat; material: faeces | place: China | collected 2012 ... | reverse complement strand
ACGACAACCAGGACCTGGCCATGAAGTATGGCGTCATGAGCATCCCCACGCTGATTGTGTTTAAGAACGGCGAAGAGATTGACCGCTCGGTTGGCGCTCTGCCCAAGGCGAGGCTGCAGGCGCTGCTGGAGAAGCATCTGTAATACGCTTGTTACTTACCCGCCGTCCATGAGCGCTTTTGCACCGCTCGCCGGACTTCTGGATGCACCGAGTGCAACCACGGATAGTATGGTAGTCACAAACAGCCCCCAGTGAACGGGTGCGGGTCGCACAGACTCGTACCCGTTTTCTTATGCAGCTGCGCGCAAAGCGGGCGTAGTAAAATCTGAACCACTGAACTGCCCCATACAAAAGGAGATTTCCCATGCATGATGTTGGAATGAACATGAGCCAGCTTGCCATGAGCGTCAAACAGGTCGACGACACCATCGAGCTCGCTCACGAATGGAGCCATCAGTTGCTACATGCGACCGAGAATTTTGACATGGAGCGCATCGGCGCCAAGCTCGAGGCCGCCATGGCCGCGCTGCACGAGGCGCATGACGCGCTCGAGGGCTACGAGGAAGCCATCGAGGCCGACCACAACTCCGTCGGCTCCGTGAAGCTGGTGTAAGGTGGCCGAACACGAGCACTGCTGCGGGTACGAGCACGAGCATCCGCACGGGGCGGACGGTGACGCGGGCTGCCACTGTAGTGGCTCCGGTTCCGAGCTGGTCCGTTTTTCGGTTACCGCACCCGACGACCTGCTGCGCCGTTTTGACGAGCAGATCGCGCGCCGCGGCGACGTGGCCAACCGCTCCGAGGCCGTGCGCGACCTGATTCGCGCCTCGATTGCCAAGGAGCAGATGCGCACGCCCGATGAGCATGTTATCGGGTCGCTCACCATGATTTACGACCACCATACCGGCGACCTGACGCGCCGTCTGGACGAAGTGCAGCACGACTACACCGACGAGATCGTATCGACCATGCACGTGCATCTGGATCACCACAACTGCTTGGAGATTCTGGCGCTCAAGGGTCGCGGCGAGCGCGTCTACGAACTAGCCGACCGCCTGCTGGGCCTGCGCGGCGTTAAGCACGGCGAGCTCACGTGCGCCGCCACCAAGCAGAGCCTGGGACTGTAGCGGGATTTCCCGCAGCGCACCTGCCAAAAAGGGACAGGTTTGTTTTGGCAGGTTTAGAAGTTTTACCGACCAAAATAAACCTGTCCCTTTTTGGTCGGTTTTGACGAGGGGAAGCCACATGCGGCATGTGCATATTCATGTGACGGGCATTGTGCAGGGCGTTGGCATGCGGCCATTTGTGTATCGCGAGGCTATGGCGCATGGCATCTGTGGCTGGGTGCTCAACGCGGGCGATGGCGTACACATCGAGGCGCATGCTTTGAGCGAGGCGCTCGACGAATTTGTCACCGCGCTGTCGGAGCACGCGCCGGCCGCAGCCCGCGTTGAGCATGTCGCTGTTGCAGACCTGGAGCCCGACGCTTGGGATGCCGACGATGAGCAGGTCTTTCGTATTGTAGCGTCACAGGATCAGACCGTGCACACGACGCTCATCTCCCCCGATATCGCCACCTGTGACGACTGCCTGCGCGAACTGTTCGACCCCGCCGACCGTCGCTATCACTACCCCTTTATCAACTGCACCAACTGCGGGCCGCGCTTTACCATCATCCGGTCGCTGCCTTATGACCGAGCGGCCACGTCGATGGATTGCTTTCCTATGTGCCCCGAGTGCGCTGCAGAGTATGGCGACCCGCTTGACCGGCGCTTTCATGCGCAGCCCGATGCCTGCTTTGACTGCGGGCCACATATTACCTGGCGCGAGGCGGCGGGCGACATGGAGCTCGAGGGCTCGGGGGCGATGCCGGCCGTCGGCAGCACGCGCGAAACCAGCGATGCCATTATTGACCGCTGTGTCGAGCTGCTGGCCAGCGGCGGTATTGTCGCCATCAAGGGGCTGGGCGGATTCCATCTGGCCTGCAACGCCGCCAATGAGCAGGCGGTGGTCGAGCTGCGCCGTCGCAAGCGCCGCAGCAACAAGCCGCTTGCCGTTATGGTGCGCAGCCTTGCCGATACTGAACGCCTGTGCCATGTCGATGATGCCGAGCGCGACTTGCTGGCCGGCAGCATCCGCCCCATTGTGCTGCTGCGCCGCCGTGTTGTTGGCGAGGGAGATTCCCCCGACGGCCTTACACTCGCGCCATCCGTCGCGCACGATCTACCCGATCTCGGCGTCATGCTCCCCTATACACCGCTTCAGCATCTGCTGCTTGCAGCTGCCTCGTCGCATGGCATGCACGCGCTGGTCATGACCAGCGGAAACCTGAGCGAGGAACCTATCGAGACCGACGATGCCCTTGCATGGGAACATCTTGTTGCCGCCGGCATCGCCGACGCGCTACTTGGCAACGACCGTGCGATTCTCTCACGCTACGACGACTCCGTGGTACGTGTGGTCGACGGCACCGTCATGCCTGTGCGTCGCGCACGCGGATATGCGCCGCAACCGTTGTCGCTGCCGGCGCTCGACGGCACTGCACCCTGCGTGCTCGCCTGCGGGCCGCAGCAAAAAGCCACGATCGCGCTCACGCGCGAGGACGCCGACGGCCATGTGGCCTGTTTTGTGTCGCAGCATATCGGCGATGTCGAAAACGGCGCGACCTTCGATGCCTGGAGCGCCGCCCGCGCACGTCTAGAAAACCTCTTTGACCTGACGCCTGCCGCCCTGGCATGCGACATGCATCCCAACTATCTATCGAGCCAGTGGGCGCGTGAGCGGGCACGGGAGCACAGTCTGCCGCTAATCGAAATCCAGCATCATCATGCGCACATCGCGAGCGTAATGGCAGAGGCGATTGTCGCTGGCCGGATTGCGCCTGATGCACGCGTCCTCGGTATTGCCTTCGATGGTACGGGTGCCGGCACCGACGGCACCATATGGGGCGGTGAGTTTCTTATCGCCGGCCTTGCCGATTTTGAACGCGCCGCGCACCTGCGCACCTGGGCGCTGCCAGGCGGAGCCACATCCGTGCGCGATGCCCGGCGCAATGCCTTTGCCCTGCTGAGCGAGCTCGGCCTGCTCGAGCATCCGGGTGCCGCGGGGCTATTGGGCACCCTCGACGAGCAAACGCGCAGCGTGACAGCCACCATGATCGAGCGCGGTATCAACGCCCCGCGTACCAGCAGCATGGGGCGTCTCTTTGATGCCGCGGCAGCAATTCTGGGCATCTGCGACAAGGCAACCTACGAGGGCGAACCCGCCATAGAACTCGAAGCCGCCGCCTGGCGCGCGTTCAGCAGTGAAAGTGCCTGCCCCACCGGCAATATGGCCAGCTTTTCCGTAACCGAATCATCCCGTCCGGACGACTGCCATGTTCTGAACTCCAGGCCGCTTTTTGAGGCGCTTTTGGAGGGAATCAGGACCGGCGTGCCCGCCGGCAAGCTCGCGCTCGACTTCCATGTCACCATCGCACGCGCGTCGGCCCGCATCGCAAGCGAGATCTGCGTCCGTGAAGACCTCGACACCGTCGTGCTCTCGGGCGGCGTGTTCATGAACCGACTTTTGCTTCGGCTCCTTACCCACGAACTCAAAGACGCCAGTCTTGCCGTCTTGGTCCCCCGCTCCGTGCCCGTCAACGACGGCTGCATCGCCTACGGTCAGGCCGCCATCGCTCGCGCTCACCTCGCGCAGACAGCATCGCGATAGGCTGTTTTGCCAGCCTGCGCGCCGCCGTCTCACAGGTGTAACGCGTTTGCTCGTGACTCCCGCGAGCGCTACCATCAACTGATGGGTAATTAGGCGCCTATCCAGCGCAAAACGTATAAAAGGGGAACATTATGTGCCTTGCCGTTCCCGGTAAAGTGGTCAAACGCGACGACGACCTTAAGGCGACCGTCGACATGATGGGCATCGAGCGCACCGTTTCGCTGCGCCTCGTGCCGACGGCACAGGTAGGCGACTATATTCTCGTACACGCCGGCTTTGGCATCCAGATCGTCGACGAGCAGGAAGCGCAAGAAACGCTCGAGCTCGTTAATGCCATGACCGAACTGGCCGAAGAAGACCAACTGGCCAGCAATCCGGCCGAGGCATACTAGTGGCGGCCGGACAGCCGGCGCGCTCCGGTATCGACTTTTCGGCATTTCGCGACCCCAAGCTGGCTCGCGAGCTCATCGATCGTATTCATGAGCTTGTCGGCGACCGCGCCATCAACCTTATGGAAGTCTGCGGCACGCACACCGTGAGCATCGGTCGCTATGGCTTTCGCTCCATTATGCCTGCCGGGCTCAAACTGCTGAGCGGTCCGGGTTGCCCCGTCTGTGTTACCGCCAACCGCGATATCGACCATGCAATCGCGCTCGCCAAGATGGACGGCGCCATCATCACCACCTTTGGCGACATGATGCGCGTGCCCGGGTCGTCTACCTCGCTCGCCGCGCAAAAGGCGGCGGGGCGCGATATTCGCATTGTGTACTCCCCGCTCGATGCACTCGATATCGCCGAACACAACCCCGACCGCCCGGTCATCTTTATGGGCGTGGGTTTTGAGACCACAACGCCCACCATCGCCGGCGCCATTTTGGAGGCAGACGCGCGCGGACTTTTGAACTTTTCGGTCTATTGCGCCCACAAGACCACGCCGCCGGCGCTGCGCGCCATCGCCAACGATCCCGAGACCACTATCGACGGCTTTATCCTGCCGGGGCACGTCGCCACCATCACGGGCCTGGCGCCCTTTAGCTTTTTGGTCGACGAGTTCAATACCCCGGGTGTGGTCACCGGATTTGAGCCGGTCGATATTCTGCAGGGCATCTGCATGCTGGTCCAGATGGTTGTTGAGGGGCAGCCCGCAATCGACAACGCCTACCGCCGTGGCGTCAACGCAGACGGCAACCCCGTGGCGCGCCAGCTGGTCGAGCAGGTGTTTGAGCCATGCGACACCACGTGGCGCGGGCTGGGGCCGATTGCCAACTCGGGCCTTTCCATCCGCCCCGAGTTCTCGCGCTTTGATGCCCGCACTCGCTTTGACGTGCCCGTTGAGACGACGGTCGAGCCGCGTGGGTGCCGCTGCGGCGACGTGCTGCGCGGGGCCATTACGCCGAGCGACTGCCCTCTGTTCGGCCGCGCTTGTACACCCGAGCATCCCATCGGCCCCTGCATGGTGAGTTCCGAGGGCAGCTGTGCAGCATATTTCCGCTACCGAGGCTGTTAGGTTCCGCCGTTCTAACGAACGGCGGACCGGTCGACGCTGCACCTCACCCATATAATTCCGTCCTCGATTGGAGTTTTCGATATGTCCCGTACTGCCACCGATAGCACTGTCCTGTTGGGCCACGGCTCTGGCGGCCAGATGATGAAACGCATCATCGATGAGGTCTTTTTGGATGCCTTTGGGTCGCCCGAGCTGCTCGAAGGCAACGACGCCGGCGTCGCCGCGCTGCCCGCGAGCGGGCGCATCGCCATGTCGACCGACAGCTTTGTAGTCTCGCCGCAGTTCTTCCCCGGTGGCAACATCGGCCGCCTCGCCGTGTGCGGAACCGTCAACGACGTCGCGACCTCGGGCGCCAACGTGCGCTACCTATCGTGCGGCTTTATCCTCGAAGAGGGCTATCCCATGGACAAGCTGCGTCAAATCGTGCAGACGATGGCCGAGACGGCGCGCGAGGCGGGCGTGTCCATAATCACGGGCGACACCAAGGTGGTCGAGCGCGGCGGGGCCGACGGCGTCTACATCAATACCGCCGGCGTGGGCGAGGTGCCCGCGGGCGTGGCGCTCAGCGGCGCCAACTGCCGGCCCGGCGATATCATCCTGGTGTCGGGTACACTCGGCGACCACGGCATCGCCATCATGAGCCAACGCGAGGGCCTGGCGTTTTCGAGCACCATCGAAAGCGATGCCGCGCCGCTCAACCACCTGATTGCCGATGTGCTTGCCGCAGCACCCGACACACGCTGCTTCCGCGACCCCACGCGCGGTGGCCTGGCGTCCACGCTCAACGAGTTTGCCCAGGCCAGCGGCGTTGCCATGGAGGTCGACGAGGATGCCGTGCCCGTGCGCCCCGACGTGCAGGCAGCCTGCGAGATGCTCGGCTACGATGTGCTGCAGGTGGCAAACGAGGGCAAGATGGTTGCCGTGGTGCCGGCCGAGCAAGCCGATGCCGCGCTGGCAGCCATGCGCGCCGCCCGCTACGGCGAGAACGCCGCCATCATCGGTCGCGTGCTGCCACTTGCCGAGGGCGCCCGTCCCGCCGTGCGCGTACGCACCGGCTGGGGCTCGACCCGTATCCTCGACATGCTTGTGGGAGAACAACTGCCGAGGATTTGCTAACGACAAAGGCTCAGGGCTATTAAAGATATTCAGATTCCAAACATGCCCGGCACGCATGCCCAGTATCATGGGGTGCGTTTTACAACTCAAGCGGCAGGAGCACCCATGGCAGCAGCTTTTTCCCATGTGATCTTTGATCTGGATGGCACCATCCTCAACACGCTCGAGGACCTGGCGGCCGCCAGCAACCATACCTGCGAGATGCACGGCTGGCCCACGTTTGCCGTAGACGAGTACCGCTACAAGGTGGGAAACGGCATGCTCAAGCTGGTCGAGCGCTTTATGCCCGCCGAGTACGCGGGCGACGGCCGTATGTTTGAGCAGACGCTTGCCGAGTTTAGGGCCTATTACGGCGAGCACAAGGAGGACCACACCTCACCCTACGCCGGCACGATTGAGATGCTCGACCGTCTGCGCACAGCGGGCGTTCAGCTTGCCGTGCTCACCAACAAGGATCATATTTCGGCAGCCCCGCTTATCGAGAAATACTTTGGCCCCGATCGCTTTGCGCTGGTACAGGGCCGTGTGGGCGCATTTCCGCCCAAGCCCGAGGCACCCGTCACGTTGCATGTGATGAAAGAGCTGGGCGCCGATCCGGCAACCACGCTCTATGTGGGCGATTCGAATGTCGATGTTCTGACCGGCCACAACGCCGGCCTTAAGAGCGCGGGCGTCAGCTGGGGCTTCCGCGGCCGCGCAGAGCTGGAAGCCGCCGGCGCCGACTACGTGGTAGATACGCAGGACGAACTCGCCGAGCTAATCTTGGGCGAGTAGCGAGCGACACCGCTTAACGCAGCTGCGACAATTCTTCCACGCGGAAAGTGCATCCCGTTTTGGAGCTCCGAAATGGGATGCACTTTCCGTTTGAGGCGCGTCGGGGAAACCGTATCCCGTTTCAGAGCAATATTCCGGGTCGCGGTTTCCGCAACCCGCCCCATCCGGAAACCGCGACCCGGAATTCGGCCAAAAAACCGGGTCGCATTTTCCCGAGCATTTGATACGGCGTTGATACAAGGAGTGTCCCCAACTGCCGGCAGAAAAGGAACGTCCCCAAGTGCCGCCTCAATGACTACCATGGCAACGCCGCAGGTAGAGGACGGGCAGCGAGCGGGCACCAGTGCGAACAAATTGGCATGAAAAGAGGACGGTATAGACCTTCTGGTCATGCCGTCCTCTTTGAATGACAAGTTGTCGCTCTGGTGCCCGCGCAGCGTCGGGCAGTTACGGCGTTTGGTAAAACGCCGTAACGAACTACCGCGTAACTCCCCTAGCTCATCATCGCATTCATCATCTCGGTGGTTGCGGAATCGTCAGCAGACCACTCGCCATCGTCATTGGCGGTGTACTTGAAGGTAACCTTGGTGTCCTTGGTCTTAGCGGCCTTGGTCACGTCGACCATGACCTGGCCGGCCATCTTGTACAGGTCGTCCTCGGAAGGCATCGTATCGAGCGCCGCGATCTTCTCCTGATACTGGGTGGCGAAATCTTCAACGATCTTGTTCATGGACTTGCAGGTAATGGTGACATCGGCAGTCGCGGTGCCCTTGTCCTCGTCGACCGTCACATCGCCGATCTTGTAGTCAAAACCCTCGAGATAGCTCTTGGCGTACTCCTTGGGATCGATGCCCAGCTGCTCGAACTCGTCGCCCGAGGCCTCTTCCAGGCCGGCGAGGAAGTCGTCGCCGCCGTTCTTGACCTCGTCAAACTGCGTCGTAAGATCCTCGGTGATGAGCTCCTCAACCGAAGGACCTCCGCAGCCGGAAAGCACAACCACGCACGCGACCAGAACAGCCATCAGGGGCGCAAGCAGCAGCTTCTTCTTCATGACATTCCTCCCAACAAGCGGCACCGCGCTTCCCGACGCGGTGCGCGTCGTAACAATAAGGCCATACTAGCCGATAACGAACACCCCCGGCAAAGCAAAGGCGCAGTCGGCTCGATTTAACGTCCGAACGGTTTACCGGTCCGCCCAACGCGCAATAAAACGTTCCGCCGCATTGCAATAAAAAAGGGCGGCCAGATAACCCGACCACCCCAAAACACCCTTATGTTGCCGCAGACTACTTGCGGACGACCTTGACGATGGCATCGCCAGCGGAGACAGCGGAGTCAGCCTCGACGGCGAGCTCGACGTCGGCGAACTCGGCGGTGTTGGACACAGCCACGACGACGCAGTCCTTGTAGCCGGCAGCGGCGATCTTGGCGCGGTCGATCTTGAGCATGGGCTGGCCAGCCTTAACGACATCGTCGGCCTTGACGAAGCCCTCGAAGCCGTCGCCGTTCATGTTGACGGTATCGACGCCAACGTGCACCAGAACCTCGATGCCGCTATCGGACTGCAGGCCCACGGCGTGACCCATGGTGACGGTCACCTTGCCGTCGCAGGGAGCGTAGACCAGATCGTCCTCGGGCCACACGGCGCAGCCCTTGCCCAGGACCTCGCCGCCAAAGACGGGATCGGGCACATCGGCCATCTTGATGACCTTGCCCTTGACGGGCGAGCACAGCACGTCGGCGCCGGCAGAAGCAGAGATGGAGGACGGAGCAGCGGCAGTCGCGGGCTCAGCCTTCTTCTTGAACATGTCAAACAGACCCATACGTTTTCTCCTCTTGATTAAGCGCAACGTTGTGCGCATGCCTATGGTGATTATAGTGCCAAATGGTTCAAATGCTAAGGTGGGGACTCGAATCGCGAGCCCATCCCAACGCTTTTCCCCGGTGGCACTCATATTGTCGATTAATCCAGGCCCTCGGCACCGTTGGACTTGATGATCTTCTGGTAGGCGTAGAAGCTGTCCTTGCGGCGGCGCTCGTAGGTACCGGTGCCGTCGTCGTACTTATCGACGTGGATGAAGCCATAGCGCTTGCGCATCTCGCCGGTGCCGGCGGACACCAGGTCGATGGGACCCCACCAGGTGTAGGCGATCAGGTCGACGCCGTCGGCAATGGCCTCGCCCATGGCCTTGATGTGGCTCTGCAAGTAGGCGATGCGGTACGGATCGTGGATGGAACCGTCCTCCTCGACCTCATCGTAGGCGCCCATGCCGTTCTCGACCACCATCAGCGGAATCTCGTAGCGGGCGTAAATCTCGTTGAGGGCGATGCGCAGGCCCAGCGGATCGATCTGCCAGCCCCAATCGGTGGACTCCAGATAGGGGTTCTTGCCGCCAAAGGTCATGTTGCCCTCGGTCATCTCGTGATCCCTGTGGGTGCCCACGGTGCCGGACATGTAGTAGCTAAAGGTGTAGAAATCGACCTTGCCGTCGGCGATATCCTGCAGGTCACCGTCCTCCATCACAAGCTCGACATCGTTCTCGGCCCAGAAGCGCTTGGCATAGAACGGATACTTGCCGCGCACCTGCACGTCGGAGCAGTACCAGTTCATGGTATTCATCTCCTGCTGCGTGGCGAACACGTCGGCCGGATCGCACGTGGCGGCATAGGAGAGGATGAAGCAGTCCATGTTGCCCATCTTAAACTGCGGATAGTGCTCGTGGGCATAGCGCACGACGCGGCCGCTGGCGACAAACTGGTGATGCAGGGCCTGCATACGGGCCTGCGGCGTGGTGTGGACCGCCGAAGCCGGGCCCTCAAAGCCCTGGATCATGCTGGTCCCAAAGAGGTTGCCCATGTCCTGGGTGCCGCAGTTGATCTCGTTGAAGGTGAGCCAGAACTTGACCTTGTCCTGATAGCGGTCGAAGACGGTCTGGCAGTACTTCTCAAAGAAGCCGATGAGCTCGCGGCTCGCCCAGCCGTTGTATTTCTCGACCAGGTGATAGGGCATCTCGTAGTGCGACAGGGTCACGAGCGGCTCGATATTGTGAGCGCGCAGGCAGTCGAAGACGCGGTCGTAAAAGGCGAGGCCGGCCTCGTTGGGCTCGGCGTCGTCGCCGTTGGGGAAGATGCGGCTCCAAGAGATGGACATGCGGAACATGTTGAAGCCCATCTCGGCGAACAGCGCGATGTCCTCCTCGTAGTGATGGTAGAAATCGATGCCGTCATGATTGGGGTAGAAGCGGTTAGGGTCGATGTCGATCGTGATCTGACGCGGCTCCTTGTAGCTGCCGCCCAAGAAATGGTCGTCGACCGAAGGACCGCGGCCGTCCACGTTCCAAGCGCCCTCAAACTGATTGGCGGCCGTGGCGCCACCCCAATAGAAACCCTCGGGGAACTTGATGTTTGCCATGAGCATCTCCTTTGCATTGCGGGTCGATAGGCCGAGTATCGCCCACGCACGCGACAGACAGGGGCAGGGGTGCCAAACCCGACACTTCTTTTCGCAGACGCGCGCTGCAACAGCGCTGCAGCTGAAACTTTTTGACACCGAAGGAGCGAAGACGATCCGCTCCGCGCTTACCGGCGGTATGCCGCGGGGGTGCAGCCATACTTGTCGTGAAACTTACGGTAGAAGAAGCTCATGTTTTCATAGCCCACCGCATGCGCAGCCGCCCCGGCCGTGGCGCCGCCGCACAGAAGCTCGGCCGCACGTACCAGGCGTCGCTCCTGCACAAGCTGCCTAAAGGTCTTGCCCACATGCCGCTTGAGGAGCGCCGTCGCATAATTAGGGCTCAAGCCAAACTCCGCCGCCATCCCCTCGAGGGAGCACGCGGCGAATTCGCGATCGATATAGCCGAGCATTCCCGTCACCAGGGCAGTGGGCCCCGCCGCGCCGTCCGCCGCGCCGCGCACCAGCTCGCGCTCGTAGCAATCCATGAGCTCGGCCAAAAACAGCTGAAACAGACGCAAGACGATCTCGGGACCGTTGGGGCTCGGGTCGTACAGCTCGCAGAGCATCTCCTGCATGTAGCGCCGAATCCGACGGCTCTCGCCGCAATGAAAACGGACATGGCCCCGATGGTCCGTCTCGCTGTTGAGCGCGTTGAACAAAAACCGCGAGACCGCGCTCTCGCGCGAGAGGCTCGACTCGAGACTCCGGCGCAAAAAAGAGCGTGAAACGGTCATGCTCAGCATGATGTCGTCCTCGCCGAGCGCCGCCACGGCATGAGGGCAAAGGGCGTCGAGCAAAAGCACCTCGTTGCGGCGCAACTCGAGCCTCTCCCCCGCCACCGTCTGCGGGCAGCGCCCGCGATACACATAGCTCATCTCCACGTAATCATGCACGTGCTCGGGAACTGCATTAAAGCGCGAGTTTTTCCTTATCGTCAGGCCGCGCGGCATGCCGGGCTGGGCATAGGCAAACCCTGGCTGCCCAATCTTGCGCACTGGGCATCCGTCGATTTCGACATGCTCGGTCATAATCGACCAATCAAATGCCATGCCGTCTTTATAAGCGATCTCACTGGCGCTCAGTTCGCTGAGCCTACGCTCGAGCTCGTCGATCTCCATGGCTTGCCAATCGTTGATTTAGTCATAGTTCGTCGTGATTCAGATATTAGCAGAACGCGCCGACGCGTCCATAATCTGTGCTATGCAGCAGATCGATCGAGCCAAGGAGGATCCATGACCGCGTACTATCAGCAGGTGCTCGAGGGCACATACGACAACCACGTGCTTCCGTTTTTGTGGATGAAGGGCGAGAGCCATAAGACCATTGCCGAGTATCTGGAAAAGATCGCCGGCGCCGACATCCACGAGGTCTGTCTCGAAAGCCGCCCACACCCCGATTTTTGCGGCGAGGGCTGGTGGCGCGACTTGCACTTTGTCATTGACGAGTGCAGGCAGCTGGGCCTTAAGCTCTGGATCTTGGACGACGCACACTTCCCCACGGGCTTTGCCAACGGCGCCGTCAAGGAGGCCGTGCCCGAGCTCCGCAAGATCGTGCTCACGCACCGCACGTTCGACATCGTGGGCCCCACGTCCGCCGCGAGCATCGCGCTCGCCAACATGCTCGACAAAACGGAGCGCTTCTACGGCGTGACATTTATGCAGGACGGCAGCCCCGTCGACGTCGCTTACCGAGTAATCGACGATGCAGACGGCAACCCCAGCCGCCTGGTCTTCGATGCACCTGCGGGCCTCACGCAGGCATGCGTGATGTTCACGAGCGGCAAGACCTCCTACAACGAGGACTACATCAATATGGTCGACCGCGCCTCGGTGGCGCAGCTCATCGATGCTGTCTACGAGCCGCATTTTGAGCATCTGGGCGATGAGTTTGGCAAGACGATCCTGGGCTTTTTCTCCGATGAGCCCGGATTTGCCAACGAGAAGGGCACCACGGGCCCCGATGGCATCTCGGACACGCTCATCGGCAAGGCCACCGCGCCCCTACCCTGGTCGGCCGAGCTTGAGCGTCGCCTACGCGCGGCACTGGGCGAGCGCTACCTGGCCGAGCTCCCGCACCTGTGGGACCGCGAGCCGGCCGGCGCGCACGTACGCCACGTCTATATGGACATCGCGAGCACCCTCTATAAGGAGTGCTTCTGCGACCAGCTCGGAGACTGGTGCCGCGCGCGCGGCGTGCAGTACATCGGCCACGTTATCGAGGACAAGGACTGCCACGCGCGCCTGGGCGTGGGCGCCGGGCACTACTTCCGCGCCGTGGGCGGTCAGGACATGGCGGGCGTCGACATCGTGATCAACCAGCTGGTACCCGGCATGGACCGCGGCCTTCACAGCTACGGACGCGGCGTGTGGGACCTCGAGTTCTATAACTACGTGCTGCCCAAGCTGGGCTCCTCGGCAGCGCACCTCGACCCCAAAAAGCAGGGGCGCTGCATGGCCGAGGTCTTTGGCGCATTTGGATGGCACGAAGGCCTACGCGAGATGAAGTGGATCGCCGATCATTTTTTGGTGCGCGGCGTCAATTGGTTTGTGCCGCATGCCTTTAGCATGGCCGCCTTCCCCGACTGGGACTGCCCGCCGCATTTCTATGCGCATGGCCAAAACCCCCAGTTTGCACACTTTGGGCAGCTCATGAGCTACATGAACCGTACGGCGAGCCTGCTGAGCGGCGGGCGCGCAACGACCCCGGTGGCGCTTCTCTACCATGCGGACGCCGAGTGGGCAGGCGAGGCGAACTTTATGCAGCATGCCGCCTCCGAGCTTATGCGCGCGCAGGTCGACTTTGACATCGTGCCGGCAGAGGCATTTGAGGACGCAGGGCGCTATGCCGTTGAAATTGCCGCAGACGGTAGCGGCTTTGGCGTGAACGGCCAGGCATACCGCTGCCTGGTGATGCCCGGAGCCGAGTTTGTCGGCGGAGCCGTGCTCGACTTTGCCGCGCGTGCCGCAGCCGCAGGTGTTGCCGTGTACGCGCTGGATGAGTTGCCGAACAAGCGCTACGACGGTGACACTGCAGGCCGCGAGGGCTTTGCCTCCCTGGATGCAGCCGCGGTCGCCGGCATCAAGCTCCTGGCGACCACCGAGCTCGCAGACACACTTGCCAACACCGGCATGCAGACCGTGGTTTGCGCCGCGCCCCAGCCCTGGCTGCGCGCACTGCGCTACGAGCGGGCGGGCGAGAGCTATCTGATGCTCGTCAACGAGCATCCCAAGCAGGGTATCTCCACTCAGATTGCGCTTGCCGACGGCACACCCGTTGCAGGCGCGCGCCTCGACCTGCTCAACGGCACCGAGCCCGCCGCCTTTGACGGCACGCTCGAGCTGGCTCCCTACGAGAGCTGCATCGTGGTCCTTGGGGCTACAGGTTCCGTTGCTGTGGCAACCGCCGAAGACGAAGCCACATGCGTCGACGGGCCCTGGGCGGTTGCCTTCTCTGCCCCTGGCACCGATGCCTTTGGCGAGTCTGTTGAGCTTGCAGACCTGCACGACCTTTCCTCGGCCGAGTTCCCCGGCAAGGCCGGCACATTCCGCTACCGGGCCTCCTTTGTCCTGGGCGAAGCGGCCACCCGCACCGTCATCGACCTTGGCGAGGTCTTTGAGACCGCAACCGTCACCCTCGACGGCAAATCCCTCGGCACCCGCATCTGTCCGCCTTACCGCTTTGAGGCCGCCGCACTTTTAGCCGGCGAGCACGCGCTTACGATCGATATCATCAACACCCTCGACCACGCCGTCCCCGACATGTTCGGCATGACCGAGCCCTCCGATCCCAGCGGCCTCTTGGGGCCCGTACGCGTGCTCGGATAGCAGCCCGAGCGCAAACAACTCGGGCAGGGCACGCCCTATGTTGAGCCCGCGCAGCGTCGAGCGGTCCGTCGTTCATAGACCGGCGGACCAAAACTCCCAGCCAAGCCGAACGTTTTATTTATCGCTATGATTGGTTTATCGCGACGCAAACGCATAGGAGCCATATGGATATCAGGCGAAAGATCACGCAGGGCAAAAGCCTCACCCCCACCGAGCAACAACTTGGGCAAACGGCGCTCGCCATGGGCGAGGATGTGCGCGGGCTTTCCATTAAGGAATTTGCCGCGCGCGCCAACGTTTCGGTCGCGAGCGTTCACCGCTTTTGCAAAAAGCTCGGCCTCGAGGGCTTCAAAGATCTCAAGGTCGAGCTCATCCGCCAGGCGACCGAGGCGGGCAACCGGCGCGACGTGGACATCAACTTTCCCTTCGATGCCACCTCCACCCCTGCGCAGGTGATGGAACGCATGGAGGGGCTCTACCAGACCACCTTGGCCGAAACGCAGGAGCTGCTCGACCCTGCACAGCTCAACCACGCCGCCAAGCTCATCATGCGCGCCGGCACCGTGGACATCTACACGGGCTCGCACAACCTCTATCCAGCGGGAATGTTCCGCGACCGCCTGCTCTCCGCCGGTAAAAGCGCGACGTGCCACGACGGTGTCGAGGCCCAGGTGCGAACGGCGCTCGCCTCGGGCCCCGACCATGCGGCAATCGTCATCTCCTACAGCGGCCTTGCCCCCAACCTCAAGGACATCTTGCCGATCCTCAGCAGTCGACATGTCCCGGTCATCGTCATCGGCACGCCTTATTGCGCGCGCATTCACCCTGGCTTTGCCGCCTACCTTACGGTGAGTGACCACGAGAGCATGACGCACCGCATCACGCAGTTTGCCAGTCACATCGCCGTGCAATACGTGCTCGATTCGCTCTACAGCAGCTACTTTGCCAAAGATTACGCCCGCTGCTCCGAGTTCCTCGAGCAGTCCTTCCCCTTTACCAAGCTGCCCGGGCTCAAATAAAACGAGAGAGGATTTTTGGACACTTAAATGACGAGGGTGGATAATCTCCCACTTTGAGCCTGTACACAGGCAAAAAACGGGAGATTATCCACCCTCATTCTGTAGTCGTTGCCCGCGCCTTTTTGCCGCTGGTCGCGTTGGAACCGCGCGCTACTGAGTGGGCGAGACCACCAGAAGCGCGTCGTGCTCAAAGGGATGCTGAGCCACGCGCACGGCACCGTCGACGGGCACAACCGGCAGGTTTGCCACGCGCTTGTTCTCCAGATCAAACGCCACAGCATTCCAGGCGGTTGCGCCGCCCTCGAGTTTGAGCTTGACGGCCGTGGTCCTCGGCAGATAGACCACCACGCGTTCGCCCACGCGCGCCACACGGATGGCTTCGCGTGCATCGTCGAGCAACTCCTGCGCGGGTTCAACAGCTACCGCCCCATCCGCGCTTGTGGCACCCAGGCCGCGTAGCACGTGCTCGATCAGGCCAAAGTCCCACACGCCCGCAAACTGCAGGCACTCTTGCCAGCGGAAGGGCATGTCAAAGCCCTCGCCCAGGACCGAGCCCTGGCTGCGCGATGTCTGCCAGTTCCACACGCCGTGTGCGCCATAGGTCACGCCGGCACTGGCGCCGGCAAGAATCGACGACCATACGCTCGCGCGGCAATCCTGCGCGGTAAAACGCCAGTAGACGTTGCGCGACGCACCCATCTGCTCGTAGCAAGGCTCGGAGTTGACCATCGGCTTTTTGGGATAGTTGGCGATAAAGTCCTGCGGCAGACGCCATGCCTCGGGCTGGCCCTCGTAGTTGTGGCCGGGCTGGAACATATAAAAGTCCAGACGGTCCAGATACTGCGCCGGAATGGTGCGGTTACCGCGGTTGATATGCATGGTGCGCAGTGCCTCGGGCGCGCGCTTGACGACCTCGTCGAGGGCGTCCTCGTAATAGGCGATCGCCTCGTCGCCGGCAAAGTCGGTATCGCCCGTCACCACGTAGACGGGGTCGAACTCGCCCAGGTTCTCGACGACGCGGGCAACGTGGACGCGAACCTCCTCACGCGGCATAACCTCGGCGCCGCAACGCTCGGCGATCTTGGCGCCCCAGGTACCGGGTACGTAATTGCACCACATGAGCACGAGCGCCGGACGAATGTCGTGCTCGACGGCAGCACGGCACATGGCGGCGGCACGATCCCAGTACGCCTGGTTGGGACGGGACCAATCAAAGTGCACGCCGTCCTCGCTGGCATAGGGCCAAATGCCCAGGTCGGGGCAGCAGCGATCCCACTGCGGCAGCGTGTTGATCTGCAGTGCGTTCATGCCCTGCTCGGCACGGCGGGTCAGGTAGTAATCCCAGTCGTTCTCGGCGATGCTCGTAAATGCGCTCCAGCACGTATCGGCAAACCAGAAGAACGGTTTGCCCTCGCACAAAAAGCCATCCTGGCGACCGTTGACGGTCAGCTTTCCCAAACTCATCTGCATGTCCTTTCGTTTGATAAAGGATTTGCGAACCGCCGAGGGCTTTCGCGGTAACCCCGCGCGAAAGCCCCCGCCGCTTGGCAAACCATCGCGGGCGAATACCGTCCGCCCCATCAGTCTACCTTGCAAGAAGGGCCCCGCCGGGCTTACGCCTGACGGGGCCCTGTCGTGTAGGTGAGGTCATATGTGACCGAACGGTTTGGCCTTAGGCCTCCATCTCGGCGAGTTCCTCCTTGGAGAAGCCGCAGGCAAAGACGACGGCAGCGGCGATGACAAAGGAGATTGCCATACCAACAATAGCCCAGACGGTGTTCATCTGGCCACCCTGCAGGTAGTTGGTGAAGACCAGGAAGTTGGAGGCACCGCCTGCGAGGTAGTAGGTAACACCCATGAGGCCGGAGAACACAGCGCCGATAGCACCGCCGATGAACATGCCAAACATGGTGCGACGGAAGCGCATGAGGATGCCGAAGAGCGCGGGCTCGGTGACGCCGCCGGCGATGGCGGAGATGACGTAACCGATGGCGAGAGACTTCTCGTCGGGGTTCTTCATCTTGAGGAAGGCACCGAAGGCGCAGCCCCAGACAGCGGCCATAGCGCAGTTGGTGGAAACGAAGACGAAGGGATCGTAACCGGCAGCGATGATCTGAACCTGGGCGAGCAGGATGACGGGCATGTGCATGCCGCAGACCACGAAGAGCTGCCAGAAGGCGCCGAGGATGGCCATGACGATCAGGATGCCGATGCCGCCAAGGTCAGCAAGGCCGAAGAGGGCGTTGGCGATCAGCGTACCGATCTCGTTGCCGATCGGAGCGAGGACGATGAAGGCAATGGGGATCGTGACGATCATGGTGCAGAACGGCGTGAAGACCGTGGACAGCACGTCGGGCATAACCTTCTTAAAGAACTTCTCGATGAAGTACAGGACGGGCACCGAAAGGATGATCGGCAGGACGGACTGCTGATAGTTGGCAGCAGCGATCTGGATGCCGTAGACGGAGATGATGCCGCCGCCCTCCTGGGTGGCGACGCTCACCACGGAAGGAGCCATGAGGGCGCCACCGAGCAGCATGCCGAGCACCGGGCTGGCGCCGAGCTTCTTAGCCGCGGCATAACCCAGGTAGATGGGGATAAAGGTGAACGTGGCCTCGTACAGCGTGGTGTAGAGGAACGTATAGGTCGGGTCGTCGGCCGAGAGCACACCGAGCATGGTGGGGCCGAGGACGGCCGCGATGGTACGGAACAGACCGCCGGCCATGAGCAGCGGGATGAGCTGGGTCATGGAGCCCGACAGATAGTCGAGGATGATGTTGGGCAGGTTCTTGAGCTCGAACTTCTCCTTGGGAGCATCGAGGTTCTCGTTGACGGCCTCGCCCTGCTTGACGCCGGAGATGGCGACGAACTCGGCGAGCACCTTGGGCACGTTCTGGCCGATGATGACCTGGAGCTGGCTGCCGGCGAACTGGCAACCCAGAACACCCTTCACCTTCTTGATCTTCTCCACGTCGGCCTTGCTGTTATCCTTGAGCGTCAGACGCAGGCGCGTCATGCAGTTGGTGGCAACGGAAACATTCTCCGCACCGCCCACGAGCTCGAGGACATCGGTGGCAATCTGCTTGTTATCTACTGCCATGGGACCCCTCCCCATATCTTCGTGTGCCTACTCGCTTGTGTAAGCACGCCTTTGGCTCGGCGACTATAACCCCTTACGGTTGCCGAACCCTTGGATACGCTGTCGTAAACAATTTGTTTACTGAACGTTTACTGGCTTTAGTTTACACGGAGTGCCTGATTTGTGGCGATTTTGCCGTCTGGAGTCCGGTGAACGGTAGGAAATCGGGGGTAAGCGTATTTAGACGGTAGAAGATCGTCTATTTGACCCGATATTGATATATGGCTATTTACGTGGGCTTTTATTTTGATGAACACCTCTATAACCTGTTAGATCCTCAACAAAAGTCCTGCTAGTTACTAGTAAACGTCTGTTTAGTAGTTCATTGCGTGTTCCGTTTTACCGTTTACCGAGTTCATCTGCTCATTCTACAGTTCTGCATTAGACTAAACATGTTTAATCTGTATTGCCGCCCTTGTTTAGTACTTGCGGCACAAAGGAGTAGCTCATGGAACTCAAATCGTGTACCTACGCAACCGTCACCACGCTGGGCGATTTTGGCCCCTGGATCAGCAAGGTCGTACTCGACCTGCCCTGTACCGTGCGCGCCAACGACGTGAACGAGCACACGTTCAATATCTACTGTGCCCGCCACGAGCGCGCCGGCGAGGTCTTGATGCGCAAGGAGCACGGGGCCGATCACGCGGCGCCCTCCGTGGGCTACGTGCCGGTCCTCGCCACCTACCCCTGTGATGAGAACGGCCAGCGCCTGCCCAAGGGCACACACGTAGCGCTCGAGACGCCCGAGGTGCGTCTCACCAAAGAGATCGAGGGTGGCGTGCTGGGTTCGCGCTATATAGAGAGCCGCCTGCGCGTGACGCAGCTTGTGGCGCTCCCGGGCGAAGACGGCGACGACCCCACCGCGGGCCTCGTCTTCGATCGCAGCCGCGGCGACATCTGTCCCGCGCTCAAGGGCTGGCATAACGCCGTGCAGCAAACGCCCGTCGACGGCATCGCGCTCGAGTACGGCTATTTTGAGCCGAGCTTTGAGCCCGCTGACTCCGCGCTCTTCAACCCGTTTGCGCCCAAGGACACGCCCGCCATCGAGAAGGCGCCGCTGATCGTGTACCTGCACGGCGCCGGCGAGGGCAAGGGCACCACACAGGGCGAGGGCGCGACGCGTGCCTACACCGGCAACCGCGTGACAGCGCTCTCGCAAAAGCAGATCCAGCGCTACTTTGGCGGCTTTGCCTGGGTGCTCGTGCCGCAGTCGCCCACCTTTTGGATGGACAACGGCGTCGAGCAACTCGGTCGCTCCAACCAAAGCATCTACTCTCCCGTGCTCAAGGCGCTCATCGACGAGTTTGTCGCCGAGCATGCCGACCGCATCGACACCGATCGCATCGTGGTCGCCGGTCTTTCCAACGGCGGCTTTATGACCCTGCGCCTGTGCGCCGACTATCCCGAGTTCTTCGCCGCGGGCCTTCCCTGCTGTGCCCCGTGGTACAACGCCACGGACGAGGACGTGGCCGCACTCGCCAAGACGCCGCTGTGGTTTACGCACTCCAAGGGCGACGAGCTCGTGTGCCCGCAGCAGACGGTGCTGCCGCTCACGGCGCGCCTGCGTGATGCCGGCGCCAACGTGCACCTCACCTACTTTAGCCATGTCGAGGACCTGACCGGCGTGTACCGCGAGGCCGACGGCTCGCCCAAGAAGACGTTCAATCACGGCGTGTGGATCCACCAGTTCAACGACCTGTGTTATCAAGACTTCGACGGGGGCAACGTACTCATCGACGGCGAGCCGGTGGGCTGCTGGGAGTGGTCGGCTAGGGTTTCGAGGTAGCCGTCCCATCGGGTGCCCCGCCCTTTAGTTTTGTGAACGTCCTCGCGCATGGGCCCGTTCATCCTGCTCCTTCGGAACAACGGATAAACGGGTCCGCGCTGCGGAATGTTCACAAAACTAAAGGGCGGGGCACCCTGAGTTAACGTTGTTCGAAACGCTGGCCGGGCGCTTCCGGCGGGCCGCCAGGTCGGTGGCGATGCGGGCGTGGGCCCCGTCTTGCCTTGCGCGTAACTGGCTGAAAACAAATCGTGGTTGGAGTTATTCCTATGTCTCAGAATTTGACTCGGGTGATTGTCACCACCGATATGGAAGTCGATGATATGAACTCTCTGGTTCATTTGGCTCTGTATCTCAATGTGCTCGATGTGCAGGCTGTGGTGTACACGGCTTCGCAATATCACTTTCTTGGCGATGGTGTTCATACGCTGGGCGAGGTGAATCCGCATTGGCGGACCAAAGGCGTGCGCTCCTATACCTGGGACGTCGTTCCGCACGAGCCCGACCCCGAAGCTGGCTCGCTCATGGAGTACCGCCCATTCCCCGAGGGTTGGATCGAAAGCCTGTGGAGCAACGAGTATGCCCAGGCCTGGCCGCAGCTACAGGCCAACGCCGCTGCCGCCGGCGAGCCGTCCTTCCCCACGCCCGCCCAGATGATCGAGCGCACCTATATGGGCAACGTCGCCTTTGAGGGCGACGTGCGCGAGGAAACGCCCGGTTCGCGCGTCATCGCCGACGCCATCATGGATGACGACCCCCGCACGCTGTGGCTCCTTTCCTGGGGCGGTATGAACACTATCGTTCGCGCCCTCATGTCCATCGCCGAACAATGGCAGAACACACCCGAGTGGCCCGCCGTGCGGCAGCGGATCTATCAGAAGGTGCGCGTGATGGGGGTTGCCAATGGCGTAGGTCAGGACAACTCATGGCTCGACCATGGGCGCGAGCTCTTTCCCGAGCTCGTCTTTTGGTGTGTGCCCCATAAGTATGGCAGCTATGTCAACGCCAAAATAGCTCAGCCCGATACGCTGCCGCTGTTTAAGGCTCCTTGGCCCGAGCATAATCTCACCCAGGGCAACGGCCCCCTCATGGCGCGCTATATGCTCTATGGTGATGGCAAGGTCTACGAAAACGAGCCCGAGCGCTTTCAGTTTGGCAAGCATGCCCGTCTGGATTGGGGCCTGGAAGGCGTGCCCGCAATGCAGTTTGAGCGCGGCGACTTTATGGCCGAAGGCGACAGTATGACCTATATCCCGCTGCTGCCGTTTGGCCTGCGCGGTATCGACGACCGCAACTTCGATACGCTGCTCGGCCGTATGTTTCTTGATGGGCATCCCGATGCAGGAGCACCCACCGATTTTGACGCCATCAGTACGCCTGCAGACGACAACCCCAATCCCTACCTGCGCGCCTATCAGGAAGACTTTGCCGCCCGCGCGCAATGGTGCGCCCATGATCCGGCAGTCTGCTCGCACCCGGCGCATGTTGTCGAAGTTGCGGCCGATCGCAGTGCTATAGCCGGCGAACGCGTCGCCCTTGCAGCGACCATCGTCGATCCCGACGACAAGGGACTCGATGCGCATTGGGATATCGCCGTGGACCCGTCGAGCTATGCAGGTACCCAAGACCTGTCGCTGTGGCAAGAATGCACAGTGGACACCACTTTCGTCGTGCCCGCCGACGCACGACCCGGCGATCGCTTCGTGCTCACCCTCACCGTGCAGACGCGCGCCGAGCGCCCCTGCAGCCGCTACGCCCAGGTCGCCATCACCGTCGTGTAGCAACCGACGGCCCACATTCGGCAAGGAGTGTCCCCAGCTGTCGGCACAAAAGGAACGTCCCCAAGTGCCAAAATGACGAGGGTGGATAATCTCCCACTTTGAGCCCGCACACAGGCCAAAAACGGGAGATTATCCACTCTCACTCTGACTAGTCATTTAAGTCTGTCCCCAATGAGTACCCCACAGCAACGGCAACGCCGATGTCTTGGCAACGACAGACACTATGACCCAATCCAGGGGCACGGAAACGACAGGAGCCCCCGCTCGT
>ERZ773147.1639-NODE-1639-length-22380-cov-10.167480_pt1 | contig 22380 bp, 19 predicted proteins | sample MGYA00580851_ERZ773147 | MGnify/ENA primary metagenome ERZ773147 (study PRJEB29015, sample SAMEA2737818) | human gut metagenome | biome: human gut; feature: human-associated habitat; material: faeces | place: China | collected 2012 ... | reverse complement strand
TGTCTGTCTGTCTGTCTGTCTGTCTGTCAAGATTGTGTTTCCTGTTTCGGCAAATGTCAACAACTGATCTCGATAAAATTCATATTGTTTATTTCGTAATTCTATTTCCGCAGGTAATCCAATATTAAGATTCGAGCAAATTGATTCAAAATTGTCTAGCACATTTGCAAAACGTTCCTGTACCTCTAATGGTGGAAGCGGAATCTCTATGTTTTCTATTGATGGGACATTAGAGTGAACCACTTTGCTTTTTATTTTTCCTTTACTTTTTTGCAATCTCGCGTTATATGTCGAAAGAACATAAGAAAGATACTTAGGATTTTGTTTATGTTTCATAACAACAATATCACCACCAGCCAAACACTTTTCATGTCCTATATAAGCAATAGACTTTGCAATATCTTCAACACTTTCACCGGTAATAGCAAATAAAATATCTCCATGTTCAAAATACTTTGGCGATGAAACATATTCTAATTTTGTATGAGATATACACTTTTCAAACCACGTATTATAAGTAGTGTATATTTCTCCATATCTAACACAAGGAATCCCCTCAGATGTCACTTGGTCACGTTTAATTCCTGAACCACGATACATCTCGGTCGCAATATCTTTTAATTTGACAATTGGAATTTGCGTATCTACTGATAACATTGTATCCCGATAATATTCATACTGCTTTTTTCTGGCTGTAAGCTCGGCTGTAAGCTCGGCTGTAAGTAACGTGAAAGAGTCCAAAATATGGACAATTTCACGTTGTACCTCCAACGGAGGTACAGGCAAGCTAAAGTTCTCCACATCAGAGATGTGGACATGAGGAACTCCACCTCCTTTTTTTGCATCAGAGATTTTATCTTGTATACTTGTCATAAAATAATATAAGTATTTGGTTTCCGTAAATTCACTTCCTTTAACTGTAAAGCAATCATTTGCAAAAATAGGAATATTCCAGTACTGAACATATCCAGCTCCTGCTCCACTTCCTGCAACAGTTATTGTTTCACCATCTCTATTTGAACAATTACAATAAAACGCGGGTTCTTTACCTCCTGATATTACTGGTATATCCCCTTCAACTGCCTTTGCTTTAGTCAATGAAGTGCCTCTTTGCATATCTGAAACTTCACACAGTTTTCTATATTCAACACCATTTGGACAATATTCTTTTATTAATTCATCAAGCTTGCTCATAAGTCTGTATCTCCTCCTTTATATGAAACAGAAACTCCCATTCCAAATTGTGCTGATCCTACAATAGGGCAATGAAACCAATAGCCGTCGTAAAGTAACTTTATTATTTCCAATGCATTCTGTGACTTTATAATATCCACAAATGTCCCATCAAAACTGCTTTTATTTATAAATATCACATAGTCCACCATATGGTTATTATCATAAACATACTGTAACAAGTCTTTGTCCCGAGATAATCTATATGCTGGATTTTCTTTCGTAAGCAAGTCTCCATATGAAATTTCTGTCATTAAATCACTGGGATATTTTTTATTCATGCGAAGCGCAGAATCACTATATTCGATCATAAAAATTTTATGTTTCTTTGTACCATCATACTTTATGAGACTTTTAATATGATGCTCAAAATTTCCCTCAAACGACTCAACAAAATTTTCATATGAATGTTGCTTATGCCAACATGTCGGTGTTTCAACTGAATAAATTGTAATATCCCCCTCTGGTAAATTATCTGCAGCTTCTTTAGCTCTGCGTTGAAAATCCTGATTGATTTTATTCTTCTCTATCTTCATTGTCGAACCTTTACGATTCTCGTGAGATGATGTCACCTGAAAATGTTCAATGAACCCATCATCAAAAATGAAATCTGGGAATTCACTCTGATTAGGATTTGCTGTTGCTTCATCAAAAGCTTTCTGGACAATGCATTGATCCTTATATGACATTGCAAAAAATATTTCTTTATTTAAATTGGCTTTTACTAATTCAAAACAATTTTTTTCGACTTCTCCTCTCATTGCTCAGCCTCAATTTCTGCAATGATCTTATCAATCTCATCACGGAGTACCTGCTCACGGGCAACAATTTCCTTAATTTCTGCATTCAATTTCACAATGTCTATTTTCTCTCTGGTATCTTCGGCTTCGATATAAGTGGATACAGACAAATTATAATCATTGCCGGATACTTCTTCATAGCTTGCCAGATGAGAAAAATGTTCTACTTCTTCCCGTTTTGCAAACACATCCACAATATGGTCAATATTCTCTGGTGTCAGTTTATTATTGTTGGTAACTTTCACACATTCGCTTGTAGCATCAATAAACAGTGTTTTATTGTCTGTCTTGTTCTTTTTCATTACCATAATACAGGTCGCAATCGAAGTACCAAAAAACAGGTTACTCGGCAACTGAATAATACAATCCACATAGTTATTGTCTACCAGATATTTACGGATTTTCTGCTCTGCACCACCACGATACATGATACCCGGAAAACATACGATAGCCGCCGTTCCGTTAGACGCAAGCCATGACAGGCTGTGCATAATAAACGCCATATCCGCTTTACTCTTCGGTGCCAAAACTCCTGCCGGAGCAAAACGAGGGTCATTAATCAGCAGGGGATTTTCGTCTCCTGCCCATTTAATAGAATACGGAGGATTTGATACAATCAGCTCAAATGGTTCATCATCCCAGTGCTGCGGACTAAGCAAAGTATCTTCACAGGCTATATCAAATTTGTCAAATCCTACATCATGCAGGAACATATTAATACGGCACAGGTTGTAGGTTGTGATATTGATCTCCTGTCCGTAAAAGCCATTACGGATGGCATCCTTTCCAAGGATTTTCTCAGCCTTCAAAAGTAATGAACCCGAACCGCAGGCCGGATCATATACTTTATTGATTTCCGTTTTTCCTACAGTTCCAAGCCTTGTAAGCAGTTCGGACACATCTGCCGGAGTAAAAAACTCTCCACCAGATTTTCCGGCATTTGATGCGTACATGGTCATAAGGTATTCATATGCATCGCCAAAGGCATCAATAGAATGGTCTTTCACATCCCCAAGGTTCATTTCCCCTACGCCATTCAGCAGTTTTACAAGCTTTTCATTACGCTTTGCAACCGTAGAACCTAACTTATTGCTGTTTACATCATAATCATCAAACAATCCGGCAAAGTCGCTCTCTGCTTCGCTGCCTTTCGCAGATTCCTCAATGTGACGGAATACTTGCTCCAGTGTTTCATTTAAGTTTTCATCATTCGCAGCATTGGCACGAACATTGCAGAAAAGCTCACTTGGCAGAATAAAAAATCCTTTTTCCTCCACCAATCCTTCTCTTGCTTCTTCTGCTTCCTCATCCGTCATCCTTGCAAAGTCAAAATCATCATTGCCGGCATCCGCTTCTCCACTATTTATGTAGCTACACAGATTTTCAGAAATGTAACGATAGAACATTGTACCAAGAACATAGTTCTTAAAGTCCCATCCATCCACTGCTCCACGCAGTTCATCTGCAATCGCCCAAATTGCACGATGCAGTTCATCACGTTCCTGTTCTTTTTTTGTGTCAACCATTACCGTTCCTCCGTTGTTCGATTAGCAAATATAGATTAAGCGTATCATGAAAAAATATTTTTTTCAATTTAAGTTAAGGCACTCAAAAGACTTTATTTTTATCATTCATCACATAATCTCTGCAAAATTTCATTATTTTTTTCAGCATTCCTTTTAAGATCTTTCCAAAGTTCATCCGTCCTATCTATTTCGTAATTATGTTTCCCATTTTCCTCATCATACTCCAACACCTTTTTATAAAACCATTGGCGTTGTTTTACAGTCCAAATATAGACATTTACCCAATCTTCGCCATAATTCTCAATTTCTATATATTCAGCAATGTACCACACAAATGCTTTCCATGTTATGTCTTCCCGTGTATGTTTCCAATAGCATACCTTCTGCTTACTTACCGTATTTCTTCCCTTTACAAATCCATATCCTAAGTCCATTTACACACCTTTCTCCCCTACAAATACGCCTCGCAGAACACCTCATCGTCGCAGCCCACGCATACTGTCACGGAATAAATCCGGCAGCCGTATCTTTCTATGATCTGGATGCCCAGAGGATGGGATTCCCCAGCCACTAATTTCTTCTGGCGGATCAGATAGTCCTCGATTGCTCCACTGTCATTGGGAATTTTACCACCCATTGTATCGTCTACGGGGAAATAGTAGGTTACGTTAGTTGTCTGTTCCAGGCACCACATTTCAGCCAGATAGCTCCTGCCGTCTGAGAAGAAACTCTCTTTTACCTGTAGGCTGTCGGGTATATTTTTTCCATGGACAAACTCCGGTGTCATATCTGCATCCTTGGGTGCAGCAGAATGAATTTTCTGAAGGAAATCTTCCGCCTCTTTTAACAGCTTGTCGGAATAACGGTCACCATCCTCAATTCGCTTCTTTAACATGGAGACACAGTCTTCGGCAATGGTCTGCCTGTCTGCATAATGATCGATTTCCTCCGGATAATAGCGGAGCATACGCAGATAAGCATCCGGGCAGACATAGATATCTTCCGATTCCAGTGCCATTTCAAAGGCTCTCCGGTAAAGAGCATGGGAATAGGCAATATTTTCCTTTAGATCGCCGTTCCGATACATATCACCCAGCTTGTATACAGCAGCAATATCACCAAAAATAGATGCCCTTTCCCAGCATTCCTTTGCCTTTACTTTGTCCACCGGAATACTCCTGCCATAATAGTAGCAGTAGCCCAGATTGCTGAGAGCAATCACGTTCCCCGCTTCTGCAGCTTTAGTATAATAGGTAATGGCGGTTTTATAATCTCCTTGCTGATAAGCCATTGCTCCCGTGTTCAAATCCATTTCATCCTGTGTCAATTCTCTTCTATTCTCTGCCATAATCATTTCTCCTAATCTGCTCATGTAGGCGATCTCTTCGCCATGCTTCTCTTTTCGGTTTCCCTTTTCTCCCAGTATACTCATCACTTGTCCCATAAATCGGTCTTTGTAATCATTTTTCAACATTTATTCTTTTTATTGCATGTTGCCATGACTTACCCACTCATTATTACATTACCATATCCTGCATTTTCCGTCAATTTTCACCCTAATTTTATATATTCCGACTTATCGCGTAATCCGACAAAAAAGCCGTACAATAACAGAGTATAATTTAAAATCAAAAAACCGGTACAACATTTCTGTCATACCGGCTTAAGCCTCTCTTTTTACTTCTCTTTACTTCACCAGCACTTCTTTTACCTCATTGTGGTAAGGCAGGACGACGGTAAAGTCATTGTTTTCTGCCACACGGAGCAGGTCGCCTCTGCTCTGGTGGTGGGGGTACAGAAACTTCGCTGCTTTTCCTTCGGCAAGCAGTTTTTCCGGCAGCTTGCCGGGTCTGACCCTGCCGGTAACGATTACTCTTGCTCCGGTGGCTACTTCCTTTTCAACGAAAGCAGTGTTGTAAGGCTTCAAAAGGTGCGTGTCCGCAAGCAGCAGAATATCATAATCCGGCTGTACGGCATCCTCTCTGGAGAAATCCACACATTCCCCGGAAAGCCGCTCCAGTAATCCACATAATTTGTCGTAGGTATCCTCGCAGAACCAGGCTCTGTCCTTCAGGCAGCGCAGGCTTTCCCTTACGAAGGCAGCATCCACCATGACTTTTTTATCCGGAAATTCCTTTTCCAGCAGGGCAAACATCTCCATGCCGCGGCCGTATTTGGGTACCGGGAAAATGACCCGTCTCGCCTCCTGCAGATATTTATCCGTCTGTGCGAGCATGTCCTCACGAAGTTCGGCGGCACTCTTGTCCGTTTCATAATGGGCACAATCCACAATAGCAAGCTCCGCTTTCATTCCTCTTGCCGCATCGCAGGCATAGGCAAGGGTATCTTCCTGATAGTCTCCGCTGAAAAAGCAGGTGCCCAGTGCATCCGTGATGAGAAACCACAGGCCTCCCATGCAGTGACCTGTCCTGCCAAAAGATACCTGCAGGTCATCTTCCTGCACGGATGCCGTCAGCTGCTCCGGAGGTGTCTCTGCCTGTAAGGTCTGCTGCCGGAAGGCCACCGGCTGCTCCATATCCAATGATAAAATGACAACCTTGTCATAGGTTATATCCGACAGTTCAAACGCCATGGCAGAGGTAACCAGTGTCCCCCGGAAACCTTTTTCCACAAAGTGCATGAATGCACCGCTGTGATCCTTGTGACTGTGCGTCAGAAAAACGTAATCCGTTTTGGCAAGTTCCTCCTCCGTCACATCGGGATAGGGATTGCTGTCGCTGTCCATAATACCGCAATCCACCATATAAAAACGACCTTCTGTACCGTATTCCGTTAAAAAGCAGCTCCGTCCATGTTCTCCGTAACCGCCCTTAGCCAGAAATTTCCTCATAAGCATACAACCTTTCCGGAAGGATTTGGGCGTATCCCGTCTGCTGCTCCTTCAAAAACGTAGGATGAAGCAGGCAGAAGGTATCGCCGCCATCTGTTTCCACCTTAACCCGGTACTGGCCGCCTTCAAATGAGGACATCACCACGCGCACCGGAATAGCATTTTTACATTCTTTTTCTACAAAAATACATTCTTCCGGGCGAAATTTCAAGAGCATTTTTTGCCCTTTTTTAACATTTTGAAAACTTTTACAGACAAGCTTCCGGCTTTGCACGCTGACAACGGCACGGTTTTCCCTGTCGCTGCCATCTGCTGCCTGCTCTGCACTTCCAACTTCTGCATCGTCTGCTCCCGCGGGTCCTTCCATCACTGCGCCATGCACGCAGTTTCCGGCGCCTAAAAGTCCCGCTACCGTGATGGTGCGGGGGCTTTCGTAACATTCCGCCGGAATAGCAATCTGGTCAATCACACCCTGGTTCATCACGATAATGCGGTCCGCCATGGCGAATGCTTCGGACGGGTCGTGGGTAACGTGGAATACCGTGGTCTTTAACTGGCGGAAAAGCTGTGCCATTTCCGTTCTCATTTCAATACGAAGCTGCACGTCCAGATTGCAGAGCGGTTCGTCCAGCAGAATAATGGACGGGTTGGTGATAAGCGCCCTGGCGATTGCCACGCGCTGCTGCTGTCCGCCGGAAAGTTCTGCCGGATACTGGTCTAATAGTCCTTCCAGATGCAGTAGTGTTTCCACCTCGTGAAGTTTTTCCTGCATCTGCGCCTTGTCCGTTTTGCGCACCTTCAATCCGTAAATAATGTTGTCCCGTGCCTTCATATGCGGCCAGAGGGCAAAATCCTGAAATACCATGTTCATGTCACGCTGTTCGATAGGCACCACCCTGTGAGGAGATGACATTTCTTTCCCCCGAACAAATACCTGCCCTGCGTTCAGGGGCAGAATGCCGGCAATGATATTTAATAAGGTAGACTTTCCGCAGCCGGAAGGGCCGAGCACACTGATAATCTCCCCTTCCTGCACCGTCAGGTTGATGCCTTTTAAGATTTCTTTCTTACCGTAATTCTTCTTTACATCTTTCAGTTCCAAAATCGTTTCCATAATTTATAACCACTTTCTTCTTACTGTTCATTTTTCCGCTTTCAACCGTGCTTTTTCACTCTGCCGGTTAATGTCCCTGCTTTTTCCGGTAGCCGGCGTTCAGCACAACTTCCAAAAGCATCATGATGCCCACGATAAAAGCGCCGCCCACCATGGTGGCTGCTGCCGCGTAGCCGAACTTCAAATCGTTGTAGGAGTCGCTGATGTAAACCGGCAGCGTACTGTAATTTGGCGGATACAGAATGGTAGTGATGGCAAGGTTAAACACACTGCCTCCGAATGCCGCAAGTACCGCCGAAACACTGCTGTTGTGCAGAAGCGGCAAAAGAATGGTGCGGATTTTACGGAAAAAGCCGGCTCCCTGCATCTGTGCTGCCGTAAGCAGGCTGCCGGGGATTTTTGCCATGCCGCCCACCAGCACGCGGTTTATCATGGGAATGGCTGCCGCCACGCTGGCAAGTACTAAAATAGACGGCGTTCCGTACAAATGCAGTCCCACTTTTGTCAGCCATTTCTGGTTCCATACGAAAATATAACCGATGCCCAGCACCACGCCCGGCACCGCCATTGCCACAAGCGTCAGCATATCAATCAGTTTTTTCAGCTTAAAACGGGAATATGTGAGCACATATGCCACGCAAAATCCAATCAGGATGCCAAACACTGCGGATATTCCCGCCAGCCCCAGAGAATGTTTGATGCCGCTTACCATGCTGCCCGCAGAGGATAGCACTTCCTTATAATTATCCAGAGTAAAGGTAAATTTCTGCACGCTGACGGAGCCGGAAAAGGACATAATCAGTTCGGAGCCTACCGGTATTCCCAGTGCTATCAGACAGAACAGCACCGTTGCGGCTGTAAGTAAAACCTGCACCGGTTTTTTCGGAGAAACCGCCATCACACGCTCCGTGCCGTTATCTAAGAAATCAAATTTTTTCTTTCCCATGGCGCCGTACTGCACCGCCATAGCGATTACAATCATGACCATCAGGTACAGGGAAAGCACGCCCGCCATGTCAAAACGCACCGGTGAGGAGCAGATGGCGCTGTAAATGGTGTATGGCAGTGTGGGGAAGGAATAAACCGCCGTTATGGTGGAGGACATGCCGTAATCGCCCACTGTGTCCATGAAAATCAACATTGCCGCCGAGCAGTAAGCCGGAATACAGAGGGGAAGCTGCATATTTTTCCATGCCCGGAATGCCGATGCCCCGTTCATCCGCGCCGCATGCATCAGGCGAGACGGATACCACTCCATGGAAGTTTTGATGGTCACATAGGCAAGGGGAAATTTGCAAAGAACCATAACACACACCAATCCCCAGTAGCTGAAAACAAAGGAGCCGACTCCTTTTATACCCAGCCACGCACTGGCGATTCCGTTGCCGGAGGAAAAATACACCCATCCCTGCGCCAGTATAAAGGAAGGAATTATCATCAGCACCCATGCTGTAAAGTCCAGAAGTTTTGCGCACGCGAATTTATAATTTACCCGGAAATGAGCCAGTACGGCTGCCAGAATAAGACCCAGCACCGTGGTGCCGCAGCTTAAAAAGAAGGAGTTCAAAAATGCTTTTTTCCACAGCGGTCTTTTAAATACATCCAGTACGAGTGCCAGATTGGACAAATTGAATTTATCGATGGAAAGTCCCGGGCATATAACCTGAAATAGTACTGTCACCAGAGGCAACAGTACTAATAAAATCAGAAGTCCGAGTATTCCTATGCCTGCGGCATTGTCTTTACTCTTCATGTTTTCTCCTACTTCGCGGACATATCTGCAAACCATGCCTTGATGTCGGCTTCGTTTTCCGCACCGAATACTTCGTCTGCAACGGCTAAGATTGCGTTGGCATCATGCTCTGCCTTTAAGGTAACGCCTTCTACGGAGGGTTCAAAATATCCTTCGTCGCCGGTATCTACAAGCTGCTGCTGGATCTTGGCATCCAGTAAGAAGTTGACGAAAATCTTGGCGATTTCCAGCTGCTCGGTAGATGAGCTGATGGCTGCCACACGGGTAGATCCGGGAGCGCCTTCCTCGGGCCAGATAATGGAGACGGGTTCGCCGCTTGCTACCATATCGTAAGCATTGGTTTCCTGCAACATGGCAATGGAGATGTCTCCGCCTGCCAGAGCCTGCACAGCCTGGGGATTCTTGGGGAATACCTTCAGACCGTTGTCGAACAGGGTGGTAAAGTATTCTTTTCCGGCATCCAGTCCTTTTTTATCCATGAAATAAGCTGCCAGAGGATAAGCGGGCGCTGCCACACCGGGGTCTGCCATACCAACGGCATCTTTATATTTTGCATCGGTTAAATCATCGAAGGTCTTGGGTGCGTCTGCTTCGCTCCACACGTCATTGCGGTAAACCAGAACGCCTGCCGCATGGATATCTGTGGGGTACATGCACTTGTTATCCGGTACCAGACCCTTGGAAAAGTCGGTTAAGTTTGCGGCATTTTCCGGCTCCCAGTCAGTTACAAGCTCGCCGTCTGCGGACAAATTGTATACATCATACATGGAGTCAATCCATACAACGTCCCACTGGGGATTGCCTTTTTCGGCAGCGATACGGGACATGGTTTCTGCACCGTTTCCGACAACTACCTCTACATCATAACCGGTTGCTTCCTTAAACATATCACCGATTACAGCATCAAAGTCATTTAAATAAACTACTAAGGGCTTGGTCTGCACCGGTTTTTCCGCTGCATCGGCAGCGCTGTCGTCTGCAGTGGCATCCTTTGTATCATTTGCCACACTTTCCTTACTCTCCGTACTCTCCTGAGCGCTCTCCCCGGAAGATGCGGTGGAAGTATTTGCTGCCGCCTTGTTCTCCTGATTGTTTGTGTTTCCGCAAGCTGCCAGTGACAATACCATTGCAGCGGCGGTAAGCATTGCGACTAATTTTTTCTTTTTCATAGTTATCCTCTTTTCTGCTTTTTACGTACATTTCGCGCGTAATGATTTTTTGCTTTCATCCTCTTTTGTGTACATCGGAATCATAATGCTTCTTGCCGGCTTCCGCTATCACGCTGCCGTAAATCCCATGTAAAATCCATGTGGCAGAGTGGGGGTACGCATTTGACGGGATAACCTTTGAATTTCGTGTGGCAGAGTGAGGGTACGCATTTGACGGGATAACCTTTGAATTTCGTGTGACAGAGTGGGGTGAAAACGTTTTCCGGTCGGGTCTTGATGAAATTTCATATAATTTTGGGAAAATGGCAGGCTGCCGTTGACGATGGTTATCCTTTTGCCTTATACTAAGTACATTATTTGTATTTGCAGTCTCATTTTGAGAATATATTTTACTATGCGATACGGCTGACATTTCATCATAAGATGCCAAGGGGGAAAACTGTGAAAATTAAATGTGATTATTGTGATAGTTGGATTAATGATTTTGACGAAACCTGTCCGAACTGCGGAGCAACCAACAGCCACTACGTGAGACAGTCCGACAAGGTTCCTAAAACGATCGAAGAACTGAAGGCATGGGCTAAGGCAATGAATCTGCCGCTTGCCGACATGCGTACTTTTATCGGCGAGGATTACAGAGGTCCGAAGGCCTTCGGTATTTACAAGGACCCGGACGACGGCACTTTTGTGGTTTACAAAAACAAAGCCGACGGCAGCCGTGCGGTCCGCTACAAGGGCAGCGATGAAGCCTATGCGGTAAACGAGCTTTATATGAAAATGAAAGAACGCGTTGCCGACCAGAAAGCCCGTCAGGCAGGCCAGCCGCGTCCGCAGGGGAATACTTCCGGCAACCGGAGCAGCAATGAACCGACCCGAAAAAACAAAATTCAAAACATTATTACGATTATTATTCTGATTGTAGTTGTGCAGCTGGCAATGCCCTCCCTATTTAATTGCGGCGGTTCCGGACCCAGAACCGGTTACTACACCTACGGCAACAACAATTATTATTACTATCACGGTAGCTGGTATGAATGGATGAACGACGCCTGGACGACTACTACGGTTGCCGACTGGATGAATGATGACTATTCTTCCTATTATGATTCCAACTCTTATGACAGCAGCGCCGATTATGATGACTTCGACGATTCGCCTTACTACAACCCTTCGTATGATGATGACGACACCTGGGATTCCGACAGCAGCTGGGACTCTGACAGCAGTTGGGATTCCGATAGCAGCTGGGACTCCGGCTCCGACGATTGGGGTTCTGACTGGTAAAGAACAGAATTGAAAGACTTGATTTCATGATAAACTAAGATAAAAAAAGCACTCACTATGATAGTGGGTGCTTTCTTTTCTTTTTGGGGGTATTTACCCAGCTTTTGTCGCCGCCATACCCAATCATATTTCTCCTCTTGGGTATACAGACTGACTTCTGCTTCCCTATACCCATGCTTTTCGCTTGTTGTGGGTATTTGCATTGCTTTCTGCTTCCCTATACCCACACTTTTCTTTTGTTGTGGGTATTTGTTTGATATTTGTCGCCGCTATACCCAATCATGTTCTCTTCTTTGGGTATATAGCCTATTTTCCTCTCTGCTATACCCAAAGCTCTATCTTCTCTTGGGTATAATAGTTACTTTTCTTTTTATAATACCCAATAAAGCTATCTCGCAAATAACTTTATTGCCATCATATTTTCGCTTTGCTTTTATTTCTTAGGCCCGCTGTTGCGTTCCCAAAAGACGCCGTCTTCGTATCCCTGAATAGCAGGGTGCGTTTCTGCCATGGCAAGGCGCTGCTCCGCCCAGACACAATATTGTTCGTTCATTTCTATATCGATAAAATGACGTCCCAGCTTCTTTGCCGTTACTCCCGCAGTCCCGGAACCCGCAAAAGGGTCCAAAATAATATCCTCGGGGTTGGAGCTTGCCAGGATAATTTTTGCATACAATTTTTCCGGCTTCTGGGTGGGGTGGTCTGTATTTTCCGGCATGGACCAGAAAGGAATGGTTATGTCATCCCAGAAATTAGAAGGGCAGGTATCGCGATATTTTCCTTTTTCCGTCTCCACCCAGTCCTTGGGTGCACCGTCCACGCGGTAGCTTGCCAGCACCTTTCTGCGCTGCTTCACCGCATCCACATGAAAAGTATAATCTTTTCCTTTTGTCACATACCAGATGTCTTCCATACCGTTCTTCCAGTTATCCGAACAGCCTCTGCCCTTTTCCCGCTGCCAGGTAATACGGTTTCTTATGGTAAAAAATTCACTTAAGACTCCGCCGATAATCAGGCTGCTTTCCCAATCACAGCATACATATATGGATGCGTTATCCTTCAAAAGAGGATTAACCGCCTCCACCCATCTACGGGTATAGATTTCATATTCGGAAGCATCCTTCTTGGAAAAAGTATTCCCATGGTAATGCTTCGTCAGGTTATAGGGTGGGTCTGCAATCAGCAAATCTACGCATTTTTCCGGAAGCAGCGGTAAAGTGACAAATGTGTCACCACATATTGTCCTGTCGATAATCGCTGGCATATCCCGTACCGGTTCGGTTATTCGGAGGCATCTTTCCAGGTAATTCCTTCCCTCTTCTATACTTGTCTTAATCGTTTTATTTCGTCCGCTCATACTTTATTTACTGCCCCGTTCCTGTTTTTCTGTCTCCCCATTCCTGCTTTTCTGACGCCCCGTTCCTGCTTTTATGTTTCTCCGTTCCTACTTTTATGTCTCCCCATTCCTGCTTTTCTGACATCTTGTTCTTATTTTACTGCAGCCTCGTTGTCGGTGCCTGCGCAGTGCTGTCGTAAACTTTGCCGCCATAAAGTTCTTTGCAGATAGCATCGTACTGTTTATACATTTTCTGCACTTCATTTTCCAGAATGTAATAATGGCGGATGTAGGGGATAAGCAAAATCAGCACTACCACGGCAAGCAGCAGGGCAAACAGGTCTGCATTTATCAGTGTCATCAGAAGTGACAGAATTTCCAATATGGCAAACGTCACGGTTACAATCAGGTGTATCAGTCGTTCATGCTGAAAAAAAGACACCTGTGTCAGATGCTCCTGTCGTATCAGCTCCAGTTCTTCCTTGGATTTATCATGCTTTTCCAAGATTTCTTTAATCAGCTCGTCCATAAAATGTCTGTAGGTTAAAATCCTTTTCTCCATAGATACCACTGCCTTTCTGCATCTTATATCTTTTCTTATGCAAAACTATTGTCCTGCAAAAATCTTTCCGTTATCAAAGCATAAAACTCTGCCTTTTACTTCATCACTTCTTCCCTTACTTTACCACATTTCCATGTTTTTGTCATAAGAACTTGCTTATCCGTCGGCAAGTCAGGCTTTTTTAAGTTCCATCGCCAGATATCTATGTATATGAACTTCCGGCTAAATGCCTATGCCGCCGGTCTGTATTACATAAATTTTATTTATATCCTGCAACTTAAAAATTTATATCTCGGTCTTGTGAAGTGGACAAAAAACATGTATTATAATCAAGTGGTGTAAAAATATGGGGCGATTACCCATAGAAAAATAGAATATAAGAAAGGTACAGGTAGAAAAAATGGGTGGCTTTTTTGGTGTGGCCGCAGAAGAAGACTGCGTATTTGATTTGTTTTTCGGAGTAGATTATCATTCTCATCTGGGTACCAGACGAGGCGGAATGGCTGTGTACGGCAAGGATGGTTTTAACCGTTCCATACACAACATAGAAAATGCACCGTTCCGTACAAAATTTGACAAGGATATCCAGACCATGAAAGGATATTACGGCATCGGTTGTATTTCCGATTATGAACCCCAGCCACTGATTGTCCGTTCCCATCACGGAACCTACGCACTGACTACCGTAAGCAAAATCAACAACACGGAGGAACTGGTGAAAAAGCTTTTCGACAAAAACCATTCCCACTTTCTGGAAATGAGCGGAGGTGACATCAATGCCACCGAGCTTGTCGCTTCTTTAATTAACCAGAAGGAAAACCTGATTGAAGGTATTCAGTACGCTTTGGATTCCATTGACGGCTCCCTGTCCTTACTTTTATTAAATCAGGCAGGCATTTATGCCGCCAGAGATAAACATGGCAGAACTCCGGTTGTGATTGGCCGTAAGGAAGGGGCTTTTTGTGCTTCTTTTGAAAATTTTGCCTATAAAAATTTAGGTTATTCCGATTATAAGGAATTAGGTCCCGGCGAAGTTGCCGTATTGACACCGAAAAACTGTGTTACCCTGGTTCATCCCGGCAAGGAAATGAAAATCTGTACCTTCCTCTGGATTTATTATGGCTATCCTGCCAGCTCTTACGAGGGCCTGAGTGTGGAACAGATGCGTTACAACTGCGGTGCAAAAATGGCAGCCCGCGATAATGTCCGCCCTGATATTGTTGCCGGTGTACCTGACTCCGGTACCGCCCATGCCATCGGTTATGCTAATGCTTCCGGAGTACCTTTCTCCAGACCTTTTATCAAATATACACCGACCTGGCCCCGTTCCTTTATGCCAACCATCCAGAGCCAGCGTAACCTGATTGCAAAAATGAAAATGCTCGCCGTACAGGATTTAATCAAGGACAAGAGTCTGCTTTTAATTGACGACTCCATCGTCCGCGGTACACAGCTTAGGGAAACAACGGAATTTCTTTATCAGAGCGGTGCAAAAGAAGTGCATATCCGTCCGGCGTGTCCGCCTCTTCTTTATGGATGCAAGTACCTGAATTTCTCCCGTTCTTCTTCGGAAATGGATCTGATTACCAGACGTGTTATCGACAGATTGGAGCACGGCAATGTAACGGACGAAGTGCTGCAGGAATACGCAGACCCCGAGTCCGAAAAATATGAGCGCATGGTGGAAGAAATTCGCAAGGAGCTGAATTTTACTTCCCTCCGTTTCAACAGACTGGATGATATGCTGGATGCTGTCGGCATCGACAAATGCAAACTCTGCACCTACTGCTGGGACGGCAGAGAATAATGCTCATGCAGGCACTATGCACCGCTGTCGGTAGGCATTACTATTGACAGTACCATTGTAATAAAAGATCCACTACACGGCTGTAGGCGACCATTCCGTCGTCTACGCCGTTTAATTTTAAAGAAGTTTCCACAAACACTGCGTCTTCATACACCTGCCGGTCAATCTGCACCTCTGCCATATACCTTTCATAATCTTCCCCAACAGCTTCATAAAAATCATTATTCACATAGTTGAGCACACTTAAATACCCGCTATATTGAAACAGCAGATCGTCCGAAGAAATACATGCTAAAAATCCGATAAAATTGGCTTCATCCTCCTGTATATATCCTTTCAGGTGCGCCAGCTCATGGCACATGGTCACCGGCAAATTGGTAACATATGCCACCTTGTTGTAATTTGCTTCCATGGAAAACGGGAAATAATACCCCAGCATGTACTGCTGGCTCACAAAATCCGAAAAATAAAGCGGTTTGGGCATAGGATAAAAGCCCTGCAGCGCATCATAGGTTTCGCCCAATGCCTGCATATCCGAAATTGCCTTTTTTCTCATGTTTCCTTCGTAAATGATTTCGCCTTCTTCCGTACGCTGCATCTGCCCGGACAATTCATTGCATTTTTCCACCAGCATATTCCGAAGGGCTGTCAAATCCTGTAACGTGTAGGTGCCTTTTTTAGTTTCAGCAGTATTCCCGGTATCCGTGTTTTCATTTACGTCATCTGTGGCTTTTTCTATGGCAAAATACTTCTCACTGAATGGTGTGGCATGGTACAAAATGGTGCAGTTCAAGGTCATAAGCACCAAAACTGCCAGCAGCACCCATGCAAAGAAAGTGTAAAAACCACAGCAGAGTTTGTCAAAACGCCCTCTTCCACGGGTGACACTTGGACGGGTCACATGGGGTGCTCTTGAACTTTTATCCTGTTTATCCACATGGCGCGCCCTGCATCGCCTTATTATCCACCTGAATGCAGACGCAATCATCAGTATAACGGCCGCTATTACCAGAAATACTCCCGCCACAATCAGCCATTCCCCTACCGAAAACGGAAACAACCCTGTTAATCTTCCGTAGGTATTGACCCACACCGGGAAAACATAGCGGATGTACCAGTCACAAAAAGCCTCCGAACTCCATGCGATTATATTCAGGAGCACTACCATTCCTACTATAATAAAATATATTTTTGTTTGTGTTTTCCAATTTTTTATCTTCTGCATACGTTATCTCCGAAAAAGTGAATAAAAATATTTAAAAGAGTGGTTGAAATCTCAACCACTCTCCTGTATAATCTACTTAAAGGTAATCGGATGCAGTTCCGATTTGCCCACAGTTATATTGTATCAGAAATAAGCACTCAAACTTTCGCGTGGATGGGTGCTTATTTCTTTTCGTTATGGTTGTCTATGTACGACAATGCCGCAAATATTACTAACAACAATGTAAGAATTTCTGTTGTGTTCATATGGCATCACCCCCTCCGTTTTCACTGAGGGCATCATAACCGAAACTCACACCCGAACCTTTTTTCAATTATACGTACATATTTTACCATATGCACGATATTTTCACAATAGAAAACGCTCCTTTTATCAGTATTTATATTAACCAAATTTCGATAAGCAAATTTAGTTATTATGACGATTTTCTACATCCCCACCTCGGGAAATGTCCGGATGGGTTTCATATTTTCTGTGCGTTCGCCGATGAATTTATCCATCAATACCGTATCATACCAGCGATTGAACTTGTAGCCGCTGCTTTCCAGACGACCGGCAAGGTGATAGCCCATTTTTTCATGAAAGAACATGCTTCCGTAAATGCTTTTTTCTTCTTCGGTGGGCGGTACCGTAATCAACGCAATGGTCTTTACCACGCCCTGCTTCTGTAAAATGTTCTCCAGCTTGGTATAGAGCAATCTCCCCAATCCGTGACCTTTGTAATCATACCGCAGATAAACCGTCATTTCAGCCATCCAGCCGTAAGCCACTCTGGGGTGGTAGGCTCCCGCATAGGCATAGCCGACTATCTTTCCGTCTTCTTCGGCTACCAGATAGGGATATTTTTCCAGAGTATGGACAATTCTACCCTGAAACTCTTCCACGGAAGGTACATCATACTCAAAGGTAATAGCTGTATTTTCCACATAATATCCGTAAATTTTCAGAAGCTCCACGGCGTCTTCCACCCTGGCAACACGTATTGTAACTGATAAACTCATGGGTTTGTTTCCTCTTCTTTCAATAATAGTTTTTACACTATTTCATTGACTTAATTTGGACTTTTACTATTTAATCTTATTTTCCTTATAGTACCTCTGTATGAAGTGAATTTCAATAATTGAGAAATCTTTTCGTTTGGGTATATATCTAACTTTTCGTTTTATATACCCATTTACTTTTGCTTTTTTGGGTATGGAGTAAGCTTTTTGCTTTCCATACCCATTTTTCTTTTCCTTTTTGGGTATGGAGCTGGATTTTTGCTCTCCATACCCATTTTCTTTTTTTGCTTTGGGTATCATGGACATTTTAAGTAATTTATACCCAATGGTACCTAAACAGCATGAAAACTTGGCATGAAAGTTTGAAATATAGCTTCAGAATGACTTGTTTTTAAGGACAGATATTTGCTGCTTTATTTGAATATTTCCATCCAGTATCCACATAGCTATTGCCGCACTTACAGATATTGGTGGCATATTCCTTTTCCGTACAGGTGGGCACTGTTACCATATCATCCTCATTGTACCACGTATAAGCTTCTTCCTGAATAGTCCATTGGGAAATTTTAAAAGATGTTGACAGTTCAACTTCTTTTCTGTATGATGTGAGATGTTGAGAGTTCAACATTTAAGAGCTTCACACAACATAAAGCATGTAGGAACTTCGCTTCCGGAAAGGATATGTATGGTAGACCGTTTTGAAAAATTTTCCCTTGCCATTTCGGAAATATACCGCTATTGGCACAAAATTGCCGCAGATGAGCTGAGTGAGTATCACCTGAAAAGCTCCCATGCCGTATATCTTACAACCCTGTATCGCTATCCCGACGGGCTGACGGCACCCCGGCTTGCCGAACTGTGCGGCAAGGATAAAGCCGATGTTTCCCGCATGGTTTCCATTATGGAAGCGAAGGGGCTTGTCACCAAGGAAGGCAGCAACCAGAACCGTTACCGCGGAACTTTGAAGCTGACGGAAGAAGGTCTGCATGTGGCTGAACAAATCAGCAAGCGTGCCGCCCTCGCTGTAGAAAAAGCAAACGAAGGCATTACCGAAGAAAAAAGAGTCATTTTTACGGAGTGCCTGGATATTATAACCAAGAATTTGCAGAGAGTTTCCGAAGAAGGATTGTAACCAATATCGGATAATGAATTTCCGAAGGAAACTGCAACCTATGTCAAACATGAATTTCGGAAGAAAATATAACTGATATTCAATGTCAATTTCCCTTGAGGAAAATCTGAGAAAGGAATAGATATGAATATTTTGAAGAAGGCTTACTGCCGTATATATCAGGCGGCATTCCGGGCAGCGATTCCCCTGCTTCCCTATCGGGAGCCGCAAATTCTGCATTCCTGCAGGGAACTGCCGGAGACACTTTCAGGGAACAGCATCAACAACCTTATGATTGTGACGGACAATGGCATTGTAAAGTTCGGACTTGCCGCAAAGGTTACGGCTGTGTTGGACGAAGCCGGTATTTCTTACTGCGTCTATGACAAAACCTGCCCCAATCCGACCGTGAAAAATGTGGAGGCCGCCTTAAAACTTTACAAAGAACACGGTTGTCAGGCACTGATTGCCATCGGCGGCGGTTCTGCCATGGACTGTGCCAAAGCAGTCGGCGCAAGAGTGGCATACCCCGGCAAAACCCTGAACCGGTTGAAAGGCACGCTGCATGTACTGCGGAAAATCCCCCTGTTAATTGCTATTCCCACAACTGCCGGTACCGGCAGCGAAAATACACTTGCCGCCGTTATCACCGACCCCGACCAAAAGTATAAATATGTGTTGAATGATTTCGTTTTAATTCCGAGGTATGCCGTTCTGGATGCTTCCATGACATACTCCCTACCGCCTTCCCTCACCGCAACCACCGGGATGGATGCGCTGACCCACGCGGTGGAAGCCTACATCGGACGCTCCACCACAAAGGAAACCCGTAAAATGGCGCTTTCCGCAGCGAAACTTATTTTTGCCAATATTGAAAGAGCTTACGAAAACGGCTCCGATGAAGAAGCCCGTTCCAATATGCTGCTTGCCTCTTACCGGGCAGGATTTGCTTTTTCCCGGTCCTATGTGGGATACATCCATGCCGTAGCGCATTCTCTCGGCGGGCAATACAATGTGCCCCACGGACTTGCAAATGCGGTCATCATGCCTTATGTGCTGGATGCTTACGGCTCCGGCGTGTATAAAAAATTGCAGCAGATGGGCTGCGCCGCAGGTGTATGCACGGAGGAAGACTCTCCCGAAGAAGGTGCAAAAAAGTTTATCGCCTCTATCCGTTCCCTAAATGAGCGGATGCAGATACCCACTTATATAGAAGGGATTCAGGAAAGTGACATTCCTGTCATGGCGGCTCATGCCGAGAAGGAAGCCAATCCTCTCTATCCCGTTCCGAAGTTAATGACCGAAAAAGAGTTGGAAAACTTTTACCGGGTTTTACAACCGGCAAAAAATATCTGAATTTAAGGAGTTATCATGGACAGCACACAAATCGACGACATCTTACAGTTACAACGTGATTTTTACGACAGTGGTGCCACCATTCCCGTCAGTTTTCGTAAGAAGCAATTAAAGAAGCTATATCAGGCGGTTCAAAAATACCGGCCGCAAATAGAAGAAGCCCTGAAAAAGGACCTTGGGAAAAGCAGTTATGAGAGCTTTATGTGCGAAATCGGGCTGGTATTGTCCGAAATCAGCTACATGATACGTCATGTAAAGAAATTTTCCAAAAGAAAAACCGTCTACACCCCGCTTGCACAATTTGCTTCCCATAGTTATGTGCAGCCAGTGCCTTACGGCAACACCCTCATCATGAGTCCCTGGAACTATCCTTTTCTGCTCTCCATAGACCCTTTAGTTGATGCCATTGCGGCGGGAAACACCGCTATTATAAAACCCAGTGCTTATTCTCCCGCCACTTCAAAAGTTATAGAGATGCTGGTAAAGGAATGTTTTTCTCCCGCCCATGTGTCGGTGGTAACCGGCGGCAGAGCCGAAAATGCGGCTCTTTTAGAAAAGAAATTTGATTTCATCTTTTTTACCGGCTCCCAGAACGTTGGCAGGGAAGTCATGCGCCACGCAGCCGTTAATCTGACACCGGTTGTGTTAGAGCTTGGCGGCAAGAGCCCCTGCATTGTGGAGGAAAGCGCCGATATCCGTCTGGCTGCCAGACGCATTGTTTTCGGCAAATACTTAAACTGTGGGCAGACCTGCGTAGCTCCCGACTTTATCCTCTGTCACAAAAGCATTCAGGACAAGCTGCTGCAGGAACTGAAATTACAGGTAGAAAAACAGTTTGGCAGTGACCCCCTGGCAGATAACGATTACGGGAAAATTATCAATCAGAAGCACTTTGACAGACTGTGCCGCCTATTACAATCCGGGGAACTATACCTTGGCGGGGAAACCGATGCAGAGGCTCTCCGCATTGCGCCTGCTATTATGACACATGTGACTTTTGATGACCCCGTCATGCAGGAAGAAATTTTCGGTCCTGTTTTACCGGTCCTTACCTATGAGAATTTTGAGGAGCTGATGCTTCTTCTGAAAAAACGTCCCAAGCCGCTGGCGCAGTATCTTTTCAGCAGCAATAAAGCGCACATCCGCCGGGTAAACGAGGAACTTTCCTATGGCGGCGGCTGCATCAACGATACCATCATCCACCTCGCCACCAGCCAGATGCCGTTCGGCGGTGTCGGAGAAAGCGGCATGGGATGCTATCATGGAAAAGAAGGATTTGAATGCTTCACACATCAGAGAAGCATAGTCGATAAGAAAACCTGGATGGATCTGCCGATACGGTATCAGAAGTACCGGTTCTGGAAAGAAAAAATGCTGAGAGGCTTCCTGCGCTAGGATTAGCGCGGGAAGACATAAATTAGTCAGTGTCGCTATTCCCATAAAGCTGTCTCCTGCTGATTCTGCACAAAAAGGTTCCATAGTATCTTTTGTAAATAATCCAAAAAAGTGCCGCTCCATCATCGTTTTGATGACTTCGCGGCACTTTTATATACTCTACTATAAATAATTTCTTCCACTTCTAATTATCTCCCACACCCGGTATCCCACGCTTCCATAGTAATAACTCATCGGAGCATCTCCCGGAAAATACCTTACCATTCGGAACACATAATATAGAATCAGCCCTACGCACAGAAGAATCACCCATTTCCCAAGACTCTTCGTTTCTTTTCTCTGTATGTATCTCCGCATGCCAAACCATCCCACCAGAATAATCACACCATAAATAAACGGATGCATTTTCCATGCCCCGGCAAAGTCCCCTCGCAGCACCATAAACATCGCTCTTGTAAGCCCGCATCCCGGACAAGGAAATCCCGTCATGATCACCATTGGACACAGACTGTATAAAAACTTTCTTCCTATAACAAAATAAATTGCAAATACAAGAATCGCAATGCGGATATTCCATAAGTCCTGTAAAAGCATCTTTATTCCTGCTATTAATCTATTCTTCACAAAAGTGTTCCCAACTTTCTTATTGAGGTGCATCTTTTTTCAAAATATCCTGCACATAATCAATCGGTCTTTTTACTGCTTCCGAAATCATATCATCTGTAAAATCCATTTCATGTAAACTCCAGATAAATTTAACCGTTGTCTCCTCTCGCCCTTCTTCTCTGCCTTCTTCTCTCCCTCTTCTAACTAATATATCACTAAACCCTGTCATCGTCATAGCCACATCCTCCTTA
>ERZ773147.1630-NODE-1630-length-22484-cov-5.735298_pt1 | contig 22484 bp, 24 predicted proteins | sample MGYA00580851_ERZ773147 | MGnify/ENA primary metagenome ERZ773147 (study PRJEB29015, sample SAMEA2737818) | human gut metagenome | biome: human gut; feature: human-associated habitat; material: faeces | place: China | collected 2012 ... | reverse complement strand
ACTGCTCAATAGGCACATACTGCTGTGTCGGTGCAGCGGTCTGCTGTGCCTGTTGCGCCTGCATCTGTCTCCATGCTTCCGGGCTGTAAAACTCTAACACGTCAGATTCGCAAGTGTTTGGGTTCAGACGTTTGCAGTAGATGACCCCACTACGCAAATCCGGGCAATACGTCCATCTTCCGTACAAATCAGATGGTATTGCCAGAAACTCCTCTCTGCTGGAAACAGGTCTGCCGAGCAACCAGCCGCCATCTTGTGCCGACTGCTGAACAGGCTGCTGCCCATTCATCGGCTGCGGACGCTGCGGTTGCGTCTGCTGCATCTGCGGGTTCGGCAGGGAAGTGGCAAGGCCTACCGTGCCCATGCCGCCGTAAGGATTGACAGGCTGCTGCGGAACGTAGGGCGTTCCGGGTATCTGGTAATAGCTCATAAAACATCCCTCCTTGTGCATCCAGTGTACTGCATCGGCAGAAAACAAGAGACAACGAAGGTACAACGAAGGACAAAAAAAGAAAAGCGCCCACACGGCACAGGGTCGTATGAGCGCTCAAACATTTGCACGCAACGCGTATAAAATTTTCAAAAAGTCTTGACAATTACACGCAATGCGTGTATAATAAAGACAGTGAAAGGCCCCGCACAAACACATGGAGACATGGAGACATGGAGATAACAATTATGAAAAAGCTCACTGCTGACGAGTTTGCAACCAAGGTTATGGCCACCGGTACCGAAATTGAGTACGACAACGGCGTTTGGATGATCTACGCGCACCTCACCGATGATGGCGACGTCAAGACCTCTCATCTGGACGCTCGCGACCTGATGGTCACTACCAGCATCGAACTCTCCGATGAAGAGGGCGAGGCACTCATGAACGGCAATCTGGACGACGTTGAGAGACAGGCCGTCGTGGAAGAACTTTACCCGAAGTATCTTGAAGCTCTGGAAGATATGGAGTAAAAAAGTCCCCAGCCGATGCGCGAACATCGACTGAGGAAATCTAAGAAGGAGAAAAGCAATGTACACAGCTGAACTTTTTAATATGGCAACCGACCCGAAAACATCCCGGGCAGCATTCCTCAGCAATGTCACTCTCAGCATCCCGGACGATGCCGACGGGTGCGTGGATCTGGATGCCGAGAAGGCAAGATTGTCCACCATCTGGGACGTGGCGCATCTGTCTATGCGAGAGCTGGTAGCCCGCACTGGTCTGTCGCAGACCGCTTTTGCAAAGCAGGTGAGCGTCCCACTGCGCACTGTGCAGGACTGGTGCGGTGAAAAGCGTGCGTGCCCCACATACGTCCGCTTTTTGCTGGCGGAGCATTATAATCTGCTATAACCTTAACCAGATGAAATCCGTGGGCTGTGGTATAATAAGGGAAGAAAACCCTTAAAGAAAGGAGAATTTGTCATGGATGCTTATATGGTTAGTTTTTGGGGTTGTGAGTGCAACCCAGCAGCAGACCCTAACACCGCCAACAATGGCGGCGGGTATTCCCAGCCATCCGGGGGCATCATGGTTGCCCTCGAAAACGGGGATTACCTCACCGTCACCGTGGACGATTTGTCTTGCGGCGATTTTGGCACCCGCGTTTTCTGGGATGTAACCAGCACCGATGGCCGCAACTGGGGCGGCTGTTACGGTAGCATGGACGATGCTGCCATTGATTGGGAGTGGAGCGAGAACAGTCTTGATTCCATTTCCGGAGTATATGGCATTGATGCACGAGCAATGCTGCACGATGCGGTTTTGGCTGTGCATATTGCCGCATAAAGAAACCCCCGATGTTCCAAATGGAACACCGGGGGTTTTGTGCTGCCAAAACGGCAAAGTCTAAAATCAAGAGCGGAACTGCCCACAGGCAATGCCGCTCTCTACATAGGCCGCAGCCTTTCAAATATCCACCCTAATGCGCTTCTTCGAGAGGCCGGGAGGATTTGTTGAGATAATTATACCACAATCCGCACAAAAAGAAAAGCGGCAGACCCGAAAGCCTGCCGCTTTTGAATTGTAAGAGCAGAAGCCCAAAACTAATTCGATGCTCATGATTAATATATCACACATCCAGCATTTTTTCAATGCTTTTTAGTCGGTATCCTATCGCTGTCCGACTGTAATGTGTCTGTGCTGCAATGTCCGGCAGCGGGAGCCGCTCAACGTACCGCAGTAAGGCTATCTTACGGTCTACCCTCCCAAGCGGTGCGCTTTTAATGGCGGCGATCATCCTCTGTCTGTCAAGTCCTTGCAGCGCAGCGGGCAGCACCACACGAGCCGCCGCCACAGGCAGCACCGAGCCAGAAAGGCTGCGGCAGCTGTCCGGCGTTGCGCACCATTACAGGGACGTTACCGAGATGGTCGATTTTGCCGCATCTCTTGATTTCACAAAATCGTTTCTGCTCGTATATAGTGCTTGCCATGATATCCTCCTTACTGCTTTTGTAGGGCTGCTCTTGCCCGATCAAAGAAAAACTGGATGACCTTGCTCATGGTCTCTTCCGTGATAGCCCACGAGACCAGCCTGCCCCATTTGCTGTTGTCCAGATAGTGGCGCAGCATCTTGACGCACCACGCCTTGCGCTCTGCGCCGCGCTTGGTTCCTTGGATTTCTCGCTCTGCTTGGTCGATGAGGTCAAGCACAGTGCCCTTGACGGCGGCACCGTAGCCCAGCCGGAGACATCCAAGGGCGTAGAAGATGAACCCGCCCAGCATGAGCACGAGGGCCACAGGGGCAGGAAGTGCGGTCAAAATGTTATTGATTGTTGCCATGTATTACTCTCCTCTCTCTTTTTCGAGGTCTTCGATACGGTGGTTTGCCACCTTGATCTGCTCTTCCAGCACTGGCACGCGCTGGGCAAAGTTGTTGTGCGCCCGGACTTCGCGGGTCAGCTCTTCCAGCTTGGTTTCAGTGACGGCCTGCTGCTTGTCCAGTTTGGCATCCATGCTCTTGTCCATGCTCTGAGCGGTTCGGTTGTTGGAGACGATCACGCCGATCAGGCTCAGACCGCCGGTGATGATTGCCACGATGATTGATTCGCTCATGCGCCCTCCCGAAGACGGGTCAGACCCTTCTTCGCAATGATTTTCGGGTAGTTGCGGGTGGTGACGTTCAAGTCTACGTTGCCGGAGATGCCCGGCACAGAGCCCTTGCTGGTGTGCTGGTGGGCGTGGTATATGTAATCCACCTTGGGCGTCTTGCCCGTGTAGTCGGCCAACCAGACGTCCCAGCGGCCTGCTAGACGCTGCATGTCCAACTCATAGCTGTAACCCGTGTAGGTGTACAGCTGGGCGTAAAAGCCCATTTTCTCCACCTGCTCCAGCGCGTAGGCGGTGAGGTTGGTGAGGTCGAGGGTGCTCATGGGCTTGAGCTTGTTTTCCTCCACGTCCACGCACACGGGCATGGTGAGCTCTTTGCCGCGTACCGCTTCCCGCACAAGGGCAAGCTCTGCGGCGGCCATCGCCTCGCTGGTGGCGTAGGTGTAGTAGTAGACCCCCACGTCCAGCCCGGCAGCCCGGGCGTTGCGGTAGTTGGTCTCAAAGGTCGGGTCGATGTAAAGGCCGTCTGCCCGCTTGGAGAGCTTTTTGTTGGTGGATACCGTCTTAAGCATGACGCCCTTGTAACCAGCCGCTTTGACCTTGCGCCAGCCGTCGAGGGTGATTTTGCCCTGATACCGGCTCACGTCGATGTAGCGGTAGGGTGGTGCGCCCTCCCAGCCGGGGGGAGCGGCGCTCTGGGTGTCCACCATGGACACGGGGCCAGGCTCTGCAGTGGAGTTGTCTGCCGCTTCCTTTGCGTGGGCAAGGGCGGCGAAGAGACGGGAGAGGAAAGTCAGGAGGTTCATGTGGTCACGTCCTTTCGGTTTTTGGTAAGATAAAGTATTATTTAGTTAATACCCGCTTGTCAATTCGGTTCCAATGAATTGAATTTCTTTAAAAGCAGATGGATAGTTGTGCATATACCAGCTTATATATGACACATAGTCTTTTGCAAGTCGCCAATATCCGTAAGCTGACAGATGCCCGGTATTGTACGCATCTTCGTCATTTGTATGTCCATAAGCTGCCATGTCCAAGCAAATCACATTTTTGTCGCTCAAATTTGATACAAAATCACGGATTCCTTGGCTTATGCTTGCAAATTGGCTTGCGGGGTAGTATTTTGCAGGTATGATGGTTGCAATAAAAATTTTAATATTGTTGTTTTCGGCTTTCAATTTTGTGACAATGTTAGACAGCGCCGTGTTACTTTCTTCTGTCCACGAGCTTCCAGTGCTGTAATAGTCATTGACTCCTAGCTGTATAATCGCCATTTTGTAACCGCTCAAATCGCTATTTTTATATGTATCCCACCAACCGACCGTCGTTTTCCCGGCATGTCCCATATTTTTTACCGAAATTCCCGTCATGTTCGCGAAATATTTCGGATAATTCATGGAATTATATAATTCGCTCGATTCAAGTCTGTTTACGTTAAAAATGCCCTGAGTTAGAGAATCTCCGATGCAAATGCATGTGTCAAACGCGCACACATCAAGTCCATCATAATCACAAGGGTTTTCATAAATTCTGTCATGAATTAGTCGAGAGCATAGTTCCGGGACATAAACCGTTTTTACTCCATATTCAGACGGGTGAACATTTTGTTTTCCTTGAAAAACTTTTACAATATAATCACTGCTACCAGTCGTATCAGGAAATGCAAAATTATATCCTGTTATAAGACTAAAATGATTGTAAATGTCATTACAAACAACAACTTCTGAAATTGCATTGATGTATTTTTCGAGGTTATTTAGTTTATATCCTCCCCCTTTAATAGGCGTAATAAAGATTACAGGCGTTTCTGGATGATTAGCGTTGAGATAATCACAAACATTCTTAACCCCAGATCTTACACTATCTAATGTAGCGTTCGAAGCACAATCATTAACACCCGCTGAAATAACAATAATATCATTCTCATCATAGTTCGAAAGTTGTGAAATAATGCTATTTGTGGAATTTGTATACGATGCTCCTGCCACAGCATAGTTGCTATGAGACTTGATGCCTATTTTTTTGCACAAAACTGTAGGATAATCGCTATCGTCTGGCACTCCCGAACCTGCTGTGATACTATCTCCATAAAAGACCGGATTTTTTTTATTATCGAATGTGGATTTGATAATATCGCTGTATACACATATATTTGATGTAGAATTTATTTTATTCCAATTACTCCAAGCTCCTGTATTAAATCTTGTCCATAATCCACTATTGCTTATAGCAATCTGAGTTTGTCCACTGTTATCGGGATTTATATATCCATTTATTGTAATAATTGATAAAAATTCATTCAAAGGTGCAGGTGAATTTTTGGGGTGTTTGCCGTAGAAATACCATATTTTGCAATTGTTTGGTAGTGTATTGCAATTATCATAAGGACTTGTTGGAGTTGTTGTGAAATATTCATGTTTTTCATTATCTCCTACTATAGTCCACTCTGACCATGTTCCTACGAAGCGATATGTTCGTATAAAAGTGATTCCGCTTTCGTAAACCGCAATTTGTAAGCCGCCAATTCTTTCGTTGTTGTATCCATTGACAGCAATGATGTTTATAAAACCAGATTCGCTTATATTTTTCGGAAGGTTTTTGGGATAATTTCCATTTGTATACCATATTTTGCAATTGTTTGGTAGTGTATTGCAATCATCATAAGGACTTGTTGGAGTTGTTGTGAAATATTTTAAGGCTCCTAAATCTTCCTTTAGCTGCCCAACCGCATCTCCAGTCGCTTTCGCATCCGCCGCCTTGCCGGAGAGGGAGAGGGTGGGGTCGATGATATTTTTGAGCTCTTCCACCGCCTGGATCACTTGCATCCAGCTTGCGTTAGAGACGCTTGTCACATAGAAAAAACTCTGGATCTCCGCGGTGCTATCATAGCGGTCGTTTTTACAGTCGCACTCGATAGGCCAGCTCTTGAGCATATAGCCTTTTCCGGTCGTCACACAAAGCACGATGCTCACATGACCCGGCACCTGCAGCGCCTGACGTGCGATCTCGCAGGTGACAACGTTGCCGGACACGGCACAAGCTGCCCGCTTGCCTGCACCGTCGTTGATGGTATCGTACCAGCCCTGATTCTGGGGGCCGAAGCCACGGTACATGATACTGTAGGTTGCTCCTTCAGGCGCAGTATACGCCTTGCCGTTTTCGTATAGCGTCGCCTGAAAAAACCGGCTCTGGCTGTCGTTCTCCACCGCGCTGATGTGCTGCGGCAGACCGGGATTATCAAAATCAATCCTGATTTTCTGCATTTGCTTCCTCGCTTTCCTCCGGCAGCGGGTCAAAAATCAAATTCTGCCCGTCCCAGATATAGTCATTGCCGCCGTTGCTGTTGGCCGGGAAATCCTCAAAAAGCAGCTGATCCGACGGCAGCGTTTTCGGGATAACGCTTTTCAGCGTCCAGCCACCGTTTTTGATGCGCCCATCCGGGCACACGGTGCACTGGTATAGGTAACCATCTTTTTTCAAAATAGCCCTCCTTACAAAAAACCAAAAAGCTCTTGCGGTACACAAACGGCGTTGTTGGTGGCCCATCCATCAAACGTTGGCGTCTCCAGATCTATGTTAGTCCAAATAGTACCAGTGAGCGGACTATATTTGGATGTTCGCTCTTTCCCAGGACCAAACTCAATGCTGTCCTGATAAACTGTGATGTTCCGAAAGTGTGGTGTGTTCCACGCATACATAAGCGTGTAGGTCTTTCCGTTTACCGGTATTATGCTGGATACTCTGCCGCCGCTGCCGCCGCCCGCAAACCATGTAGTGCCTTTTGTGCTTTCGTAAGTGATCAGGATAGCGGAGTAACCGGTAAGGTCAACAGATATCGTTTGTTCCTCTAAACTTTTGAGAGGCTCTTTTGTTGCTTCGTTTTGCCAGACGCGAATGGGTTCCAGATTTTTTATTCCGTGAAACTCCAGTCCTTTTTCGTTTATCGTGTAATTAAAGCTTCCGGGCCCGAACTGGATGCCGCCATCGTCCGTTTCGCCAATGTAGTCTGTGGCCACACGGCTTGCATCAACAGCGCGGTCGTTCGTGGTGCTCATGCGGTTGCGGTCTTTCACGGTAGTTCTTGCAAGCTTTTCGCTTGCCTTGCCTACATAGATCGAGGCGTACCGGTCGTGAACAACGTCATAATCGGTCTTTGTCACTCTGGCCAGCACATTCACGCCAAGGCGCAAATAACGCACCTCTACCGTATCGCCGCGCAGAATGACCTTGTTCTTCTGGTCTTTGTACTCTACGGTCTTTTCCAGCTGCACATAGCTTACGGTCAAGCTCGGCTCTATTTTCCCGATCTGGTTTTTAGACAAAAATTCAGTGGTAGCTTTCCGCATACTGGCATCAGAGGGTGCTTTCTGGAAGTAGCTGGTCAGGTCCAGCGGGTAGATCTTCTGGTATCCCTCGATATTAGACGCTTTTATGGGGTCCAGCGCGTAAAACTTACCCTTTTGTGCATTTGTCCAGTACGGATAGACGTGGGTGTATACGTTGTCGATGTTTTTTTCCTGCGTGACGTCCACCAGATTCAGACCGTATGCAATGACTGCGCCCCGGTTTACCTCTTCTTTAAGCCGAAGCGTGCATTTCATGCCGTCAAACTCCCAATAGCCAAGGTAGGTGTCCGCAATGCTGCTGCCGCCGTTGGAGAGCATCGCAGCGCGCACAGTCACCGGTTTTGTGACCGAAAACTCTTTATCATTGTCGTAATCCGCAGAGATCTCAAACTTACAGTCTCCCACAATGTTCTCATTGAGTTTCTGTATGGTCTCCCTAAGCGATTTTGCGCTAAACGGCTTCACGATGCAGTTGCCGAGGTCATACGAGATATGGTGCGCAGACACCTGAAACCGTCCATTCATTGGGCGGCTGATGCGATAAATGCGGAAAAGCTGCCGGGTTTCGTAGCTGGAAGGCCGTGCGCTGATGATACGCCGCTCCAAAAGCTTTTCCGCGTGAATGCCGGTTACGGGGTACTGCAAGGTCAGGTCATACGTTCCGTTTTCCTCGCAGCTGACAGTGCATTCCAGCGCATCCGAAAGCGTACCATAGCCAAAATTGCCTACGGTAGTCACATTTTCATCATGCAGAACAGGGTTCATAACGTCCACCACCTTGGCGTAATTTTTACGGTCTGGATACCGCCGCTCCACTGGATAAGGTTTTCACCCGCTGCCAGCTCCGGCCAGATGCCGCCGGTCACCGGGTTTGCATTAATGCCGTCCTCCAGCCATGCGTTCCACGTTTCTGCATCGCAGCACACGGTTTTATCAGCGGGCGGCTTCATACCAAACGCTTTTCCGTTTATCAGCAGTTCGCCCTCTTGTCCGTTTCCGGTCACCTCAAAATAGGGCAGTGCCACCTGATCCAGCGGGTTGAGCAGCACCTGACCGTTCGTCATGCCCTGCAGCTCCTGCCCGGACCACAAAAAATGACGGGGGTCGCAATCGAATGCGACCGTAAATCTGCCGTACTTATCCAAGATGTTGCTGGTATCGCCCATCTTTGCAATGCCGCGATAAAAATACTCCGGGTCGTATCCGTCCGAGAGGGGATACACACCCGGTGTACCGCATAGCCACGCCTTGATGCTGCGCAGCTGCTCCGGGGTAGGGTTCCTGCCGTGGAAATACAGCTGATACGACACCGTGATATTCTCGTACTGCCCCTGATCCGCGTGCAGCTTGCCGTTTCGGCCTGCAACCTCGTACTCCTCATACTTGCGGTTCGGGGTCGGGATGCTGGGTTTGTGTTCGATATGGCAGCAGTACTCGGTGCTGCTGTGCCCGTTAAAATACAGGTACTTCTCCACTGGCTGCCGCCTCCTCATTGATCATCTGTGTAAGTCGTGTAATGGTGTACTGGGCAAAGCGTTCCTCGTCCATTCCCTCAGACGGGTACACATTGACGTTGATACCGCCCGTGCTTACCGTGCGGGAGTTGGTAGCCACCTGTGCAAAGCCGTTTGCGCTGCCCACATCGTACTGCAGCTGCATCTTCAACTTTCCGCCAAGGTCTGCGGCAGCCTCCTGCAGAAGGTAAGCGTTGTCGCGGATGCCGTCTGCCATGCCTTGGATCATATCGGGCATCCACTTCTCGTATTCCCGCAAAGGCCCTTCGTCCGGCCGCGAAAAATGCAAAAATCCTTTTATAATGCCGCCGATCCACGAGACTGCCTTTGTGATAATACCGCCACCGCCCAGAATGCCCTTTGCAAGGCCGGTTACAAGGTCAGCGCCCCAGCTTCCGGCTTCGGTGCTGATGGACGTGCCGAGCAATTTTCCCGCGATGCCAAATATTCCACCGGCAAGCGCTCCCGCCCAGTTTCCGGTCAGTTGAAAGCCCTGTGCAGCACCGGTCAGGCCACTGATAAGCGTTCCCGGAACGTCGATATTCTCCCAAAAGCTATCGCTTGCACGGTAGCCCTGCGCCAGATCGCTGAACCATTGCCCCAGAGGGCTTTTTGTCAGGTTGCTTGCAACCTTTTCCAGCCCGCCCAGCTTAGAATCCAGATCCAGCACAAACTTGGAAAAGCCGCCCAGAGCGCCCTCGGTGTATTTGATGCTGGTGTTCAGGTCGGTAACCTTTTCGTTGACGTCCGTTACAATTCCGTTGGTGTAAGTGGTGGTGCGCTCTACGGTCTGTTCCTGACCTTCCACGATACGCTTATAGCAGTCTGTAACTACTTTTGTGGCAGATACAACAGTATCTTCCAGCGCGCCGGTCTCAGCGTTAAGCACTTTCTTGGTTTCGGTAGAGGTCTGGGCAGTCCGGCTGACGTAGCCAATAGCTTCGTCTATCTCCGCCTGCGCCGCCGTCAGGGTCTCCGCACGGGTATGGACGGACTTTTTAGCAACTTCATCTGCGATGGAGCTTGTCACCTTTTCAGAGGTCACAACGCCGTCCGTCAGGGTCTGCACCCGCTTAAACTGCGTTTCAACGCCGTTCACCATTTCCGTCCAGCTGTCCGTGATGGTCTGGACAGTTTCGGTCGTGGTGCCCTTCAGCTTCTTGGTCGTGCCATCATAGACGTTGTAAGTATTGTCAGCCGTTTCCACTGTGCGGCTGATCGCGCCCACAATGTTTTCCGTGCCCTGCAAAAGCTGCTTAGAGGTGTTGGTAACGGATTTCGCCAGTTTTTTGGTGTCCTGAGCGGTTTTTGTGGTAGTCCTTCTGCCGCCAGAGCCGCCGCTTCTGCTGTTTCTACCACTGCTGCCGTTTCCACCACTGCTGCCGGAACCGTTGTAAGTAGGGACAATATAATTCGATGCGGCTTCTGCTTTTGCCTGCCGAACGCGCTCTGCATGTTTTCTTCCGCGTTCTTCTCTCGCTTTTCGCCGAGCCTCTTCAGTCTGCTTTGATTTTTTCTTCTGGTCTTTTTGGTAATCCTCGTAGCTGTTGTATCCGGCGTAAGCATCTTTGCTAAGGCCTTTGTTCAGCGCATAACTGGCACGATCCAAAAAATTGATCGCGGCAGTTGTAGCATTCTCAAACCCGGTTTTAAGTTCCGAGACTATCGGGATGTTAGATGCAATTGCATCTGCCAGACCAAACCATCCACCCGTGTCATACGCTTCTGACGCGGCAACAGTAAGGTCATTCATGTGCCCGATTACGACCTTTATCCCGTCCGTAAGGTCACCTGTCATAAGGCCGGCAAGCTGCGTGGCGTTATCTTTTAGCGTGCTCCACTGACCATTCAGCGTCTCGCTTTGGGTACTCATGGAGTTAAAATAGCGGCCGCCCTCGTCAGCTGCCGAAATAAGCGCATTAGACAGCAAGTCATAAGTGACTGTCATTTTCTGCACTTCTTCGGCAGACTTTCCGGTGTAGTCCGCAAGAATGCCGTAAACATCTATGCCGGCGTAGGCAAACTGCTTGATGTCCGCGCTGGTCGCCTTGCCCGCATTCTGGATCTGCTGCAAGTTTTGCGCCATGCGGCTCAACTCTTCATTGCCGCCGCCGGTAGCAGAAACTGCGTCACCCAATGCAAGAATGGTTCTGCGGGAACTTTCGGCATCTATGCCGGTAGAAATAAGCAACTCGTTTGCTTTTACCAGACCGGCAGTATCAAACGGTGTTTTGGCAGCGTCCTGTTTGATCTCATCCAAAAGAGCAACGGCTTCCGCTTCGCTGCCCAGCATATTGGTCAGTGCTGTCTGGTACTGTTCCAGCTGCGCATTGTATTGCACACCGGTCGACACGACCTGTTTTCCAGCTTCAATGATTTTCCCCGAAACTGTGCTGAACAGATTTGCCGCAATGCTTCCCTTTGTGACTGCCGATTGCAGCCCGTCAAACATACCGCTTCCGGCATCTGTGTTTGTAAGGCCGTCCAAGCTTCCCTTTGCATCATCCGTTTTAGACGCGAACTCCCCAAGGCCGTTTTCTGCATCGTGCAGGCGGCTTTTTAAGGTTTCCAACTCCGCATTCGTCTTATAGACAGCAGTCCTGTAAGCCGAGGCCTGTGTGCTTGCATCGCCATGTTTTTCAATGGTTTTCTCCAGCATACCCTTCTGGGCAGTCAGGGCATCCGTCTGCGCAGCAATCTGCTTGCGTAGCACCGCCGCCACCGAGGATGCGCGCTGTTCTGCGGAGGTGTTCTCGTCCATAGACGCCGTGGTATACTTCAGCTCAGCGGCATACTCTTTCTGCCGGGCAATGATATTTTGCATCTGCTGCCGGTATTCTTTTTCGCCTTCAACGCTTATTTTGGGGCCAATGTCCGTTTTTGCCATGCGTTCACCTCCTTACCGTATTTTTTCCAGATCGTCCACGGTGGCGTAGAGCTTCTGGTTTGCGCCGTTTTCTATCTGCATACACGCCATATAATCCAACATACGGCCCACCGGGCACGAATGCACCTGATGCTCATTCATGCCCAGCTTGCGGCCGTAAAACAGAAACCACGTTCTGTTAAGCTGTATTACATGGCGCTTTCCGCGTTTTTTGCGCTGTTGTCCGGTTCAGCCTCCACCTCGCGGCCGGAGCCGCGCGCAATTGCGGTAACGCAGTCGTTCCACAGTGCGCGGCACTCTGCCCACGTCATGCTCTTTTCCAGCTCCGCAGCAGCAGGGAAGTCCGGCAGGCTCTGTGCCATGTCCTGAAATTCCTTATCGTTGGATTCTGCCGCCATCTCCCGCACATAGTCCCGGCCTGCATCCGCAAGCACGGGCGCAATGGTCAGTGCCGCCTTTGCAAGGTCGGCAACGCGGCCGGTTTTTGTGGCTTCCTTGGCAACGCCAAAAATATTGTCCACTGAGCCGTAAGTGCTTTCCAGCACGGAAAGCGCCTTGATGGTCATGCACATGGGGTACTCATTGCCCTTGACGTGCGCGAATACGATGTACTTGTCCTCGATCATGCTGCACCTCCCAGTGCCTTCTTGATAAACGCAACCGCCGCTGCCTCGGTGTCAAACTCCTTCTTGGGGATGATCTTCCACCGGTTCATGGCGCTATCATCGCGCATGATGCTGAAGTCCAGATCCTGGGTCTGCCAGTCGATCTGCTCACCCTGCGTCTCGGCATCGTCTTTGGGCACCTTAAAGCGGATCTTGCACAGAACGATTGCCTTCCACATGCTCTTGCCGTCCTTCTGCACCTTCTTGACTGCGCCCAGCCCCAGATAAGGCGGCTCCATAGATGCGCCGTACTCGTAGGTCTCCACCGCGGTGCCCTCGTCCGGCGTTACGGAGTTGCCGGCTTTCAGGCCCATGATAAAGGCCTCTTCCTCCGCGGTCAGGCCGTCCACGGTGCAGGTGCCGCTGCCATCGGTGAAGGCAGAGCCAGTCTCGGTTTCCGCCAGCCGGTCATCGGCGTAAAACTTGTTGTCATCACTGGTGGAAATATCGGTGCTCATGCTCACCGAGCGCCCCAGCTTGCGCACGCCGCTGTAAGTCACGGTGCCGCCATCGGAAGCGTAAGTAGCAATATGCACGTTGGAAAAACCAGTAGTTACCATGTGTTTTCTCCTTTCACACAAAAAAGCAGGGTGTCCACTGTGGACACCCTGCGCAGGTTATTTGTCGATCGTTTCTTTTATCTTTTTTTCAACAGCCTGCCCCATGGCAGCCTCCGTTTCTTTTCGTCCTTTTCGGACGGAAGGAGCAACAAACGGAGTTGCCACCCAAACGCTTGTGCCGCCTTCTACGCAGCGGGCAATCAGCGCATTCGGCTGTCCTTTCGGATGCCCTTTGGTCTGGATGCTGTTGTATCCGTTGAAGCCGAGCTTTGTGTTCCACGCATAGTTTTCATGGCTGAATTTTGCAATGCCAAACCCTTTTTTCAGGTCATCAGCCTGCTGCTGGCTTAATCCGTTCATGGGCGGTCCATTGGGGTGGGCATAATACTGCTCCTGCCCGGACGGCAGGCTGTGAATCGGAATTGTGTCAACGGCAGCTTTGATTTTGTCACCCATGACTTTTGCACCGGCATAAACGCCAGCTTTGCATACATCATCGGTGCTTTGGTTCAGCTTCTGAAGCTTTTTCATGTAAGCATCCAGCCCTTTTGCTTCGATCCTAGCCACAGCCGAACACCTCCCACCGCCAGCGGTAATGCCAGATTTTTGTATCAGCTTCATACATGGGCTGAAGCGTTTCCCATGTGATATGCTCAGAAGCGTCAAACGACTTTTCCAGCGCGTCGCACCATGGGTCAAACTCCATCGAGGTAAACAAGTCTGTCGTTCCGATCATGGCACGTTCGATGTGTTTTCCGTCCGCAATGAGGTCGTCCGGCGCTTCTTCCTGCCAGACAAAATACCGTTTGGACTTCATTCGCCCGCCGTGGCTTACACTGTCTGTAACAGCTGTGTGGGCAGCAATGATGCACTCAAACCATGTCATCCTCGGTCTCCTCCCGTGTGCTGTTGTCATAGTCATGCTCCACGGCACGCAACGCCAGATCCAGCGCAGGCGGCCAGCTTCGGACGGCCTGTACCGTGTCGATGCGGTAGTGCCTGCCGTCCTCGGTCTGGGCTTCGTCCTGGCTGGAAATCGCGATGCTCTGGGGTGCCGGCACGCGGATCACCCGGACGATCTCCGCCTGATTCTGGCGGCTCAAATAAATCCGGTTGATGCCAAGACGCTGCTCCTCGTACCGCAGGCTGCACTTTGCCGTGCACTCCACAATAGGGGAGCGCCCGACCGGTGCGGCATCCTGGGTGGAAAATATCTGCACGACCCCGCTGTTGAAGGTCTGGCTGACCTCCGTGTCAGGGCGGGTCGGGCTTTTGCGCGTTCTCTGCAAAATCATTCACCAGCCTTTCGTTTCTCGCCGCAAGCAGCAGGTGCAGATAATTATGCTCGAAAATATCCGCTGCGCCGTCGCGGGTGTAGCGCACATAGTCCATCAGCAGCGTACGGGCAAGCCCGGGCTGCGTGTAGTCCTGCGCCGTGCCAATCTTGCTGTCCAGATAGAGCATACCGGTCACGATGATGTCCCAGATTTTTTTATCCAAAGCATCATCCGACCATGTGATATCAAGATAGTTTTTGATATCCGAAAGCAGCTTGGTATCATACATCTTGATCATGGTCAGGACTTGGTGACCGTGACGGTGTAGGTCTTGACGGTCTCGCCGTCTGCCGCGGTCACGGTAATGGTCACAGTGTTGCTGCCATCGTTCCAAGTTGCAGGCTTGCCGTTCTCGATCTCCTTGCCGCCCACTTCCACTTTGACCTTAGCGCCAGCGTTGGCGGGGGTTGCGGTGATGGTGTTGGAGGCCGCAGAGGTGGTAGCCGTATAGGTCACATTGCTGGAGGTAAAGCCCGGGGTCAGGTTCAGGCTGCCCAGCTTCAGGGCGCTCAGAGTTGCATCAGTGGATGCGGCAGGCGCGGGAACGGTAGTAACGCGGTAGGTCATGGGCTGCAGGCCGGAAATGTCCAGATTCAAGAAGGCGTTGTTGTCCACCGGGAAGCCGTTGGCGTACAGCTTGATCAGGTAAACGCGCTCGTCCTCGAGGAAATGGTAATCATCACTGTACTCGATGCGGCCGTTCTTATTCATGCCGACCGGTGCAAAGTACAGACGACCGATACCAAACACAGCCTGACCACGCGGCAGCGCAGCGGTCTTGATGACCGTCAGGGGAACAGGGAAGATGTCGTTACGGTAAGTGCCATCCGGGGCACGCACGGTCGTTGCAGGCATCACGCGCAGGTAGTAGTCCTGCGGGTTGACCAGCAGGATCAGATCATCCGGGTCACGATCCTTGCCGTTGGCAGTCTTGCCCAGCATAGAAATCAGATTGCCCATCGTGGCGGGCTCGAAATCGTTGACCTTGACCTTTGCCTTCTCGGGATAGGTCTTGCCGCCGATTACGGCAACGTCATCGCTCACATCGCGCACCATGCCAATGGGCTGATCGTTGCCGTCGCCCATGACAATGCCCTCTTCCAGGCCATTTGCCAGTGCTTCCGCCAGAATTGCGCGGATGTAGCGGTCCAGCCACTCGGGGCCCAGATCCAGCTGCGCCTTGCAGACCGGAATGAACGCAGAAAGCTTGTACAGACCTGCGTCCACTTCCTTAAAGCCGGAGGTCAGCTCCTCCACAATCTTAGCGCACAGCTTGCCCCACTTGGCCTTGTGGATGCCGTCGGTGTTCAGCATCATGCGGATCGCGCCGCCGGTGGGGGTAAACTGGATCTTGCTCAGCAGGGGGTGCTTAGATGCCAGATCGTCCATCACGCGGCTGATAACCGTCTGCGGGAACACAACGGTCACGTTCTCCAGCGCCTGCTTGGGGTTGTCGGCGCGCATGGCCTTCTCCACGGCCTGATAGTACTCGCGCTCGTCGTTGGTCAGCTGGCGCACGCCGCGGGCATACAGGACGGAGTTATCCAGCTCCTGCTTCATGCCGTCCAGCTGCTGCTGGTACTCCTCGCGGTTGATGTCGCCCACGGTCTGGAACATCTGCAGGAAGGTGTCAGTCACAGCATTCTCGTCGTTGCTCTTGTAAGCATCGTGCAGCTTCTGGCGCAGATCGTTCAGCTTCTGATTGTTCTTGTACAGTTCAGAAAGATTCATGTTGATTTCTCCTTATTTGGTATTTAAAAAGCAGCACCCCCACAAAGGAAGTGCTGCTTTACGGCTTATTTTCAGATATTGCAAAGCATCTGCATCAGGCTGAGCTTTGCGGGTGGTTCTTTGGGCTGCGGTTCAGCGGGCGGCTCTGCATCCTTATGCGGCACCATAAGCTGCTGCACGATCAAGCCGCGCACGCTCTGGGACACGCCGGAAGCATCGCCGGTTTTGCGGATGCTGGTTGCAATGCCTTTTTCCAGCATAGCGGCAGGGGAGTACCACGCCTTACTGTTTACAAGATCGCGGGCGGCCTGTTCCTCCATGCCGGCGTTTGTGAATGCGCCAAGCCCGATTTCGGTCAGCTGGTCCAGTGCGTTCGCCGCGTTGCGCAGATCCTCGGCGTAACCGGCCGCAAGCTGGCTTGCCGGGTGAAAGTAAAAGGCGCTCACATTGCTTGCAATACGCTCCTGACCAGCCAAAAACGGGTAAATAGCAGCGCTGGCAACAAACCCGTCTGCATAGGAGGTGACCCGCGCACGGCTGCTTTGCAGCGCGTTGTAGATTGCCCATCCTTCGGAAACGTTTCCGCCAAAGCTGTCGATATGCAGATTGATCTCGGCTGCATCAGGGATTTTCTTCAGCTGCTGGACAAGACTGTACGCGCTGGTCTCCTGACTGGCTTCATCGGCGTATCTTGTGATATCGCCAAAGATATAGATATCCGTCTGCTCGCCAAACTGCTGGATATCAAAATAGGGTTTCGGCATATTATTCCTCCTTCGGGTTGCTTTCCGTGGCGGCATCCCTTGCAACGGTCTCCACGGTAGCGATGTTTTTGGTCATCCAGTGGATGTTAGCCCATTCATCAGGCAGCGGCGCGCCGCCGGTGGCTTCGCGCAGCTCGTTAATGCTATATGCGGCGCTCTCAACGATTTTTTCAATGTTCGCTGCATTGGAGAACATATCAAAGTGCTGGATGGTAGAGGTGTCCGCATATACGCGGTCTCCGCGCAGCCAATCCGCCTTGGGAATCAGCTTCCGGCTGAACTCCTTGCTGATCTGCGCCGCCAGCGGGTCAATGCCGGTGGTCAGCCAGTGGGTGATAATGTCGTTGATGCCCGCAACATCGCCCTGCACAAGCACAGGAGGGATGCCCAGTCCGCGCGCGGTAAAGGAAAAAATGTCATCAAAAAGGGCTTTGATGTCCCGCGTGTCCTTTGTGCCGGTGCCGTTGTTCACCAACTGGAAATCGTAGCCATCAAATTCCGTCAAAAAACCGGTGTTGGATTCCAGAAATGGTTTATAGCTGCTTTCCAGCATATCAGAAAACTTTTTCTCAAAATCGTCCTGACCGCTGGCCACCTGCGCGATGTGCACCTTCATGTGCTGACCGTTGTTCCAGACGTTGCTCTTAATGCTGGACTGCACCAGTTTTTTGTAGCTTTCATACAGAGCGTCCACAACTTTTTTTGCGTCATCACTGTTCAGGGTGAGGTGCAGCACTTCGCGTTCATTCAGGTCGCGGGTGTATGACTGCTGCCCAACCTGTATTTGGCGGTATACATTTTCCTGTGTGGGGATGTACTCCGGCTTTGTCCAGCTGTCTGCAACCACAAGTTCAACGCTCCCACCGCGCGGAATCGGGACAACAAGCGCCTCGTTTTTGGCATAGAGCTTGTAGACTACTTTTTTCCAGAACGCCGTGCTGTTTTCGTTGACGTTCGGCTCTACGTTCAGCAGATAGTAATAATCCGATTTGACTGGTTGCCCGCGCTCGAACGTCTTAAACTCGCAGTTTGCAATCGCGTTCGCAATCAGGTTTACGCAGCAGTTAAATGCAAGGTCACGCAGCTGGTATTCCTGCCAGTAGCCAAGCATTTCGCAGGTCAGGTCATCGCCGTTCAGCAAAAAATCATGTGCGGTAATCTTCTGCTCGGGCGGCGAAAACCCGAAAAACTGTTTGATTTTCTCAGAAAAAGACATTGTTTTTCTCCTTCCGGCAAGTTACCAGCAAGTTACCAGCAAAATGCTCCGATCTTTGGCAGCTGCACCTGACCGGTGCCCAGATCGCTTTCCACCGTCATGGCTGCCGCCAGCGCCATGAACGGGTCTGTTTTTCTGCTTTTGCCCTCAATTTTGGCGTAAATGAAGTTTCCGGTATCCACGCCCTGACTTCGGCTGCTGCGCACGCGCTTGGTGTTGTTGACCGCCCAGCGCAGATGCGGCACATCGCCCCAAGTAAACAGGTTGCGGTTAAAGCAATCCTGTATCACTGGGTCAACCTGCATAATGTCACTGGGGCGTACCAGCTTCACCCGGTTTTTATCCTTCGCGTCAAAACCGATACTTTGCAGCGCTTCTGCCATCATGGTGTAACGGAAATGGTCAAGCGCCACTTTTTTTACGGTGTATTTCCGTCCGGCTTCCCGGATAAAATCCGTCAAAAGATACGGCGAGATGCTCACATCGTCTACATAGGTGCAGTCTCCGTTTTCGCACCACGTTCGCCATGGGGCTTTTACCCGGGGAAGGGTTTTGCTGTTGGCGCAGATCCATGCATGATTGATGTCATAGCGCTGGTCTCCTTTGCGGAAATGCAAGTCTACTGCCGCCCAGTCGTCCAATTCCGCGTAGTCGATGCCCACAGTGCAGCTCCAGCCAGCCATATCCGGCAGGGGGCGGTTTGTTGACCTGACGTTTTCGTAGTCGGTAACAGAAATTTCCTTCGCGCCGTCCCGGATGCCCATGCGTTTTGTGATAAAATCGCCGTTCTGCTCCGGGCGCTCTTTCCAGTCGCGGTATTCGTCGTGAATCTCCTGCATCAGATGCGGAAGATAGGGCAGGGAAGGGTTTGCCATGCACCAGTTTTCCGGGTCGTGCACCTCGTCCTTGGTGTTCAGGCAGCAGATGAACGGCAAAAAGCCCTCATCCGGTTCGCCCTCAAACAAAATGCGCCGACCGCGGGCAAGGTAATCGTCCAAAGGACCGTCCGATACATCGCCGTTGGATGTAAAAAAGCCAACGCGAGGTTCTGCAACCTTGCCTTGGCCGGTAATAAACACCTTGATGTTGTCGTAATTCTGGTACTGATGCACCTCGTTGAAGATAACCGCGCCGGAACGCATACCGTCGCGCCCCTTGGGGTTATTGGTGCGGCCTTTTACCTCGCCCAGATTCTTGCGTCCCTGCAGCACCTCTTTTGTGTGGTAGTAAAACCGCGAAAGCTTGGCTTCATACTTTGGGTTTTCCAGTGCCTCCACGATATCCTTCACAGGGGTGACGGCCTGCTCCTCGTTGTTGGCGCAGATATCCACGTTATAGTGCGGCACGGGGTTGTATGGGCTGATGAGCGCTGCCGAGGAAATAGCAATCACGCCATCCTTGCCAGCGCCGCGCCCGACCATGGCAAACAGTGTCTTGAACCGGGGGCTCCCATCCTTGCGATAGGTGCATAACCAAAGCCCCAGCGCAAAGGTCTGCCACGGAAAAAGGCGGTCATAAGGAAAATACCGGGCGATGCCAAAATATTTCTGCATACGCTCGGTATCTACATAAATATTTTCAGTTGCAAAAACGCGCCGGATCAGTGCAACAAGGGCGTGCTGCTCCTTGCAAGCACGCGGAGCATTGTTCTCCACCTGCTCAATGTACTCCAAGATCTCCGGGGGAATATTACAGCTCATCGTCCTCGCTGGGCTTTGCTGCCATAAATTTGAACGTCTGCACGACCCGCAGCAGTGTTGATACGGTGGAGTTGGCTGCGCTGGCAGTCTGGTTATAAACCTGAATGGAAGGGTTTGCCACTTCAATCTCCGCACCGCGCGGAGTGGTTTTTACTACGGTAAGGCCGCGCTCATTCATGTCGTTCTGTGCCTGATCCAGAAGGTCCAGCTGCGTAACATACCGATCCAGCGTTGAGCGGTACAAAAAGTTCGTGTCGCAGTTGGCTGCCTTTGCAGCCTGCTCGATCTCCGCCAGTTCCATCCGGTATTTTTCGCTGGCGGTGGCCGGTGTTTTTCTTTTTCCCATCACGATCTCCGTTTCATCCATATTTGTGCAATCTGTATACCATCCTCGCGCGTGTGCGTGCGCGCAAGCCTAGCTCGCCGATCAGGGGACACCCCGAATAAGGGCTTGACCCGCTCAACCCGTTTTTTTGACAGGGGGGTGTACGCAGTCTTTTATAATTCGCGGCCATTCGTTTTCTAAGTCTTCCAGCGCGCGGATATATCCCTCTTGCAATTGTAACTTCACAAACTCTTTGCACCATTCATCGCCAAGAGATAAATGCTCCGGCGTCAAGCAAAAATACAGTTTTACATAATGATTACAATTATCAGACGATGGCATTCAATCCCACCTTTCTAACGTCAGCGGCGCACCGCCGCTGCATTTCCGCAGCCGCTCCGGGTGGCACACAGTCTCGTGGCAGTCCTTGCATACGCTGATAAGGTTGCGCTGCCGGTTGCCGTCTGCATCCGTGTACCAGATATCCAGCGCCAGCTTTGGCGCGCGGCGCACATGGTTGACATGGTGCACCAGTTCTGCCCGCCGGTAACGCCCGTGCTCTTTGCACAGCTGGCATTCGTGCTTGTCCATGTCCAGAACCTTGTGCGATAACCGCACCCATTGCGAGGAGCAGTAGAACGGATGCACATCACCGGATGCTATCAAAGCGCAGAGCCATTTGTAAAACTTATCGGTCATTATTCCAAACTGATTTTCCCACTCATTAAATCTGGAATCATCGCGTCTCGAAGCTCAGCAAGAAGGTTGTTTTCTTCCTGATTTAAATAAAAAACGTGTTGTTTCCACATAGGAATCAAAATTGAAAAGATTGAAGAGAGAATCTCTTTATCATTCGCCTCGAATTTAATTTCGTTTTTGTTTTTTGACAATGTAATGTAAGGCTTTGATATATACTCTCCGCCCAAAATGCGAAACGTTTGATTTAAGTTTTCAGAGTCTGTTGCTTTTTCAAGCTCCGCAATTTCATACAGCCCCAGCTGTTTTGCAAGAGATTCGTTAATTGTTAGCTTTATAGCTGATCGTTCACGGCTAACACGGTTGATATCTGCCATGATATCACTATAATTTCGATGCAAGATTTCGGTGGAAGGAAGCGGAATATATCTGCTCGGAATCCAGTTCCATTGATTTTCTGAGACATCTTCTAAAAATTTTTTTGTTGAAAAGCCGGGGCATTCTGTGGGACTGGCTTTAAGCTGGCTTATTATATCATCCGAAAGAGCGTTGACTTCTTTTTTATATGTTCGATTTTGATGGCTTGCTCCGCCAAATTGCCCATTCTGAAGTCGTTCCTCTTTGTGACCGCTTTTCCGTGCGTCATAAAAATCTATGCTTTCAGAATCTTTCGCGAACAGTAAAACGCAGGTCGGAATACTTGTGGATTCAAACATTCCGTCTGGAAGCGTTATTATTTTTTTAATCAAGCGATTTTGAGTTGCCCATCTTCTTTGTTCAATTTCATTATCTTTTGACAAAAAACCGCAGGGAAGTACGAATGCACATTTTCCAAAGTTTGAGAGCCTATTCAACGCGGTTAAAACAAATGCCCAGTTTGCATTTGTTTCTGGCGGAATTTCGCATTTCTGAAATCTTGAATCAGCAAAAAGTGGAGGAGGCGGTTCCCATTTGATATTGTAAGGAGGGTTGGATATGATTTCATCCGCTTCAATCTCCGGCGGTGCGGTCATTGACGTTATTTCTGAAAATCGTTTTCCTTTTGTTAACTTGTAACATTCAAAAAATTCCAACGTTAATGAATTTCTGCATATTGCGTATCCTTCCATGTTTCGGACAGCCATATTAAAAAGCAAAACTGGAAAAACTCTTTTATCCAATTCCTCGCAGATGAAGATTTTGTTTTTATTTAAAGTCCACTTTGAAATCGTTAATGCTCCAGAACCTGCACACAAATCATAGCAAACCAATCCACTTGTTTCTGTTAGCGCGCTGAGCAAACGTGCAATGCTTTTAGGTGTGTAGTCTTGGCATTTTTCTTTTCTATCAGCATGATAATATTGCCAAATTTTCTGGAGGTTGTCAGTCTCCAAATCTCCATCTACCAGTTCTACATATTGAGAAAAAATCTTTTCTCTTGTGTTAGAATCGCTTAGTACAGCGGATATTCTTCCGCTGAAGTTTTCCATATCGGTTTCTAAGATTGAAAGAAATTTGTTTTTAAGCTCAAGCAATTCCATTTAAAATTCCTCCAATCCAGTATTGCTCTGTGTTTTCTATGGGAAAAATTATGAAGCTTACTCCAAAAACAAAAACGTTCAATCTAAAAATTAAAGCTATTTCAAGCTAAACGTTAATATAAGCAGCACTTCCAGTATACATTCAGTTTCTCGGACAACGTAAACGGGTGGAGTGCTGCTGCATCC
>ERZ773147.1619-NODE-1619-length-22597-cov-4.435099_pt1 | contig 22597 bp, 21 predicted proteins | sample MGYA00580851_ERZ773147 | MGnify/ENA primary metagenome ERZ773147 (study PRJEB29015, sample SAMEA2737818) | human gut metagenome | biome: human gut; feature: human-associated habitat; material: faeces | place: China | collected 2012 ... | reverse complement strand
GGGTCACTCAGGGTCTTTTTGGCGCGCTCGTAAGTCTCATCGCTGAAGGAGCTTCCGTAAAACTGCTTTGCCAGATCCACGATCTGACCCATGGTCTTTTCAGGATCCTTATCTGCATGAGAAAGCACCACGTCCACCATCTTGCCAACGGCGGCGCGCTGCATCTTATGGGTCAAATTCTCAAGAGAAGTGTTCATAAGTCGTTTTCCTCCAAACAGATTTTTTGAAATCATCCTTTATTTTATGGATGTATGGTACCACGTTCCGTCGAAAGGTGCCATAATCAGAAAATACGCCGTGATGGAAAACCCATCACGGCGCACTGTTTGATAAGATTTTTACGTTTTCGGCCGGTTCCGGGGCTTAATCCTCGTCCCGTGCGGTGCCGCCCCGGTTGCTGGCCAGCCGGCACAGGGCACGCCGCAGGTCACCGTGGATCATGGTGCCCAGCCGCTCGGTCATGGCCGCCGGGTCGGTTTTCATGTCACGGCGGATCCATTCCAGCGTCATGCCCACCAGAGCGTACTTGTAAAAGTCCACCACGAACTGCTTGTCGGCATCCTGGACCGTGATGTCCTTGCACTCGCGGTCGGCATATTCCTTCAGCGTGGGATCCAGCAATTTATAAAGATACTGTTCCACCTGCTCGCGGCCCACCGAACGGTAAACATTCAGCACAAGGGTCTTATTCTCCTGCACCCGCTGCAGAACGTCCAGGAATGCCTCGTTCCAGGTCTCAAAGCTCTGTCGGCCCTCCAGGATCTTGGAGGCGTCCTCCACAAGGATCCAGTCCACCAGATCGTAGATGTCTTTGAAATGATAATAGAAGGTCATACGGTTCACACCGCAGTCCTCGGTGATGTCGTTGATCGTGATCTTGTTGAGGGGCTTCTGGAGCAGCAGCTTTTTGAGCGATGCCTCCAGCGCCCGCTTGGTCGTCTGTGACACAAAAACCATCCTTTCCAGGCAGAAATTTTTCTGCCCTGTGCGGCGAAAGCCGTGAGAAGATTTTCCATGTCCTATTTTACCGCAGAATCCTGTCAAAAAGCAAGGACAATTTTGTACACTTTTTGAATTTATTGTGCATTCACGCAAGTTTGTGTTTTGCATCGCGTACAGTTTTGGGCATCCGACCATATCAAATCGGAATGCCCCCTCCACCCTTTCGGCATGGCCGCCCGGCTTTGCCGCGGCAAAAAAGAGGCGGTTCCTCTTGATTTTATCGTCCCGCGTGCTTACAATGGAGGCAGGCAGAAATCGTCTGCCGTAAGGGAGGGTATGAATTATGATGGAAACGATCGGTTTTCTGGGCTGCGGCAACATGGGCGGCGCAATTGCGCGGGCCGTGTGCAAGGCTGCAGACCCTAAAAAGGTCTATTTGGCAAACCGCACCACGGCCAAGGCACAGGCTCTGGCCAAGGAACTGGGCTGCAAAGTGGCGACCAACGCTGAGGTGGCCGCGGAATGCGACCTGATCTTTCTGGCGGTGAAGCCCCAGATGATGGAGGCCCTGCTGGCACCGCTGAAGTTCTCGCTGGACGAGCGCCCGAGCCGTTTCGTGCTGTGCAGCATGGCCGCCGGACTGTCCATTGCCCGCATTCAGGAGATGGCGGGCGAGGACTTCCCGGTGATCCGCATCATGCCCAATACCCCGGCTTCCGTGGGCGAAGGCATGATCCAATACTGCTCCAGCAATGTGACTGCCGAGGAAGAAGAAGCTTTCCGGAAGATCATGGCCCCGGCCGGGCGGCTGGATGCCGTGCCGGAAAACCTGATCGACGCAGCCAGCTGCGTGTCCGGCTGCGGCCCCGCCTATGCCTACATGTTTGTGGAGGCATTGGCAGACGGGGCGGTGAAGTGCGGTGTGCCCCGTGCCAAGGCTATGCGGTACGCCGCCCAGATGCTTCTGGGCAGCGCGTCCCTGCTGCTGGAAACGGGAGAGCACCCCGGCGCTTTGAAGGACGCCGTGTGCAGTCCCGGCGGCAGTACCATCGCCGGTGTGGCGGCGCTGGAAGATCGGGGATTCCGTGGGGCGGCGATCGCAGCTGTGGAAGCGGCCTATCGCCGAACAAAAGAATTAGGATAAAAAATTCCGGGTGCACTGCACCCGGAAATTTTTTGACCTTCATTCAATTAGCCGTTCCAGGAACACAAAAGTTGGAGGCCCATAGCGATGATCCACATATACGCGCAGGTCTTGGGAATCATCAGCAGGCCCACCTTGGGTTTCGTTTTGCTGAACAGCGTAACGGGCAGATAGCAGCCGAAGGAGATCAGGATGGCCGCCACCATTTTCGTCATGTGATACCCTCCGGCGTTCCCGGAAATGGCGTACAGGATAATGACGCCGATGCCGGTGACGGCGAATACACCGTTCCGGAGGATGGACAGCTTCAGATTGCCCTCGTCTGTGCACCAGTTGTTCTGGGGCAGCAGGCACACGGCGATCCGGATGATGGCGGAGGCCCAGATCATCACCTCCACAGCCGCAGGAGCGGTAAAGTCCGGGAAGGTGAGCTTCCAGATGAACAGCAAGATCACATAGAACGCCGTCATCGTGATGGAGGAGATCTGCAGGCCGGTGCCCATCAGATGCTTGATCTTGGGGGTGCTTCCACGGAACGCCCGGAAGATCCGGGGAACGAGGTGGAAGGCATCGCCGCCGCAGAGGGTCAGGGTCAGGATGCCGTAGAGAACAAACAGGGGGCGGCCCTGCGCCATGGCGAAAAATACGATGCCTGCTACGAGGTCGAACAACAGATATATCGTATCAAATATGGCCTCCATAATATCGGGCATTTTGGGCTGATAGGTTTTGTGATCCATGTTTTTATCCTTTCTGTTTGATGCATGCTTCTGCATTGCTGCATACCTGTTGGAATACGCGCTTGCAAACGGCGATGTCCTCCGGCGTCAGGCCCCGGAGCATCTGCTCCGTGAACTGCCGCTGGGCCAGAAGTCCGTCCCGGACGATCTCATTTGCCGGTTCCAGCAGATCAAGCTCAATGTGCTTTTTGTTTACCGGGTCTGTCTTTTTTGCGATAAAGCCCCTGTCCTCAAGAGTTTTCAGTGAGGTGGACACATGGGACTTGGTGGATTTCCGGACCCTGACGATATCTGCCGCCGTGCGATACTGGGGATTGTTGTGCAAAAACATCAGAATATCATATTCCAGATGCTTGAGCTGATATTTCTCGCACACGGACGACATCAGAATCTCATAATACCGCGTGATGGTTTTATGCTGATCCCAAAAGTGCATAGGTTCTCTGTCAAGAACAAAATTTTGGCAAAAAACGGTGCACCGCAGACTGCCCGTATGGGCGGGGGCAGTCTGCTTTTCCCGGCCAGCCGCCATATTGATTCTGCCGACAGGCTGCGGTCAAAACGAAAACCCCCGGCAGGCATCGTAAATACGATCGCCTGTCGGGGGTTCTGCGGGGTCAGCCGTTTCTCTCAAAGGAGAGGAGCGGCTGACCGCTGCGATTTTTCTTTTGCGGATGATCCGTTGGGATCAATAGCACTTGCGGTAGATGGCCTCTTCGCTCTCCAGATCGAAGGGATAGTAAGCGTTGGTCATCAGGCGCTGCTGGTTGGTCTCCACGGACTGGGGGAAGATCTTGAAGTCAGCCTCAGTGAAGCCGCAGTCACGCAGGGGACGCAGAGGCAGGATGCGCTGCAGCAGAGCGTTCATCTCGGGGATGGCGTCCTTGACCTCGCAGCCGAGGATGCGGGCCACCAGCTCCTTGAACTTCATGATCTCGCCGTCGGGCTTGTTGGCATCATAGTAGTCCATGATGGCGCCGAAGAGCATGTAGTTGGACTCGCCGTGAGGCACGTGATAGGTGCCGCCCAGGGGGAAGCTCATGCCGTGGACAGGGCCGCAGCCAGCCTTCAGGAAGGCAATGCCGGCGTAGAAGGAGGCAGTGACGAACTCATCCAGATACTCAAAGCGGGCGTCCTTACCCTTCTCGTCGATGAGCTTGAAGCCCTTCAGGATCATGTCCATGGCCTTCTCGCTGAACAGCTCGGAGGTCATGGTCTTGCGGTGGGGGCTCAGGAAGGACTCGGTGGCGTGGACCAGAGCGTCGATGGCGGAGCAGGCAAAGGGCTTATAGGGCAGCGTCTTGATGAGCTCCGGGATCAGGCACACCTTGTTGGGAATGATGTCGTCGGACACCAGGCCCAGCTTGGTTTCGCCGCCGGTGAGATGGCCGTCAATCTCCGTCTTCACGATGGCCACGGAGATGTTGGTGCACTCGCTGCCGGTGCCGCAGGTGGTGGGGATGGCGATGACGTCCTTCTCATGGACAACGGGGAAGCGCTTGTAGTACAGCTCGTGGACACTGTCGGGCCGCTTGCAGCCCAGCAGCTTGCACAGGTCCATGATGGCGCCGCCGCCCACGGCGATGACGCGGTCATAGCTGTCGTAGGGGATGGCGTCGTACATGGTCTGGATCATAGCCTCGGAGGGCTCGCCCGCACCGAACTTCTCCTGGAACACGAAGCTGCACTTGAGGCTCAGCTCCTTCATGAAGGGGGTGTAGATGAACTCGTTGGTCAGCACCACATCACGCTCATTCAGCTGGAACTCCTCCGCCATCTGGGCGAAGGTCTGGAATTTATACACGGTGGGCGCGAAGATGATCTCGCGCTTGTCCGCCATCAGACTGGCGGAAAATGCATCCATTGCCATAATTCTGTACTCCTTTTCTTATTTTCTCGCGATTGCTCTCTTCACGGCGACCACGATGTTGGCGGCCCGCAGGCCGTATTCGTCCATCAGGAACGCCTGGGGACCCACCTGGCCGAACTGGTCATCCACGCCCACGAACTCCTGCACGGTGGGGCGGTTCTTGGCCAGGCAGTTGGCCACGACGCTGCCCAGACCGCAGGTGACGTTGTGGTTTTCGGCGGTGACGATGGCCCCGGTCTCGGCGGCGCACTTCACCACCAGTTCCTCGTCCAGGGGCTTCCAGGTGAACATATCCACCACACGAACGGCGATGCCCTCGGACAGAAGCTGCTCATAGGCCTTCAGCGCCTCGTCCACCATGATACCGGAGGTGATAATGGTGGCCTGATCCTTGTCACTTTCGTGGAGGACGACGCCCTTGCCCAGCTGGAACTCCGTGCCGTCGCCGTAGACCTGGATGATGTCCTTCCGGACAAAGCGGGTATAGGTGACGCACTGGCAGTCCGCCACCTGCTCGGTAACGGCCTTCAGCTGGGCATAGTCGCAGGGGTCGGTGACCACCGCCTGGGGGATGGACAGGTACATGGCGGCGTCCTCCAGCGGCATATGGGTGCCGCCATTGAAGGCAGCGCACACGCCCGCGTCGGAGCCGAACACATGCACCGGCAGATCGGCATAGGCAGCGGACATGTAAATCTGGTCATAGATACGGCGGCTGGCGAAGGTGCCGAAAGTGTGGAGATACACCTTCTTGCCGGTGGCGGCCAAACCGGCGCACACACCGGCGGCGTTGGCCTCGGCGATGCCTGCCTCATAGGCCCGGTCGGGATAAGCTGTCAACAGCTGCTTGGTGTTGACGCAGCCCATCAGGTCGCAGTCCACATAGCACACGCTCTTGTCGGCGGCCATCATGTCCTTCAGCGTCAGGGCAAAGGCGTCACGGCAGGCGCGGCTGTCCTTTTCATGCTTGGCGATCAGTTCCAGTTTCATTTCCGCACCTCCTGCAATGCTTTCTCGGCGGCGGCGATGGCCTCCTGCCATGCCTCCTCGCTGGGCTGGGAGGAGTGCTCCCGCTTGGGCTCGGCGAAGGTCGCGCCCTTGCCCTTGATGGTGTCCAGCACGATGCAGGAGGGCACACCCTTCTTGTCATAGGCGTTCTGGATGGCCTGATAGATGGCCTCCACGTCGTGGCCGTCGATCTCCTGGGTGTACAGGCCGAAGCCCGCCGCCTTTTTGGCGATGTCGCCGTGGTCAAGAATGTCGGCTGTCTTGCCGTCCAGCTGGTAGCCGTTGTTGTCGATGATGTAGATGAGGTTATCCAGCTTGTGGGCGTAGGCGAAGTGGAACGCCTCCCACACTTGGCCCTCGTCGGCCTCACCATCACCGATGACACAGAACACGTGGTTGTTGCGCCCGTCGATCCTGTTGCCCAGCGCCGCGCCAGCAGCAGTGGAAGCCCCCTGACCCAGAGAGCCGGTGGTCAGATCCACGCCGGGGGTCAGCTTCCGGTCAGTGTGGCTGGGGAACCTGGTGTGAGGCTGGTTCAGGGTATAGGCGTCCTCCATAGGATAGAAGCCCATCAGGCCGAAGGTAGCATAGGCCACCGGACCCGCGTGACCCTTACTGAGCACCAGCCAGTCGCGGTCGGGATCGCGGGGGTTCTTGGGGTCAAAACGCATGACCTCGCCGTACAGCACGGCCATCAGATCGGCCAGATCCATAGAGCCGCCCACATGGCCGAAGCCACGGGAGTGGATGACCTTCAGCGTCTCCAGACGGATCTGAGCCGCCAATGTTTCGATTTTTTTCTTGTCCATGATAGCTCCCCTGTATTACTTGTAGATTTCGGGTTTTTCCATCGTCTCCACCTTGAGGAAGGAGGAGGTGCCGCGAGAAGCGTTGAGCGCATCGCCTGCTACGCAGGCCACGTATCCGTCCCAAGCGGAGGGACCGGTCAACTTGCCGGCATGGACGGACTCCACCCACTTGCAGAACTCGATGTCATACGCCTCGATGAAACGTTCCTTCCAGTCGGTCATGATAGGCATGGACTCGGCGGGCTGGAGGCTGTCCCATCCGGCAGGACGGGAGCGGCGCACCACGGCATAGGGATCAGGCAGCTTCACGGTGCCGTTTTCGCAGACGACCTCGCACTGAATGTCGTAGCCGTAGCCGTCCGCCACCTGCACCTCGACATCGATGAAGCAGCCCTTCTTGGTACGCATCAGCATGACCTGCGGGTTGTCGTAGCCCTTGTTGGAGTTCGCGCTCTGGCGGACCTTGACGCACTGCACATCCTCATACTCGTCGTCGAGCAGCCAGCGGCAGATGTCAAGCTCGTGGATGGCCACATTGGTCACGCCGTTCTCGGTCTTAAAGCCGGGACCCTGCGACACATTGCGGTGGCAGGCCTTGATCAGCAGCGGCGCACCGATCTCGCCGGAGTCGATGATGCGCTTCATCTCCGCATAGCCGCGGTCATAGTGGCGCATAAAGCCGACCTGCACAAGCCGCTTACCCAGTGCCATTTCGGCGCGAAGGATGTCCTCACAGTCCTTGGCGTTCTGGCTCAGGGGTTTTTCGCAGAAGCACCACTTCTTCGCATTCAGCGTCTTCATCACATAGTCATGATGTGTGGGGTCGATGGAGGTGATGACCACCGCCTCCACCTCGGGATCAAGAATCATGGCGTCACAGTCATTGCCGAAGGAGCGAATGCCATACTTGGCCGCCGTCTCGTCCGCGGCGGCGGCGACATAATCGGACACGGCGACAACCGTCGCTCCCGGAACAGTCTCAATAATGCGGCGGCAATGATCCTTGCCGATAGCACCGCAGCCAACGATACCGATCTTCAAAACCTTATCCATGTGTATACACTCCTTATCTTCAGATAATTATCAATACTTGCGGCAATCCTTCAGGTGTGCCTGAAGGTCGTTCCACGCTTCAACATTGGCGGGCAGCTCAGACACCTCAGTGTCGCCCACGCGCCACCAGGAGCTGTATCCGTCGGTCATGGTCTTGGGCAGCACCTTGATGTCAAAGAGGACGGGGCGGTTCTTCACCTTCTTTGCGTCCTCCAGCGCGTACATGAGCTCCTCCATCGTGCGGACGGTGTAGCTCTTGCAGCCGTATGCTGCGGCAACGGCGGCGTAGTCGATGCTCATAAAGTCGCCGAACAGCCCCTCGCGACTGCGGTGACGCATTTCAGTACACAATACCTTGTTGCCGTGTCCGACCTGCAAATTGTTGATGCAGGCGAAACTGGCGTTGTCGAACAGGCAGATATTCACTTTTAGGTATTCCTGGCAGGCGGTAATCAGCTCACTGTGGAGCATATTGAACGCACCGTCACCCACGAAGGAGTAGACCTCATGTTCGCTGCCGACGGCGAGCTTCACGCCCAGCGCACCGGCTACCTCATAGCCCATGGTGGAGTAGCCGTATTCCATGTTATAGGTGTCAATGCCCGTGGGACGCCACATCCGCTGCATATCGCCGGGCAGAGAGCCGGACGCACCGATGGCCACATCGCCCTCGGACATAAAGGCATTGATCGCACCAAGAACTGTGGTCTGGCAGAGCTGCGTGTGCAGATCCTTGGAGAAACGTTCCACGCTGGCGCGGTTGGCATCGTTTACCTCGGGCTTCCAAGACTTCTTAGCGGAGTAGACGATGCTGTCCAGTCGCTTCAGCTCGGCAATCCACTTATCCTTAGCTGTCTCGACCTCTCTGATGTAGCCGGTCTTGTAGCCGTCCAGCAGTGCCTCGAGACGTGGGAGGGTATCCTTCGCGTCACCCACAACGGGGACGGCATCGAGCTTGAGAGCTTGGAAGTCAGAGACATTGATGTTGACGAACTTGCAGGTATCCTTGAACAGCCAGCGCGAAGCGGTGGTAAAGTCGGTATAGCGTGTGCCGACGCCGATGATAAGATCCGCCTTGCGAGCAATCTCATTTGCGGCGGAGCAGCCGGTCGTACCGATGCCGCCGAGGTTCAGGGTGTGCTTCCAGTCGGTCGCAGACTTGCCAGACTGCGTTTCGCCGTAAGGAATACCCAGCGTCTCGGCAAAGTGCAGGAACTCCCGATGCGCCTCGCTGTAACGAACACCGCCGCCGCAGATGAGCATGGGGCGCTTTGCCTTGCGGATGGCTGCCGCCGCGTCATGCAGTGACACCTCAGTCGCCGGGCGGCGTTCCAAACGCCAGACTCGCTTCTGGAAGAAGGATACGGGATAGTCATACGCCTCACCCTCTACATCCTGCGGCATGGCGATGCAAACGGCGCCTGTGTTGGCGGGATCCGTCAGCACACGGAAAGCGTTGAGCATTGCGCTCATAAGCTGCTCGGGACGGACAATGCGATCCCAATAGCGGCAGACCGCCTTAAATGCATCGTTTGTCGTGATGGCAAGGGAGTGGGTATGCTCCACCTGCTGCAATACGGGGTCGGGCTGGCGGCAGGCGTAGGTATCTCCGGGCAGCACCAGCAGCGGCAGATTATTCGCCGTGGCCGTGCCGCAGGCAGTGACCATATTCGCGGCGCCGGGGCCCACGGAGGAGGTCGCCACCATCATCTGTTTGCGCTTTGTCTGGGCGGCAAAGGCAACGGCTACCTGCGCCATGCCCTGCTCGTTCTTGCCCTGATAGATCTCAAGGTGCTTGCCCTCCTGCGACAGTGCCTGCCCCAGACCCACCACATTGCCGTGGCCGGGAATGATGAACAGACCCTTGACGAAACGGTTCTGCACACCGTCTACATCAATGAACTGATTTTCCAGAAAGCGAACCAATGCCTGCGCCATAGTTAAGCGGACGGTTTTCATTGTATATCCTCCTGATCAGTGATTGGGGTAAATGTGATTGTTGGCATCCGGCTTCCAGAGCCACTCATGCTCCTTGTCGTCAATGCGCGTCTTCTTCCAAGGGTCGTCCGGCAGATGGCGGATGCCCCAGGCATAGCACATGGCGTAGCCCGGTGCGACCACCTGCGAGTGGAAGCCGTAATTGATGACGGCGCAGCCGTTATGCTCCGTTTTGTATACATCGCCGTTGGCAAAGCCTGCACCGAAGCCGTGGGGATAGTCGAAGCGGTAGAAATACACCTCCGGCTGGGGATGATGGTGGGGCGGATAGCTGCTCCACTTGCCGGGGTGATTGAGTACCTCACCGAGCACCATATTGGAGAAGGGGGCGTTGTCATAGTCGAAGAAGGTCTTGATCTCCCGCTCCATCGCGCCCATCAGTTCACCCTGGGAGCCGGCATACTGCGTCTGCACCGTTTCTGGGGTGTACATCACCGGCTCATAGCCCCGCTCGTTCTCGGTGTCCTGCATATAGATCTCCGCGTGGCCGTGCGCCGTGAGGGTGATCTTGGTGTTTCTCGGCGCAAGCAGGCAGTACGCCTCGTGGTGGAAGCAGTCGGGGCGATCCGCCTCGACCGTCCTGCCTGCGTAGGCGAAGGTCACCTTTCCCTCAAAGAGAAGCATGGCGACTTCGTGCGCGGCGTTCTCGTAGATATAGGTGTCGCCGTCCTCCATCACGAGCAGCCCCACATTCATCATCGTACCCATGGGGTTGGTGCTCTCATCGATATAGCTGTTGTAGCCGCGCTGCAGCTCACTATTTTTATTGAAGTATGTCATGCTGTGCTCCTTACAGGCCGGTATGCTCACGGATATAGCGGCGGCCCTTCATTGCGTATTCCAGCGGATTTGCCTTGGCGGGATCCTGCTCCGCCTCCACCAGCAGCCAGCCTTCATAGTTCGCCGCTGCCAGCACCTCAAAGACAGGGTCAAAGTTCACATCGCCGTCACCGGGGACGGTAAATGCGCCGCTGCGGACCGCCTGCAAAAAGCTCATGTTCTGTTCGCGTACCTGTTTGACAACGCTCAGGCGCATATCCTTCAGATGCACGTGTCCCACCCGGTCAACATATTTTTTCAGCATGGCCAGCGGATCTTCTCCTGCAAAGGTGAAATGACCGGTATCGTAGCACAGGAACACATAGCGCGGGTCGGTGTTGCTCATCATGCGGTCAGTCTCCTCGCTGGTCTGCACGACCGTACCCATGTGGTGATGGAAACAGAGCTTGAAGCCGCGATCTGCAGCAATCTTGCCGAGGCGGTCAAGCCCCTTGCACAGAAGCCCCCACTCCGCATCGTTCATCACATGCTTGTGTCCGCCGGTGAGAATGGGGATATCGGCGCAGCCTTGAATGGAGTAGCTCTGCTCACTGACATTGATGCGGTTTGCGCCGACAGCCGCCAGGAAATCGAGATTGGTGATGAAGTCTTTCTCCTCCTCCTCGATGGGGCGGGTCAGGAGGAAAGAGGAATACCAGCGGCTCGCAATGCGCATTCCGCGCAGGTCGAGTGCCTTTTTCAGTTCCACAGGATCCTTGGGATACTTGTTTCCAATCTCGCAGCCGGTGAATCCCGCTAGAGCCATCTCGCTGACGGTCTGCTGGAAGGTGTTTTCCGCACCCAGTTCCGGCATATCATCATTGCACCAGCCGATGGGCGCGATACCCAAATGTACTTTTTTGACATCAAACATTGATACAGCCTCCTATTCTAATCGGTACTTGCTGATAAAAACAAAGAATGCAGAAGAATAGGGAAAGCAAAGCTGCATTCCCTATTCTTCGATTGACAGGGGAGGTCACTGCGCAGCCATTTTGCGTGCCTTCGCTTCCACCTTATTACGCGTGACATCGATGGTCACGGCGAGGATGATAACGCCGCCGATAACGATGTACTGAATATCGTTCTGCGCGCCGAGCAGGTTCAGACCGTTGCGGATGACCGCCATCAGCAGTGCGCCAATCATGGTACCCCAAATAGTACCCTTGCCGCCGGTAAAGGAGGCACCGCCTACGATACAGGCTGCGATGGCATCGTTATCGTATGTCGCACCGGAGTTCGCGTTGGCAGTAGCCAAACGACCAACGGAGACAACGCCTGCCATACCTGCCATAAAGCCGGAGAGAGTGTACACGAAGGTCAGCACATCCTTGGACGGGATACCGCTCAGGCGCGCCGCCTCGGGGTTGCCGCCGCAGCAGTAGATCTGACGGCCGAGTGCCGTGCGGCGCAGGAAAATGTCAAACAGGATGAACACGATCAGCACCAGAATAAAGCTGGCGGGGATGCCGGGGAATGTGACCTTGCCGGCGGCATCCTTGACCTGAAAGAAGGAGTAGCTGCCGATCCACATGACGCTGTCCACGCCCGCGCCGGTGAATGCGATAGACTTGGAACCCGTGATGACCAGCGCAATACCCAGCAGCACGTTCTTCATGCCCATAGTGGAAACGAAAGGATGCGGCAGGTCGAGCCGCGTGAGCAGTGTGCCGTTCAGGAATCCCATCAGTGTACTGACCAGCAGACCGGCGAAGATCAGAACAAAGGGATTTGTGATCCCGTAGTTCTGCACCAGAACGCCGATGGTGCAGGTGCACAGCACGCAGTTGGAACCGACGGACAGGTCGATGCCGGCGGTGATCAGGGCGCACAGCATGCCGCAGGAAATAAGACAGTTGATAGATGCCTGCTTGAGAATGTTCATTATATTGCCGACCTTCGGGAATGAGTCGGGCCGGACGATGCAAAAGACGATCACAAGGATCACCAGGGCCAGTGCCGTACCCAGCTTTTGCAGGATGCCTTTGATATTAGCTTTTGTTTTCATATCAGTCTAACTCTCCTCCCCATGCGGCTTTCATTATGTCTTCGGAATTAAAGTGTTCGGAATCTCTCTCTATATTTGCCATCACGCGGCCACCCCGCATTACGATCACATGATCGCTCATGGCAAGCACCTCCGGCAGCTCGGAGGATACCATGATCACGCACTTGCCCTCCTTAACCATCTGGTTCATCACATTGTAGACCTCGATCTTCGCACCCACATCAATACCGCGCGTCGGCTCATCAAAGATCAGAATATCCGCCTTGGTGTTGACCCATTTGCCGATGACTACCTTCTGTTGGTTACCGCCGGAGAGCTGGGCCGTCACCTCATCGAGCGAGGGGGTCTTTATCTTCAGACTGGAGATGTTCGCCTGCCCCGTCTCCTCGATCTTCTTATCGTCGAACAGCAGTCCCCTGGTAAACCCCTTCATGTTCGCCAGAATGAGGTTTGTCCTCACGCCGAGGGACAGCACCAGACCCTGTCCCTTGCGGTCCTCCGTCAAAAAGCCGATACCGCGCTTGATAGCGTCCGCCGGTTTTTTGATGTTGACCTTCTGGCCCTTGATATATATCTCGCCGCTGTCCAGGGGGTCTGCACCGAAGATGGCGCGCATCGTTTCTGTGCGTCCCGCGCCGACAAGCCCGGCAAAGCAGGTGATCTGTCCGGCATGTGCCTTGAAGCTCACATCGTGCAGAACGCCCACTTCATTGAGGTTTCTGCCCTCCAGCCACACATCGCCCTTTACGCCGAATTCCTTCGGGAAAAGGTTATCCAGCGTGCGCCCGACCATGGCGGAGATCAACTGCTCATCAGTGATGTTTGAAATGTCCTCTGTTACGATATGCTCGCCGTCGCGCATGACCGTCACGCGGTCGCACAGCTCGAACAGCTCTTCCAGCTTATGAGAAACGAACAATATAGCAATGCCCTTCTTCTTCAGATTGCGGACAGTTTCCATAAGCTGCTCGATTTCTTCCTTGCCCAAGGAGGATGTCGGCTCGTCCATGATGATCAATTTCGCGTCCAGAGAGACTGCCTTGGCGATCTCTACCATCTGCTGCAAGCCGATACCCAGCTTGCCGCACTCCGCTTTGACATCGATCTCAGGGTGGCCGAGTGTGGTCAATGCATCCTTTGCCACCGCCTCCATCTTTGCATAGTCCAGCAGGGGGCCCTTCTTGATGGCCCGACCCATGAACACATTGTCCACCACCGAAAGCTGGCTGACAATGTTTAATTCCTGATACACACAGGCAATGCCTGTCTCACGCGCCTGCACAGGATTTTTGAATACTTTCTTTTTCCCATCCACATAGATGTCGCCTTCCTCGGGGATATGCACACCTGTGAGGACCTTGATCAGCGTGGATTTACCTGCGCCGTTCTCACCGATCAACCCGTGAATTTCACCGGGACGAATGCCGATGGACATATTTCGCATGGCGACCACGCCTGGGAATCGCTTGGTAATGTTTTTCAGTTCAACAACATACTCGCTCATTGAGTTACCTCGATTCTCTCGTTCTGCGCCTTTTGTGCCGGGTTTAGGAGTGCGCCTTCTATAAAAAGCATGAGGGGGCGACAGTTTCCTGTCGCCCCCCTTTTACCTAATGTATGTAGCGCGGCGACTACTTAATTGCCAGGCTTACATATAGTCTTTTACGTTCTCGGCAGTCACGACCACGACATCGGCAGCGATAGTGGACTCAACAGCCTCGCCCTTGATGGCAGCGTAAGCAGCCTTGACGACCTGATAACCCATCTCAATGGGCTGCTGAGCGACAGTGGCCTTCACCAGAGAGGTGCCGGAGGCAATGGCCTGGTAAGCAGAGGCGTTGCCGTCGAAGCCGACGATGATGATGTCGGTGATGCCCTGCTCGGCGCAGACCTTAGCGGCACCCAGAGCGGTATCGTCATTGTGGCAGAACACAACATCGATGGCATCACCATGCTTGTTCAGCAGGTCTTCCATGGTCTTCACAGCACCGTCGGTGGTATTCTGACCGGACAGAGCGTCGAGGATCTCAATGCCCTTCTCCTCGCAGGCCTTGGTGTAGCCGGACTTGCGGAGGTTGGAGGTGTTGTCGCCTTCCTGACCGTAAATGATCACGGCCTTGGCACCTTCGCTGAGCTGGCTGGCAGCCCAAATGCCGCCCTGATAGGCAGCCTCATCGTTCATCGTGCCGACAAAGGAGGTCTGTCCCTCGATACCGCAGTTGGTATCAACGGCCAGAACGGGGATGTTCTTGTCGATAGCGGCCTGCAGCGCGCTGTTCGCGGCGGCGGCATCATTGGGGGCGCAGACGATGGCATCACAGCCGGAGCCGATAGCCGTCTCGATCATGTTGACCTGCTGGGCAACATCACTCTCGGCGTTAGGGCCGGTAACAGTGACCTTAATGCCCAGCTCAGCAGCAGCCTTCTCGCAGCCCTCCTGCACATAGCCCCAATATTCGGAGGTGGTGCATTTGAGGACAACGGCGATGTTGACATCCTCGGTGGCGGCATCGCCGCCGTCAGCCGCGTCACCGCTACCGTCACCCGTGCCGCCGCAGGCGACCAGAGACAGCGCCATCATCAGCGCAAGAAGCAGAGTAAGAACCTTTTTCATGTTATAACGCTCCTTTTCAAAAATGAAGTTATTTCGGAGGTGAGCGAATGAGCCTCTCCGATGTGGTTTGTATCATATCAAGAACGTAAATCCTCTGTCAAGTTTTTTCTTTCAACGCAAGAATATTTCGACTTTTTTCCGAAAATACCTCGGTGATTATATGAGAATCGCACAAACATCCAACTTATTTTTCTTTTTAATATTCCTTAAGGCAGCAGCCTTCAGTCATATATCTCCGCTGCTGCCTTAAAATTTTATCTGTCCCGATCCTTATTTAGATGCTTGTTGGCAAGGTCAATTCCCATGATGGAGCGGCGAAAGCCGTCCGCCAGTGTCGCGAAGTCAGCCGCTTCGTAGGCGTCCGTCGGCCATTTCTCCCGCCACTTTTCGCACAGCGCATACGCTAACTCGCGGCAGTGCGGCTCCACCGACTGCAAAAGCATGGGCGTCAGGTAGCACACCGTGACCGTCTTCTGCTCTGTCTTGGCCGCACCGCGATTCCAAAAGTGTAGCCCTGCGCGGTGCTGCGCCAGCGCATCGACGATTTCGCCTGCCAGCACAGAGACCTCCTCCGTCTGTGCGGCAGCAGCGTACAGCGGCGCATAGCGCCGCGAATACTCCTGAAACGCCTCCCTATACTCATAGCGCGTGAAACGCACCGTCCACGGATGCGCCCGCACGATGGCATCCAACAGTTCAGTCATCATTTCTCGTCCTCCCCGGCGCAAGCCCCTTCTGTCGGTATCTGCGCGTCCTCGGGCAGCGCATCCTCGCCATCCTCCTGCGAACCTCCGCGGTAGATATGCCACTCACGGAGGACGACCAGCCCGCCTAGCACCATGAACACAATGCCCGCAAGCGTACTAAGTACCATGCTGCTGCTCTCACCCCGGTAGCACATCCACAGTAACTTGCCACCCAGATACACCAGATAGCCGCCGGCCAGTGGCCACACGAAATTTACGCCGCGACGTCCGTTTCTGTTTTTCTTAAACATTCTGCTCCTCCTGTCTATGTTGTAATGAGTGTGGTAGGGGTGCGCCGTGATGCCGTATTCCGGTCTTACTTCTCATTATAGCTCCGGACCCAAATAAAATTTGGATCATCCCCGTGTATGACTACCTGCCTCGCCAATCTCTGGCTTGTATTTGTGGAGACACAGCATTCTCGGGCATTGCCACAGCGCGCAGCATTTGGAGTTGGAGAGATTGACCATTCCGTGGTTCCTTTGCAATGTAATCGAAGAGTTTTTGGTTTTGAGTATAGCATACCCGAAAAGAGAAAACAAGATTTCCCTCCTTCTGGCTGTCTGCGTTGAAAAGCGGAGAGTGTGATTAAAGAAGTTCCGACCGATGATCGAAAGTCTGTTCGTTATGCGAAGTCGTAAAATCCTGCCATTTTTGTCGGTTATGCACAAAAACAAGAGTATTAAAAAGTGCATGACTACAAAAATGACGAAAGAATCTTGATTTCCTTCGCAGTAAGTGGTATATTTACTGTAACTATATAGGTGTATTTGAAACTTTTTGTTTTTTGCTAAAAATGTAAGCGCTTACTTTTTTTGAGGAGGCTGTGTATGGCGCATAACGCAACTATATATGATGTGTCACGCATGGCCGGCGTATCCACTGCAACGGTCTCCCGCACATATTACGAGCCCGGCAAAGTGAAGGAGGCCACGCGCCAGCGGGTCTATGAGGCGGCGAAGGCTCTTCACTACTTCCCGAACGCCATCGCCCGCGCTATGGTGCGTCAGCGGACGGACAAAATTGCATATTTGATCTGCAAGCAGGGAGCCACCATTTTGGACGAATTCTACGCCGGCATCTGTGACGAGGTCATGCGGAGAACCAATCTCTCGGACTGCCAACTCCTTGTGTCCACGGCGAGCGACTGGCACACGCTGGGTGAGACTGCGCAGAGCAAGCAGATCGAGGGCGTGATCCTCGCTGGAAATGCTCCCCCGGAGCTCATCACGGAGTTGCAGTGGCAGAATGTCGCCATAGTGATGGTCAACAATCAGGTGGCGGGGCTGGACATCCCGTGTATTGTTTCGGATGAACGCGGTGCCGTCAGGCAGGTATTGGAGCATCTGATTGACAGGGGACACCGACATATTGCGTTGGTGCTGGGACGGTTCAACCCCTACATCACAGGTCAGCGGTATAGAGCGTTCACGGAGCTGATGCAGGAATTTGGTCTGCCGGTGCAACAGACAGATGTGGCGACCTGCGACGCAAATGTTGAGAGTGCCGCGCAAGCGGCTTTGCGCCTGCTGGATCTATCGGAGAGACCAACCGCCATCGTTGCCATGAATGACATGATTGCCGCCGGCGTGATCAAGGCGGCCAGGCGAAAGGGGCTTCGTCTGCCGGAGGATCTGGCCGTAACAGGTATGGATGACTCCTCCATCTGCACGATGATCGAGCCGGAGCTGACCTCCGCGCACATTGACTGCCGAAAAATGGGCGAGCTGTGCGTGGAGCGTCTGATGGCTCTGCTGGACGGAAAAACCGATGTCCCGCGACTCACCGTAGTCCCGACGAAGCTGGTCGTGCGGCGGTCGAGCTGAGATTTTTGCGATCTTACCCATACTCCTGCTTATGCTGTTCTCAGGACTGATGCCAGATGACGGTTTCGGAGCGGGCTAAATTCCGAGGCACAGGAGGACCTTCCCATGAAAGCAAAGAGAACTGTCGCAGCGGTTACAAAGGTACTAATCTGCGCACTGCTGCTTTTCATAACGCTGTTCCCAATCTATTGGCTGGTCGCCATGGGCATTCGTCCTACGGACGAAATGAAAGGACACATTTCCCTGATCCCTCAGACCCTGACCGCCATTCATTTTGTGGAGCTGTTTTCCAGCAAGGGCTTCAGCACCGCCATTGTCAACAGCTTGCAGACGACTTTCGGCTCTCTGTTCATTTCGCTGGCAGTGGGTATCTGTGCAGCCTATGTCATTGCACGGCATCGCTTCCGCTTTGGCCTGAAAAAACCCATGACCTACTGGATACTACTGGTGCGTGTGCTGCCGCCGGTGGCGTTCACCATTCCTCTGTACATCATGTTCAACAAGCTTGGTATCCTGAATACCAAGCTGCCGGTACTGCTGGCCTGTGTGCTTATCAATGTGCCGTTGATCATCTGGTTTCTTATCAGCTTCTTTCAGGACCTCCCTGAGGAGATAGAGGAAAGCGCCAAAATTGATGGCGCAACGGAGTGGCAGCTATTCCGCAAGATTGTTCTGCCGCTGGTGGCACCCGGCATCGCGGCGGTGGCCATGCTGAGTTTTATGTACGCTTGGAATGAATACACCTATACCGTTATCTTCACCAGGACCGCCTCCAACAACACCGTGCCGCTGGCACTGGCTTTGCTGAACACAGAGGATAACCTGACCAACTTCGGCCTGGTGGCCGCAGGTGGTGTGGTGTCCGTCATCCCCATCACTCTGTTTGTGATCTTTGCACAGAACTACTTGATCTCCGGCCTTTCAAGTGGTGCTGTCAAGGGGTAACATAAAATATGTACAAAACAAGATTAGGAGGAAACAAAATGAAAAAAGTGTTGTCCATAATCCTGTCTCTGGTCATGGCTCTGTCACTTGTTGCCTGCGGCAGCAATGCGCAGACCGACCAGCCCAACGGCACGACCGACTCTACGAAGCCCACTAAGTTGAACCTGATCCTGCGTGGCGGCACCTATGCCGATGTCATCAAGGAGTGCCTGCCCGCATTTGAGGCAGAGCACAATGTTGTCTGCGAGGTGCAGGAGCTTTCCGAGAGCGATCTGTACTCCGGCATCGCGCTGGATGCCATCAACGAAAAGGGATCTTATGACCTGTGTATGGTAGACGGTTCCTGGATGGCTGAGTTCACCGAGAACGGCGTACTTGCCAACCTGACCGAGTTGGGTTATGCGCTGGATGATGATATCATTCCCGCCACCACCACCATCTGCTATGTGGGCGATGATCTGTATCTGGCTCCCTACTATGGCAATGTGACTGTCCTACTATACAACAAGGCCAATGTTGAGGCCGCTGGTTACACAGGTGGCACCATCCTGTCTCTGGATGACATGCTGACCATCTGCGAAAAGGCCAAGGCCGACGGCAAGCTGGGCTTCATCTATCGCGGCGACAGCCAGAACAATCTGGTAGTCGATTTCCTGCCCATCCTGCTGTCCTACGGCGGCTGGGTGATCGATGCGAACAATCAGCCCACCGTTGATACGCCCGAGTTCAAGGAGGCCATGAACTTCTATCTGAAGCTCATCGCTACCGGCTCTGCTCAGGTCAAGGATGACCTGATTGCCTCCTGCGATACCGGTGCCGGCACCATGGGTGTTGGCTGGCCCGGCTGGTACACGCCGACCGCCGATACCACGGCTGATTACTGCGCCATCACCGGTGCTGTTTCCAAGGACGGCGAGACGCACAACGCCAATGTCTACGGCGTTTGGACGATCGGTATCCCCAGCAACAGCCAGAACAAGGAACTCGCTGCCGAGCTGCTGAACTACCTGATGGACAAGGATGTCCAGAAGTCCACCGTTCCCTCCGGTGGTGTACCTTGCCGTTACTCCAGCCTGCAGGATGCCGAGATCCTCAAGACCTATCCTCAGTATGAGGTTGTCTGCAAGGCTCTGGAAGGCGGTATGTATCGTCCCGTGATTGCTGAGTGGACTCAGTTCTACACCATCCTGGGCGCTGAGATGGACAACATCGTCAACGGTGTCAAGACGGTCGATCAGGGCCTGGCCGATGCCCAGTCTCAGCTGGAAGCTCTGATGAAGTAAGCATTCCGCTTACATCCCCATTTTGCATGTAATGAAACGTGCGGCCGGGCGAAAAGCCCGGCCGCACAACAAAAAAGAATGTTTCCCCCATTCCTTTTAATGATTACGATCCGTAACGCTTCTGAAATGTGAGGCCGCTGTCATGAAAAGAAACGTAAATACCAAACTCCGCTCCGCAGATGCCCAGACCAAACGGTTTGGTTTGGGAATGCTGTCCCCTACCGTTGTGATCCTGCTGATCATGACGGCGTATCCTTTGTTCTTTACGCTGGTTTACAGCTTTACCGACTACAACCTTCTCCGCAGCCTGAAGAAAGGGTCCCATTTTATCGCCCTTCAAAACTATACAAAGCTGCTGAGCGACCCGTATTTCCAGCAATCCATTCTCAACACCGTCAAGTTCACTATTCTTGCTGTGATTTTTGAGATGTTCATCGGTCTTGTGATGGCGCTGTTTGTCAACAGTCTGAAACGGGGCCAGAAAACCATGCGCACCCTGCTGCTCCTGCCGTATCTGCTGCCTACCGTCACTGTGGCTCTGAGCTGGCGCATGATGCTCTCTCCTAACTACGGCATTGTCAACCAGGTTTTGCAGGCTCTGCACCTGCCGGTCTACAACTGGTTTTCCGATATCCACACCGCCTTTGGCATGTTAGTGCTCATCGACGTGTGGCAAAGTGCTCCCTTTGTCTTCCTGCTGCTGTACGCTGCCCTGCAATCCGTGCCGCAGAGCCAGTACGAGGCTGCACGGATCGACGGCGCAAACCGCTTCAAGATCCTCTTTTATGTGACCCTTCCCAACATCAAGAACAGCCTGGCCCTGTGCGCCCTGCTGCGTACCATCGACAGCTTCCGTCTGTTCGACAAGGTGAACCTGCTGACCGGCGGCGGTCCCGCCAACAGCACCTCCACCATCACCCAGTACCTCTACAACTACGGTATCAAGTCCCTGGACTTCGGCTTCGGCAGCGCGGGCGCCATCGTGATGACCGTTCTGGTCCTGCTGCTTTCCAGTGTGTACATCAAACGTGCGATTTCGTAAGTGCTTATGGAAGAGAAGAAGTTAACAGTTACTTTTGTAAATGTGGGCTACGGCGAGGCCATTCTTCTGGAAAGCCCGGACCCCTCCAAGCCTGACGGCGTATTCACCGCCCTGATCGACGGCGGCAGCGCTGAGGACAGCGAATTCGCGGACCGCTCCTCCGGTCGGGTCCGCATTGAGGAATATCTGAAAAAACGGGGGACCCGCCGTCTGGATCTGGCCGTCAGCACCCACATCCATGAGGATCATCTCTGCGGTCTCCTGCGGGCAGCCCGGATTACCCCCCCGGCGGTGCTGTGGCAAACGCTGCCGCCGGATCTTTACCGATCCCTCCGGCCTCTGGACGGCTCCGTGGCGAGAAACCTCTCTGAAAGCAAATTCATGCAGGCCCTGAATGACTACGGCACCCTTTGCGCTCTGGTAGAGGACCACGGCGGAACCATTCTTGCGCCGAAAAGTGGTCAGGAATTGGTGATTGCGCCAGATTTGACCGTTCAGATCCTGTCACCCTCTACAAAAAAACAGTTGGCCCTTGCGGACGAAATAAATGCGTTGTATAATAGTGCAAACGTTTGCAGTACGTTCCTCCAACGGTTGGACGCGCTGGATGCCCGCATGAACAACTACAGTCTCATTCTGCGGCTGAATTACCGGGGTACCCGGATTTTGCTGCCGGGTGACACCAATGTGACGGGCTATGACGGCATTGATCCCGCGGACCTGCGGGCGGACCTGTTCAAAGTGGGACACCACGGACAAAAAGACGGCGCCGACGAAGCGCTGGCCGAATTGATCCGTCCCACCGCAGTGGTCTGCTGCGCGTCCAGCGACCGCCGCTACAACAGCGCCCATCCGGACACCATGAAGCTGCTGGCAGATCATGGGGCAGCCCTGTATTTTTCCGACTGTCCCCCGGTCCCCGGTATGCAGATCCCGCCCCATGAGGCTCTGCGGTTTACCGTCGGCCCCAACGGCGCCTTGGACGTCCGGTATCTTCCGGCATCCGAAAACGAATAGGAGGAACACACCATGGCAGAAGTCATTTTAAAGAATATCAAGAAGGTCTATCCCCATCAGGAGCCTAAGAAAAAGAAGAAGGGCGAGCCGGAGAAAAAGACCAACCTCCAGATCACGGAGGAGGGCGTTCTGGCCGTTGATAACTTCAACCTGCACATTCAGGACAAGGAATTCATCGTGCTGGTTGGACCATCCGGCTGCGGCAAGTCCACCACCCTGCGGATGGTGGCCGGTCTGGAGGAGATCTCCGGCGGCGAGCTGTACATCGGCGGCCAGCTGATGAACGATGTGGCCCCCAAGGACCGGGACATCTCCATGGTGTTCCAAAACTACGCCCTGTACCCCCACATGACCGTTCGGGAGAACATCGCTTTCCCCCTGAAGCTGCGGAAAATGGACAAGGCTGAGATCGATCAGCGGGTGGAGCAGGCGGCGGAGATCCTGGACATCACGGAGTATCTGGACCGCAAGCCAAAGGCCCTTTCCGGCGGCCAGCGTCAGCGTGTGGCCATCGGCCGCGCCATCGTCCGGGAGCCGAAGGTCCTGCTGATGGACGAGCCTTTGTCCAATCTGGACGCCAAGCTCCGCAACCAGATGCGGGCAGAGCTGATCAAGCTGCGCCAGCGCATCAACACCACCTTTATCTATGTGACCCACGACCAGACGGAAGCCATGACTCTGGGCGACCGCATCGTCATCATGAAGGACGGCTTCATCCAGCAGATCGGCACGC
>ERZ773147.1615-NODE-1615-length-22622-cov-6.806000_pt1 | contig 22622 bp, 47 predicted proteins | sample MGYA00580851_ERZ773147 | MGnify/ENA primary metagenome ERZ773147 (study PRJEB29015, sample SAMEA2737818) | human gut metagenome | biome: human gut; feature: human-associated habitat; material: faeces | place: China | collected 2012 ... | reverse complement strand
TTAGATGCGGCGCACAAGCGTTTTATAGCACCTAAGGTAGAAGCGTTTATAAAACAGATTTACCATGTTTACTAAAGATGGCATAAAGCAAAAATTAAGAGAGGATAATATCTTTCTCTTTCTATGCAAAAAAAATAGTAAATAAACCGCAGAAAGGAGAAACCACACATGAGTATATTCATAAAGAAACCCAAACTAAGAGTAAAAAATGAAGATGGAACAAGTTATACCGGAGTAATGAATGCCATAGCAGAAGAGAGTACAGAAGAATTAATCAAGCAGATCGAAGCCAAGGGAAAGAAGACACTTGAGAGCATCCCAGAGGATTATACAGTGCTGGAAGAGAAGGTGGATAAACTAAAGGAAGAGATGGCGAATGTGAAGTCTATCACAGACGCTATTGACGAGAGAATTCTTGAGGCATTCTTTGGGTCAATGAGAAATGGAAAAGTATATCAGACAGAAGTGCATTTGACAGAAACGAATCCAACTTCGGACGGTGTTAAGACACTTGCCAATGCGAACATGGTGTGCGAACCATCAACGGATACTGTAGAGGGCAGAGATGACTACGAGGGCATTGGAATTTTCAACTGGTATAAATGCAACTACATTACAGATGATTACGGTCGCAAGATTCCGACAGCAATCGAGGGATGGGGAAATGGTTATAAGAATGATGGATCTGTTGACGTTGGTGTTATTGCAATGACTCCGTACTGGTCGGCTATTGAGAAAGATGGTAAACAGATCTGGACATTATCCGATACTCCGAATGATGATTGCGGGTTGATTCCGTGGGAGACAGCTAGAAAAGAAGATGGCACTTACGCTTCTTATGTGATTCACAGCGAGTACGTCAGTGGACTTGGAACGGATGGACTTCTTAGGTCATTTAGCGGTTCTAAACCAGCTAGAAATCAGTGTTACAACAACATGATTGACAGCTATCAGAGAAAAGGTAAAGGCTGTTATGGTGCCGGAAAAGAAAGAGATATGTATGTCATTCTGTACGAAGTGATTAAGTATGCTACGAAGAATGAGCAGAAAATCTTTAAAGGAACAACAAGCTACAACTTGCAGTTTTCAGCTTCAATTCAGAGAGAAACGAAAGAAACCTACTTCCCACTCACAAATTCACAGGCTTCGCAGATTGTTGTTGGAAGCTACGTGTCTGTTGGGTATGGTTCAAAGAACACTGACAATACGGTAAATAACGACCGTGGAGTTGGCACGATTCACCAGTACGCTGACGATGTAAAAGTCCTTAGAATTGAGGATATTGACGAAAATAACAAGGCTGTATATTTAGATATTGAAGAGGGATTCACGACAACACCAGTAGCGTTAAGCGATACTCTGAATGCACAGATTATGTTGTCCACTATGCATTGGTGGAGTGGAACAACAGATAAGGTAATCGGGAAGCATGACGGTTCAATGGGCTCCAATACAGATGGCAAACATCCATTTCGTGTCATGGGAATTGAATGTTCTGTAGGTGGATACATCGTATATTCGGATTCGGTCATGGTATTTAAGGAAGATTACAGCAAGGACGTATATATTGCTCCTAGAGGTGTCAAACATGTAAAAGATGAAGCGACCGTCAAGAGCACATACAAGCTGATTGGAAATATGCCTGGAAATGGCGGAACTGACTGGTGGATTGGCGATATCGGAGTGGACATGGAAACTTGTTCATGGTTCGCCAAAGCTGTCGGAAAGAGCGATTCTCAAGGTTGGGGTGATAGATGTTACGCTGGCGGTAAGAGTACATCTGGAACTCGCGAAGACCTTGGACGCGGTGGTCTCTGGTTTGGGTCGGCTGGCGGCTCTGTGTGCGTGAATTGCAGGGGCTGGCTTGGCTGGGCGTACTGGCATTCCCTCGGCTGCGATTAAGAAGAGGTCGTCGGTGGGTGAATTTCCTCTAGGAAAGAGGGGCTCTCCCCTAATACGACCGACTAAAATATAAGGACTTACGGCGCACGCGGTAATCTCAGGAATGGGTCGAATGGCGGCTCAGTGTACGTGAATTGCAGGAACAGGCTTGACAGGACGAACTGGAATTACCTCGGCTGAAATTGTTAATTTCTAAATATAAAATCCTTGCGTCGTATTTCGCACTCGCAAAGAGTGTAGTCTGTAAAGACTCTTGGACAGATGCCCGAAATACTTTTTATAGACCTACTGAAACTTTTATTTTTGACGAAAGGAGTAAGGACGGATAGGGTTAGCCTATCTGTCGGGGTTAGTAGTACAGACCGAAAGCCCTTAAAAAGACAATCGATGAAGACGTATTGCAAAACGGTCGATATAACAGATAGAAAACTGATTCAAAAGGCAGTATACAAATGCCTTAAAAAGAAATACAAAAGAAGAGATTCATTGACAATGTTTTCTGAATACACTGGACTTTCGACAGACACTATTAAAGGAATGTTCAATGAGTTCGGATTAAACGGAATGAAACCGATGGTTGAAACAGTGGTTGACGGAGTACGTGAAGAAATCATTCAAGGCAATATTCACTTTCAACCAATATGGTACAAAGAAAAGATTGACGCTTCCAGTCAGAAAGTGCGAAGAATCGGAATTCAGAACATTAAACAGCAAATCTACGATTATATCGCAGTAGAAGCTATGAAAGACTTCTTAAAGCGAATTGGAGAATACCAATGTGCAGCACTGAAAGGCAGAGGTCAATCCTACGGTATCAAAGCAATAAAACGATGGATGAGAAACAAAAATATCAGATACGCTGGTCAATGCGATATCAGCAAATGTTATCCATCAATAGACAGAAACAAATTAATGGAATTTCTTCGGAAATACATTAAGAATGAATCACTACTTGAACTGATAGAAATGTTAATCATGACATTCGACACAGGATTGAGCATTGGTTCATATTTGAGTCAGTATCTTTGCAACCTATTCCTATCTCAAATCTACCATGAAATAGCGGAGAATATGTATCGCATCAGAAAGAAAAGAAGCGGAACAACAGAAAGAATTAATCTTGTGAAACACCAGCTTTTCTTCATGGATGATATTTTGATTCTCGGCACGAATGCAAAAGACATTCACAAGGCTATGAGGCTGATTATTAAGAAAGCGGATGAAATGGGATTGGAAATTAAAGACAGTTGGACGGTATATACAACGGTCGCAAAACGTAAAGATGATGGTCATTTCATTGATATTATGGGTGTCCGCATATACAGACAGCATATCACAATTAGAAGAAGAGTTTTCTTAAGAGTGAGGCGGTCGTACAAGAAAGCACAATCCCTTGTGAAGCAGAGGAAGAAGATTCCAGTATGGCTTGCAAGGAAGTGCATGTCATACAAAGGCATCTTAGACCGCACGGATAGCTACAATATAAAAAGAAGATACAACGCAAACAAAACGATTCAAATATGTAAGGGAGTGATATCACATGAAAGCAAGATTCGACACTACGCAAGAGAGTGTTACTGTTAGACAGATTGACGGAATAGATTATATCTATATCTGCCTGAATGAGAACATCGTGAAAGAGATTCCTGAAGGACAGGAAGATGGGCAGACTTATCATGAATATGATTATAGGGAAATCTCAGAGCCTACCGGCATTCTCGATTTGGACGATGTAAAAGCTAACCCAGGTAAGTACCTTAACTATGAGAATGAGGTCAGGACGGATACAGAACGTATCGACACATTAGAAGCAACTACAGACGATATCATCTTAATGATGGCTGATTTGATTGGAGGAAAAGCATAATGAAAACATTGAACACACTGAAACTTAAAATCATGGTAAGAGCATTTAGAATCAGACTTAAAAACGGAGAAGAGTTTGATGATATTGCAGCGGATTATCCAGCACTCACAGTAGACGACCTTGAGGCAATTCGTGAGGCACTGGAAAAGTAATGGAATTAGGAAACATGACAATCTCGGAATTGATTGAATTACTGCATGAAATCACTAATGAAATCGAGTCGAGAACGATGGAATTAAGCGGCTAAGAGGTAAATACATGGAAATCAGATCAAGACCGAAAGGCCTTATTTTTATACTCAAAACAATAATGAAACAGAAGGGAGAATAATCATGACAGAACAGACAATTAAAGAAATCATTAAGAGTTTCGCTTACGGACTTTCGGCAAAGGAAATCTCAGACAATGAAGGAACGTCATTGGAAACAATGCAGAAATTTGCAGAGGAACACGCAGCGGAGATCGAGCAGAAGAAAGCAGAACTGAAAGAAGGTGGCTGGTATGAGTAAACTTATTATTGATGTTAGCTATCACAACGGAGTAATCAACTGGGAAAGAGTCAAGGCATCAGGTTGTGCCGGAGCTATACTTAGATGTGGTTACGGAGACAATATCGCATCACAGGATGATAAACAGTGGATTCGCAACCTTGCTGAGTGTGAAAGACTTGGAATACCGGTAGGAGTCTATCTGTATAGCTATGCGACTTGTGACAGACAGGCACAGAGTGAACTTGACCATATCTTGAGATTAATCAAAGGGCATACATTCCAGTTGCCAATTTTCATTGATGTGGAAGAACCTGGTACACAGAACTATGCTCCTAGATGCTGTGAGATTGTCTGTGAAGGACTTAAAGCAGCTGGATATACTCCGGGAATCTACGCATCATTAAGCTGGTTCAGCAACTATCTTGGTAACGTTCGTGGAAAGTATGTTGAGTGGATGGCAAGATACAAGAATCTTCCGGAAGATACATACAATGGTCAGTATGCAATTTGGCAGTATTCCTCAGATGGACAGGTAGATGGAGTCAGTGGAAGAGTAGATGTCAACCATTGTTATATGGAATTTGGTGGAAGTGTTCAGCCTGTTACACCTTCTGTTAAGCCGGCATCAGCTGAAAAGAAAGAATTAGGACAGGTCGATATCACATATCAGGCTTATACAACTAAGTGGTGGCCGGCAGTAACGAACAAAGCGGACTGGGCTGGCAAAGGTGATGATGTTCCAATCAAGTGGCTTGCTATCAAGGTCAGCAAGGGAAGTATCCGCTGTAGGGTATATACAAGAAAGAATGGTTGGTTGCCATATCTTACATTCGGCAACAGCTATGATCTGAATGACAAGGTAAATGGAATCCTAGGAGATGGTTCAGAAATTCTTGCCGTAGAACTGTACTACATCACACCGGACGGATATAAGTACAAGATGGTTCACTACAAAGTTTCTGTACAGAATAACAAGAACTTCTACGCAGATCAGGTCGATACACTGAAAGCAAGTGGAATGGACGGATTCGCCGGAGACAAATACAGATTCATTGACAAGTTTCAGGCTTGGATTGAGTAAGACTGCAACTGTTATAAAAACAAAAATCCCGGGTGAAATTCCCGGGTTCTTTTTATTTCTTTTTATCGTTATTCTTTCTTGTTTGACCAGTCATTGTGTAACCGTTTTTGTTTTCACATGCGGCTTCACGACCTCTTTGCAAAGCGATATTTAAAGAAGCAAGGTCAGGCATTATATTATCTTCATTAACAAGTTCTCCTCTTGCTTTTTCCATAAGGAAGTTGTCGTAAACAGCTTGACAGATATTAACTCTCGACCGCATAGAGCAGTGATTGTTAGCTGTCAGCATATTTAATTGCTCGTGCCATGAGGAACCAGTGTCACCGAACATACAGTAAGCCATTTGACGAATATCACGCTCAGTGTAGTTCGTGTTGATGTAAGCATGAATACAGTCAACCATCTTTTCGATTTCTGTATCTTTGTCAAAAGTCAAGAATTTGTCAGGGTATCGGTAGCTGAGAATGTACTTTTCCATGTTTAATCCTAACACCGAAAACCACTTCTCAAGTGTTCTGTAACCAGGCTCACCTATTCCGGATTCCCAGTTCTGAATTGTAGTGACTGACTTTCCGAGAGCTTGAGCCATTTGCTTTCTTGTTTTTCCGGCATCTGTTCTTGATTTTGCAAGCATGTTGCCAAAATTCTGCGCTTTTTCAATCTCAGATGACATAAAAAATTTTACCTCCCTTTTACTATTTCGCAACCAAAAAATTGTGTTTCAAATTCAAAAAAATAAAGACATAATATTTTACGTCTATTTTTCACGGATGCGAACAAAAAAATTAATGCATAATTATAAAAAATTTAACAAGTACTTTTTTCTCCGTTTCCGATATAATTAAAACATATTTTAGAAATGGAGGGCAAACACATGAAAGAATTTTTAAACACTATTGCATACTTATTATCTGTGAGACCGATTATCGGTGAAACTGAGTACATGAGACAGTTGTCTTCCTACATTGGAACGATTGTCCCGGAGTCAAAGTCAGACCAATTTGATCGATTTCCTCTTGCATCTTACACCAGTGCTGACAATCTTGCAAGTGATATTTTCAAATTTATTAATGATTAATTCTTAACAAGTACTATTAAATTCTCTTATAGCAGTTTTAGGAGGGGTTTTCTATGAAGTATAGAGACGTAAAAGAATATTATAGAATAATAATTATCGAATACACGAATGAAATAGAAAATGAAAGTAATTTGAAAACGTTGTTCCATTTTGCCAAAGTATGTTTTGAAGAGGAAAAAAGAAAGGAGACGTAAGTCTCCCTTCCTCAATTTTTTGAAATAAACGTTTTATAGAAGTTACAAAAAAGTTTTTTCTTGTCATCATCCATATAATAGTAGTCCATTACCATATTCACAAAATCTTCATCAGTCTGAACAATTTTCTGAACAATTTTCAGGAATTCGTCTAACGCTTCATCTTCTATATATGGATGATCGTCTGTTAGCTGAGTTTTCAAAACTCTAAAATAATCAGCAATCTCTTGAATCTTACCAGCTTTAGGAAGAATCTTTCCTTTACACCATGTATTAAATGTTGTATAAGAAAATCCCAACTCTTCTGCTACTTCTTTTTGTTGTTTTCCGCTCTTGGCAATGTAATAATTCAAGTTCTTAGCAAATATCTTCTTTTGCTCTTCATCGGTATATGACATTCTCACACCTCCTCTCTTGCATTGAATATAGTAACACACAATCCTAAAAAATTCAATACAAATCCTAAAAATATCAATTTACGTATTGACAATCCGAAAAAATAGGATTATAGTATAATCACAGAAACAAACGAAAGGAGGGAAACGAAATGTTTGATACTTACAAAGTACCTAGAATTTCTATCGCAGCTTGTAGAGTTAACGCAAGAATGAAACAGAGAGAATTCGCTGAAAAACTTGGGGTTTCAATATCTACAGTAACTAACTGGGAACTTGGAAAAACAGAACCAGATTTAAGCCAGCTTAGAACTATCAGTGAAATTTCTGGAATTCCTATGGATTTTATTTTTGTGCAAAAAGTATCCTAAAATTTAGGATTTAAAAACAGAGAAAGGAGAGAGTATGAAAAAGAAAGTAATCGTGATCACGGGTCATGAACTTACGCCGGAAGAAAGGAAAAATTATTCTAAAGACCATCCAGGAAACAGATTGTGTTTCAGATTAAGATTTCCAAACTTTCCGTTGTATGTTCAGTCTATCGTATTAGCAATTGAAATAATTCTAATAGTTTATTTATGTATGTCAGGATAAGCGATGCGATAGAAATAATCAATGGAATCCACCATTTGTGAAAAGAAAGGCGATAAACAGAAATTTGAGCTTTTCCAGCTTGTGTGATTGTGTATCCTGTTACTTCAAATTCAAAAATGTTTATTTTGCCGTTTGAATCACGAACGTGTTTTTCAGTTTTTGTTAAGAAACCACACGAACATAGAAATTCGCAGATGTCGGTTTCTTCTTTTGAAAATTTACTAGGATTCATTGATGTTACTTTTTTAGCCCTACACAACATTCTGTATTGTGGATAGTTTATGTCAGTCATAAATGAAACACCTCCAATACAGAGAGTTTATCACGAAAGGAGGATACATGGAAGAACTTGTTTATTTGAAAAACGATGAAGCAGTTTGCAGTAGCTTACAAGTCGCTGAGAAGTTTGGTAAAAGACATGACAGAGTTTTGAGAGCAATAGACAATCTGTTAGAATCGCTCCCCAAAAATGGGGAGACCTCAAAAATGTTTATTCTTAGTAATCGGAAAGCTGATGACGGACAATTTCACAGAATGTACTTGATGAACAGAGATGGCTTCTCACTTTTAGTTATGGGATTCACTGGAAAGAAAGCACTGGACTGGAAATTGCAGTACATCAAAGCCTTCAATCAAATGGAAAGCTTCATTAGAGAAAAGTCAACTCAAACATGGGTTGAGACAAGGAAGTATGGGAAACTCACTCGGAAAGCCGAGACGGATACAATTCAGAAACTTGTCGAATATGCCAAAGAACAGGGAAGTGGTCATGCTGAGATGCTTTACATGACTTATTCAAAACTGGCAAATAAGATGGCTGGAGTCAAGAACCGTGATGAAGCAACAGTGAAACAATTAAATGACTTGTCTCTAATGGAAAACATCATTCTGCATGAGATTGATTTAGGGATAATGAAAGGAAAGCACTACAAAGAAATCTACAAGGATTGCAAGAATCGTCTTGAGACGGTCAAGGATTTGGCTTATTTGGAGATTGCGTAAGAGTAGAAAGGAGAAAGATGAACGAATTACTAAAAATCAATTTTGAAACAGAGGAACCAACAGTATCGGCGAGAGATTTGCATGAAGCTCTTGGAATTAAAGAAAGATTTAGCTTGTGGTTCTCAAGATACTCAGATGTATTTGAGAATGAAGTAGATTATCAGAGCGTAGGCAAACCTACGGTTGTAAACAACGGCGCAAAACGTACGATTGATGACTACTTGTTATCAACAGACATGGCAAAGCATATTTCCATGATGACTAAAACAGAAAAAGGAAAAGAGATGCGACAATACTTTATTGATCTGGAAAAAGCATGGAATACGCCGGAGCAGATCATGGCTAGGGCATTGAAGATGGCTGACAGAACGATTGAGTCTGTGAAAGCTCAATGCAAATTTCTCGGAGAACAGGTTATTGAACAACAGAAGATTATCACAGAGTTACAACCGAAAGCAAATTATGTAGATAAAATTTTACAGTCCAAATCGTTGGTAACTATCACTCAGATTGCAAAAGACTACGGAATGAGTGGAAGAAAGTTTAATCAGATTCTTAAGGAATTAAAAATTCAATACAAGGTCGGTGGTCAATGGGTTCTATATTCCAAATATCAAAATAATGGTTATGTTCACAGCCGGACGATTGATATTACAAGGACTGATGGAAGACCGGATGTTGCAATGCAGACTGAATGGACACAGAAAGGAAGGTTATTTCTATATGAAGAGCTGAAAAAGCAGGGATATGTTCCGGTGATTGAGCAGGCAGCGTGAGAAGTACTAATGAAGAGAGGTGAAAGCAATGAAGAAAAAGATTGTCGATAAGAGAATTAATGGAGATTCTGAAGAACTCCACGCACTGAAAGGGTTCAATGTCTTATCTGTTGGCAACGGAACAATCGGAGAAGAGTGTGCGTTGAGAATCATGCTTATGAACGAGAACAACGTTGCTGCTGATTTAAGCATCACGGAAGACGGAGCGTACCTCAGCGATTTCTACGCACTGACAGAGGACATGATTCCTTGTAACTATGAGGATAAATAAATGTTAGATGTAATTGATATCAAAAGGAAGAAGCTTGAAGTAATTGATATCCGAAGAGAACTCCCAGTGATGGAAGAAGATGAATCTGACGATGACCTGACACCATTTCTTGTTGGAGTGATATCGGTAGCAATCCCACTGCTTATGACAGCGGTATGGGCGATATGCGGATATTAAAAAGAGTGCCATAACAAAGGCGGCAACCTTTAGGCACTCGGATATAAAACCAACTTAATAATAGCATAGGAGGAGAAATGAAACAACCAAAGAAACTTTCATTGTGGCAAAAGAAGTGTGTAGCAGCACATTATCTGAACGCCAAAGACTGGATGCTTCTTGAGGAAACAGAATTCTACTTGAAGATTATCAATAAGTACACGAACAAGACGAAGAGCATTGATAAATTTAGGAGATGAACCATGAAAACAAGAGGACTTACCGAAGAAGAATCAGAGATCGTGTCTGCTGCTGGATTAAAACCGGAAGAATGGGAGTGTGCATTAGAAGATTTTGCATACTTACATATAATAAGGAAGAATTGCAAAAACAGAGCAATCATTGACAAAGAGAAAGGAGTGCTTATCCGATTTGTATAAATGTGATGATAACTTTGAACCAAAAGAACCTGATGTAAAATGCACTTGTTGTGGATGCAAAATCGATGACGGAGATTACATGTACTGCATATCAGGAGAAATATTATGTGAGGATTGTTTAAACGATCAGTATAGGAGGATTGTATGAACGAGATTGTAAAAGTAACTATTCCAATTGAAACGCTCATGGGATTGCTGAGAAAGGAAGCGGAACTCAATGTATTGAAAGAACATATCAGTGCTGAAATCAAATCAGAATCAAGTAATTATATTGATAAAAATAAAATCGCAAGTATTTGTTCTATTTCATTCAATAAGGAAAACGATGGAGGGGTATTCTGATGGCTGGATTATCAATTCCACAAAGCGAATATAGAGCGCATCCGGCAATCAGTAAATCAGACTTGTTCAAGATTACAAAGTCTCCACTTCATTTTAAATGGTCAATGGAGAACAAGGAAGACAAAACAGCAGCACTCATATTTGGAAGTGCGTGCCACAAGTATATTCTTGAGCGTGATGATTTTGACAGTGAATTTGCTGTTGCTTTGAATGTAGACAGGAGAACTAAAGCTGGAAAAGAAGAATATGCGAAGTGGTTGGAAGAAAATGAGGGGAAAGACGTAGTTTCTTCTGATGACATGGAGAAAATAAAAGCCATGGCAGAAGTGATCGATTCCAATAAATTTGCAAAGAGACTTCTTTCCGGTGAACATGAAAAGTCATTTTTCTGGACTGATGAACAGACAGGAGAAGATTGCAAGTGCAGACCGGATGATATTACCATTATCGGAAACCAGCATATCCTCGTTGATTATAAGACTACGGACAATGCAGAGACAGAAGCTTTCAGAGCAACGGCTATCAAATATGGATATGATCTGCAAGCCGGAATGTATTGCGAGGGGTACAAAGCGAACACTGGTGAAGATGCGATATTCATTTTCGTGGCACAGGAAAAGAAACCGCCGTATGCGATCAACATTCTTCAAGCTGATGAATACATGATGATTGAGGGAAAGAACTTGTTCCATGATTTGATGGAAATATACCACAACTGCAAAGTTACTGATAACTGGTATGGATACATGGGCGAAACCGGGGACGTACAGAGTCTTGGATTGCCAAAATGGTTACAGAAAGAATTTGAATAGGAGGATAAACAACTATGTCAAACAATGAAGTAAAAGAGTATCAGGTAGGAGCACCCACAATTTCACTGGCTGATACATCAAAAATAAATCAGGGAACCGTTGCTATTGAGTCAAGCAGAGCCATGGTAGAAGCACAGGGAAAGCTTCTGCTGGCGAAACAGTTTCCTAGAAACTACACACAGTCTTACACCAAGGCGATTGAAGCGTGTCAGAGAAAAGGATTTGCCGAAAGCGCGTTCTATTCTTATCCAAGAGGAAAAGAGACTGTGACAGGAGTTACGATTAGATTTGCTGAGGAGCTTGCACGTTGTTACGGAAACATGGATTACGGTATTAAAGAGCTTTCACACGAAGATGGACGTTCGGAAATGCAGGCCTACGCTTGGGATTTGGAAACGAACACTATTTCCAGTCAGAACTTTACTGTTGAGCATATCAGAGAGACACGGTACGGGAATAACAAGCTCACATCTCAGCGTGACATCTATGAGAAGACTGCAAACGATGGAGCAAGAAGACTCAGAAGTCGTATTCTTGCGATTTTGCCACCTGACCTTATCGAAAACTGTATCAATGAGTGCAAGAAGACTCTCAGGGGAGAAGAGAGCTTACCACTGTCTGACAGAGTAAGAACACTGGTTGCGTACTTCTCTAAGAAAGGCGTGACACAGGAAATGATTGAGAAACGTCTGAACCACAAAGTTGAGACCATGACTTCTGACGAACTTGTAGAATATACCGGAATCTATAACGGTCTGATTCACAAAGAAACAACAGTCTCAGATTGGTTCGAGCAGCCGAAGACAGCAAGTCAGATTTCAGAGCTGATGAAAGAGGAAGAAGAGAACGAGAAAAAGGGTGATAAGTAATGGAATATCATGTGACTGTTAAAGGGTTTAAAAGCGGATTAAATGAGCTTTTGGGTGGAAGAATGTACGATCACCGGACAAAGAAGTATCGCAATTCTGAAAAGAGCAAGAATGATGCAATATGTGCTAAGTACATTAAATTGAGCAAGGATTTGCGCGGAGTAAAAATTGATAGGCCTGTAATTATTCACTACGAATTTTATTGTGAGAATAAGATGCATGACAGAATGAACGTTGCGTCAGCTTTTATAAAATCATTTGAAGATGCTTTACAGAAGTGTAGAGTCCTCAAAAATGATGGCTGGGATGATGTTCTTACTCCAACACTAGCATTTGATATTGACAAGCAGAAACCGAGAGTAGAAGTGACAATTGAAGAGGTAGAAGAATGAACAATGTAAGTTTAGTTGGCAGACTTGTCCGTGATCCGGAAGTGAGATATGGGCAAAACGAAAGTGTTTCAGTAGCAAAGTTTTCACTGGCAGTTGAAAGGCGTTTTAAAAGAGACGGTGAGTCTACAGTTGATTTTCTTAATTGTACAGTGTTTGGAAAATCAGCAGAATTCACAGAGAAATATTTCCGAAAAGGAATGAGAGTTGCGATTACTGGAAGAATTCAGACTGGCAGTTACAAGAACAAAGATGGACAGACTGTTTTTACGACAGAGATTATCGTAGAGTCACAGGAAATCGCTCAGAGTAAATCAGAAAGTAATGAAAGTTCCACTGCTAACAATGCAGAAGCCGGAAAATCACCATACGGTTCTAGCGGAGACGATTTTATGTCTATTCCTGAAGGTGATGAAGATGAACTCCCGTTCTCATAAGCCGAAAAAGTGTTGCAATCCAGATTGTTTTAATTGTCCGTATGACGATTGTATATGGGACGAACTTACGTCAAGCGATATGTCAGAGACTAATAATCGAGACTATCAATTTTACGAAGAGTCAACAGGTGAAAAGTATCACAAAGGTACGGACAATGAATACAGAGCAGAGAGAGAAAAGCTGTACAGGAAAGAGCATCCGGTCAAAAGAGATCGTTCTGAATACAACAAACAATATTATCTGAAGAATAAGGAAAGGATTAAAAAGAATCGTTCCAGTTCTTATGACACTGATTGCAATACGAAAAAATGTAAAAAGTGGAGAAAATCTCACATGGAACACAAGAAAGAATATGACAGAAAGAGATATTTAAAAAGAAAGGCAGAATTAAAGCCAGAGGGAGTTTGATTTGGGAGAGAGAAGAATGTTTACGAAAAGAATCACAGAATCAGATGAATTTTTGGGAATGCCTAGCAGCTCTCAGATGCTTTACTTCCACTTGTCAATGAACGCGGATGATGATGGATTTGTCAGCAATCCACGGAAGATTCAGAGAATGTGTGGTGCTTCAAACAATGATTATGACTTGTTAATTATGAAGAGATTCATTCTGACGTTTGAAAGTGGTGTTATCGTAATCAAGCATTGGAGAATGCATAACTACATTCAATCTGACCGATATAAGCCAACCGACTGCATCGATGAAAAGAAGATGCTTGGGTTGAAAAAGAACAAGGCTTACACTCTTGATGCATCTCAGATGGATAAGAGATGCATCCCGGCAACTGACAAGATTACATCTGATAGAGAAATCGCACAAATTGAGGAAACAAGCAGTCATATTGAGTCAATCAAAGAAATCATATCGTACTTGAATATGAAAACCGGAGCAAGATACAGATATCAAACTCAAAGCACTCAGAAGCATATTAGAGCAAGGCTGAATGAACATTTTACTGTTGATGATTTCAAGGCAGTGATTGACAAGAAATACGCTGAGTGGAACGGTACGAACATGAGCAAGTTTTTGAGACCAGAGACATTGTTCGGTACTAAATTTGAGAGTTACTTAAATCAGAGTGCATCTACTGCAAATTCTGCCAATGGAAAGATTTCTGAATGGAGTGAGTTACGGACATGACAAAAAATGAGACAATTCAAATCATAATGATGATTCAAGCCACGTATCCTCAATGGGATGTGCAAGACAAGCAATACACTGTCAATATGTGGCAGAAGATATTCGAAGAAGAAGAATACAATGTCGTTGAGCAAGCTTTAATGGCTTACATCAGATCAGACACAAAAGGTTTTGCACCAGTCCCAGGACAATTAATGGAGAAGATTCAGTTCATTACTCAACCAAAACAGATGAACGAAGTAGAAGCGTGGTCGCTTGTCAGCAAAGCACTCAAAAGATGCGGGTATTATGCTGATGAAGAATTTGAGAAACTTCCGAAGCTTGTTCAGAAAGCAGTTGGCAGCCCTAGTCAGTTAAGAACATGGGCAATAGACAAAAATTACAATGAACAGGTAGCCAGCTCAAACTTCATGCGATCTTACCGAGAAGAAGTGAGAAACGAAACACTGTTCGATAAGATGAGTTTAGTTATCAGAAATGCAATTACAGATAACAGAAATGTTGGAATGATTGAAGAGAAAGGATAGAGAATATGAGTGAAGTTATTAAATCATACAAAGGATTCAACAAAGATATGACTTGCAGAGGTTTTCAGTATGAGGAAGGTAAAGAATATGAAGAAAGCAATGCATTAGTTTGTGAAAATGGATTCGATGCTTGTGAATATCCGTTGGATTGCCTTAGTTATTACAGACCTTCGGAAAGTGTATATCATGAAGTTGAACAGAGTGGAAATCTTTCGAAAAAATCAGACGATACCAAAGTTGCATCAACAAAAATTAAAATTGGTGCAAAACTTAGTATTGCAGGATTAGTAGAAGCAGCTATTGAATATACGAAAGAAAGAGTCAAACAAAAAGATGATTCCGATGGAGACTACGGAGCATCCTCAGCGACAGGAGACTTCGGAGCATCCTCGGCGACAGGATACAAAGGAGCATCCTCAGCGACAGGATACAAAGGAGCATCCTCAGCGACAGGAGACTTCGGAGCATCCTCAGCGACAGGATACTGTGGAGCATCCTCAGCGACAGGATACAAAGGAGCATCCTCAGCAGAAAGCCCTAACGCTGTCGCTGTTGCTTGGGGATATAAAGGAAAAGCGAAAGGCGTGAAAGGCTCGTTTCTTGTCCTTGCAGACTGGGAGTGTAAAGGAAATGAATCATCAAGCTACTGGAAAGAAGATATGTGGGAACTCAAAGATGCTGTGATTGTTCGTGTTGACGGAGAAACAATCAAAGAAGATACATGGTACACGATGGTTGACGGAAAAGTTGTTAATGAGGAGAAGTGTAATGAGATATAAAGTAGGAGATAAGGTAAGAGTCAGGAGTGACTTGCAGATTAGTAGACGCTATGGATCTTATATGTTTGCATCCGGAATGGATCACTACAAAGGTAGCGTTGTGACAATTTCGAAAGAACAACAAAGTTTATACTTCTACTGCATTGAGGAAGATGAAGGAAGCTGGATTTGGGCAGAAGAAATGTTTGAAGGATTGGCAGAGGACGAACTGACAGCAGAAGAAGCAATTAGGTTAAAGTGTAAAATGTGTGAAAGTATTTCATGTTCTGAATGTAAGTTCAGTAGACTTAATAATGGTGAAAATCTTTTCTGCAATAAATTTTTAGAAAAATACACTGAACAAGTTGTCGAAATCCTCAAACAGTGGAAGAAAGACCATGAGAAGAAAGAGATCGAGACGGAATTTGTTAATATTGTCCGAGTGATTGAAGATTTGGGTGATTCGAAAAGATGCGTGTACGAGGAAGATGTCACGGAAGTAAAAGATGAAACATTTAAGATGGCAATGAAAAGGGTTTTGGAAGAATACTGTAAGGATCATGAGGGAAAATTCTTCACAGTGTACGAAGAAACCTGCCGAGTAAAGGAGTAGCCATGAACACAGGAGAAAAGATAGATTACATGATTCAGTGCTTGAAAGTTGCAAAAGCTGAGTATGATTACATGGCTGATTACGTTGCAAATGAACCGACTGAAAGACAAGAGCTGTGGAAATTTCTTGATACACACAGAAGTCCGAACAAAGCATTGATTAAAGACAACTTGAAGAATGTGGCAAGAATTGGATTCCAGCTTGCGAATGAGGTGAAGTGATGATTAGAAAATTAATAGAAGAAATTATTGAAAAGTATTATCGAGAAAGTGACGAATACTATTCGAGATACCGTGAAGATGAAGATGGAAATGATTTTGAAATGGACGAAGAAATTAAATCTGCATTGGAAGAAAAAGGAATACAGTTCGAGATTAGATTTGAAGATGGTTTTTCTTCGTGTGCCTACGACAATGATTTTCTGGCTATCGCATGGATAGAAGCGGATGGTACTTTGGAACTTAAAACCGTACTATTAGAAACTATGTAAATTACAGAAAGGAGTACGGAGCTCCGGCCGGGCAAAGATATATCGGCTCCTTTCGAGAAGATGTATATACAAGAAGATGACTTGAAACTAAATGACTGGCAGTTCTCGCAAAGAAAATATCTGCCATATGAAACAAAGCTACGGCTTACAGAAACCCGTATAAGAGAATGGCATTACAACTGGGAGGGGCAAGTGTATTTAAGCTATTCTGCTGGACTTGATAGCACAGTGCTACTACATATGATCCGAAAAATATTAGGAAATGATGTCCCGGCTGTATTCTCCAATACAGGTTTGGAATTTCCAGAAATCGTGAGATTTGCAAGGAAAGCACCGGGAGAGTTTGTAGAGATATATCCGAGAGAAAAGGATGGAAAGAGGATTACATTTAAACAGGTCGTTGACCAATACGGATTCCCGCTTGTGTCGAAAGAAACGGCATTGAAAATACATAAGTTGCGACACGGGAACTTATCAGATCGGTATAGAAACTATCTGCTGAACGGGGACGAGCGTGGATGCAATCCTGAAGTGTGTAACAAGTATGAGAAAGGAAAGCGAAAATGAGACTTAAACCAGTAGTAAAGGCAAGTGAGTTTGTGAGATTCGGATTCAAGCCTTGCCGAGGACTTCCGAAAAGCGCAGAGAGTTACTACCTCTGCGTTAAAAATGGACACAGAGTGATGTTTGTGGACAGTAAGCATTTTACAGAATCTGAATGGCCGATCAAAGATGCAAGGATACACAAGAATCCAAACTGTAAATTCAGCGACAAGCGGACAGCAACCGAGATCGAGTGTGAATTGGTAGTGAATGGCTTGCTGGAAGAGGTGAGAGAATGAAGGAAAGATTAACAACCTATCACTGCGGTAAAGCAGTGATTAAGGACAAGAACAAGCTGTCAGAAGCTATGGAGAAGTTAGCGGAGTTTGAGGAAAAAGAAAAATGTGGAGAATGGCTTGATGCTATCGAACTTGCGAAAATTGCTATTGCACTGCAAAGTCAGAAGTGGATTCCAGTAAGTGAGAGACTTCCCGAAGATGAAAGCTACATACTGGTATCGTTTGAAAACTCCACAATGCCGGATATCGCGCGATATGAAGAAAATGACGAGGGTGGCATGTTCTATCCGGGAGATGATGAAAAATCATATTCAAGCTATGGATTTTTTGTGAATGCCTGGATGTCACTACCAAAGCCGTACAGAGAGGAAGAATGATATGAGCAGACTAATTGATGCGGATTTACTGATGAGAAAATGCGAGAAATGGTTAAAACCGAAAGCACCAGACGAAGATGAAATGGTTTCGGTGGCAGATATTGCGGTATCCACGCTTATGGAAATAGAAGAACAGCCGACAGCGTTTGATGTGGAAAAAGTTCTGAATGAATTAAAGCATGAAGAATCAGAAGCACTTAGAAGATATAGCGAATCAAAAGGAACAGCTTATGCATTTTCTGATAAATGTTCTTGCAATAATTGGGCGAAAGCCATTGAAATTGTTAATCGAGGCGGAGTAGATGAAAAATAAAGAGAAGTATGAAAACGAAATTGTGGAGATTGCTTGCAAAGGACACGATTTTAGGGTTGATAAAAATACGAATGAAGTTGCGGATTGCTGTGACGCTCCATGTACAGCTTGTTTGTTTTTGGAGATGGAAGACTGTGACAAGGCAAGAAGAGAATGGGCAGAGTCAGAGTACATCGAAAAGCCAGTGATAGTGATAAGCAAGAGGGACAGGGTGTTTTTGGAGTATCTTGGCGAAGAATTCAAATACATCGTAAGACATAAAGATGGTACTTTATTTACATATAAAGACGGTCTTACTAATTGGTTTAGTTTAAATTGCCGTTTTGATGTAGACTTTCCAATGGTCAAATGGGAAGGCAATGAAGAGATATGGCTTATCGAGGATCTGAAAAAGTTAGAGGTGGTTGACAGTTATGAATAGAGAAATACTTTTTAGAGCGAAACATATTCATACAATGAATAGTAACGAACATCTTAATGGAACATGGGCGCATGGCTATCTTAGTGACGAGAATTATATCTACGATAAAAGTCTTGAGGGTGAATTTCTGATTGATGAAAATACGATTTGCCTATATGCGAATTTGACTGATTTAAAAGGCGAGGAAATATGGGAAAACGACATTTTGATGTGTCATGGTAATCCGGATGATCTTGTAAAAGCAGTATTCGGAGAGTTTAACGTCATAGAAGTGGAAAGCGAAGAAGTAATAGACAGTGTAATTGGATGGCATTATGAAGTGATTCCAACGGATGAATTAAGTAAATGCGAGCCGTTCTGTTATTCGATGCCACTTACGGACACGTATATCAAGTTAAATGAGATGGAAGTTGTCGGAAACGTATTTGACAATCCTGAACTGTTAGAAGAGGAGAATGTGCATGGAACAGATTAAGCTAGGCTTGAGAATCGCAAGCATTGTGGTTGGGATAATCGGTTATAGTGCGATATGGATGTGGCTGATTAATAATCGCCGGAAGAACGAATACATTGAACTTGTGTTGTGGTTATGGGAATGCTTTCATATAGCTGCGATTGTGGTTGCGTTTCTTTGGGCTTGGGTATAGGAGGATAATAATGTTAGATGATAAATGTTGTGGAACGTGCAAATCACTTGGATTAGATATGGAAGATGCGATCAGAATCATTGAAGGATTGGATACATCCAATAGTGAAGAGAATATTAAAGCAAAGGAGATGGCAGTAGCTGCTATGAAGAAACAAATCCCGAAGAGGCCTGTAACATATGCATCAACCAATAGAGCCGATTGTCCGGTTTGTGGTGAAACAGTTAGAGGAATAGACAATCCTTATGGAAAATATTGCAGCCGATGTGGTCAGAGATTGGATTGGAGTGATTATTATGACAAACGGAGATAAAATCCGATCAATGTCCGACATGGAGCTGTCAAGAGAACTCTGCAAGATTGCCGGAGTCTGCTCTGAATGTCTTGTACAAGATATGTGCGACAAGGGACATACTGGATTTGAACAATGGTTGAAAGAAGAGGTAAACGAAGATGAATAAAGGATCAAAATCAATGAAGTTCCGTGGAGATATTAAACATGGAAAGCTTGCGAGTAGCACACCTAGCGTAAAAGCTGTTAGACGTTTCAGAACAAAACCATATGAAGCAGCTAACCTTGTGAAGAAACAAGGGGAATATTTAAGCGAGTTGCCACATGAATGAATAGAACGTATGGGAGTGGATTTGAGCCGGGATATAGTGGTTTAGCCACTCCATTGAAAGAGGGCCGCGTATGAAGTTATGTAAATGTGTAAAAAGCGAGATAAATTATTACATAAAAGAATGTAACTTTACCGATGAAGAATTGAGAATTTTTATTATGTTATCAAAAGGAAAAAGCATAATTGAAATTTCGGAAAAGCTTTCTGTTTCAGAATCAACTGTAAACAGACGAGTAAAAAGTATAATGTCCAAAGTGATGGAGGTAGTAAAATTGAAAGACAATAGTATTCCTGTATGGGAAAAGGTAATGCTCACAGTGGAAGAAGCTTCGCAGTATAGCAACATTGGTGTTAATAAGATAAGTTCCATGCTGAACGAACCAGGATGCCCGTTCCTTTTTTGCGTTGGAAAAGGTAAGAGATTAGTTAAAAGAAAAGAATTTGAGAAGTATATTGAAAAAACAATTGAAGTCTAACATTGAAATATGAGCCTTTATATAGTAATATGTAGCTGTATAGTGGCTCTTTTGTAAATGGAAGGAGCAAAAAAATAATGGGAAAGGATTTAAGAGGAAAAGAACTAGGAGTTGGGATAACTCAAAGAAAAAACGGGACCTATCAAGGAAGATATAAAGATAGGTTTGGCAATTCAAAGACAATATATTCAAAAAAGTTATCTGAGTTGAGAAAAGATCTTGCTGTTAAAATTGCAGAAAATGAAACATTTGTAAGTGTAAGAGAAACCGTAAAATTGGATAATTGGTTTAATCAATGGATAAAGATATATAAAGAAAAGAGTGTACGCCCTAATACTCTTAGAGAATACACTCACATATACAATAAGAATATATCACCTTTTATAGGAAATCGCAACATAAATTCTTTGGTTAAATCAGATATTCAAAGAATAATAACATTGGCTCATACAAATGGATATGGGTATGAAAGGCAAAATAAAATCAAAGTCATATTATCAGATCTAATGGCTAGAGCACTTGAAGATAATCTGATTTCAAAAAACCCGGTTTTAGGAGCAAAAGTTATAGATAAGAAGGAATCTAAAGCCAAATCTCTTACTCTTGAAGAACAGAACATTTTCTTTGAATATTGCAAAAATACATTTTATGATAATATGTTTAATGTTGCAGTAAATACCGGAATGAGACCAGGAGAACTTTTTGCGTTGACAGAATCAGATATCGATTTTGAAAATGGGTTCATCGATGTAAACAAAACGTTAGTGTACCAAAAGTATCTTACAGATACCAGAAAGACTTTTCACCTAGAAGAACCAAAAACAAAGCAGAGTTATAGGAAAATTCCGATAAACAGCGTTTGTAAAATATATCTTGAAAGACAGATTCAACAAAAAGCGATAGTATCAATCAAGCGGCCAAAAGAACAGAATGATTTTTTGTTCACTACAAAGTACAATACTCCGATAAATTCAGTGATATATGCAGATGCTATACATGCAGTTATAAGAGAAATAAATTTGTTGCGACCGAACAATGATTTGTTCAAAAATTTTAGTGGACATACATTTAGACATACGTTTGCCACTCGATGTTTTGAACACGAAATCGATCCTAAAGTTGTTCAATCATATTTAGGTCATGCAAGTGTTAAAATGACTCTTGATTTATATACTCATGTTACGAAAGAAAAGTCTTTTAATGATATTGAAAAACTGGTAGATAATACGCCAAATAATATCGTGGATTTTAAGCAAAAAATTTCATAAGTGTGTAAATGGTGTGTAAGTTACACACTTGTCAACATAAAAAAGCCTTAAAATAAAGGATTTTTGGAGCATTTTGTACTAAACTTTGTAAACTTATTATGTATATCAGGTGACACCTTATGATCTGTATGGAACACCGTTCTAAAGGATTGGATTAGAGAGTTTTCGTATAACGATAAGAAAAAACAAAAAAGCACCTTCGGAAGATACTATTCTTCCGAAAGTGCTTTTTTTATATCCTGTTGCCGATTACGAATATCCTTAACAACTCTGAACTCAATTCCTATCGTCCAATCCAGTTGTCGAAAGGATCCGGTTTTACAGATATGAAATCATTCTGTACATCCGCGCTGTTCAGCTTGATCTGCTGTCGGCTCTTTTCAGCAGCTTCTTCAGATTCAAATAGCTGATCTTCCGGCAGTGTCAGTGCGCCGCAGGAGCCAATCAGCTGAATGATATAGTTATCCCCCTGCTTGCGTGCAATCTTTCCTTTACGGATTGTTGTGTTATTCTCAAGAATATATATAACATCATCTTTGTTGTACATCATTTCACATCCTCTTCATCAAATTCCAGGGTGATATAGTTGAATCTGTCGTCCTTCCAGATCTTAATGACTTTGCCTTTGCGGGCCTTCAAGCGTTCCCGGTTCTTGAAATTCGTGCTTGCGCCGTAGGCATGCTCGAGCATATACCAATAGGAAGTGGGAAGCTCATGTTCGACAATCTCCAAATAATCACCGACAGAGCAGCAATCCGGCTGTTCTGTAGTAAAGTCCATTGTTCGCATACTTTCACCTTCTGTTTCGTGTCTATAAAATCTATTATACTCTAAACACAGAATATCTCAAGAGAATTATTTCACCAACTTGTTTTTTGCTTTCAAGTATTTTATAATAATGAATTACAGTGCTTGCGGGCAGGAAAGAATAGACTTCCTGTATACGAGACAAGAAGACAGATAAAAATGTGGTAACTGTTCAGAGCCAACCTTCAAAATGCTACGCATTTTGAAGGTGTGGCGTATCCG
>ERZ773147.1613-NODE-1613-length-22649-cov-4.652120_pt1 | contig 22649 bp, 18 predicted proteins | sample MGYA00580851_ERZ773147 | MGnify/ENA primary metagenome ERZ773147 (study PRJEB29015, sample SAMEA2737818) | human gut metagenome | biome: human gut; feature: human-associated habitat; material: faeces | place: China | collected 2012 ... | reverse complement strand
AGAACTTCTCCGCCAAGGGCGCTAAGGGTTCTGACTCCTACGTGGTTCCGGAAGGCTTCACCGCTGCCGTTGAAGGCAACGAGATTGTCCTGACCGCCGCTGATGACCTGCGTCCGACCCGTGCCAAGCACGGTCTGAGCCGCTCGATCATCGCCTCGATGGTCAAGGGTGTGCACGATGGATTCGAGAAGCGCCTGCTCATCGTCGGCACCGGTTACCGTGCCGTCGCCAAGGGCAAGGGCATCGAGTTCTCTCTCGGCTACTCTCACACGATCACCGTCAACCCGCCGGAAGGCATCACTTTCGAACTGCCGAACGCTAACGAAGTGGTCGTCAAGGGCACCGACAAGCAGGTCGTTGGCCAGGTCGCCGCTAACATCCGCAAGCTGCGTGCTCCGGAACCCTACAAGGGCAAGGGCATCAAGTACGCGGACGAGCGCATCCTGCGCAAGGCCGGAAAGGCTGGTAAGTGATATGAGCGTCAAGATTCTAGGTAAGGGCAAGAAGGTCGCGCGCCTTCGTCGTCACGCTCGTCTTCGCAAGAAGGTCGTCGGCACCCCGGAGCGTCCGCGCCTCGTCGTCACCCGCTCCAACCGTCACATGGTCGCTCAGATCGTTGACGACACCAAGGGCCACACCCTGGTGAGCGCCTCCACGCTGACCGCCGAGTTCGCCGGCTTCGAGGGCACCAAGTCCGAGGCCGCCAAGAAGGTCGGTCTGCTGGTGGCTGAGAAGGCCAAGGCGGCAGGCATCGAGCAGGTCGTGTTCGACCGCGGTGGCAACAAGTACACCGGTCGCGTCGCAGCCGTCGCTGATGGCGCCCGTGAGGGAGGTCTGGCACTGTGAGCGACAACGAAGTGAAGGAAACCCAAGTGGCTGAAGAGACTCAGAGCACTGCGGCACCCGAGAACAACAACAATGATGAGCGCAAGTCCCGTCGTGGACAGCGTGGCGAAGGCCGGCGTGGCGAGCGTCGCAACCGTCGTGAGGAGAACCACGGCGACGAGATGCTCGATCGCGTGGTGACCATCAACCGCGTGTCCAAGACCCACAAGGGTGGTCGTACGTTCAGCTTCGCCGCCCTCGTTGTGGTCGGCGACGGCAACGGCACCGTCGGTGTCGGCTACGGCAAGTCCCGTGAGGTCCCGGCGGCCATCGCCAAGGGCCAGCTCGACGCCAAGAAGCACATGTTCACCGTTCCGCGCATCCGTGGCACCGTCACCCACCCGGTGATCGGCCATGATGCCGCCGGCACCGTGCTGCTTCGCCCGGCCGCCCCGGGTACCGGCGTTATCGCCGGTGGCCCCGTGCGCGCCGTCATGGAGTGCGCCGGCATCACCGACATCCTCACCAAGTCGATGGGCTCCGCCACCGCCGTGAACATGGTTCGCGCCACCGTGGCCGCCCTCAAGCAGCTTGAGGAGCCGGAAGAGATCGCCGCCCGCCGTGGCCTCGCCCTGAACGAGGTCGCCCCCGATGCGATGCTTCGCGCTCGCGCCGCCGGCATCGCCGAGGCCAAGAAGGCTCGTGAAGAGGCTCAGGCCAAGGCCGCCGCTGAACAGAAGGATGGTGAGTGATGGCTAACCTGAAGATCACGTTGTACCATGGTCTGGTGAACCGCACGCCCAAGCAGCGCGCGACCGCCCAGTCCCTTGGTCTGCGCAAGATCGGCCAGAGCGTGATTCGTGAGGACAACTCCGTTACCCGCGGCATGATTCTCACGGTTCGTCACCTCGTTACCGTTGAGGAGGCTGACTGATTATGGCCAACGAAGATGAACTCCTGCAGATGCACAATCTGAAGCCCGCCCCGGGTGCCAAGAAGGACCGTACTCGCATCGGTCGTGGTGAAGGCTCCAAGGGTAAGACTTCGGGTCGTGGCGACAAGGGTACGAAGAAGCGCTACCAGGTTCGTCCGGGCTTTGAAGGCGGCCAGCTGCCGCTGTACATGCGCCTGCCGAAGCTGCGTGGCTTCAAGAGCCCGTTCAAGAAGGAATACCAGGTTGTCAACGTCTCCGCTCTTGGGGAGCTGTTCCCTGAGGGCGGCGAGGTCACCGTTGACGCGCTGGTTGCCAAGGGCGCTGTCCGTGGCGGTTTCCCGGTCAAGGTTCTCGGCGATGGTGACATCACCGTGGCCGTCACCGTGAAGGGCGCCAAGGCATCCGCTTCCGCCAAGGCCAAGATCGAGGCCGCCGGCGGCTCTGTTTCCGAAAACTGATTGTTGTTCGGCAACACTGCATGTGACCAATGAGATAAGGCCCTCCCCGCTCATGTCGCGGGCGAGGGCCTTATCTGTCATTACGACTCGTCATACGACATATCACACCAGCGTGTCTGCGGGTAGACCCCGTACGCTAGACTCGACGGTTAGAGTCTGTTTGCTTCGGTGCGCCGGGCGCGCACAACGGAAAGGAATCCTTGTGAGGACGTTAATCCAAGCCTTTCGGACCAAGGAACTGAGGAACAAGATCCTCTTTACCTTAGCCATGATCATCATCTACCGTATTGGTTCGTTCATCCCGACGCCGGGAGTCAACTACAAGATGGTGCAGGATTGTTTCAACACACTTAGCGGTAGCCAGGAAAACTTCATCGGCTTGGTCAACCTCTTCTCGGGCGGTGCAATGTTGCAGCTGTCTATTTTCGCGCTGGGTGTCATGCCGTACATTACCGCTTCCATCGTCGTGCAGCTGCTGCGCGTGGTCATCCCGCGCTTCGAGGCGCTGCACAAGGAAGGACAGTCCGGTGAGGCCAAGCTGACGCAGTACACGCGTTACCTCACCATCGGCCTGGCCGTGCTGCAGTCCACCACGATTCTGGTGACCGCACAGTCCGGCGCACTGTTCAACAACATGTGCTCCTCGCCGATTCCGGACAACTCCGTGTGGAACCTCTCCGTCATGGTTCTGATCATGACCGGTGGTACCGGCCTGATCATGTGGATGGCCGAGTTGATCACCGACAAGGGCATCGGCCAGGGTATGTCCATCTTGATCTTCATGTCCATCTGCTCCGGCTTCCTGCCGCAGCTGTGGGAGATCGGTTGGGGCACCAACGGCACCAACGGCGATTGGCTGAAGTTCGGCATCGTCACCGGCGTGCTGGTGGTCATCCTTGTCTTCGTCGACTTCGTCGAGCTGAGCCAGCGCCGCATTCCCGTGCAGTACACGCGCCGCATGATCGGCCGTAAGATGTACGGCGGCTCCTCCACGTACCTGCCGCTGAAGATCAACATGAGCGGTGTCATCCCGCCGATCTTCGCGTCCTCCATCCTGGCCATCCCGACGCTGATCGCGCAGTTCGGCAAGTCGGGACAGTCCTGGGTCGACTGGATCAACAAGAACCTCGCCAACACCACTTCGGTGTGGTACATCGCGCTGTATGCGCTGATGATCGTGTTCTTCTGCTTCTTCTACACGTCGATCACGTTCAACCCGGACGAGACCGCCGACAACATGAAGGAATACGGTGGCTTCATCCCCGGCATCCGCGCAGGCAACGCCACCAGCCGTTACCTGAACTACGTGATGAACCGCCTCAACACGGTCGGTGCCGTGTACCTGCTGTTCGTCGCGCTGATCCCGACCGTGCTGATCATGGCGCTGAACCTCAACTCCAAGCTGCCGTTCGGCGGCACCACGATCCTGATCATCGCGGGCGTTGGCCTTGACACGCTGCGTCAGGCCAAGGCCCAGACCGAGCAGTTCCAGTACACCGGCTTCCTGCTCGAAGGCATCGACCACAAGGAAGGCTGATCCTTCTGCGCTCCCGCTTTTACGGGAGCGAACATATATAACGTATTCACTTCACCAAGGAGACCACATGCGACTGCTGATCATGGGCCCGCAAGGTGTCGGCAAGGGCACCCAGGCCGCCCTGCTCGCCGAGCACTACGGCATCCCCGCCATCTCGACCGGCGACATCTTCCGCTACAACATCAAGAACAAGACCGAGCTCGGCCTTGAGGCGCTGAAGTACACCGACAAGGGCGAACTGGTGCCCGACGAGCTCACCAACAAGATCGTCAAGGACCGTCTGGCCATGGACGACGCCAAGAACGGCTGGATTCTCGATGGCTACCCGCGCAACGCCTCCCAGGTCAAGGCGCTGGACGCGATGCTCGAAGAGCTCGGCACGCCGCTGGACAAGGTCGTCGCCCTTGACGCCGACCACGATGTGCTGATGCAGCGCATCGCCAAGCGCGCGCAGGAGCAGGGCCGTTCTGACGACACCCCCGAGGCCATCGCCAAGCGTCTGGCCACGTACGCCAAGGAAACCGCTCCGCTGCTCGACACGTACAAGAGCCGCGGCCAGCTGGTCGCCATTGACGGCGTCGGCGACATCGACGCCATTCAGGCCAACATCGTCGCCGCGCTGAGCGACTGATTGCCGCTGCCGGTCGTATCGCCGGCAGGAGCAAGGATAAAGCAAGAAATTATAACGGGTCATGCACGCCTCGGCGTGTCGTGACCCGTTATGATATATTCTTTAAATTTGGTGTGTCTTCGGACATACAAGTGTAATACACCCAAGGAATGGACTGTAAGGCTTATGGCAAAAGACGGTGTGATTGAAGTCGAAGGTCAGGTAGTGGAAGCATTGCCGAATGCGATGTTCCGCGTCGAACTTGAGAACAAGCACATCGTGCTGGCGACGATTTCCGGCAAAATGCGGAAGAACTACATCCGCATCCTGCCGCAGGATCGCGTCGTGCTGGAAATGAGCCCCTACGATCTGAACCGTGGACGTATTACGTACCGTTACAAGTAAATAGGTACAAGCAAAGGAAAACCATGAAGGTCAGCCCTAGCGTGAAGAGGATCTGCGAAAACTGCCGCGTGATCCGCCGTCACGGCCGCGTCATGGTGATCTGCACGAACCCGCGCCACAAGCAGCGCCAGGGCTGAGAGCAGATTCCAGCGGCAACAAATAAATAAGGCGCTGAGTCACAGCGAACAGCTGAACCCCGGGTACGCAGGCCCGGGCCGGGAAACCGGACGACTCGGTGCAAGACCTGCGGAAAACAGAAGGAATCGCAATGGCACGTCTTGCCGGAGTCGACATCCCCAATGAGAAGCGCATCGAGATCGCCCTCACCTATATTTTCGGTGTAGGTCGCACTCGTGCCAAGGAAACGCTTGCCGCGACCGGTATCAACCCGGATATTCGCGTCAAGGATCTGACGGATGAGCAGCTGATTACGCTGCGTGATTACCTCGAAGGCAATTACAAGATCGAGGGCGATCTGCGTCGTGAAATCGACGCGGACATCCGTCGCAAGATCCAGATCAACTGCTACCAAGGCCAGCGTCACCGTAAGGGACTTCCCGTGCGCGGTCAGCGCACCAAGACCAACGCCCGCACCCGCAAGGGTCCGAAGCGCACGGTCGCCGGAAAGAAGAAGGCCACCAAGTAATAGGGTGGCGTCGATTCGGGCCACGGGGTGACACCCATCGTCCGGATCCAATCCAAAACAACAGTTCGTTACAAGGAAACGAGGGTCAATGGCAGCTCCTAAGCAGGCCGCGCGCAAGCCTCGTCGTCGTGATCGCAAGTCGATCCCCGTCGGGCAGGCGCATATCAAGTCAACGTTCAACAACACCATCATCTCCATCACCGACCCGTCCGGCGCAGTCGTGTCCTGGGCGTCCGGTGGCGATGTCGGATTCAAGGGCTCCCGTAAGTCCACTCCGTACGCCGCTGGCATGGCGGCCGAGTCCGCGGCCCGCAAGGCCATGGAACACGGCGTCAAGAAGGTCGATGTCTTTGTGAAGGGCCCGGGTTCCGGTCGTGAGACCGCCATCCGTTCTCTCCAGTCCGCTGGACTCGAAGTCGGTTCCATCACCGACGTCACTCCGCAAGCGCACAACGGCGTTCGTCCCCCGAAGCGTCGTCGCGTCTGAGCACTCAGCAATCTCATCCATCCAAAACCGCTTACGGAAGGTGAGTGCACCACCGTCCAGAAGCTGAAAGGATACACACAGTGCTTATCGCACAGCGTCCGACACTTACCGAGGAATCCATCAATCCGCAGCGTTCCCGTTTCGTCATCGAGCCGCTTGAGCCCGGTTTCGGATACACGCTTGGTAATTCGCTGCGCCGCACACTGCTGAGCTCGATTCCGGGCGCGGCGGTCACTTCCGTGCGTATTTCCGGTGCCCTGCATGAGTTCACCACTCTGCCGGGTGTCGTGGAAGACGTCACTGAGATTCTGCTGAACATCAAGGGCATCGTGCTGACCAGCGAGTACGACGAGCCCGTGGTCATGTATCTGCGCAAGAGCGGCAATGGTGAAGTCACCGCGGGCGACATCACACCGCCCGCCGGTGTCACCATCGCCAACCCGGATCAGCACATCGCGACCCTCGCCGACGACGGCGAACTCGAAATCGAGTTCACTGTCGAGCGTGGCCGTGGCTACGTCCCCGCGCAGATGAACAAGCAGGACACCGATGAGATCGGTCGTATCCCGGTCGATTCGATTTACTCCCCGGTGCTCAAGGTAAGCTACAAGGTCGAGGCCACGCGCGTCGAACAGCGCACTGATTTCGACAAGCTTATTCTGGACGTGGAGACCAAGCCGGCCATTTCACCGCGCGATGCGGTGGCTTCCGCTGGCTCCACCCTGGTTGAGCTGTTCGGCCTGTGCCGTGAGCTCAACGTGCAGGCCGAAGGCGTCGAAGTCGGTCCCGCTCCCGTCGCGGAGGAGACCAACCCCGAGATGGCCGTCCCGATCGAGGATCTCAACCTCACGCAGCGCAGCTACAACTGCCTCAAGCGCGAGGGCATCCACACGATCGGCGAGCTTGTCGCTCACACCGAGCAGGATCTGCTGGATATTCGCAATTTCGGTATGAAGTCGATCGACGAGGTTAAGGACAAGCTGCAGTCCATGGGACTGTCGCTGAAGTCGTCGCCGCTGGGCTTCGATACCAACAATTTGGAAGGTGGTACGTTCTTCTCGCCTGAGGACGAGTGACGTCACCTTTCGCAACAGATATAACCGTCGGATTCGGACGTTCGGGCATGTGCCCACCTGAATCCGACGGGCTATAAGGAGAAACTATGCCTACACCCAAGAAGGGCCCGCGTCTGGCGTCAAGCCCGGCCCATGAGCGCCTTATGCTCGCGAACATGGCCACCAGCCTGTTCCAGCACGGTCGCATCACCACCACGCTGCCGAAGGCCAAGCGCCTTCGTCCGCTGGCCGAGCGCCTGATCACCTTCGCGAAGCGCGGTGACCTGCACTCCCGTCGTCGCGTGATGCGCGTCATCCGCAACAAGTCCGTCGTGCACGTGCTGTTCACTCAGATTGCCGAGCAGATGGAGCAGCGTGAGGGCGGCTACACCCGTATCGTCAAGATCGCTCCGCGCAAGGGCGACTCCACGCCGGCCGCCGTCATCGAGCTCGTCACCGAGCCGGTAAGCCCGAAGAAGGCTGTCGTCAAGGAAGCTGAGGCCGCCACCAAGGTCGCCGCCGCTACCGAGGCTCCGGTCGAGGAGACCGCCGCCGCTGAAGCTCCGGTTGAGGCGCCGGCCGAGACCGCTGCCGAGGAGACCGCCGACAAGGCCGAGTGAGACCCGTCTCATAGACATTGATAGGGGCTGGGAACCGTAACTGGTTTCCAGCCCCTGTTTTGTTTGTTGGGTGGTACTGGAGGCTGTTGACGGGCCCTAGTCCGTTGCACGGACAGCCCTCCGCCAGCGGGTGCGTTGGCATCAGATGCGGTTGCGTTCCTAAGTACGCGCCGAAACGACAACCGTGCGCACTTAGGAACGCAAATAGCCCCGTTTGCGTATCTAAGTGCGCGGACTCGTCGTTTCTGCGCGCACTTAGATACGCAACAGTAGGCGATAATGACATATCCACGTTATTACGTACCTGCACGCAACGGAAGAGGGGGCTCCCGGCGTGAACCGGGAGCCCCCTCTAGGGTCTCAGCGTGTCATCCGCAGGGGATGACACGTGATTCGGTCAGATCCTGCGCTTACGCACCAGCAGGTAGCCTGCGGACAACAGCAACAGGGCGCTGAAGACGACCGCCGTGACCGAAGCACCGGTCTTGGCGACCTCGTCAGGCGTGTTCGGCTTCGGCTTGTCGGCACCGGGCTTGTTCTCGCCCGGCTTGTTGTCGCCAGGAGTCGGGGTCACGGTCTTCGCCTTGACGGTGATCGTGAAGGAGTCGGTGAGCTTGCCGGAGGTCACTGTGACGGTGACGTCGCCCGCGGCCGTGAACGGCTTGGTCAGGTCGACGGTCTTGCCGTCGGCGTCGACCGCGGACAGCTTGTATTCGCCGTCCTTCAGCAGCGCCGTCTTGCCGTCGGACCAGGTGCCCGTCACCGCGAGACCGGTCTTGGCGAACGTCTCATCCACGGTGTACGTGGTCTTGTCCGGCTTGGACGTGACCTTGATGGACTTGAGCGTCGCGGGTTCCGGATCGGGATCCTTGGCCGTCACGGTCACGTCGAAGGTGGCGGTCTTGCCGTTGGCGGTGACCGTGACAGTGACCTTTCCGGCCTTGGCGAACGCCTTGTCAAGCGCGACCGCGGCACCGTCCTGCGTGGCTGAGAGCGTGTACTCGCCGGCCGTCAGGGTCTTCGTGCTGCCGTCCGACATCGTGGCGGTGACCGCCAGTCCAGTGGCGTCGAACGTGTCGCCGACCTTGTAATCGGTGACGGTCGGCTTGGTGACGGCGATCGAGCTGATGGTCGGCTTCGGGCCGGGATCCGGCGTGGAGTCCTTGGTGAACTTCGCGGTCAGAGCCGTGTTGCCGTCGGCTGCGAACGTGTACGTGGCATCGGTGGAAACCGCCGTCTCACTGGCTGTCGTGTACCAGCCGCTGAACCTGTAGCCATCCGCCGCGACCGCCTTGGCGGTCACCGAGGCACCGGATGCGACGTCCACGGCCGTATCGGTGCCGGTTTCGCCCTCGGCGGCTACGCTCACCGTACCGCCTTCGGCCGGATCGGCCGCGACGAATACGCGCACGGTGGAGGACGGCTTGTTCGCCACGCCGAACTCGGAGACCGCGACCCAGCCATCGTTCGAGGACTTGGCCACGAACTTGACGTACCGCACTTCCTGCTCGTCGAACATGAAGGTCTTCTTGGCGCGGCTGGCCTCGAACACCTGATCCGTGGCGACCTGCTTCCACTCGTCGTTCGCGTTGGCCTTGACGTACAGATCGGCCTTGGTCACCTGTCCGCTGTCCTGGCTGGTACGCGGCGTGAAGGAGAACTGGTTGATCGTGTACTTCTGGCACATGTCGATCTCGGCGTAGAACGAGTTCGAACCGGTCAGCTTGTCCGTGGCGCCCTTCCAGTTGGAATGCCAGATGGTGCTCGGGTTGTTGTCGAACGCGTACCGCAGCAGACCTTCCGTGTCGTTGTATTGGGTCTCGGAATTGGTCGTGCCGGTCCAGCAGGACTTGTTGTACTGGTCTGTCTCGGCCTCGGACTTCTTGACGATGACGTTGTCGATGACGCCGTTGATCGCAGAGGTCTTCGAGCCGATACGCTGCAGCGGCAGTGCGAAGGTCGCGGCGGTGATGCCGGTCTTCTTCTCGATGCCCTTGTCGATGTACTTGCCGGTCGCGTCGCTCACGAATTCGCCGTCAACATACAGCTTCGTGGTCTGCTGGTCCACCTTGATGGTCACGGTGACCGTCTTGCCGACCGGCAGCTCGTAATCGAAGTAGTAGTTGTACAGCTCTCGCGTGAAGCCGAGCTTGCCGTTCTCCATGACGCGGATGTCATGCGTGCCGTACGGAGCGTCGGCCTCGAAGAGGATGTCTCCGGGCTTGGCAGCCTGCTGGAGCGTCACGTCGAACGTCAGCTCGTTGCCGTTGCCGAGCTTGTCGAGCTTGGATGTGGCATAGCTGGAGCCGCCGGCGAGCTTGAGCGACTGGTCCTTGACGGCGGCCTTGCTGCCGTCGCCGATGGTCAGGTCGCGGCCGTTGCCGCTGGCGTCGGCGAGCCCGTCGTTGAAGTCGTAGCTCTCGTAGACGCTGTTCTTCGAAGTGGCCTGGTAGTACGGGTTGGTGCGAGGGCCGGTTCCCTGCTTGGCGGCCAGCGCCGTGAGTTTCGCGGCGGTGCCCTTCTCCTTGCCGGTGGCGGCCCAGGTCTTCTCGGCGTAGAACGGCATCGCGTCGAAGAAGCGCCAGTACAGGTCGGATTCGGTCAGACCCGATGCGCTCTTGTCGATGTTGTCGCTCCAGATCGCGAACGCGGCGCCGAGCATCTGGTCGTCGCCGGAGGGCACGGCCTGGTAGCCGCCGCTGCTGCGGACCTTGTTGGGCTCGAAGCTGTCGAAGACGCGGCTGATGTTCAGCAGGTCGCCGTACGCGTTGGCACGTCCGTAGCTGCCGTTGGGCACCATGTAGCCGTAGTCGTCGATCGTGTTGATCAGCTTGTAGCCCATGTTGTACATCTGGAGGCCGTCGGCCCAGTCCTTGGACCACAGGTTCATCTCGACGTTCTCGATCGCGTCCTTGGTGATCTCCGTCTTGTGGTCGTTGATCCAAGTCAGGCCGCCCCACATGCGCACGGTGTTCGTGTCCTTGATGTAGGGGACGATCTCGTTGATGAACTTACGGTATGCCGTGTAGTTGTAGAGGAACTCGTCGGCACCGATGTGCACGGTCGTGTCGCTGTCGAACGTCGGGTCGTCGCCCTTGGTGTAGTCGTCGAAGATCTCCTTGATCTTGGCGATGGTCTCGGGCTTGGACACGTCGAGGTGGTCGATGAGCGGTCGGTTGGAGTTGATCGGGGAGACCCGTCCCTTCACCATGAGCTCGGGCCAGATCTTCGTGAAGGAGTTGGCGTGCGCGGGCACGTCGATCTCCGGCACGACGTTCATGCCGAGGGCGCGCTCGTCCTGGATGAACTGCTTGAACGTCTTCTTGGAGATGGAGTAGTCCTCGGCCGTGGGCGATTCACCCTTGTCGTTGGTCAGGCTGGATTCGAGACGGAACGCGTCATAGGCCTTGAACGCCTCGTCCTCGTTGTCGCCCTTGCCGTAGTTCTCCAGGAAGATGTAGTTGTCGGACAGATGCGCCTGGAAGTCGTTCATCTTGTAGTAGCGCATCGTGCGGGTGATCTCGCGCATCATCTCCAGCGAGACGGGCTTGCGGGCCACGTCGAGCAGGAGTCCGCGGGTGGTGAAGCGCGGGTAGTCGCGCATCGAACCGATCACGAAGCCGCTGGCGTCCTGCTTGGTCATCTGCAGGATCGTCTGCATCGCGTACATGTTGCCGGTCACGCTGGATGACTTGGCGACCACGCGGTCGGCCTGGATGTCCATCGTGTAGCCTTCGTCGCCGAGCTGCGCGATCGCGGCCGTGGAGTCGGTCTTGACGAAGTTGAACGCACCGGCTTCGGCGGCGCCCTTCTTGGCGGTCAGCTTGATGCCGGTGAAGTCCTTGTAGTCGGCGACGAACTCGTCGACCACGGCCTTGAGCGAATCATCGTCGTAGACGACCTTCGTCACGGCGGAGGCCGCCAGCTTGGCGGCACTGGTCGAATGCCATTCGGCGATTTCGGGGATGATGGTCGGCTTGGCGTTGTTGCCTTCCTGCTGCTGGTTGGTGCCCTTGACGACGTAGGGGATGTCGGAGGTCGTCTTGGTGTTGCCGGTGGCGGTGTCGGTGACGACGTAGGCGACCTGCACGGTCTTGTCGACCAGCGGGTGGTTGACGGTGCCGTCGGCGGCGATGAGCTGCTCGTAGTCGGCGCCGTTGAACTTGACGGTGTAGCCGTCGGGCACAGTGGGCAGAGCCAGCGTGTCGGTGTCGGTCTCGATGGTCAGGTGGTTGGATTCGAGGTCGGAGACCACGCTGTCGAGCGTGGCGCCCGGCTCGGCCTGATCGTTCGAATACGCCTCCCATTCGGCGACGCTCACGTTGTTGTATTCGGAGCTTTTGATCGCGAAGTTCGACAGCTTGAGCGAGCGGGCGTTGACGGCCTGATCGAGCTGGATGACGACGTCAGCGACATAACCGGCCCCGGAGGCCGTCATCGCGTAGCCGGACTTGAGCGTGTGCTCGGTGCCTTCGGAGTCGGTGTAGGACAGGTCGAAGCTCTGGACATTGGTAGGCTTCGGATTCACGTCACGCTCGAAGAAATAGATGCGGATGTCCTTGACCGCGGTGAGCCGCGGGAATTCCGCCTTCAGCCAGATGTTGCTCGGAGTCTCGTAGCCGCTGGCCCAACGATTGTTGCGGCCGGTGCGGTTCTGGTCGATCGCCTTGTCGGGGGTGAGCGTCGCCGTCTCGTTGCTGGAGGCGGTCATGGTGGCGCCGAGCATGTGGTTCGTGTCGGCCGTGTCGAGCACGGTCTCCTTGGGTGCGGAGTACACGGAAATCTCGTTGATGCCCACGTTGACCCAGTTCATGGTGCCGCCGTCGGCGGACAGTACGGTCACCTTCACGGCGGACGCCTGCTGTGCCTGGTCAAGCAGGATGATCTCCTGTTGCTTGGCGCGGGTGTCCTTCTGATACACCTTGGTATAGGTGTCGCCCTGCTTCAGCTCGACTTTAAAACTGGTGATGTTCTGATCGGCATCTTTGCGCTCGAAATCGATGTTGATCTGCTTGACGGTCTTGGTGCCGCCCAAGCCGACCTCGATCCATTCGTTTGCGGCCTTGTTCTGCGCGGTACCCCAGCGTGTGCCGAGATCGCCGTCCACGGCCTTCTCGGGCGCAGTCGTCGCCACTTCATATGAACTGGCCGTTACGGTCTGATTCAGTGCAAGATTGTCATCGCTGGCTTGCGCCGCCGTGACGCCGGTCAGCGACATACTCAGTAGTGTCACGGCTGCCAGGACACTGCCTATGGCCGCTTTCACTCTCCTCAATCGCATAATCTCTCCATTGGGTATGTGGTTAATGTTGTTTCTGTTATTGTCGGAATCTTTGTTGATTGGTTAGCGCATCGCCGCATTCGTTGCGACTTTGCTCCAATATAAACAAAGTTTACCGTTACGTCCAACATTTGCACACAGTGTATCGGCACATGGGTGTCGCGAGGTGGGGGAGGGGACTCGGCGCGGCGTCGATATACTGGTGGGCGTGATGAGATTGCGCATTGACCTGGCATATGACGGCGGCGGCTTCTTCGGATGGGCGAAGCAGCCGACGATTCGCACCGTGCAGGGCGAGATCGAACGGGTGCTGCACACGATTACGCGCGTGCCGGTCGACGATCCCGCCGAGCCGCTGCGCCTGACCGTCGCCGGCCGCACCGACACGGGCGTGCATGCCTCGCATCAGGTCTGCCATCTCGACATCGGCGAGGAAACGCTGAGCCGCTGCGTCGGGCACATGAGCGTGCCGCCGACCGTAGCGCTCAAGCACCGTCTGCAACGCATGCTGCCCGCGGACATCACCATCCATGACGTGACGGTCGCGCCGAGCGGATTCGACGCGAGGTTCTCCGCACTGGAACGCACTTACGTGTATCGCGTGGCCGACCGTGCCAGCGAAGTCGACCCGCGTCTGCGCGGCTTCGTGCTGCACCTCGACGCCGACCTCGACGTCGCCGCGATGAACGAGGCCGCCGCGATGACCATCGGACTGCATGATTTCGGCTCGTTCGCCACCCCCAATCCGGGCGGTACCACGATTCGCGAGGTCAAAACCGCATATTGGCGGCGGATCCCCACCCGGCCGCTGGTCGTCGACGGCGTGGGGGAGCGATACCGCACGCCGGCCGCCGAATCCGACCTGCTGTGCTTCACCATCGTCGCCGACGCCTTCGCTCGCAACATGGTGCGCTCGCTGGTCGGCGGCTGCATACAGGTCGGCATGGGCAAGCGCTCGACCGACTGGTTCCGAGAGAAGATGGCCGTGCCGCTGCGCGAGGGCTCCACAGGGCCGATTGCGCCGCAAGGGCTGACGCTGGAGCACGTCGCCTATCCCGCCGACGACGAGCTCGCCGAACGGGCCGAGCGTATACGCGCCAAGCGCACGCTGTAGACGCGGGGGTGGGCGCGAAGGCAGACGTTCGGCATGCCGGCGAACCGTTCGCGGCGCGACCGATTCGTAACATGATTGTCGGTTTTTCGAGCGAATGCGGAAACCACGGCCGCATACGCTGGGACGAGTTCAGTATCATAGAGCATAAGCGTTCAGCATGCGTATCTGTGAGACAAGGAGTCGCCATGACAGAACGGTCAGCCCGACAATTCGCCGAGGAACTGGTCAACAGGCGAGGAGACATCAACCGTGAACTGAGCCGCAACGGCGTGCGTTTCGGCGTATACAAGAACGGCGAATACCACGACCGGCTGTTTCCATACGACCCGATCCCGCGCATCATCGAATCCGACGAATTCGACGAGCTGGAAGCCGGCCTCAAGCAGCGCGTGAACGCACTCAACGCCTACCTCAAAGACATCTACTCAGACAAGCGCATCATCCACGACGGCGTCATCCCCGAAGAATACGTGTACACGTCGGCCGGCTACTTTCCGCAAGTCAACGGCGTGACTCCTCCCGGCGGCATCTTCGCGCACATCGCAGGCGAAGACCTCGTCCAAGGCGAGGACGGGCGCTGGTGGGTGCTGGAAGACAACCTGCGCATCCCGTCGGGAGCCAGCTACCCGCTGTTCGCGCGCGACATCGAACGCCGTACGAATCCCAAACTGTTCCGTGACGTGCATGTGCGCGACAACCGCGACTATCCGCGGCTGCTGCGCAAGGCCATGGACTTCGTATCCACCGAAGGCATCGCCGTCGTGCTCACGCCGGGGCGCTACAATTCGGCGTTCTTCGAGCACGCCTACCTGGCCGAGAAGACCGGCGCGGCGCTCGCGTTCCCCGAAGACTTGGAAGTCGTCGACAACAAGCTGTACTTCCTCGACTATGCCGGCAACCGGCATCGCGTGGGCGCCGTGTACCGCCGACTGTCCGACGAATACCTCGACCCGTTCGCGTTCAACCCGGACTCGGTTATCGGCGTTCCCGGACTGCTGTCGGCCTACCGTTCCGGCAACGTCGCCATCATCAACGCGCCCGGCAACGGGGCCGCGGACGACAAGGCGATCTACTATTTCGTGCCGCAGATGGTCCGTTACTACCTCAACGAGGAGCCGATCCTGCACAACGCGCCGACCTACATGCCGATGTTCGAGAAGGACCGCAAGGAAGTGCTCGACCGCATGGGCGAGCTGGTCATCAAGGACGTGGCGGAAGCCGGAGGCTACGGCGTCGTGTTCGGCTCGTCGCTCGACAAGGCCGCGCGGGAGGATCTGGCCGACCGCATCAAGGAGGATCCGCGCCGGTTTATCGCGCAGGAGGTCATCCAGTTCCGCGACATCGACGTGATCGACCCGGACAGTGGCGAGGTGAGCCCGCGCAAGTGCGATCTGCGCGCATTCGTGGTCACCGGGCAGAACGCGCACGTGTGGTATTCCGGCCTGACGCGCTACTCGTCAGTGCCCGGCCAGATGATCGTCAACTCGTCGCAGGGCGGCGGATTCAAGGATACGTGGGTGCTGGCGCCCGAAGACGGCAGCACGGACAAGCAGCGCGAGGAGTCGGTCGCCTCGGTGAACCTCATTCCGCATTCGAAGCGGCACTCGCTGTCGCTGGTCACCGCGTCGAAGGCCGACAACCTGTACTGGCTCGGGCGGTACACCGAGCGCGCGTTCACGACACTCGTGCAGTTCTTCCCCTTCTACGACCGCGTGATGGACACCGATGTGGACGCGTTCCGCCCGTTCGCGAAGGCGCTCGACCTACCGCAGGATTTCGAGGACTTCGACGGGTTCATCCACTCCTTCCTCTACGACGGCACGAACCCCGACTCGGTGCGCTCCGCCATCGTCGCCGCGTTCAACAACGCCGTGGTGCTGCGCCCGGAGCTGACGTCGAGGCTGCTGCAGTACGTCGAGCTCGCGGTGAAGAACATCACCGAGGCCGCCGAGCGTTCCGCCAGCGCGGATGACATCTACTCGCAGCGTGACATCGCCGACGACATGCTCGCGTTCTGGGGCGGCATCGAGAACTCCACCGCAGACATCACACTGAAGGCGTTCGTGTTCATCGGCAAGTACATCGAGCGCATCGACCTGTACACCCGCTTCCATCTGGACAATAGCGAGCTCGACGCGCCGCTCGCCAAGTTGGAGACCTACTCGCGCACGCTCGACGGCATGCCGTTGCCCTCATGCTTCGTGTCCGGCATCAGCTGGCTACTCGGGCAGTTGCCGAGCCGCGGCTACCCGGAGCTGACGAGCCGCCTGAACGAGTTCCTCACCGACTTCAACAGCCGGGCCATCACCGGCGACCCGAAGGACGCGGGCATGCTCAACGCGATGAACATGGACGCCAAGCGTCCGTGAGGGGCAGGCCGCCGATCGGAGAGTGACCGGTCGGCGGCCGTCAGCTGACGGATGACCTCCGCCGTTTCTGCTAGACTAGAGTGGATTTTTGCGAGCATTATCCGACGAGGAGCCTGCCGTCATGAAGAAACTGGTGTTTGACTACGAGATGAAGCTGACGTTCAGCTCGCCGGTCACCGACCATCGTTTCCAACTGCGCTGCGTGCCTGCGACCGGTCCGCGACAGCAGGTGGTGGACGTGGAGGTCGCCATCGAGCCGGACGTCGAACTGGAGACGACCATCGACTCGTTCGATTCCGTGGTCATGACCGGGTTCATCCCGCAGCCTCACACGATATTCAGCTATTCGGTGAAGGGCATCGCGTTCGTCGACAACGCCCACATCAAGTCGGAGATCTATAAGCCGCTGTACCGGTTCAACTCGGCGCTGACGATTCCCGGGCCGTGCATCGAGGCCATGATCGCGGCGTGCCGGGCGCGCATCGCCGGGCTGCCGGCCGATGCCACGCCGATTGATCAGGCATGGGAGGTGATGGACGAGGTGTATCAGGCGTTCACGTATACGCCCGCCTCGACCACGATCCGCACCACCGCCGAGCAGGCGCTCGCCCAGCGCAAGGGCGTGTGCCAGGACTACGCGCACGTGATGCTCTCGGTGTGCCGCCACGTCGGGCTGACCGCCCGCTACATCGCGGGCCTGCTGGGCGGCGAGGGTGCGACGCACGCATGGGTGGAGATCTACCACGACGGCCGTTGGATCGGGCTCGACCCCACCCACAACCGCATGGTCGACGACAACTACATCACCATCGCCCACGGGCGCGATTACCGCGACTGCATGCTCGACATCGGCATCTTCTCGGGCTATCAGGTCCAGCAGAACCAATGGGTGAACGCCTCCGTCCACGAGCAGCTGCTGTGAGGACGGTTGCCTGGGGCGTTTTGCGGGCTATCTCGCTTTCGAGGGGTTGATTGAGGCTGCTCGGGTCATCTATCTGCGTTTCAGGGGGTTGCTCAAACGCGATACCTGATGTATTCGGCTTGTTACGCTATTGGAATCATGCGGATTAGCGAGCCGTCATACTTGACCACCAACCCCTTGAAATGCAGATAGATGTTTTGCAGGAGCTGAATCCACCCCTCGAAACGCAGATAGCTCGCCGATGGAGGCTCGATGGAGCGGTGGCAGGTGCGCCACGCGCTGATTTGCGTAATCGGGAAATCGACTTACAATGAACAAGTTGCGTTTTTTCGCAGCGCATGGATAGGTGTCCGAGCGGTCTAAGGAGCACGCCTCGAAAGCGTGTGAGGCTAACCCCTCCGCGAGTTCGAATCTCGCCCTATCCGCCAGCAAAGAGGGTTCCGGGATTCTCCCGGAACCCTCTTTCGGGCTTATAGGAACTTTTGTGGTGCTTTAGGTCTGGTTCTCGGCGTCAGTCGGTGCCGTTGGGATATCGCGTGCCGGTGTGGAATTCGTTCCAGTCGACGCCGATCCCGTATGCGGGCGAGACGTCGCCTTCCGGTTCGGGCGACGTCGCTTTCCCGTCCTCCAGCGGATCGTTGGAAATGAACGATTCCGGCCGCGGGTGCGCGGTCTTCATGTAGCACACCCATTCGCACGCGCGGAGCATGTGCTCCTCGGGCAGTCCGCGGTGGTTGCGCAACACGTTCTTGACGACCGAGTCGACGCCGCCCTCCAGCCGGTTCGTGGTGCGCGCCACCGGCCCACCTGCGGCAAGCGCCGGCTCGAGAAAGGCGAAGAGCTTCCCCTCGCGGAAGAGTTTCTCCAACCGCCGGCAGCAGCGGCGCAGCTCCTCGTGCGCGCACCACTGGAAGGCGAGGACTTCTCCGCTTTCGCCGTCGATGGCGATGATCAGGCGCCAGCCGTGGCCCATGTACGTGCCGTCGGCCATGACCGTGTGGCGCTTCGCGTCCGGCGGGGCGATGCGCGGCCGGATTGACCAGCACCATGCGATCCGCTTGCGCAGGGCGTGCGCGTCGCCCGTGGATTCCGACGCCGTCTGGGACGACGGCCCCGGCAGCCATGAGAGGAACTCCTCCAGCGTCCGCGCCCGTCTGCGGCCGCGCTGCGGCATCGTCGAGCTCAGCCGGCAGGCCCGGCATCTCCACCGTTGCGTGCCCTTGCCGGTCCGTCCGTTCTTCTTCATCGCACGCCCGCATGCCGGGCATTTCTTCGCTTTGCTGGATGGCGTTCTCACACCATCCAGCCCACCACCGGGAGCGCATCATTTTCCACGCGGGGAAAAAGACATGCCGACACGCCTACTCGTACAAGGCCAGACCTCGATCATAAGCACCACAAAAGTTCCTATAGGCCCTACGTTGTCGTTGCTGGCTCATCGATGAGCCATCGAGGGTGAGTTTGGCGTTTTTTCCATCGGGTTTCACGGCAACGTGAGACGTTTTACGAAGAAACGGTTATGTTGCGCATATGCAATCGGGCTGACTTCTGCGGCGTACGGGTGTTGCTTTTACCCCCGTATGCATAATAGGGCTGCGGGAGTGACGCGATCAGGAGAAGAGGAACGCGTCCATGTCGGGGTAGCCGAGTGCGAATGCGGAGGTGATGTGGGAGGAGATCAGCGTGGAGAGGACACGCAGGCGTGCGTCGTTTTCCGTGCCGACGGTGTTGGTATCGGTGGCGTTGACGTCGGTGGTGTCAGTTGCACTGTCGGTATCGCCGTTGCCGTTGGTGTTGTTGCCGGTCTTGTCGGTGTGCTTCGACTTGGCCGACGCCCCGTCATCGGCCATTGCGGCGAGCTGCTCCCGGGCGCAGTCGATCTCCGTCAAGGCCGTTGTCGGCACGCTCAGGCCGGTCGTGGAATCGGTCATCGAGGTCGGCGAGGCGAGGATCTTCTGGATGTCGTAGACCTTTTCTCGTGGGTCGCGGCTCAAGCCGGACGCGGTGAAGAGCAATTGCCCCGCGGTCTTGTGCCGGTCGGACCGGCTCAGGGTGGCGCCGGGCGTATCCCGCGCGGCGAGCACCTCCATGACGAACCCGGCGCGGTCCTCGGCCAGCGACATGGCGCCCAAGGTGGCGCCGTCGAGGTCGATGCCCAGAACCTGCCTCAGGCTGTCGTCGGAGACCGTGCGGTAGGTGTCGTTGCCACCGAGCCTTGTGCCCAGCGTCACGGCCACATGCTCGGCCTGGGCGCTTCTGATCGTGCCCTGCGCGAATCGCTGGGTGCAGGTGGCGGCCACCTCGCTCCACTGCCCGACGGCCTGCTTCGCCGCGAGATATCGCATGATGATATGGCGACGGCCGTTCATGGTGGCCGTCGACGCGTCGGCGGCCCAGTAGGCGCTCTCGCAGGCGCTGGGCTGGTGTTCCGACTCCGCGCGCCCATCGATCCGGGGCGCGCTGCAGGCGCTCAGGGCGCCGCACAGGGCGGTGATGCAGAGTGCCGCGACGATACGGCGACACCACGAAGATATGTTCCTCTCACGGCATAGAATGCCGTGATCTGGCCAATGACGTGTCTGCATAGGCCTCTACACTAATAGACGACTGTGACCATATGCGCGCCACCACGGCTATAACTTCATAGGAGGTCTTGAGTATGGAACTGGACCTGGCAGGAATGCATCAGCTCGCCATCGAGCAAGGAATCGATCTCGAACAACTGGACGCCGCGCTGGAAGAGGCGCTGCGTCTGGCCTATCTGAAAACACCTCATGCGGCCAAGCATGCCCGTGTCGAACTCGACACGCGGGCAGGCACGTTCACCGTGTGGGCTCGTAAGGAGATCCCGGTGGAGCCCACCGAGGATGACCCTCATCCCGCACCGGAGCTGGGCGAGGAGTACGACGACACCCCGCGCAACTTCGGGCGCCTCGCCGCGGCCACCGCGCGCCAGGTCATCGGACAGCTGTTCCGTAAGGCCGAGGACGACAAGGTCTTCGGCGCCTTCTCCGGCCAGAAGGGCAAGCTCGTCACCGGCATCGTTCAGCAGGATGCCAGCGATCCGACGAACGTGCATGTCGCCATCGGCGATGTCGAGGCGATTCTGCCCCGTCGCGAGCAGGTGCCCGGCGAGCGTTACCGTCATGGCGAGCGTCTGCGCGTGTATGTCGTCAACGTGGCGCGCGGCGTCAAGGGCCCCGAGATCGTCGTCTCCCGTTCGCACCCCGAGCTGGTGCGTCGCCTGTTCGAGCGCGAGGTCCCGGAACTGGTGTCCGGCGCCGTGTCGATCATGGCCATCGCCCGCGAGGCCGGCGCCCGCACCAAGATCGCCGTCCGCGCCAACACCGATGGCGTCAACCCCAAGGGTGCCCTGATCGGCCCCGGCGGCGCTCGTGTGCGCGCCGTCATGGAGAACCTCGGACCGGAGAAGATCGACATCGTCGACTGGTCCGCCGATCCGGCGAAGTTCGTCGCCTCTGCGCTGTCTCCCGCCGTCGCCACCGGCGTGCAGGTCATCAGCGAGAAGAACAAGACCGCCATCGCCTTCATCCATGACGACCAGCTGTCGCTGGCCATCGGCAAGGAAGGCCAGAACGCGCGTCTCGCGGCGAAGCTGACCGGATGGAAGATCGGCATCGAATCCACCGAAGCGCACGCGAAGAAGGTCGCTGCCGAAGGCAAGTGATCCGCGACACGGCGGTGACGCGCGGCCGACGGCACATCCAACGTCCCTAGTATGCTGGACACGGCACACCGGGTGTGGATGCGTTATGCCGTCATGCCACGGGATCGAGATATGAGGTAACACGACCATGGTTGCACGATGAAACGGGCAGAATCCGTCATCGGAAAATAGCCGCGCGAGTCTACGCGCGGCCCAGAATTAGGAGTAATGTGGCGAAAAAACGCGTGTACGAGCTTGCCAAGGATTTTGGCGTCGACAGCAAAACCGTCCTTGACAAACTCAAGGACATGGGTGAATTCGTAAAATCAGCTTCTTCGACGGTTGAGGCGCCGGTGGCGCGCAAGTTGAAGAACGCCTTCCAGAAGGGCGAGGCGAAGCCGGGAGCGTCCGCAGCGGAACGCAAGACACCGGCTCCCGCACCGTCGGAGCATCGTGCTCCCGCAGTCAAGCCCGCACCTGTAGCCAAGCCCGGTCTGGGCAAGAAGCCCGCCGCGGCACCGCGTCCGGCGGAACCGCGCTCTGCGGCGCCTGCTGCACATGTGCCGTCATCGAATCGCGGCACGACGCCGCGCGACAATCGCAACGAATCCCGCGGCGACATGCGTGACGCTCGACCGAACCGTGAAGGCGGCGAGAACCGTCCCTCACCCGCGCAGCGTCACAATCCGCACGCGCCTTCAGGGCAGCGCGGCGCCTTCCCCGGCCCGCGTTCCCACCAACCCGGTCACGGCGGCAACGCCGGCGGCCGTCCGCAGGATTCCCGAGGAGGCTCCCATCAGGGTCAGCCGCGCCAGGGCCAGCAGCCGGGCGCAGGCAGCGCACCTTCCGCCAACGGCGGCGCCCGTCCGTCGACTCCGGGACCTCGTCCCGGCAACAACCCGTTCAGCCGCAAGCAGGGCATGCACGCGCCCACCCCGCGCGACATCCCGCGTCCGCACCCGATGGCCCGTCCGACCGTAAACGGCAACCACAACGACAATCGCGGCGGCCGTGGCGGTCGTCCCGGCGCAGGTCAGGGCGGTCGCGGAGGATTCCGTGGCGGTCGTCCCGGTCAGGGAGCGCAGGGCGCCAAGCCGGGGCAGTGGGGGCATAACCGTCCGGGTCAGACCGGCGGCGCCCGTCCCGCGGGCGGCAGCCGCTTCGGTGCCGGCGCTGGCACCGGCGCTGGTCAGGGCGGCGGCTTCCAGAACAACTCCAACACGTCCGGAACCGGTCCGTCGCGCGGCGGCGGTCGCGGTCGCGGCGGCGCGGCCGGCGCATTCGGCCGTCAGGGCGGCAAGTCGTCCAAGGCCCGCAAGAACCGTCTCGCGAAGCGTCAGGAATTCCAGGAGATGAAGGCACCCGTCATCGGCGGCGTGCGCATCCCCACCGGCAACGGCCAGACCGTTCGCCTGCGTCAGGGCGCCTCGCTCGCCGATCTGGCGGAGAAGATCAACGTCAACCCGGCGGCCTTGGTCACCGTGCTGTTCCATCTCGGCGAGATGGCCACGGCCACCCAGTCGTTGGACGAATCCACCTTCCAGATCCTGGGCGAGGAGATCGGCTGGAACATCCAGATCGTCTCCGCCGAGGAGGAGGACAAGGAGCTGCTGCAGCAGTTCGACATCGACCTTGACAGCGAGGAGCTGCAGGAGGACGAGGACCTGAAGCCGCGTCCGCCGGTCGTCACCGTCATGGGCCATGTCGATCACGGTAAGA
>ERZ773147.1612-NODE-1612-length-22650-cov-12.739102_pt1 | contig 22650 bp, 22 predicted proteins | sample MGYA00580851_ERZ773147 | MGnify/ENA primary metagenome ERZ773147 (study PRJEB29015, sample SAMEA2737818) | human gut metagenome | biome: human gut; feature: human-associated habitat; material: faeces | place: China | collected 2012 ... | reverse complement strand
TAACAAACCAAGGATTGTTTAAAAATGCAAAAATAGCTCAAAATGCAACAGAAAAGGCAGAGGCAGAGCAAGGAAAAACTCTAAACGAGTATGAAGATGAGATTAATAAATACTTATCGAATAATGATAAAACAGAAGGAAAATTGGTAGATGCAAGTGCAATAGCAAAAGCAACAGATACAGAAAAGGCAACAAATTATTATGGAAAAACAGTAACAGGGTATACACCAGTAAATGGAACAATAGTAGGATGGAAGATATTTTATGCAGATGAAAGTAATATATATTTAATAGCAGATGATTATGTTGAACCAGAAAAATTACCAGCAAGTACAACAGCAAGTGGAGCAGTAACAACAAATAAACCTAATATAACAGGAAGTAGCTATCCGAAAGGAGCCTACTTTACAAATATATTGAATGATTATTCAACAGGATCAGCAAGAGTAACAGATGCAAAAATAAAAGCATTAAATAATTCATTTTTTAGTCAAAATTTAACAAGTACAAATAATAATATGAAAGCAGTAGCATATATGTTAGATACAAAAGCATGGAAGACATTTAAAGACTCAGCAAATAATGATACTTCAAAAGCTGAATATGTAATAGGTGGACCAACAGTAGAAATGTTATTTAAGTCATATAATCAAAAACATCCTGGAAAAAATTATGAAGCGAAAGCAACAAATGCAACAGGATATCAAATAAGAGTAAATGAGGGAGATTGGAAAAATTATGCAGATTCTGCAGATTATTTAAATACAACTGATACTTTATATGTGTTACCAAGTTCAAAAGGTGCAAATGCCATGTGTCTGGCCAGTCCGTCTGCTTATGATGCTAACGATGTTATGAGTGTGCGTTACGACGGCCGCGTTGACTACTACTATTATAACCGTCCTTATCTCGGCTTCCGTCCGCTAGTTTGTCTAAAATCTGGAATCAAACTTCAAGAATCAGGAAATGGATTTGAAATAGTAAAATAAAAAATAGCAAATAAAAATAAAAAAGAGACAAGGTCTAACAGAGATTGTCAAGATAATTGTGTAAATTTTTTAAAAGCACAAAACAGGATCTAAAAAATAAATGTATAATAAAACCAAATATTGATAAAAATAAAACTAGACAAAAGAGATATTTACAAAGACAAATAAAGTTAAAATTTTTATTGATAGGTGGTTTTTTTATGTTAAAAAAATTCAAAAATAAAAAACAAGCAATTATAATGATAATATCAACAATTATTTTATTAATAACAGAAACAGCAGCAATAGCAATAATTTACAAAAACAATCAAGAAAATGAAACAATAGAAGTATTATCCAAATATGGTTCAAGAGGATCAGAAGTAACTCAAATACAAACAAAATTAAAAAGATGGGGATATTACTCAGGAAATATAGATGGGATATATGGCACACAAACAGTAAAGGCAGTAAAATATTTTCAAAGAAAAAATAGGCTAACAGCAGATGGAATAGCAGGGCCAGCAACACTAAAAGCAATGGGAATAACATCATCATCAAGCACAAGTAGCTCGACATCAAGCTACAATAGTAATTTAAATTTATTAGCAAGAGTAATTTATGGAGAATCAAGAGGAGAGCCATATACAGGTCAGGTTGCAGTCGGAGCGGTTGTTATGAACAGAATAAAAAGTAGCTCATTTCCAAATACATTATCAGGAGTTGTATATCAATCAGGTGCTTTTGATGCTGTAAAAGATGGACAAGTTAATCTGACACCAAACTCAACTGCTATAAAAGCAGCACAAGATGCAATGAATGGATGGGATCCAAGTTATGGAGCAATTTATTACTTTAACCCATCAACTGCAACAAATAAGTGGATATGGTCAAGACCTATGACAGTTACAATTGGAAAACATAGATTTTGCAAATAATATTGAAAAATTAAAAAAAAGGTGTTATAATTCAAAACATCAAAGGTAAAAAGCCTTTCGAAAATTCGGAGGGCAATTTTTATTGAACCTCCGGAATATATTAATTAATAAAAGGAGGAAATGTCACAATGGAGACAGAATTTTTTATGCGGTGGAAGGAAAACGGACAATCATATTATAAAGTCCTGAAAAGAAAAGATATGCAAGAAAAATTTGCATCTACACTTTCAAGATTCCCACTGCTAAAAGACACAGATGTAGAGGAAATGGGAAATATAATACAATGTGCAAAATCTATTTTTTTTGATTTTGATTCTATTGATTCAGACAAAAACATAACAAAAAAAATAGAAATAAACTATTGGTTATACGATGGTAATACGGGAATATGCCTAATAGAGAAAAATGATATGAACATAATGTTTCTTGTAGAGACATTATTTGATAACTGTACATATGAGGGAATTTTAAACAAAATACCACAAGAATTTGAAATAAAATGGACAATAAAAGGAAAAAATAATGTCAAAAAAGTAACAAGAGAACAAATAATAAAAACTTTTGAAAAATATGCCTATGAAGATGCTATGAATAATGGCATATCAAAAAGAATATTAGAAATAACGCCATATGCAACAGAATTCTATATTTCATGGGACAATACATCAGAAGTAAATTCATTTTATTATAAGGATATTTGGCACAAAGAAGAACAAAGTGGAATACCAATTCCATCAATTCACAGGCTTATCTGGAAGGAACTGAAACTATTATGTGACATAAAAACAGAATAATTAAACTATAAAGAGCGCGACATTTTGCATATGTCGCGCTCTTTTGCATTAAAATTGATAATATAACAAAAGTTCAATAAAACATTATAAAATAAAAAAGAGTTTTTATAAAAAATAATAAAATAATCAAAAAAAAGATTTATAATAAAATGAAAAACATAAAAAAGGAGGAATGCACTAAACGGGAGATAAAAGACAAATGTCTTGCTTGTTAAGTGTAACTAAAATTAGATTATAAAATATAAAGAAGGAAATAATATGTATAATCAATATTTAAAATCTACCAAAGAGTTACCACCAGTATTAACACAAGAGAAAGAAAAAGAATTGATAAAGAATATAGAAAAATCAGAAGCAAGAGAAAAATTAATAGAAGAATTAAAGTTAATTCTTGGTAGTGAACAAAAAGTACTAGATATTATCAAAAAAGAATTATTAGAAATTAAGAATAAATATTCAGATGATAGAAAAACTAGTATTGATATGACTTCAATTGATTATATAGAAGATGAATCCTTAATACCAGTTGAAGATATAATAGTAACTTTAACAGATAAAGGATATATAAAGAGAGTTAATAGTGAAACCTATCGAACTCAAAATAGAGGCGGGGTAGGTATAAAAGGTATGACTACAAACGAAGAAGATTTTGCGAAATATCTTATTACTATGAAAACTCATGATTATATATTATTCTTTACAAACAAGGGAAAAGTATACAGAATTAAAGGATACGAAATCCCAGAATTTAGCAGACAATCTAAAGGACTGCCAATAATAAATTTATTACCTATTGATAAAAATGAAATCGTAACAACTATGTTATCTGTTGAAAATGAAGATAAAAACGAATATATTGTATTTTGTACACAAAGTGGTTTAGTTAAGAGAACTAAGATATCAAAATTTGATAGTATAAGAAAAAATGGTAAATTAGCAATATCATTAAAAGAAAATGATAGTTTGTTATTTGCTAAAAAAACAGATGGCAATAAAGAAATTTTAATTGGTTCATCAAACGGTCGAATGATTAGATTTGATGAAAATGAAATAAGAGTTATGGATAGAACTGCATCAGGTGTAAGAGGAATAGATGTTGGAGACGGAGTATGTGTTGGTTGCGAGATAGCTGATAAAGATGAACAAGTTTTAGTTGTTACTGAAAATGGTTATGGTAAAAAAACTAACGTAGAAGAATATAGAATTACACATAGAGGTAGCAAAGGTGTTAAAGCACTTAATATAACTGAGAAAAATGGTAATATAGTTTCATTTAAATGTGTAAAAGGTGATTGTGATCTACTTATTATTACTAATAATGGAATTATTATTAGATTACCATTAGATCAAGTTTCTTCTACAGGTAGGGTTGCACAAGGTGTTAGATTAATTAATCTAAAAGATAATCAAAAAGTAAGTACTGTTGCGTTAGTTGAAAAATGTGATGATTCTGATAAAGATAATTTAGAAAATAACTAATATATAAATATATAAAATGACGTTTATTAATGACGTCATTTTATTTTGTTAAATATATTTATATTAATATAAATAAATATTATTAATGTTTCACGTGAAACATTGATAATACAATTTAAATTAAAATATATAAATAAGAAATAATTCTGATATAGTTTAAGATTATAAATATCTAAATGTAAAAAAAAAGTATGTTTCACGTGAAACACCATTAAAACTTGATATAAAGTTTAATATATTATATATTATTAATGCACAGTAATTATGTTTGAACCAGGTCAGAGTTGGAAAACAGCAGCCTTAAGAGCCTCTAATTACGTGTGCTTTTTTTTGAAAAAAAGGTGATTAAATGGAAAAATATATGAAAATTGCATATAAAGAAGCTGAAAAAGCTTATAAAAATGGTGAGGTGCCAGTTGGCGCTGTAATTGTTAAAGATAATATTGTAGTTTCTAAGGCATATAATAAAAAAGAAAAATATCAATGTACAACTAAGCATGCTGAAATTATTGCAATTGAAAAAGCTTGTAAAAAATTAAAAACGTGGCATTTAGATGATTGTGAAATATATATAACTATGGAACCTTGTATGATGTGCACAGGTGCAATTATTCAAAGCAGAATAAAAAAAATTTATTATGCAATAGAAAATGAAAAATTTGGATATTTGAATAAAATAGATACAAAAAAAATAAAAATAGTAAAAGGTAATATGACACTTGAATCAGCTCAACTTTTACAAAAATTTTTTCAAAATAAAAGATAATCTTTTATCTTAAAATAAAAAATTTAATGTTATAATATATATGGAATGAGGTGAAATATGTATCAGGCATTATATAGAAAGTATCGCCCTAGTAATTTAAATGATATAGTAGGACAGAATGTTATTGTAAAAACATTATTAAATTCAATTAAAAATAATAAAATTACACATGCTTATTTGTTTACAGGACCAAGGGGAACAGGAAAAACAAGTATGGCTAAGGCTTTTGCTAAAATAATTAATTGTTTAAATCCAAATGATACCGTACCTTGTGATGTTTGTGTAAGTTGTACAAAAACTAATTTAAAACAAAACACTGATATAATAGAAATAGATGCTGCTTCAAACAATGGCGTAGATGAAATACGTGAAATCCGTAATAAAGTTTCATTAGTACCTACTTATAGTAAGTTTAAAATATATATTATAGATGAAGTACATATGCTAACCACAGGTGCTTTTAACGCTTTATTAAAAACTTTAGAAGAACCACCAAGCCACGCTATATTTATATTGGCTACTACAGAACCTCATAAAATTCCAAGTACGATTTTATCAAGATGTCAGCGCTTTGATTTTAAAAAAATATCAGATAAAGAAATTGTAAACAGATTAAAATATATTTCAAATCAAGAAAATATATCAATAGATGAAGATGCATTATATGAAATTGCTGTTTTGAGTGATGGCGGTATGCGTGATTCAATTAGTTTATTAGATCAAGTAATTGCATATTCTGATTTACAGTCTAATGTTACAGAAAAAGACGTACATGAGGTAAGCGGTACATTAAATTTTAATAGTATAAATGAATTTGTAAGTAATATTTTAAATTTGAAATTAGATGAAACTCTATGTTTATTAAATACTTACGATGAAAATGGAATAAATATAAAAAAAATAACGGAACAAACTATAAAATTTCTTGAAAATATAATTCTTTTAAAAGAAACACCTAATTATTTTTCACAAATAACAAATAAAAAGTCTTATTATGAAAAGTATCAAGATATTGAAAATGAAAAATTAATATTAAGTATAGAAATATTAAATGATACTAATTATAAATTTATTAATACAACAAACCCAAAAATTTTGTTGGAGTTGGCACTTATTAAAATAATGCAAACTCTTAAAAAAAATAATAGTGCAAATATTAACGAAAGTAATATAAAGAAAACTGAAGAAACAAAAGATAAAATAAACAATGCGTACAAAGTACACAAAGATAAAACTGATGAAATTTTTGAATATGAAATAACATCGTATGAAAAATACGAAAAATTTAAGAAACAACGAATAAATAATGTTCTTGCTGATTTAAATAAAAGCAAAATATTAGAATTTAGAAAATTATTTGAATCATTAAAAAATAATATATTTAGTCAAAATTATGGTAAATATATTTCATTACTATTAGATTCACAAGTTAAAGCCGCAAATAAAGATTCAATTATATTAGTTTTTCATGAAAAATCAATCTCTGAAACATTCAACGAAAATATTCCTTTAATCGAATATATTTTGGAACAGTCAACGGGACAAAATATAAAAATAATTTCAACTTTTTTGGATGATTGGACAATAATTAAAAACGAATTTAATAGCAAACAAAAAAAATATGAATATGATTTAAATGTCATAGAAGAATTAGATGTATATAAAAAAATATTAAAAAACAAAAATGAAATACAAGAACAATTTAGTGATTGTATAGAATATGTATAGAGAAAGGAAAAATTAAAATGAATATACAAGCAATGATGAAACAAGCTCAAAAGCTACAAAAAGAAATGATGGAAACAAAAAAAATAATAGATGAAACAGTTTTTACAGGAGAATCATCTTTTGTAAAAGTAAATGTATATGGAAATAAAAAAATAAAAGAAATAATGATCGAAGAAAAAGACTTATCAAGTGATGATATTGAAATGTTACAAGATATGATTGTAGTGGCTATAAATGATGCAATGAATAAAATAGACAAAGAAACTGAAAATAAAATGGGTAAATATACACAAGGAATGCCAGGTTTGTTTTAATGGGCTATCCACGAACTATTAATAATTTAATAGAAAGTTTTAAAAAATTACCAGGAATAGGCGAGAAAACAGCCGAACGAATGGCACTTTCTGTTTTAGAATTAGATTCAGATATTGTAAAGTTTTTTGCAGAAAATTTATTAGCTACTAAAACAAAAATTAGAAAATGTTCCATTTGTAATAATTTATCAGAAACAGAAATATGTGAAATATGTTCAGATAAAACACGTGATACAGGAGTTTTATGTATAGTAGAAGAACCTAAAAATTTAATCACTTTTGAAAAAATAGGAGTTTTTAATGGAAAATATCACGTACTTGGTGGTCTAATATCGCCACTTGATAATATTACTCCTGAGGATATAAATATTTCAAATTTGTTGGATAGAGTAAAAAAAGAAAATATTAAAGAAATAATAATAGCTGTTAAACCTAGTATAGAAGGGGAAACAACAGCATTATATATATCAAAAATATTATCAAAAGAAAATGTTGTTATTACAAAAATAGCCCATGGCGTTCCAATGGGTGCTGATATGGAATATCTCGATTCACTTACTTTGGAATTAGCTTTTGATAATCGTATGAAAATATCAGAATAAAGTTTTAATACTGTCATAATATTTATTGGGTGAATAAAATGTTAAAAAAAATCTTTAAAATATTAAAAAAAATAATTTTAACTTGCTTTTTGTTATATGGATTTAATTTAATTGCATCCCCACTTGGTGTGATAATTCCAATAAATATTATTACAATATTCTTTGTTACATTATTTGATGTTCATGCACTTTGTGGTTTTATTGCTATATTCTTGATAGCTTTTTAATTTTGGAGGTGTGTAGTATGCTTGAAGATTATAAAGAAAAACAACCTATTTTATATAAAATGATTGTTAATTCGGTAAATAAAAATAAAATATCTCATGCATATTTAATAGAAACAAATTATAATCCTGCTGGATTTAAATTTGCTGTTTCTTTTGCAAAATTTTTGTTGTGTCCATATCATAAATCTAAAATTGAAAAGTGCAATAGCTGTACACAATGCCAAAGAATAGATGATAATTGCTTTTCAGAATTAAAAGTATTAAAAACTGATACGTTACAAATAAAAAAAGAACAAATCAGTGATTTACAAAAAGAATTTAGTTTAAAATCAGTCGAATCTTTAAATAAAGTATATATTATAGAAGAGGCAGAAAAACTAAATGATTCTTCATCAGCGACATTATTAAAGTTTTTAGAAGAACCAGAGGCTAATATAATTGCTATATTGATAACACCAAGTAAAGATTTATTATTAAATACAATATTATCACGTTGTCAAATATTAAAAATGCGTCAAGTAAAGCAGATTAATAATTCTCCTGAAAAAGAATTGTTGGACATGCTGTCAATCGAAAATCAAGATGAATTTATAAAAGATGAAACAAATATAGAAAAGTTTAATTCAATAAAAAAATTTATAAAAGAAATTTATGATTGTGGAAAAGATACTATATTATATGTAAATAAATATTGGAATAATTTTTTGACAACGAAAGAAGATTATTTATTTGGTTTTAGTTATATGATTGTGCTATATAAAAAAATGATAGAACAAAAACTAAAAATTAGTAATTATAGTGATGAAATGTTAGATGAAATAATTATTAAAAGTAGCATAAATAAATTGTGCAATCAATTAAATATTCTATTGGAATATAAAGAAAAAATAAAATTTAATTTAAATTTAAATTTACTTATGGACAAGTTTATTATAGATATGGAGGGTGTAGAATGATAGACGTAGTAGGAATTTCATTTAAAGAAAATGGTCATGTGTATTATTTTTCTCCAAACAATTTAGTATTAAGTGAGAACACACACGTAATAGTTAAAACAGAACACGGAATACAATATGCATATGTAAGAAAATCAAATTTCAAATTAAATGATAATCAATTAGTTACTCCATTAAAATCTATAATGAGAATTGCAGATCGTGAAGATTTAAAAAAACATACAAAAAATATAAAAGATGCAAAATTAGCATTGAACGAAGCAAGAAAAATTTCAGAAAAACTTAATATGAAAATATACTTAATAGATTCTATGTATACGCTTGATAGAGATAAATTGTTGTTTAGATTTTTATCTGACACAAGGGTTGATTTTAGAGAATTAGCAAAAGAATTGGCTAATAAATATAAAACGAGAATTGAATTAAGACAAATAGGAGCGCGTGATAAAGCGAAAGAAATTGGTGGATATGGTCCTTGTGGTAGAAAATTATGTTGTGGTTCATTTTTGAATAATATGGATTCAGTATCAGTTAACATGGCTAAAAATCAGAATGTTTCATTAAACCCAAATAAAATTAACGGTTTATGTGGTAGATTACTTTGTTGTCTTACATATGAAGATGATAATTACAAAGCTTGTAAAAAAAATATGCCATCAGTTGGACAAATTGTTAAGATTCCTGAAGGTAAAGGAAAAGTTATATCAGTTGATATATTAAAACAATCATATAAAGTAAACATTGATGACAAAGGAATAATAGAGGTAAAAATTTGCAATGAATGTAGTTAATTATTTATTAAAAGAAAAAAATATTAATATTGTTCAAAATCCTAGTATGTTTAATTTTTCACTTGATTCAATTTTATTACCTAATTTTGTAACAATTAATAAAAATATTAAAAATATTTTAGATATAGGTTGCGGAAATGCACCAATCCCTTTGATACTTTCAACAAAAACTGATGCAAATATAATAGGCGTAGAAATTCAAAAGGATGTATATGATTTAGCTGTTGAATCCGTAAAAATAAATAATTTAGAAAATAAAATAACTATTATTAACGATGATATTAAAGAATATTCAAAAAAATATGATAATGAATATTTTGATGTTATTACTTGCAATCCTCCTTTTTTTAAGGTAAACGAACAATCAAATTTTAAAAAAGATATATATAAAACCTTAGCACGTCATGAGATTAATTTAACATTATCAGATGTATTCAAAATAGCTCGTAAATTACTAAAAAATAATGGAGTAATTGCTATGGTCCATAGACCTGAAAGAATAGTTGAAATATTGGATGAAATGAAAAAAAATAATATAGAACCAAAAAAAATACAGTTTATTTATCCGAAAAAAGATAAAGACTCTAATATAGTATTAATCGAAGGAAGAAAAAATGGAAATCCAGGTTTAAAAATACTTTCTCCAATATATACTCATATGGATAATGGTGAATATACTGAAGAAATAAAAAAATATTTTATTTAACGGAGGTTATAGTATGTCACAAAAAAGTTATGATAAAAGTCCTACTTTATATTTGGTACCAACACCAATTGGTAATATGGAAGATATAACATTAAGAGCAATAAATATTCTGAAAAATGTAGAAGCAATATTTTCGGAAGATACTCGTGTTACTGCCCAATTGCTAAAAAGTTTAGATATAACAAAAAAACTAATAGCTAATCATAATTTTAACGAAAATGAAAATAAACAAAAACTTAAAAACTACTTAGAACAAGGTTATGATATAGCACTTGTTACTGACAGAGGAACTCCTATTATAAGTGATCCTGGTTTTGTGTTAGCTAAATATGCAATAAATTTAGGATATAATGTTGTTGGTTTACCAGGTCCAACTGCTTTAATTCCCGCACTTATAATGTCTGGTTTATCACCAATGCCATTTTTGTTTTATGGCTTTTTAAATAGTAAAGAATCAAAAAGAAAAAAAGAACTAGAAGAATTAAAATATGAAACCTCAACTTTGATTTTTTATGAGGCCCCACATCGAATCCAAAAAACATTATTAGATATGTTAGAGGTGTTGGGAAATCGTGAAATATGTATTTCCCGGGAAATAAGTAAAAAGTTCGAAGAAGTATATAGAGGAACAATAAAAGAATTAATAGAACAAATAGTTGACATTAAAGGTGAAATAGTAATTGTTGTGGATGGTAATAAACAAGGCAAAAACTATGACAATTTAACAATTATTGAACATGTAAATTCGATTGTTGCACTGGGAAATACTTTAAAAGATGCAATAAAAATAGTTTCAAGTGAAAGAAATATTTCTAGAACTGAAGTTTATAATGAATATCATGGAATTAAAAAGTAGGTGAAATAATGAAATTAATTGTAGGCCTTGGAAATCCAGGAAAAGAATACGAAAATACAAGACATAATATTGGTTTTATGGTCTTAGATGATTATGCTAATAAAAAAAATCTGACTTTTACAAAATCAAAAGATGGTGGATTGTATATAAAAACATGTATAGAAAATGAAGAAGTAATATTATTAAAACCTCAAAAATATATTAATTTATCTGGTGAAGTTGTAATTAAATTTGTAAAATTTTACAAAATAAATATAGATGATATTCTTATTATAAATGATGATTTAGACATTGAGTTAGGTAAATACAAATTAAAATATAAAGGTAGTAGTGGTGGTCATAATGGGCTTAAAAATATTGAGTTACATTTGGGTACTCAACAATATAAGAGATTAAAAATAGGAATATCTAATAATAAATTATTGGATACAAAAGATTATGTATTAGGAAAATTGTCATCAGATGAAAAATTAAAACTTCAAACAGTAATTAATATTTCTTCTGAAATAATAGATGACTATCTTCACATTAACTTTGATAAATTAATGAATAAATATAACAAATAAGAAAGGAAGAAAAAATATGTCCTTTTTTGCTAAAATTTTTAAATATAATGAAAAAAGTACACAAATACAAGGTTTGAATGATAGTCTTAAGGCACTTTATGTTTATGACTATTTTAATCACGATAAAGATTCAATTCTTGTTGTTACTAATACTCTTTTTGAGGCAAATAAATTTTATCAAGAAATATATTCATATACAAAAGATGTTTTATTGTTTCCAATGGATGATTTTTTGACAAGTGAAGCATTAGCTATATCACCTGACTTAAAAAACACAAGACTTGAAACTTTAAATGAAATACTCAATACAAAAAAAATTGTAGTAACAAATTTAATGGGGTATTTAAGATTTTTGCCACCTAAAGAAATTTATTTATTTAATAAAATAGTTATTAATAAGAATAAAGAATACAATAAAGAATCGTTAGAAAAAAAATTAGTTAATATGGGCTACACTCGTGAAACTTTAGTTGATAAAACGGGTGTTTTTGCGTCGCGTGGATATGTTTTAGATATTTTTCCAATATCTTCTACAAATCCAATTAGAATAGAATTTTTTGGCGATGAAATAGAATCAATAAAAGAGTTTAATGTTGATAATCAATTAACTATAAAGCCAATTGAATCTATTGAAATATATCCTAACACAGAATTTCTGATTGATGATGAGAATATGGAATTAACTGAAACATCTCAAAAAAATCTTGTAAAATATTTAACTCCAACAAATATATATAATTTTATCAAACCATCATTCGTTTTTTTTGATAATTATAGTGAAATAAAATCAGCTAATGAAAGCTTAATGAAAGAAATAAATGATTATAATGTTAGTCAAAATATTGCTTCTTCAACTATGTATATGAATGATTTTTATTCTATAAATCCAAATATGTATAAAGATTTTATAATATTTGATAATGTAAATTTAGATACACCTGAACTAGCTGAACGATATATATGCGGTGATATAGAAAATTTTACAGGTTCTATATCAGATATTAAATCTCGCTTGAATAGTTATATAAAATCAAATAAAACAGTTTTAATCTGCTTAGGAGATAGATATAAAATTGACAAATTTCTATTAGAATTTGACCAAGAAAATATTATTTTTACAGATGAAAATAATATTGTGGAAAATAAAATAAATTTGATTATAAAATCAATAAAAACAGGTTTTGAGTATAATAAATATATTTGTATTTCAGAAAATGAACTATATAATAAAAAAACTTCAGATTTTAAATATAAATCAAATTTTAAACTTGGAACAAAAATTAGAGATATAAATAAGTTAAATGTTGGTGATTATATAGTCCATTATTCACATGGAATAGGAAGATATATAGGAATAAAAACACTTGTAAAAAATGGTTTTAAAAAAGACTATTTAGAATTAGAATATAAAGATTCTGATAAACTCTATATTCCTGTTGAAAAAATAGAACTTATAAGTAAGTATTCAACAAATGAAGGAATAGTTCCTAAAATTAATAAGTTAGGTTCAAAAGAATGGCAAAAAACAAAATTACGCGTTAAACAAAAAATTGAATCAATAGCAGCAGATTTGTTGAAACTTTATGCTGAAAGAGAAGCTTCAAAAGGAATAAAATTTGATAAAGATAATGAAAATCAAATTGAATTTGAAAAGTGTTTTCCATATGATGAAACTCCAGATCAATTAAGGGTAACAGAAGAAATAAAAAAAGATATGGAAAGTAGTAAGGTTATGGATAGATTACTTTGCGGTGATGTAGGGTATGGCAAAACCGAAGTAGCTTTTCGTGCTGCTTATAAAGCAATTATTTCTGGATATCAAGTAGCTTTTTTATGTCCAACTACTATTTTATCAAATCAACACTTTCAAAATGCACTTAACAGGTTTTCATCATTTGCTGTAAATATTAAATTACTTAATAGATTTACTTCTTCAAAAGATGTTGAAAATATAAAAATTGGTTTGGAAAAAGGTAATATTGACTTACTTATTGGTACTCATAGAATATTAAGTAAAGATATTAATTTTAAGAACTTAGGTTTATTAATAATAGATGAAGAACAAAGATTTGGTGTTAAAGCAAAAGAACAGATAAAAGAATATAAGAATAATATAGATGTTTTAACCTTATCTGCAACACCAATACCTAGAACATTACAAATGTCTATGTCAGGAATAAGAAGTTTGTCTTTACTTGAAACACCTCCTGTAGATAGATATCCAATTCAAACATATGTAATTGCTGAAAACAAGCAAATTATAAAAGAATCTATATATAAGGAACTTTCGAGAAACGGTCAGGTATTTATATTGTATAATAATATCGAAGACATGGAAGAGAAAAAGTTAGAAATTCAAAACACTGTACCAGACGCAAAAATTGTGTGTGCGCATGGAAGATTATCTAAAACAGAGCTTGAAAATATAATGATTTCATTTGTTAACAAAGAATTTGATATATTGCTATGTACAACAATAATAGAAACTGGAATAGATATACCAAATGCTAATACATTAATAATATTAGATGCCGATAAATTTGGTTTATCCCAACTATATCAAATAAGAGGAAGAGTTGGAAGAAGTAATAAAATCGCTTATTGTTATTTAATGTACGATAAACACAAAATTTTATCTGAAATAGCTACTAAAAGATTAAAGGTTATTAAAGAATTTACAGAACTTGGTAGTGGTTTTTCAATTGCTGTTAGAGATCTATCAATAAGAGGTGCAGGTGATATCTTAGGTAGTGAACAAGCAGGTTTTATTGATTCTGTTGGTGTAGAATTATTTCTTAATATGTTAAATGAAGAAATATCTAAACAACAAAATAAAGAAGTAAGTAAAGATTTAAAAAGAGAAGAATTAATCTCAGAAGTACCACTTTTAGATGTATCAACATCTATTGATGATAAATATGTTTCAGAGGTACCACTTAAAATAGAAATCCACAAGATGATAAATAGTATAGACTCACTTGATAATTTAGAAAAAATAAAATTACAAATAGAAGATAGGTTTGGAACTGTATCAGATGATATAATAATATATATGTATGAAGAATTATTTGAAAAAAAAGCAAGAAAACTTGGTATAACAAAAATAAATCAAACAAAAAATTTTGTAGAAGTTATTTTACCTCCATTATTAACTCAAAAAATAGATGGTGAAAAATTATTTATGGAAGCAAATTCAATAACTAGAATGTTTAGATTTAGTATGAAAAACAGATCATTAAGCATAATTCTTGATATAGTTAAATTAGAGAATCACTATATATATTATTTAATAAAATTATGCGATGTTATAAATGACTCAATAAAAAAATAAAAATTGTGAATAAAAAAATTTATAAGAACCAATCTAAAAATGTGAGGTGCTTATGAAATTAACTGGAATAATAAGAAGAATAGATTCTTTGGGTAGAATTGTTATACCTAAAGAAATAAGAAAAAGTTTAAAAATTTTTGAAAATGATATGCTAGAAATATCATTAGATAATAATGTCATTAAATTACAAAAAACTTCAACGTTTTCAGACTCATTAAACAATTATGAAGAAATATTTAAATTAGTAAATAAATTATATTTTTGCGATGTTTTTGTATCAGATAAATCAAAAATATTATTATATGTTGGAAAAGATAAGATGAAATATGTAGGTAAAAATATAAGCGATTTTTTACACCAATGTTTAAATACACGTCAAAAACTTTATAAAAATGAGAAATCTACTTTGCAAATTACCAATGATTTATCTAATTCAGAAACTGTAAATAATTATTTAATAATTCCTATAATTAGTTCAGGTGATATATATGGAACATTGGGGTTTATAAATTATAATAGCTTCGAAAATATAATAAATATAGGTAATATTATCGAAAAAACATTGCATTTTGAATTAAAAGAAATATAGGTTATAGTATATGAAATATAATCTATATTTTTTTTATTTATTTTATATCAAAAAATGTCTAAAAAACAAGAACACGTGTAAAATGTTGTAAATTGTCGTTTTAAATTTTAATAATGATATTGTTTAAAGATATTAATTATGGTATATTTGAAATGTTTTTAATAGAGAGGGCTGTCTAAATTGGAACACTGCAATTATGTGAAGTATGTTGTACCAATATTTTTGATATTTCTGTTTCTTTTAATTAGAAATATAATTATTAATTTTAATTACATAGATTTAATGTATTTATTTACGATAATTTGTTTCTCAATTAGGTATCAATTTATAAGAAAAAAATAGAAAATTATATCTTTACGTGATATAATTTTTTTGGTGATATAATATGATGATTGATACTCATTGCCATTTAGAAAAAAAAGATTATGACAACCTTGATGAAGTAATAAAAAAAATGGATGACAATATAATTATAACAAGTGGTGTGGATAAACAAACCAATATAGAATGTATTAATCTTAGTGAAAAATATAAAAATGTATTTTGTACAATTGGTATTCACCCAGAATATGCAAATGAATCTGATGAACAATTAAACGAAATGTTAAAACATATAGAAAATAATATTAATAATAAAAGAGTTGTTGGAATAGGTGAAATAGGATTAGACTTTCATTATGATGGTTATAACAAAGAAAAACAAAAAAAATTACTTATTTCTCAACTAGAACTTGCACGTAAATATAATAAAACTGTTGTAATTCACAGTAGGGATTCAATTGCAGAAACATATGAAATATTAAAACAATTTAAAGATTTAAAAAAAGTTATACATTGTTATAGTTCAAGTTTAGAAATGGCTTTAGAATTTATAAAAATAAATTGTGTTTTTGGAATAGGTGGTGTTTTAACCTTTAAAAATTCTCATAAATTAGTTGATGTTGTTAAAAATGTAGATTTAAAATATTTTTTATTAGAAACTGATAGTCCTTATTTGACTCCAGAGCCATATAGAGGGACAAAAAATGAACCATATAATATTATATATGTAGCAAAAAAAATTTCTGAAATTAAAAATATTTCTTTAAATAGTGTTTTGAAACAAACAACAAAAAATGCAATAAGTGAATTTGATTTGACTTTGAATTTATGATATGATTATTGTAGTTTAAGAAAATCAAGAGGTGAATAAATGAGTTTATGTCTTTTAAAGATAGTTAAAGAATGGATTGCTATACTTTTTGTTGCACTAAGTTCATTGTTTGGTTCTGATGTTGGTAGTGATAAAATAGAAGTTGCTTACAACATTGAAAATATAAATATAATAACATCTGTAGAATCAGTAGATTATAAAACAAAAAAAATATATAATGACAAGATTTCAAGTGATACGAAAAACGTATTAACTGAAGGCGAAGTTGGTATTATATATGATGTAGAGGGCGAAAAAGTAACTCTTAGAGAACCAGTTACAGAAGTTATTGAAATTGGAACAGGAGCAAAAGATAATTATAATGGTGAAATTACTGGATATGGCGCAGACTGTGTTGGATGTTCTGGTAATGTTAGTTGCAAAACACCCGATGGAGTTCATAATTTAAGTGATAGTGAGTATTATAGTGACTCACAATATGGAAATTTAAGAATAGTTGCAGCAGATAATTCATTGTTTAAATGTGGAACCGTAATGGATGTTATTAAGTCAGATGGAACATCTATTAGAGCAATTGTACTTGATACCGGATCAGCTCTTAGAAGTGCATGGCGAAATGATGGAAAAATCGTTGTGGATGTAGCTTTTAAAACTCAATCAGATCCAGAATTACGAAATATAACTGATAGAAGCGGAAATGTTAAATTTTCAGTAAAAAGATGGGGTTGGTAATTAGGTCACTTTTACATTAAAGTGACTTTTTTTCTTGCGTATTAATTTTTCTTGTTTTATAATCATATAAAGAGGTGAGATAATGGAATATTCTCCTAAAAAAATGTCTGATAATTTATTATCTAATGGGTTTAATTTTAAAAAAAAATTTGGGCAAAATTTTATAGTAGATGAAAATATAATTAATTCTATAATAGAAAAATCACATATAGACAATGATACTTTAGTAATTGAAATAGGCCCAGGAGCTGGTTCATTAACTGATAAATTAACACAACAAGCAAAATATGTTTTATGTTATGAAATAGATGAAAAATTAAAACCAATCCTTGAAAAAAACATATCCAAAAAAAATAATTTAGAAATAATTTTTAAAAATTTTTTAGAATCAAATGTAAAAGAAGATATAAAAAAATACAATTATGAAAAATTGTATGTTATTGCTAATTTACCTTATTATATAACAACGCCAATAATAATCAAGCTTATAGAAGACGATTTAAATGTAGATAAAATAGTTGTAATGGTACAAAAAGAAGTTGGTGATAGATTTAAAGCAACTCCTGGTAGTAAGGATTATAGTTCACTTTCTGTTTTTTTAGGATATTATTATAATATTAAAAAACTTATGGATGTTAGTAGAAATGTATTTATTCCAAAACCAAACGTTGATAGCATAGTTGTTGAATTTTCTAAAAAAAATAGTTTATTATATTTAAAGGATACACAAACTTTTTATAAATTAATTCGTGATAGTTTTAAACAAAAAAGAAAAACTTTGAAAAATAATTTAAAAGATTATAATTTAATAAAAATTGAAGAAACTTTAAAAAAATATAATTTTGATTTAACTGTTCGCGCTGAACAATTACCAATAGAAGTTTTTATTGATATTTCAAATTCACTATAAAAAAAGACATTATAAGACAAATTAAAGTTTTATAATGTCTTTTGGTGATATTATGCAAATTATAACAAAGGTATTATGGTTTTTTGCGACATTAATTATTTTAACATCTAGTATATATTTCACTTATAAACTAAAAGGAATCCAATTTAATTTTAAGTCTATGTTTAAATCAATTGGTTCAAATAGTGAAACAAGTGGTATATCAAATTTTCAAACATTGATGCTAACACTTGCAGGAAGAATAGGAGTAGGTAGTGTTGCAGGTGTTTCACTTGCTATATATACAGGTGGAATAGGAACAATTTTTTGGCTTATAATAACAGTATTTTTATGTGCAACAAATACATTTTGTGAAACTATATTAGGTGGTATATATAAAGAACATGATGCTAATTTTCAGTATAAAGGTGGTCCTAGTTATTATATAAAGAAGGGATTAAAAAATAAAATACTTGGAAATATATATGCAATATTAATAATTGTAGGTTATGTTGGATTTTTTTGTGGAATACAATCTAATACAATAACAAGAAGTTTAGTAAATACTAACATAAATGTTTTTTTTATAGCTACCGTTCTTTCAATAATAACGTTTATAATAATATATGGAGGATTAAAACAAATTACTAAGTTTTCAACTGTGATAGTACCTATAATGACAATTATATATATTTTATTTGCTTTTATAGTCTTAATTTTAAATATTAATAAAATTTCTCAAATATTTATAGAAATTATAAAAGACGCTTTTAACTTTAAATCTTTTTTTGCAGGTTTTATATCAGGATTTTTAATTGGCATACAAAGGGGAATTTTTTCAAACGAATCTGGTATTGGAACAGGAAGTATAGTATCATCTACAAGTTGTAGTACGGATATAGTTAAACAAGGATATATTCAAATGCTTGGAATATATATAACTACGTTTTTAATATGCATATCAACAGCTATAATAGTTTTAACTAGTAACTATCAAGATTTAAATTATATTGATATGAATGGTATAGAAATGACTAAAAATGCTTTTTTGTACCATTTTGGTTCTTTAGGTGATATTGTATTAACTTTATCAATAATTTTATTTTCATTTTCAACAATAGTTACAGCTTATTATTATGGTGAATCTTGTTTAAAATATTTTGGTAATGTAAATAGTATAAAAATCTTTTTACTTAAATTAGCGACTGTACTTATAGTATTTGTTGGTTGCATTGCTTCTTCATATTACTTATGGTCTTTAGTAGATATAATAGTTGCTTTACTTATTCTAATAAATGTTTATGCAATAATAAAATTAAGAAAAGAAATCTTAGTTTATGTTAATAAAAACAACTAAATGTGCTAAAATATAGTTGGTGATTTAAAATGATTACAAAAAATTGGGATAATATACTTAAAGATGAATATAATAAAGATTATTTTAAAAGGCTTAGAAGTTTTTTAAAAGAAGAATATTCTACAAAAATTTGTTATCCTAAAAAAGAGGAAATTTTTAATGCACTTAAGTATACTAATTATGAGGATGTGAAAGTAGTTATATTAGGACAAGATCCATATCATGGTGAAAATGAAGCACATGGTTTTTGTTTTTCGGTGAGAAGTACAGTTAAAAGACCACCGTCATTAAATAACATTCTTAAAGAGTTATATGATGATTTAAAAATAGTTAGAAAAGAAAATGAATTAACTAGTTGGGCAGAGCAAGGAGTATTATTATTAAATAGTGTATTAACTGTAGTAAAAGACACTCCTCTTTCACATAGAGGAATAGGTTGGGAAGAATTTACAGATTCAATTATAAAAAAAATAAATGAAAAAGATTCAACAGTTGTTTATATTCTTTGGGGAAGTTACGCTAGAAGTAAAAAATATTTAATAACTAATCCCAAACATTATGTAATAGAATCAGCACACCCATCACCTTTATCTGCAAACAAAGGATTTTTTGGAAGTAAACCATTTTCAAAGACAAACGAAATATTAATTAAAAATAATATGAAACCTATTAATTGGTAGATAGTAGTTAGGAGCAATATATGGAAGAAGCATATTTAGAAATTTTAGAAAAGTTTAAGAATTTTAATGGTGAAAATATAATAGTTGCTGTATCAGGTGGTGCAGATTCTATTAGTTTATTACATTTAATGATAAGAGCAAAAGAAACCTTAAATTTAAATGTTGTTTGTGCACATGTTAATCATAATGTTAGAAAAGAAAGTGAGCAAGAAAAAATATTTGTAAAGAATTTTTGTGATAAAAACGGAGTCATTTTTGAATATATGAAAATAGAAAATTATGGGGATGATAATTTTCATAATGAAGCCAGAACAAAAAGATATGATTATTTTGAAAAATTAATTGAAAAATATAATTCAAAATATTTATTAACAGCTCATCATGGTGATGATTTAATAGAAACTATACTTATGCGTATTGTAAGGGGTTCATCATTTAAGGGATATAGTGGCTTTTCAAAAGAAGTAGATAAAGGTTCATACAAAATATTTAGACCACTTATTACAGTTACAAAAGATGATATATATTCTTATGTAGAAAAAAATAATTTAAAATATGTTGTAGACCAATCAAATTTTAAAGATGTATATACAAGAAATAGGTATAGAAAATATGTATTACCTATGTTAAAAAATGAGGATAAAAATGTGCATCATAAGTTTTACAAATTTAGTAAGTCTATTTTAGAATATAATGACTACATAGAAAAACAAGCTAAAAATATTTTTGATGAAATAGTTAATAACAATAAAATAAATATAGAAAAATTTTTGAAACTCGATAAAGTTATTTCGGAAAAAATAATTTATATGTTATTAGAAAAACAGTATCAAGATGATCTAATGCTTATAACAGATAAACATGTTGAATTAATTAACAATTTAATAAAATCAACTAAATCTAATTCATATATATTTTTGCCAAACAATTTGAAGGGAATAAAATCATATAATGAATTTTACATAGAAAAAATAAAAGAAGAAAAAGATTCTTATGAAATAGAAATAAGTGAAAATGTAATTTTACCTAATGGTAAAACTATAGAGGCTATAGATTCATCAGAAATTGATGATAATAACATATGTCGACTAAACTATAAAGATATATGTATGCCACTTCATGTAAGAAATCGAAAAAATGGCGATAAAATTAGTGTAAAAGGAATGTTAGGTACAAAGAAAATAAAAGATATATTTATAGATTCAAAAATTCATTCATCAGAAAGAGATTTATGGCCAATTGTTGTAGATTCAACAGGAAAAATAGTTTGGATACCAGGACTTAAAAAATCTAAATTTAATAGTAAAAAAGACGAAAAGTGTGATATAATACTAAGGTATTATTAGAAAGGAAGAGATTTGTGAATAAAAAAGCAGTTAAAAAGGGTATATTACCATACTTATTCTTATTTTTAGTAATGCTAGGAATTTTATATTTTTTTAATATAGCAAATCAAAAAGTTAATGTAATTGATTATCAACAATTTTTAGCATCTGCATCAGAAAATAAAATAAAAGAAATTGTAGTAGTTCCATATACACGTTCAAGTTTATATCAAATAGAAGGAACTATGGAAGGTTACGCTGAAAATGAAACATTTGTATTAAAAATGCCATTAGCAGAGGAAGTAATAACAGAATTACTTAACCTTCAAAAACAATATAATTTTAAACTAGATACAATAGCTGATCCAGGGTCAAATACAATATTATTGTTTGTTGTAAATATTTTACCAACAGTTATATTAATAGGTTTTGCGTTCTTCTTCATTTCAAAACAAATGGGTGGAGCAAATAAATCTATGGATTTTGGAAAAAGTAGAGCTCATTTAAGTGAAAATAACAAAAAGGTTACTTTCAAACAAGTAGCTGGATTAACAGAAGAAAAACAAGAAGTAGCTGAATTAATAGACTTTTTAAAAAGCCCAGCAAAATTTCAAAAAATGGGTGCAAGAATTCCTAAAGGAGTATTATTAGTAGGTCCTCCAGGAACAGGAAAAACTTTACTTGCTCGAGCTGTAGCAGGAGAAGCAAACGTACCATTCTTTTACATAAGTGGTTCAGAATTTGTAGAATTATTCGTAGGAGTAGGTGCTAGTAGAGTAAGAGATATGTTTAAACAAGCAAAACAAAGTGCACCATGCTTAATATTTATAGATGAAATTGATGCTGTAGGTAGACAAAGAGGAGCAGGTCTTGGTGGAGGACATGATGAAAGAGAACAAACAT
>ERZ773147.1601-NODE-1601-length-22808-cov-4.541467_pt1 | contig 22808 bp, 21 predicted proteins | sample MGYA00580851_ERZ773147 | MGnify/ENA primary metagenome ERZ773147 (study PRJEB29015, sample SAMEA2737818) | human gut metagenome | biome: human gut; feature: human-associated habitat; material: faeces | place: China | collected 2012 ... | reverse complement strand
GCTACCCTGAACTTGACACCTCCGGTCAGTGGCACAAGATCACGCCGTCGCAGGAGCTGAGTGACCTGCTACTTGAGGAAATGAAGCATGAATGAATATGTTTGTAAGCTCGGAGAATTCAGCGGTAGCGATTACCTTGAATTCAGAAAAGGAAACTCTTGTGCCGGTAGGAAGTTTCTTCGACAAGATTCACTGTATGTGCTGGACAGCGCATTTTTCTTCTTTCTGGAAAGAATATTCCGAGAAATCATTACATTTTTTGATATGTTTGAAGATACTTGTGTTACAAGAAGAGAGTGGCAGGAAATCATGCATCTGAACATTCCTGAGATTGTACCCTCTGAATTTGTAAACGAAGCTATGGAAACTCTGTCTGCTATAGACCGTTGGGTTACAGAAGAAATCGGAGAGAACGAAGAATTCATTGTAATTGGCGTATAAAAAAAGAGCTATCTGACTTCATTTGAAATCAGATAGCTCTTTTCTTGAGAATAATGAAATTCTGGTGCCAAATCGTTGCCGCGAGGGGCATCAAGGCTCAAAAAATCCAGTGTTTACGGGCTTTTTTCAAGCTATGAAATCATTCCCATTCGTTGCAGGAACTCATGACTTAACGAATTTTGCTTAGGAATTATTTGCTCCTGTTCTTCTGAGAATTTTGATTCTCCATATTATCGTAGCTGTACGATGGATGCTTATCAAAACCTTATCAGCGGTGATAAATCTCTTTTGGGGTACATGGTAATTGCTCTGGTGGGCTTAATTGTATTGTAGCACCACTCAAAGCATTTTTCCAGATGATTTCTGGATTTTGAAGTGATACGAAAATCGACAACAACATTCAAAGGAGGATGCACTCTTCTGAATTTAACTGAAATCCATTTGAGAGAACAGGCTGCTCATGAATACCTGTGCATGATAACCGCCACTTTCACCGACACCTTCAACCAATTTGTAGTTCTTTTTTAGTATGTCGAATAGATTTGTCATTTCAAAGCATGAATGTTTAGGGAAGTTCATTAGATTAAAGATGAACTTATCATCGGACAGTTCGTAAACAACACCTTCGTCAAATGTTATTTTTCCGGTTCTAATATCCTTCATTCCCAGCAGATCAGAACTAAAGTCTCGTTTTACAAAATAAATATTCCAGTTACCATTGTATACCGTAGAGTCGTCATCTCTAATAAAATCTATAAAATCGAATGCTTCACCTGCAGCCTCAGGAATTGAGAGAAATTTAGCGTAAATCGCCTTAATGATCTGATACTTGGTATGTTGTTGAAAACCATTTATCGATTTGGGGGTTCCATCAAGATTAAAAAACCTTAAGTATGCTTCATCATACTTTCCTAAGAATGTATTGCATTTACGGCATAAAGTTCTGGCGGTTCTCCCTTTGGGAAATAGAGATGTTGATAACTGAGTGTCAAAAATATCTCCAGTAATATTCTCAAGAGTTTCCCCGTGATTCAACTTTTCTCTAATCTCAGCATGTACACTCTCCGAAGTAAATGTATCAAACATTTTGCCGAGATCAACAGCAACAACATCTTCATTTCCTGTGTTTCGTGCAGGGTAGTGTTCCTCACTCATATCACTGTCAGAATAATAATTGCCGCATAATCTGCACCTGTGTTGTTTTTCGTCAAAAACTACCATGAGATACAATCCTTTTCTCTTCATCTGTAAACCTTGAGCAATGTGCCGATAGGCTGCATTTAGCTTTTTCTCTCAGAACGGCAAATCCTCATTTCCGGTTTCCGGTTCAAAAATTCCAGGTTGTTGATTCGGGGACTCAGAAAGAACGGCAATCAAATCTACAATCCGCTGATAAAGCTCATCGAAGGTTAGTATCAACACATTGCTCAGACTATTACGGAAATTTTCAAAAGCCGCAACTTGCCCTGGGGTTAGCGAAGCCATTTTCCCGATAATTACAACGCATTTTGGGGACAGGACTTCAAAAGGCTCCGAACTCTGATGACACAGAGAATAATACTCTTTTGTAAGCTTGTCTCTGTAATTTAGAACTTGGTTTATGGCTCCGCTCAATTCATAGCTAAAGCTGTATGTACCTCGATACTGGTTTCCGATAAGTTCAGTACATGGTGTTTTAATCTCAATCAACGCCACATTTTGAGACAGACTGTTCTGATAAATGAAGTCGCATAGATTACCACCGCTGTTGTTAATTCCTTTGCCGCCAACATACGCTTTATCTGCAAATATCGTACAAGGACAGGCAAAGATTTGAGCCAATACCCACTGATGTTCTTTGAAAACAGTAGTCTGCCAAAACTCCTCACTATCATTTTCGAGATTGTCTTCCATGAGCTTTGCAACTCTTTGGAGTTTTTCGATATTCAAAGACGTTGTCAGGTGTTGCAGATTTTCATCTTGCAACTCTGTCAGACTCCGTTTCAACGATTCCAAAGAACTTGTCTGAGTGATGAGACGAAGCAGTGTTTTTACAAGATCATAGTTTTCTTCATTGCCAATCATCCGAGCCGCAGAAGGGTCATTCTGGATGATTGAAAGGAATTGGCGAAAACTGCTGTCTACTCTGGTGTAAGTAGCTGAACCATACGGGATTTCGCCCATGTCTTCATACAGCGCATACAGCCGCTTCAAACCTTGGTAAAGCTCATATGTTTCACTTGTGCTCAGATTGAGTTCCATCCAATCTCCGACTTTGACAGAGCCACGAGAAATCTTCACCACTGACCCGTTGTCATCGCTCGGAAAGGCGGCATCGTTTTTCCGTTTCTTTTCATATAGAAATTTTCCAGAAACAGATTTATGGGGGTCTTTCTCGTTATCTACCAGCGTTGGACAGAACTTGAACCGGATCATTTCCGTCTGGCTCAAGACTACCGGTGACGCATCCGCTGTGACAGCAGAGGTGGATATAACATCAACTGTATCAGTTGTCATATCATGAACTTTCGGTATATGTAGGCCGATTTGCAAATCAATTCCACCCTTCACAGCTTGATAATAGTATTTGTCATCCTCTTCCTAACCGGCGTGTCTGCATCTTTTTCCAGATAGCACGGCATTTACGGCATATCTCAGGATCGATCCCCAATGTATCTACAAGTAGTTCTTTGTCAACAACATCCAGCGCAAGTTCAATGTCTTCATCATTGCGCACTATAGCGTCAATATGTGCAAGCAGCTTGTCCCTTAGTGCAGGATCAATCATTTCCGCTTTGGGAAGTAAAATGTTGCCCATCTCACCGGGTAAGATTTCAAGAACACCTCCACCATAGCTTCGTCCGCAAATCTCGGTGAACGCAAAAGAGATGCTGTTATAATAAGCGAGCAGCACGTTTTCTGGCTCAACATTTGAATTGAACTTCATGCGATGCATGGTGTCGGTTGATACCGCACCGCAACAGTTGAGAACAAATTTGGGGTATAGATTATTTCTTCTTAAAAAGAATGCATCTGGAACCCACACAGAAGGAACAATGTACCACCTATCTCGGATCGAACATTTATATCCTTCGTGCGCTCCATTTGCTTCACCGAGCGAAATATACTCTTTGTGTTTGGCGGGATATTCATCGTATGGAATCTCAGGGAAGTTGATTAGGCGGGCACGCTTTCCAGTAATTTTGTTTTTCTCCCAATCTTGTGCCGTGAAATATATTCCATGTGCATGAGAACTTCTGCCAATCAAAGGAAGGGTTACTTCGCTTAACTGGTATTGCTCAGATGTTTCTTCCGTAATGGAGAAGTAGCCATTATTGCCTGTGGTTATTCCAATATTGATTATGCCGTATTCGGAGAATTTGGCAAAGCGCTTGTCTGCACGAAGCTCTTGAATAAGAGCTATTTCCTCTGCGTTTACGAAATATTTTGTCCATTTCTCCTTGACGTGCTGCAACTTTTGAAATCCGTTTTGAGATAGATCTAACTGAGCAAAACCGCTAAGATCATTCATTTCAATGATGCGAATGCCCTTTTCTTCTTCGCCTTTCTCGCCAATAAACACAATGACTTCTTGCTCAATGTCAGGGAACACAAGCTGCTCAAATGTAATTAGAGTGATTTTTGCGAGATTATTGGCCAAATATAGGCGCAGATCCTCTGCGTATGCAACTTGAAGTATTTCAGCCGGAATAACAAACGCTATCTTACCTTTTTCGGACAATAACTGTACGCAAGCTACAATAAATGCGACCCATGCATTTATCAGCTTATTCGCTTTCATACCATGCGAAGTCAGGATTTGAGCTTGCATTTCTCGCTGGCTTTCTTTCAGGTACTGGTAGCGAATGTAAGGAGGGTTTCCTAAAATCAAATCGTATTGCTTTTTGCCGAGAACACAATTATAGAAGTCGAAAAAGTCTTCAGTGCATACTTCGACCTGCTTAAACTCGGAATACCTATCTCGAACTTTTTCTGCCTCATCGGGTTCGATTTCAACAGCAGTCAGGTTATCCACCTTATTCAGAAGATTAAGGCTTTGTAGTGCATCAAGAAATACCCCATCACCGCAGCTTGGCTCCAAGACGGTAGAGATGTTTTGGGACGCAAAAAGCTCCACCATGGCATCTGCAAGCTGCAATGGTGTATAGTAAGCTCCTCTTAATTTCTGCTCTGAACTATCCTTTTTGAGTCTCATTATTAATACCTCGCTTAAAAATCGAGTCTATATACCCGATCAATCAATTTCTGAATCTCAGAGATAAGTGCATCTTTCTGCCTCTGTAACAAAGTTGCAATTCGCTTTGCGGGGCGGCCAGACAGTGTATCATTGATTTCGTAAATTTCTCGACTTGCTGCCACAACCCTGTCGTAAATGGCCTTTTGATTTTCTACGGAAAAATCCAACTCAACGAAGGGGAGCGTAGAGAGAACAAACGTGCCGCGAGCAGTAAAGCCACCTTCAAAATCACTGCCTACGATCTCCACGATTCGCTCTGTAATAGGGCTTGACAGCCATGCCTGAATGTATTCAAGTGCATACGGACTATCATCTTTTTTGCTGACTGCACAATATCCAGCAGTGCCGCCTGACGCGATCAAAATATCATTTGTATCCATTGCATACATAGGCTCTTTGCTTAACACGCCGACTATCAATTTTGGCGTGTTAATAAATGCTGTCAGAGCCTGCGTTCTACCATACTGATACCATGTATCTGCGGTAGCATTTGGAACATCACGAATCCCATCAGGGGAAACACACTTAGGAACCAAACGGTCATAATGTGCTAAGAGATAAGCGTATGTTCCCGGATAGCTGCTTTGCATTTGATCTATGCAGACAAGATGCCCATTGTTATCATAGGGGAAAATAATCTGCTTATCAGTTGTAAGAATACTATACGAATTCAATCCCTTCTCTGCCTTTTTGGTCGGCTTAAAGTAAGGTCGAAGTAAGGCTTTCTCAATAGTGTAATTGTTGCCATTCCTACTAATTTCGATAGTATCGGCATATTCAGCCACAATTTCATCCGAGGAGAACCAATATATTGGCGTTGGCCTTTCTGCACTTGTCTGTATTCCGTTAAAGATCTCTGCGTGTTTTGTGATTGGAACAGACACTTCATCCAATCTCTGGAGCATTGTCAAAAACTCAAAGTCAGTTGTCAATCTCCATGGCAGCTTGTTCAATACGGAAGAATTAAGTTCAATAGAGCTCACTTCTTCGCCTGCCCATAGCTCGTTAGCAGAATCAACGCTGCTGTACACAAAGGTTGTTTGCTTCACTTTGGAGAGCAAAATAATGGAGCTGTAAATAGTTTTGTCCTCAAACAACTGTGCATCACCAAAGTCATCCAGACTAATGAGCATCCTTTCTTTTGCAATCAGGTTTCGCAATTTCTCGCCAGCACCAATCTTAAAGAATTTGTTCGGAACAATATAGCATACCAAACCATTTTCTTTGATCTTGTTGATTGCCTGCTCTATAAAGATAAAGTACTTATCAAATTGTTTGTGAGATGTCTTGTACTTCTTTTTATAGACTTCCACTTCCACACTCGGCAACAGCGTGTGCATTCCTTCGGTATTCACATACGGAGGATTTCCGATTATTACATCAAAGCCACATCCATTGTTGATTGCACTCCAATCGAAAGGAGAAATTTCCATCATCTGGTGGTTAGCGCAGCTAATTCCGTTCAATTCAGCTTGGCTGACAAGGGAGTTTCCAAATTGAATATTGTCACCAAGATCAGGAAGAATCGGAACAACTTCTGCCACAGAAGGTGCTGTTTCATCTTCAATCAGCTTGATTAACAAAGAAAACTTTGCGACTTCGACTGCATGGATGTCAATGTCTATGCCGTAAATACAGGAGCAAAGAATGTCTTTTTTCTCTTGAAGGGGCAGTTTGTATAAATCAATACCCGTTTCAATTAAATGATCTGTTTGCCCGTTGCAGATATACCATTGTACGCAGTAATCCTGCAAATAGGCAAATGCTTCTTCCAAGAAAATGCCAGAGCCACAGGCAATATCAGCCACACTGATATTCAAAATCTCAGAAGGAGTTTTTCCTTCACACACTTTGGAAAGCGTTTTATCGACCATATACTTAACGATTTCTGTGGGTGTCGTAACAACAGATCTGTTCTGACAATCTTTCTTCTTGCCAAGACCAATGGTATCATTTTCAAGCAGCACTAACTGTTCGGTTAAGAATATCTCGTAAATCTTTCCAAGCAAATTAGGCTCGATAATATTAAACAGATAAGGACTCTGAGGGTAATACAAATCCTCAATCATGCCTTTAATAACTTCGCAGGAAAGATCAAAAATAATGTCTTCACCGGAAAACATTCCAGAATTGTAGCGCCGGTCAGCAGAACGGAACAACTCCTCCAACTTGGATTGCAGTTGATCAGCGTCTGTAATGGTATCTTTCAACTTGTGATACAACGGCAGATTCTTATCTTCGCAAATTCTCAGGAAAACAATTTGGTTAATAAACTCCTGCACGACATCGTTTAATACTTCCAACGACGCATAGTGACCACCTTGAGCATGCAGTTCGTTGCTGAGAGCCACACGCCATTCGTTGATTTGCGAAAGAAACAGTGTATCAACCTGCTGAGTTTGTCCTCCGGTTGCGGGGAAGTTTGCATCCAAATAAGCATCAAAATTGCCGGAGTAAACGGTGTCTCTTGCAATCAATCCAACAATTTCTTCAATCTTTTCTACATACTCGGTATAATGGTACAGTCGGTATCTTGCCACAGCACATCCATCATCTTCATGGGCAATGTGGCAGGTGTCGTAGATTGCAAGATATTCAAAATTAGTGAGAACGGCGAGACGATGTTTTGCGTTCCAGCCGTACTTTCTGGTCTGGATTGCCGGATCTGCATCTCTTGTAATATCCACCGCAGGCTTCTTTGCTTCTACAAAGAATTTTGGTACACCCCTGAGCGTAATGGTATAGTCAGGGCGATCCGTTCGGGTAGAATAATTCTCTGCAATGACTTCTCGATATTGAGGTGCCAATCCCTTTTCGTTTGCAACATCCCAACCCAATAGCTTTAACAGAGGATCAATATATTCAATTCTACAAGAATGTTCATTGTAAGCATTTCTTGCGTCCTTATAGAAGTCAATGTTAGCATGAAAACGATCTACAAGATTCTGCAATTCAGTCAGGTTAGTCATTACTGTACGCTACCTTTCTTTTATCGCTTGTCGGCTTTTCTGCATTTTCAGGAATAATCCAAATGCGGCTCATACGAGTAGCTCCATCAATACGATTCGACTTGCATAGAATTTGAACTTGTCGGGGAGAAATTCCCCATTTTAAGGCAGCTTCCTGGACTGTAATATATCCATTCATAACAAACACCTCGCAAATCACGATACAAAAAACCATTATAATTATATTCGCTTAAACGAAATAAATCAAGTGGTTCTGAAAAAAACATGCCGCCCGTAGGATTTCTCCCACAGGCGGCGGTATGGTCAGCTATCCAAAGGTTCGCATTCGGTTACAGTTTTCAAATAGGTTTCAGGATCACCGTTCAGCATCAGCTCAGCATAAGCTACCGGGTCATTGTAGATCAGATAGTCCAGTTCTAACTGCTGATACATATTGTCGGCGACTTCGTTCTCCACAGCGATTGTGTCAATCGCTATCATGCTGCCGTCATCGAATTTCAGCTCCACACAGGCGGTGTCTATGTTGAACACACAGGATAAAAGCTTCATTTTGTGGTCCTCCTCAGATTTTCAATGTTTTTCTTTGCCAACCTACTTGCAGCTCGCTTCCGTTCTTGAGAATAGGGTGGTGTCAGCTTGAAGCCAAAGCGCCCTTTACGGATTTCATAGGTCTGGCAGCCGTTTTCGTCATCGTCGATCAATCGGCATTCTGACGGATGTTCTTTGGCAAAAGCGGCAAGCCTGTTTTTGAGCGGCGTGTTGTGGGTGCAGACTTCAATCATATCGTCTGCATCGGTGAAAAAGATACTGGTTGTTTTCTGCTTCTTGGTAAGACCTGTTTTCATAAAATACCTCCATTTTTCATAAGTTTTTGCCAACTCTACACCTGTAAAAAATGGGCAATTTCCCGATGGAGAGCGTCCAAACGATCTGAGCATCGTTTGAAACGCTCCCGTTGGACAAAATGCAATTTTTGCAGCTCTACACGGGATTTAGCGGGCATCGTCCCGATTGTAGGTTTTATTGCGTTGCGGATTGAAAATATGCCATAGATCGTTGCGTTCAATGGCGCTTTCATAGCTGCGGATTTTGGAGCGGAGACGGCTATTTTCCTGTTCCAGATCTGCTGTGCGGAGCTTACCACGGACGGATTTGTATTGTGCCAACTCCGCCTTGACCGCAGACAGCTCTGCGGTCAGCGATTGAATTTTTGCTTTCAAATCGGAAATCGTTTTCTTCGCTTCTTTCAGCAGTTTCTTCAGCTTGCCCTCCTGCTTTTCCTGCACCACATACTTCTGTGCCGCTGTGACGAGATTTTGGTAATCCTCACGATCAACGGCAACCTTGGAAGTCAGCGGCAGGGGCTTGGCTTCGATCTGCTCTACAGTTTGAATGGAAACCTGTTGCTGCTGAACACGCTCGATGCTCTGCTCCAATTCGGCAAGTTCTTCTTTGCGCTTCTCACGCTTAAATTCCAGAACGCTCAGATGCTCCTTGTGTTCGCCCTTCTGCTCCCACTCAATTCCGTGCTCCAACATGATTTCAGCAAGAGCTTCTTTCTCTTTCTATAGTGTCACCTCCTTATTGATGATTCGCAAATATGTTAATATCCGTGTCCTTATTATACATTAGCATAAATGTTAATGTCAAGAATTTATTTCGCTTTTTTGTTAATATTTATCTTGCGTATTTCGCAAATTTGCGCTATACTGTTTTCAAAGGCGGTGGTATGAATGACAGTAGGAGATAAGATTCGGAAAATCCGTACCTTTCGAGGTATGACGCAAAAGGAACTGGGCGTTGCCATCGGACTGGAGGAAAAGGGCGCGGATAACCGCGTCGCCCAGTACGAAACGAATTACCGTGTTCCGAAGAAAGACTTGCTGAACAAAATCGCGGAGGTTTTGCGTGTAGACCGACAAAACTTCTATACAGATGCTCCGGGGTGCGCAGAGGACTTTATGCGGACATTCTTCTGGTTGGACGAGGATAGTCCGGGGTCTATCCGGCTGTTTCAACTTGTCCGCAATCCGGTCAAAGAGCGAAACGGGGATGATACCACCGCGAAGTACAACGACAGCGACGAATGGCCTGTTAGCCAGCCAGTGGGAATGTACTTCCAATATGGTCTTGTCGATGAGTTCATGCAGGAATGGCTGCTGCGCCAACAGGAGCTTCATGCGGGGCAGATCACGTGGGAGGAATACTTTGAATGGAAACTGAACTGGCCGCATACCTGCGATGACAGCAAAGAGCGCAAGGAATATATTCCTTGGAAAAAGAAATAAGACAAGCAAAAAACCGTCCTGCTGAATTTGTCATTCAGCAGGACGGTTTTGCTTGTCATTTTGGAATGATTCTCTTGGAGTACCGGATTTGAAAAAATAGTATCAATCCAGTATCGCGAGCCATTTTGACGGGCAAAAAAGCCTGTGTTCATGCGGGTTTCCGGCATTCTCGGAATTACTCCCACTCGCTTCTCTGAAGCATAACATAAACAATTTTGCTTATGAAATATTCCGTGGGTTATTCCTATTCTTTTCATTATCCAAAAACCAGAGGCTATCTGATTTTGTGTTGCCATTCTGTTGCCAACAAATAGAGGACAATCTACACCCTGATAACATACAAAGATGTCTTAATCAAGCTATCTGGACAATTGGATGACTTTTTTACATATCACACATGATAGAAACTTTTTAGTTGCATACAGTCATCTTTTTTGCTTTCAGAGTTTCTTCTCTACATCAAGCGTTTTGCAAATCATAGTAGTCAAATTCTTTGCACCACGATAATCACCCGGGGTTTTGGCAACGGTAAACATATACCGAGGATCTTTGAAAACTATTTTGTAATGCGGTCCGTCTTCTTCGATTGTAAACCCTAAATCTTTCAGCTGACCCTTTGTAGTTTTAGTCATTTTCTCGCCCGATCTAAAGATAGCCTTGACGCCTTTTATTATTTTTTCGCAGGTACCTACCCTGGGATTAGCGTCGAGCAGAGAGCGGATAATACTGTGCGGACGTGTACCTTGTTCGTAATTATTCAACACCTGAGATAAAACACTGTATAGCAAATCATTGCGTTCTCCAGGGTACAATTCATCCTCTGATCCAGTATTATAGAAAAGTCCGTCTCTGTTTGCAGTTCCTCTTGCCGCCATCAGACCGTCACGTTCAGCTCGCAGAGAAAGCACTCTCTGATTCAGCTCATCAACCTTAGCTTCTAATTCTTCCTTTTCTTTATCGAATGTAACAATATAGGTATCCAGTTCTTCTTTGCTCTGCTCACTAACATCTTTCATTTTCAGCATTTTTTGCCGAGCTTGCAGTGCAAGAATCTGGTTCCAGCTGTACTGGGTTGAATCAGAACGATTCATAAGGGCATCCCAGACATCATCTGTGATTCCCTGACACATCTTACGGAAATCATCAGCATAATATCCAAGACCATGTTTCTGGCAGTACTGTGTTCCCGGAAAGTAGATTCCCACATAACCGAGGTAAGCATTATTTCCGTGTGTGTCTTCTTGAAGCCGGATAGCAATATCATAGCTCTCTTCTACAAATACATGGGCAATACCGCTTAACTGATGCGCTAAGTATTTGGGATTAACTGCAGTTTTCCCCCAGTAGTCTCTGCTTATATACACAACCGGCATTTCATAAGAGAACTTGCCGCATATAATATCTCGGTATTCTTCGTAGTTGCCTTTACCAGCAATTATCGGTTCGTCGGTCACAGGAATCTGACCGTCCAAATCACAATATCCCTTTTCCACAAACATTCTAACAATGTAAGGCTTATGGATAGGGGGCAAGTCTGTTCGAAAATCGGTCCGATTACAATTCAACTGAATAAGCAAACTTTTTTTGCCATGGTCATTTAAGAAAACACAGTCGTTATCCCAGATGGCATTTGCTTCTCGGTTTTCCAATCGACAAGCTGACAATTCAATAGACTCGTCCTTAAAACATCGAACAGAGAATGTAATATTCTCTTTGGTGTAGTCATAATCATCGTGGGAATTTACATCAAAGCAAATCTCATCTGTCGGGTAGTAAGGACTGCCGTTGAGCCATTCCAGGAACAACTCCAAGCATTCCTGCTGTGTGACTTCTGCCCTAATGGGCAACCGTGTGCTAAACACTAACATAGGATGTCCTCTCTTTCTATAGTCCTTCATTAATTATCAGACAGACAGATCCAGCGGCAAATCAGAAATATCTTTAAGCCGCTTACCTTTCACAAGCGTTTCCAGCGTTTCCACCGCATCCTCAGAGCCAACCTCATTAACTGCTCGAATCAGTTCATAGAGTGCAAAGTGATATACGCAGTCAATATCGCCAGTGCCGAGCGCAAGAGATGCCAAGCGATTCGGCATAGGCTCAGCCGTCACAACAACGATGTGCGGCAAATGTCCCTTTCGGTTGCGGATCAGGTTCAATGCCTCTGTGCGGCTGTTCTGTGCGCGGTCGCTGCGCATCGTGTACTTTGCAGAAACACTCGCATGAAGAATGGGCTTGCCGCCGTTAGACTTCCGAATATCAGCCATCTTGCAGATTTCGTCATCAACAATGGGCTGAGCGGCATTGATCTCGCTGTCCTCATAGAGATCACGGTAAACAACAACGTCAGGTGCAACGAGGTAATCATTTCCGAGTGCAGCAGCCAACTGTGCGTTCTGTGTCGTAAGCGCATTTAAGTAAGCAAGATGCTCGTACTGCGCAAAATCGCTTGTTTTCAGTTTGTTGTTATTGCCGAGCTGAAGAATTGTCCAGTTTCCGGGACGGAGGTTCTGCAAATAGGGAAAGGTTTCACGCAAGAACTCCATTGTCAGCGTTTCAAATTGTTTTCCGAGAGTCTGCCCGGAGATTTTATCAACCGTAGAGACAGCATGATGCTGTTCCTCTACAAGAATATCAACAATTTTCCGCGCAATCGCCTTTGAGCCACGGCTGCTGGTGTCTGCATTGGATGCGACGCCTGCCGTGGTCAACGTCAGTGTGTTGCTTTCAAATAACCGCTTGTGAAAGTGAAATCTCGCGTTCGCTATCAATGCATCCATGTTCCAGACACTCCTTTATTTTTTCTCCGACTGCCCGGGCAACCGGGGGCGGAAATGCGTTTCCAATCATCCTGCAAGCTACTGTTTTCCGGCTTCCAAATGTCCATGTATCGGGGAAACCTTGAATCCGTGCCATCATTCGGCTTGTCAACCGGGGCATACCCTTAAATCCGGGAGCCGGTGCTTCGTTTGCAATTCCTCGACCATCCACGCCAAGCTCTGCCCATGCGTTACGGGCGCGTGTGGGACCAAGATCCGGACCACCATGCTTCTTGGAGCCGCCTACAAGAGTTGGTGCAATTCGGTTTGCGTTAGATGCCCACTGCTTTGTACCTTCCCATCCGTTCTGCGCCATCAAATCACGGAGCGTATCGCCAACAGTAGGAGCGCTGTCTGGCTGCTCATCAGGATAGGCAAATGCTCCAATCTGATCCTTCCGAATGCCGATAATAACCACTCTGGGACGTAGCTGCGGAACACCGTAATCAGAAGCGTTCAAGAGCTTGATATGCGTTACATAGCCGAGCTTTTGAATCGACGTGAAAATGTGGTCGCGGTATTCATCAAAACCCGAATCAAGAAAGCCGCGGACATTTTCAAGCATGACAGCACGCGGCTGAATTTCTTTGATAAGGCGGATGGCTTCAGGGAATAGATCTCTTTCGTCTTCCTGTCCGAGCTGCTTTCCTGCTACGGAGAAAGGCGGGCAAGGAACGCCGCCAGCCAGCAGATCGACACCGTGGTATGGGCGTCCGTCAAAATCGTGAACGTCCGCACAAATGACGTTCCACTCCGGGCGATTCTGCTTTAATACCTTGCAATAATCTTCTTCATACTCGACAAGCGCAACATGGACAAAGCCTGCCATTGCAAGCCCCAAAGCCTGTCCACCAGCGCCAGCGCATATTTCAACACAAGTCAACGGTTGCTGCATTTTCTTTTCACTCCTGCGTAGTTCGATTGAAATCATGACTGTTCTGTATCTCCTTCATCAACGAACTCCATGATGTCTCCTACATCACATTTGAGCGTCAAGCAAATCTTATGCAGGCTTTCCATAGAGACAAATTCGTTTTTTCCCATCTTGGCAAGCACATTGAAGCTGATACCGGAGGCGTCTTTCAAATCTGTCCGGTTCATTTTCTTATCGATCAACAGCTTCCAGAGCTTATCGTAGGAAATAGGCATTGCAATTCTCCGTTCCAAATTTAAACTGACTGTATTATAGCACAAAACGACGATGTTCGCAAGATAATCTCATCAGAGCGTGAGATGTTCTCCGCAAATCATAACCACCGGCCGTGCCGGTGGTTTGCACAGGCCCCCTTGGGGCCTATTACCAGCCGAGCCTATAGGCTCATCGAATTTTCTTTCTGCTGCATGATGCGCCCTACTGCTATTGAAATAGCCGTGTGCCGCATTTTACTTTTCGTCACTCTCGATTATCTGCCTTTTTGAATCGTACCGTATCAGCTGCTTTCCAGATTTGTTCCTCGCTTCGCTCGGACATTTTTTCTGGGCATAGCTAAAGCTTTTTGGAACCACCGGCACTGCCGGTGGTTTTCTTTATACAATAAAAGCAGGAGGCAACCAAAAGGTATAGGCTGCCTCCTGCTTTTATATACAGAAAAGTGAGTACCGCAGCCCATACGCTGCAAAATCAGCGATTCCTCTCTCCTTCAGAGGCTGGAGCGCCATTTTGTATCCAAACGGCTTTTGCCCAGTTTCAGTTCATGGGACTGATCGTGTTGCCGTTCTCATACATATCCGCGACGTATTCGACATGATTGGGACTTGGCTCTCCATCCAGCCAAAGCCCTTCCACATAGGCCATGCTGATAGAAGCACTGTCAGGTAATGATGAATCCGGTTCTTGTGGTGGTGTAAATTCCGTTCAAGGACAGCCTGTTTTGCACCCGGTGGCGATACCTGGTAGACGTTGGCTTCGGGGCTGGAGCAATTTCTTTAATCTGTTCATGCTCCGCTATGTCAGTTTTTTCTTTTTCCGACTTAATGACTTCTTTGATTTTTTGTGCCCCTGGAAATTCCGGCTGTGTGGCAGTTACAACGGTCGAAGTCGGCGTTGCAGGCGTTTCTTTGACTGGTTTTCATTCTGCGGCCACACAGCAGTATACAGGGCCAAGCAGGTAGCAAATGTTCCGGTTTCTCCGCACCTCAATGAGCGCCTGATGGCATTCTTCGATTTCCTACTTCTGCGCCAGAGGCTCCGGTGTGGTGCAGAAACAGCCATACAGGTTTTTTAGTAGTTGATATTTTCATTATCCGCCGGCAAAATTGCTTACGCTTTTGAGTTCCAGAAGCTGTAAGTATCTGACCTTTGATCCCAAAACATCTGTAAATAGATAGGGCATAGAGTAAAAGATGGAGATATTGTTTCATATTGAAGCCTTCCATTTTATACTCGTACTCAAGGCCAATGTTATTAAAGAAGACAGCCCACCTTGCTTCAAGGCGACTTCTGAATCTATAGCCATCATAATATGTTTCTTTTGCTTTTATGTTTTGCCTCATCCCATGCCCACCTCCAATATGTCAAATTGCAGCGGCGAGTTCCTTTTCTTGAGAATCTACCACGCTTGTGATGCTGGCATTTTTAATTGCAGTCTCAGATAGAGATTCATTCCACCTAACCGTGCACTCTGTCTCGTAATGATGTTCAGCAAAATCAATCTTACCCTTAAGCAAGACTCTCGCTCCATCTTTGTTAAGCTTTAACATCTCAGAATGGAACCATGTAAACTTTGCTTCTTCATCGGCAGGCCAGTCAATATCAGGAGGCGGTTCACGATTGTAATCTTCCTCTGCCGCCGCTTGGCTTGCTAACGGAAGACGTTTCAGCTGCTTTAAGCGCCAAATATTCTGGTCCACAACCTGCTTTAGCACATGATAGGAATTTTTGAAAATCACCTGCCACTCATCATTCAGCGGATCAATGATCTCATGAAATAATGCGTTTCTCAATCGATATACAAAGCTGATAAACCAGAGATAAGCCTTTTCTTTATCGGCTAAGGTCATCTCTTCTCCATCTCCTATACTTTGAAGGAAGTTGGTTATCGGCATCTGAGAAAGCAGTTTGTGTTCTGCACCAAATTGAGCGTTTAGACAGCTTGCCTTCATCGCATTCAATGCTCTGGCGCAGAACGCTAACATTGCGTCAAACACTTTCAAAAAACGTTTGTTGCCTTTTTCTGGTATGCTGGATTTAGCATTATTGATTTCAGAAAAGAAAGCATCGGATATCGCATCAAACAGTTTTTCGTAAAATCGTTCAATTAAGCTTGCTTCGGTAAGTACAAACTGTCGATCCTCAATTTCTTGTACGATTGCCATAAGAATGGCTGAATAATCTACTGATACACCAATTGGCGCATAATTTTTGTCAACTTTTGTGCGATACAATTTGTCCGTGCACATGATAGTAGCGGTAAGCGTTTCTGCTGAAGCACACTTTACAGTACATACAAACTTTCCGCTAAATCCACCTTCCAGAGAAAACTCCTCAGAAGCGGTTTCCTTAAACGAAAGATTTAGTGAGTAGAAATCATCAACAATGAATCGTGGATAGCGATCAGAGATAATCTTCATGCCGTGTTTATATACTTCGTAAAGGTGGTACTTAATATCGGCATAATTCAAGCGGTATGCAATATTTTGAGGAAACTCCCTTTTGTACGGTGATATGTATCTGGAGTCACCTGTAGCCTGATAATATGGAATTTCTGCCGGATACATTTCACGCAATGTTGAGACAAAGGCGAACCAGGTCTTTATAAACAGTGTAACAAAATCCGATTCGGTTATAGATTTCCAATTGTCATACGGATACTTGTTCTCCAGCATTTCATTCACCCGTTCTCTCTTTCAGCCATGCCAGCGCAGCATCTTCTCCCTGTTCAATGGCCATTTCAACAACCTGTTTTGCATATTCAAGCAGCTGCTTAGATTGGTGGCGAAGGGCAAAGGACTTCTGAACCATTTCTGAGAGTTCTTTCTGCTTGTCTATATCCAATACCGGAACGATGACATTCTCAATTTCGGAAGGTTTCCAATGCTGGATAACAGCTCCGTTTGAGTCACGCTCAGCTTGCATTTGAACAGCAGTGGAGTTAAGTACTAACGTCAAATAATCTGGAAGGATTTCACTTGTATTCCTAACAGTTAGATGCAGTAAAGCGCTGGATGTAACGATATCTTCGTCACACTCTAACTTGTATGCAACGCCTACGCTGCCATCCTTTGAAAAGAGAATCGTATCTTTCTTGGGAAACAGTGATTCTGCATTTTCGACAACATCATGTGAAAGGTAGATTTCCGGTGGTGTTATTCCATACTTGGAAACATCGCTTACACGAACAAAGGGAATCCCGTCTTCTTGGTATGCTTCGCTACCAGGTTCAATAGATTTTTTTAGGTAGACAAGTCCGCTTTCTCCTCCGAGGGGGTTGCAGTGCACTTTTCTCAAAGCTTCGAAAAGGAAATCGTATTTGGGTTGATAGTATTCTGCATCCAATCGTCCAGTTGTCTTAAAGCTATTCGACAATGTTTTCTCGGTAGATATGTATTGCGGGAAGTCTACATCAACACCAATTTCGTCATTCAAATAGTTCTGTGCATCCTCGTAAGTTGTAACGGCCTCTTGCATGCGTTTGTAGATTTGATTTACAAGTTGGCCTATTTGTTCTTGGAGCTTATTACCAAATACAGGAATAAACAATTGGTCAAAATCTTCAAGCAACAAGCCGGTTTGAGCAGCTCCGCGCTTGAACTTTTGAATCTGCACCTGCCCGTATCTTGTTTTGATATAAACAAGCAAGAGTTCTGGAGAAATGCCATTGTCCTTGGATCGCATTATGGAGAGTTTACAACTACATGTAGCTGGATTTTCAGAGGTAACCATTGCACTATTTCCAACAATTGCACCTACTATGGACATTAGAATATCGCCCTTTTGGAGATGAGAACGGCGCATTTGTGACCTGTCGAATGTGGTACGATCAATCATCAATGGAGAAGCATTTTCAATAAATAAGTTATAAATATCTTGGCCTCTATAATAAGGAACTCCAACTTCGCAAAAACTATCCGAAATGCTCATATGGTTGCCATCAGATACATAAAAACAATCGGCAATTGATTTTTTATTCCAAGAGGAAAGAACTTTATCTACTGCAATATGTTCTTTCTTATAAAACTCTGCATCTATACGCATGGTGCGTTCCAGAGATGAAAGATTCAATTCCGTAATTTCATGCCCATCCATCAAATCCTTGTACTTTGCTTCATCGAAAGGTTCAACGGATGGGCTTATCGAAAAAAACTTAAACCTTCCTTCTTAGCAAACTCAATAAATGCTTCGGCAATGCCATCAGGGGTCAATCCTTCGTGACTATACAAGTCATGGTCAACAATCAAATGGCCATGGTGGTCAAGCACATTCTCTCCAGTAACAGGGTCTTTCACATAGATCTTGTCACCAGAGTTATCCTTGCTCTGCTTCTGCATGGTGGCAAAAAAAATTGGATAATCTTCCTTCTTGGGGCACAGTTCATCATCCCACTTTTGCACAAACAGAACTGAGGTCTTGGTTCCGGTGTGCGGTTTGAACACATTGCCATGCAAGCCAACGACGGCAAGGATGCGGCAGCGCTCCGCAATAAATTCACGGATGTACTTATCGCTGGAGTTGTTAAAACGCCCCTGCGGCAAGACGATAGCCATACGACCGCCGGGTTTGAGGAAGTTCAGGTTGCGCTCGATAAACAGCACATCACGGCCAACCTTGTTTTGCCATTTACCAGCACTGTTTTTGCCAAGCTCATAATGAGAAATAATTGTGTTTTCTTTGATATCACCAGCAAACGGAGGATTAGCCATCACGAGGTCAAACTGGAACTGGCTATAATCCTTCACACCAGCAGGCTGAAGCTTTTTCAGTTTCTTAAAGCCCTCGTTATAGGTATCAATCCAGTCTTCCTGTTTAGTAGTTTCGCCCCAACGGGAATAGTCCAGTGTGTTCAGGTGAAGCACATTGGTCTGACCGTCGCCGGCAATCAGGTTCAGTGTGCGAGCGACACGGACGGTCTTTTCATCAAAGTCAATGGCAAAGACATTGTCTCTAACAAAATTGGTTTCCTCGGGGATGCGCTCCGCAGCAGTGAATCCATCACCTTCAGGCAGACCTTTTTCTCTGCGAATATCCTTCCAAACCTTGAAAATACTATGTACTGTGAAGCCAGAGCTGCCGCAGGCTGTGTCGATAATTTTGTCCTTGGTAGTGGGGTTCATCATCTTGACACACATATCAATGACATATCGAGGAGTAAAATACTGGCCTTTTTCACCCTTTTGGGCTTTGCTCATCAGATACTCAAAGGCATCATCCACAACATCAAGATTGTTATTGAAGAGCTTAATATCCTGCAGAGAAGCTACACAGACTGCCAAATGAGAAGGGGAAAGCAGAATTTTGCTTTCGTCGGTGAATATGCCTTCCCATTTCTTTTTGGCATCATCGAACAAGCCCTGAATCTTTTCTTTCAGCTCATAGTCGGTGTTTCCGTTGTTACGAAACTGCAAATATGCAGTAGGGTCATTGGCACAAATCAGCTCATCATACAATTTAGCAAAAATCAGCTTGAAAATTTCTTCAAAGGAATCCACACCTGCACTGGCCAGCACTTCATCCTCCATCTCCTTAATCAGGGAACGGAGGGACTTCTTCTGGGTGCTGATTTTATCTTTGCGCTTCAGATCTTCATAGGTAAACTTTTCGTTGATGATATCAGAAAGCTTCTGCGAAGCCTTGGGAATATCACTGATTTCCTCGAAGAAATTGGGGTCTTTGCGATTGTAGCAGGAGATCTGCTCACCGTTTGTCCAAACACCAATAGGTGCACCGGTAGCATTACAGTAAGATTTCAGCTGTTCCTTGCCGTCAGTAAGTTTTGGCTTTTTCAGTTCTACGATGATATATGGCACCATAGGCCGGTCTTTGTCCATAATAGCGATATCTGCCCGCTTTACTTCACGGCCAAAGTGAATCGGTGTTTCCAGCTGAATTCGGCTGGCTACATATCCGTATTCGTGCATCAATTTATAGATATAGAGTTGACGAACAGCTTCTTCGGGAGTAAGTTTGATTTCTTTATCACGGACTGCACAGGTAATATGAGGAACTTCCAAACCACGAACAGACTTCATGAAAATGCGAGACTCTACCGCAGATTTAGCTTCTGCTGAAAAAAGAGTATCATCGTATATAGTGTTTTTAAAAAGTTCGTTCAATGTCATTTATAGTTCCTCCTAGTGTGGAAATAATTTGTTCGATTCGTTCAGTTTGTGCTGCTACATGACCTGCTATAGTTCATTTCTTTCATTCCACTTACATTCAAGTGCAGACCAATCCATAGAATAGTCATTGTCTTCCACAGCTGCAGCAAACGGCTCAAAAAGAAATTCGTTGATCGTTTTAAGCACAGTGCTGTAATCGTCGGTTTTTATATCGGTTTTGCGGCAAAATGCTTTCCACTTTTTCTGCATTGCTTCATCGCTGTTGAAAGCCATCACCTGCTCGAATTGCTTCACGGTAAAACTGTGGTCACGGTTGGCAAAGGTCTTTTTCATGGCTTCGGTCAGCAACACGCCGTCAAAGTCAAATTTATTTGCCAGATAATAAATATCGTAATAGTCCTTCATTCTGCTGGAGAATTCCATCAGATTGAGGATTGCATCGATTTTTTCTGCGATGGTCGTTTCAAGAGAGTATGTATTTACCGCCGGAGCAGAAAAATCTTCAAGCTGCGTAGGAATCTTCCTCTTTTCATACTTTGGAACGATAACGTCACCTACACCAAAATCAATGTTGAGCGGTGTTTTTGTGTTCTTGATCCGAGCCACGAGGGATGCACCGATTCCTGCGTATTTTTTCGCTACAGCAATCGGCGCAACACTTTTAATTTCATAAGTCACAAAATCATTTCCAGTAGGAGCGGAAATAATTTCCTCCAGCACAGTTTTCAGCTGCTCCGGTGTGTTTGGCACTTTCCGGAGAAGAAAGTCTATATCCATTGTCACACGACTGTCAAAATCGGTAATGGTATAGATGAACAAACCGCCCTTAAGTACAAGATTTTCAGCATATTTGGATTCTTCCAATCGGCGCAGAAATTCCTCCTGGCAAAAAAGCTGCAGGCAAAGTTGATAGGTTCTTCCGCTTTCGTTCGCTTTGTTTTTCAATCTCGCCAGTACAGATGCCGCAACATCAGGCATTGAGCAGCACCTCCATCAGTTCAGTCACTTTTTTATAAACTCGCAGCTTTTTAGAGTATGCAGAAAGGTTGTTCAGATTTTTCTTCGTATCGTTTGCGTAAGCATTCAACGCCTTGGAGAACATTTCGTTGTCCAGCCGGGAACGATATTTGAAGCAGTCGCAAATAGTTCTTTCCCGGTCATAAACAGGCAATTCAACGCCCTGAAAGCGCCCTGTGGTTTTACCCAGTTCATACAGGTTGTCCTGCACAAAGTACGGCTGCAGAACAAGCGCATCCACTTCAAGTTTTGCTCTGGACATGGTACGAGGTACCGCTATGGACCATTTGCGTGGTGCGAAGTCACTGTATCCATAGTAGAAGAGGGCCGATTCTGCGCACACAATCCCCTGCGGAACAAGCGTTGCGAGAAGCTGCTCCTCAGAAACAATACTTTCCCCGGCGAGGCTGTAATAGCCGTGGCGTACTCGTTCAAGGTAACCAGCGTTGCACATGTTCACAACATCAACTGCACGGATTCCTGCTGCAACAAAATCAGCAGATTTCGCAACACCGCCTCTGCTTACAATAACCATTTTCGCCAGTTCTCGACTGTCCATGCAATCACCAACCTTCGCCATTAAAATTCACGCGCAAGTAACTCGATTCTGTGTTTGAATTTTATCATAAATTGCAAATAATTACAACAAAAATTCACACACAATTTTGGCGGTTGTGTGTGAATTTTATAAACTGAAAGACAGCCACACAGCTGCTTTCCAAATTGCTAGGTGTGGTTCAGGTTGACAGAAGGATTGCTTTATCAGAGAGTTATATCGAATCACGAAACCTTTCACCAAGGTGACATCACCTTTAGGTTCCATTGCGCAAGCGTGCAGGTTCAAGTCCTGTCGGGCGCACCATAGCTGGACACCGGTTTTGATACAATGCGTATCGCGATTGGTGTCCAGTTTTTTTGTAGAATTACGAAAGTGTAAAACAGCTCGATAAACTTGAATTTGACGAGGTTATGCAAAATGAAACTAGAGGGATATGTAACAGACAAAAACAACGCACCTATTGCAAATGCTCTTATTGAACTAAAAGGAGAGAACTTCGTCACTCTCTTTAGTACGGAAAGCAAGGAAGATGGCTATTATATGCTTGATATACCGAAGGGTCAATACCCTTTTTTAACAGCGGTAAAAGACTATGGAGCAAACTATTTAGAATACTGGTGCCAGAATATTTCTCTTCAAGCTGATATGTCCTTGAATGTTAGTTTTGATAAATTAGAGATATACGGATTGCATGTATTTTCTGTCAAAGGTGCGGGTAATAGCCTGATGGTATATTTTAGACCTATGAGTTTACCTAAATTCCAACAGGGCATGCAGGATATCGCCCCCGATGACATTGTTATCAAAGCCACTATCGATAATCAAGAAATGCGCGTTATCAACACAAATATGGTTAAGGAATTTGCGGGCGGTCGTGAATTGACTGCATATCTTATCCAAGTTGAAACAAACGAAAGCAATATTCCGTGGCATAAGTTTGATTTGAAAATTACAGATGCTGATAATCATTATGGTGCAGCAACGATTTACAAAAACGAAGTAAACAGTTAAACAAATTCCAGTTTATCGAGAGCTTTTATTTCTGAGAGTATTGATATTTAAGGGTGTGCACTGTTTAACAATAGCTCAAACTTTATAACGAAAGGTTGGCCGGGTGTGCATTTGGTATCAAAACAGGTCTTTACTTTCACTCAGAAATGACCTTTGGATGTCAGGCAGCCGCGCAGGGCGCGCCCGCCTCGA
>ERZ773147.1592-NODE-1592-length-23023-cov-3.827107_pt1 | contig 23023 bp, 21 predicted proteins | sample MGYA00580851_ERZ773147 | MGnify/ENA primary metagenome ERZ773147 (study PRJEB29015, sample SAMEA2737818) | human gut metagenome | biome: human gut; feature: human-associated habitat; material: faeces | place: China | collected 2012 ... | reverse complement strand
CAAAGGCTCCCCTGTGTAAGGGGAGCTGTCGAGCGCAAGCGAGACTGAGGGGTTGACCGTCATTGACAATCCCTCCGGCGCTTCGCGCCACCTCCCTTTACACAAGGGAGGCTTTAATACGCCGCCAGTTTACTTTACTCCGTCATGATCTTCAGGATCACCCGGTCGGTTTCCCGCATGCCCTGGGCTGCCAGCACGCCGACGTGGCGGATGGTGTCCTCCACATCTTTGCCCATGATGCCGTGGCCGGGCTGGAAGTTGTTGCCGCCCAGATACATGTTGTAGCCCAGCATGCCGCACTCTACGCCCATGGCGATCTTGCTGGCGCAGCTGGCCTTGGCCCCGTCGCAGATGCAGCCGGAGATCATGGCCACCGCGTTTTCCAGCGTGTGGCAGATGGCGTCATAGTCCGCGCCACGCAGCCACGCGATGCCGCAGCCTGCGCCCACACCGGCGGAGACCGCGCCGCAGTAGGCGCTGAGACGGCCGATGCCGGTTTTCTGGTGGATGGTGATCAGGTCGCTGAGGCACACGGCCCGCAGGATCCTCTCATCGTCGGCGCCCATGAGCCTGCCATAGCGCCACACGGGGACGGAGGCGGTGATGCCCTGGTTGCCGGAGCCGGAGCAGATGACCACCGGCATCTCGCAGCCGTTCATGCGGGCGTCGGACCCGGCGGCGGCCCATGCCCGGGCCTGCGTCTCCATGTCATCGCTGCGCTGGAGGAGCGTGGAGCCGATGTTGGCGCCCCAGCTGTTTTTCAGGCCCTCCTCCGCGATGGCGGTGTTGCAGGCGATCTGCCTGCCGATAATGGGCTCGATGGCGGATAACGGGACGGTTTCAACGAAGGTGAGAATGTCTTTCACGTTAAGAACGCTCTTGTCCTGCAAATTGTCCTCCGCGTTAGCGGTAACGGGCTTCTCCAGCAGGACCTCCCCGTCCTTTTCGATGTAGATGATGTTGGTGTGATTGTTGGCCACCCGCACGGCGGCGGTGTGCCCCTCCCGCTTGCCGTGCAGGAAGATATCCAGCAGGCACGGCGTTTCGGGACATGTGACCTTGATGGATGTGGCATCCAGATAGCCCTGGATGGCGGCTGCGTCATTCTCCGTGACGTTGGCGATCACCTGAAGCTCCGCGTCCGCGTCGCCCGCCACAATACCTACCGCGATGGCAGCGTCGATGCCGCGACGGCCATCAGTATTGGGTACGACCACAGATTTCACGTTCTTCAGAATGTTGCCGCTGACCTCGGCCAGCACTTCTTCCGGTTTTCCGCCCAGCACCTCGCGCAGCTTGGCAGCACAGTACGCGACGGCGATGGGCTCTGTACACCCTGTGGCCAGCAGGAGCTCTTCCCGCAGGATAGCCGTATAGGCGGCTACCGTTTTGTCGTTCAACATCATGACATTCTCCTTCGTATTCATTTTTTATGATCAGGCCCGCAGGCCGGATACATGGGATAACGGGGGGTGCCGGGGATTGCCGGGATGCGATATTTTGGTGTAGGGGCTGACGACTCTGCCGGCCCGTTCGTATGGATCGCACGGAGAAGATAGGGCGGACAGGGTCGTCCGCCCCTACAGGGCTTTATTGCCTTTGAACGATCTCCTCACCGCAGATCCGGTACGTCGTCCTCCAGATCCACCCAGTCCTGCACATCCACGGTGGAAAACGCCGTCTCCGTATTGCGGATCACCACCTTGGCAAGGCCCGCGTTGATCACCAGACGGCGGCACATGGCGCAGGAGGTGGCGTCGTGGAGCAGCTCGCCGGTCTGGGCGTTGCGGCCCACCAGATACAGCGTGCCGCCCACCATGTCGCGCCGGGCGGCGGAGATGATGGCGTTGGCCTCGGCATGGACGCTGCGGCACAGCTCGTACCGCTCACCCCGGGGCACCCGCATGGCTTCGCGGGTGCAAAGACCCATATCCACGCAGTTGCGGCGGCCACGGGGTGCGCCGTTATAGCCGGTGGAGATGATCTCATCGTTCTTCACAATGATGGCGCCGAACACCCGGCGCAGGCAGGTGGCCCGCTCCAGTACGGTCTCGGCGATGTTCAGATAGTAGTTTTCCTTGCTGATACGCTCCATGGCGGTTTCTCCTTGCGACACATAATTTTCACTTAACTTGATTATAGCCTGTTTTGCCGCTCCCTTCAACAAATACACCCGTCACGATTTTCACAAAAATTTGCCGTGTTTTTTGAAGAAAACGTAAAATTTAGGAATCTTTTTCCATACTGAAATGGTCTGTTTTTGGCATCGGGGCCAAAAACAGGACCGCCTTTGCGGGCGGTCCTGTCAGTGTATGATCAGCTCTTGTTCAGCTTATACAAATTCTTATCCGCGGCGAAGTTGGTCAGCTCATACAGCACCAGTACATCGTTGGCCTCATCCGCCAGCGGCTGTACGCCCTCCCGGTAGAACCGGAGATCCAGCACCGTGATGGTGTCATAATCCTTCACCAGGAAGGGCAGGAAGCTGTTGGCAAAGCTGTCCTTCACCACCAGCAGGGACTTGCCGGTATTCGCGCCGGTGTCAATGACCACCTTGGCGTAGTTGCCGCCCATGAAGATCTTGTAGTGATCCTTCTCCTCCAGTGCCGCCATGCTGTACAGGCTGTCGGATACCTCGCCGTCGCAGTCCATGGAGCGGATGGCGGCGCTAGATGCGATGGACACCGTGTCATAGGGGCTGTCCGGCAGCAGCACCTTGGAGTACAGCGTGCCCCGGAAGGTGGTGCTCATGGGCGTCAGCGTCCAGCTCTGATCTGCGTGTCCGGTGGCGGCGCACCATACGCCGTAGGCGGTCTGCGCGCCCTCGGTAGTCCAGTGGTGGTCGGTGCGGTAATACATGTCCGCCGCGTCGGGGGTCAGGGCGGGCCGCAGATCGATAGCCTGTTTCCCGAACTGGTTGGTCAGTGTGTCGAAGCATCCCGCCGCGTCAAAGAGGGGCGCGTTGGCGGGCAGGTCATCCCGGAGCATATAGGCGGGGGTGGGTACCATCATGATGCGGCAGTCCTTGCCGGAATTGTTGTCGAAGAACGTCCGCACCTGCTCCAGATTCTTCTCGTACAGGTCGGTATCAAAGGTGTCGGGCGTCACCTTGGCGAAGTAGCGGCCGTCCCGGCCCAGCCATGTGTCGTTGATCTCCTGCCGCAGGGCTGCCCGCTGCACCAGAGAGGCCGTCTCCATCCAGGTGTCCCGCAGGGCGATCTGATCGGAGACATAATCCTCCGCTTTCTTGGTGAAGGTACCGTCCATCAGCGTCGTCCAACTCAACTCCGGCTTCAGCTGGAGATAGCGGTTCTCGTTGGGGGAGAACTCCCGCTCCGGCGTCAGCAGCGAGGCCAGCGCCAGCGCCACCAGAATACCGAAGATGGCCGCCAGCGGCGCCAGCTCCCGGCGCTTGTGTTCACTTTTCATCAGGCGCGCGCCGCCTTTGTCAGGGTTGCTCATAGATGCTCCTCCTTAGAAGCGGAAGTAGAGGAAGGGGTTATAGCTGTCGCCCACCAGAAACGCGATAGACAGCAGCAGCAGGATCACCACGCCCACGGTGCGCAGCGTCACGGCGGCGGTGTCGGACAGCCTGTCCTCCACACGGTTCCACAGCCGCAGCGGGCCGGTGGTGCAGCCGATGGCGGCGGCGATCAGCAGCACCACATTGGAGCGCAGCAGATACAGCGCCGTGCCGTCGGCAAAATGGGCGGTGAACATAGCAGAGACGTACTGTCCCAGCTGGCCGAAGTCGGTGATGGCGAACAGCACCCAGCCCATGATGAAGGCAAAGATGGTGTACACATGGCCCACCCATTTGGAGGCCTTGTCCAACCACCGCAGCAGGAACAGCTTCTCCAGGATCAGCAGCACCGCGTAATAGAGGCCCCACAGCACAAAGTTCCAGCTGGCCCCGTGCCACAGGCCCGTCAGGAACCAGACGATGGCAAGGTTCAGAATCTGCCGGGCCTTGCCGTGACGGTTGCCGCCCAAGGGGATATAGACATATTCCCGGAACCAGGTGCTGAGGCTGATGTGCCACCGCCGCCAGAACTCAGTGACGGTGCGGGACTCGTAGGGATGCTCAAAGTTTTCCAGAAAATGGAAACCAAACAGATGACCCAGACCGATGGCCATGTCGGAGTATCCGGAAAAATCGAAGTAGATCTGGAAGGTGAAGGCGATGGCGCCCAGCCACGCCGTCACGGCGGAGGGTGCGGACATGGCGCTGATCTGCTCCCACAGAGCGCCCACTTGATTGGCAATCAGCACCTTTTTGGCAAGGCCCACCACAAAGCGCTGCATGCCCCGGCTGGCCTCGAAGATACTCTCCCGGCGGTACATCAGCTCATGCTCCACCGTCTTGTACTGGACGATGGGACCGGCGATCAGCTGGGGGAACAGCGTCACGTACGCGCCCACGTTGAGGATGTTCTTCTGGGGCTTGACGATGCCCCGGTACACGTCGATGGTGTAGGACATGGTCTGGAAGGTGTAGAAACTGATGCCGATGGGCAGGGCCAGTCCCAGCGCGGGGATACCGGCGCTCAGGAGGCTGTTCAGATTGTCGATGGCGAAATCCGTGTACTTGAAGAAGCCCAGGATCCCCAAATTGCCCACCACGTCCACGATCAGCACGGCCTTGGCGGCCTTCTGCTTTCCGGCGTCCTGAAAATGGCCGATGAGCCGGGCGTTGGTGTAGTCGAATACCGTGGAGAACAGCATGATCAGGATATACTTCGGCTCGCCCCAGCCGTAGAACACAAGGCTGAACAGCAGCAGCACGGTATTGCGTGCCTTCCGGGGAAACAGGAAATAGATCCCCGCCACCACAGGCAGGAAGATCAACAGAAAGACGGTGCTGCTGAATACCATAAGGGTTCTCCTTCGTTTACGGTTTGTTTACGGCGCTTTTGCCGGAAAGTGGGACAGAGCGCTGCTCTGTCCCACAGGGGATGATCGGTTGTGCGGATGGACTATACCGTTTTTCGCGTGGCGGGGTGAGGGCACCCCGCCCTACGGAATTCTACCGATGGTCAGTGCGTAGGGCGGCCTGCCCTCAGGCCGCCGCGCATTACGCCATTTTGCGCCGACATCACACCACGTTGTGCAGATATCCCACCAGCGCCGTGGAGCGGATGGCGGACAGGTTGTTGACGAACAGCACGTCCTGCACGCCCTTGTCCTGGGCGAACTGGCTGATGCTGCCCTTCCAGTACCGGTAGTCCAGCACATAGATGGTCTGGTAGTGATCCGTCAGGAACGGCACAAAGGCATTGCCGAAGGATTCCTTCACCACGATGCAGCTGGAGCTGTCGGTCACGTCGGGGTTGTTGATGACGGAATAGGCGTTGTCGCCGGTGATGAACGCGCCGTATTTCAGGCTGGCGGGCGCGTCGGATTCATCATAGATGATCTTGCCCCGGGTCAGGTTCGCGTTCTCGCTGTCGCCGTAGTCCAGCGTGGCCTCGGTGCTGAGGGGGTGATAGGCCACCACCCTGTCGGGGTTTTCTCCCATTGTGGCGTTCTGGTTGGAATCCCGGTAGAAGGTGCCCAGGAAGCCGTCATACTCGTCCGCCTTATAGCTGGCGATGGGCGTGGGCGTGATGCCCTTGGCCTTGCAGAACTGCTCATAGGCGTAGTATGCGCCGGTAGCCGTCCAGTGATGGTCGGTGCGGAAATAGACATATTCGGTGCGGTGGGCCAGCAGCGCGTCATACAGCGCCACGGACTTCACGTTGCCGTTCATATAGCCGATGATCTTCTGCTCGGCCTCTTTCTGGTCGCCGAACACATCCTTGCCGTACAGCTCGTCCGGCAGGCTGATGCCGGAGCTGAGGGGAATGGGCAGCATGTACACGTTGGCCTTGCCCGCCAGCGCGTCCGCCACGGCGTTCACATTGTCGGCGTACTTCTTGGCGGTGCTGTCCACATAGCTGTACATCTCATAGCCGGTGTCGCCCACACGGTATACCGCGTCATACTGCTGCTGGTCGCCCTTCAGCTCGATCTTCTGATAGGCGGGGGCGGGGACGTCCGCTGTATTGTCGCCTCCATTGGGGTCGTCCGTATTGCCGGGGTCGGTGGTATCGCCGGTGACAGGAGGCGTCGTATCATCACCGGAGGGCTGCTTGTCCTTGCCCAGATTGATGACGATCAGCACCACGGCGGCAATGGCCACCACCAGCGCGACCAGCAGCATCAGGGGCGACAGGCTGCCGCGGCGTCCTCTGTACCGGCTCATTTTACATAGCCCTCCACGATGGCGGTGGCGGCGGCGGTATCATCGCTGACGCACAGCACCACCACAGCGCCGTCCTGCCGCAGCAGCGCGCCGTCCAGACGGGCCTCCTCCTCGGGCTGATAAAGGTTGGCCTCCCGCTTCAGGTCGTCCAGATAGGTCTGCACGTTGGCGTACAGCGTTTTGGCGTCGTCGGCGCTGGCGCACTGGGCCACCACGATCATGTCGGCGGTGTTGCCGTCGGCCATGTAACCGGCGATGGTGGTGCCCTCAGGAGGATCCAGCTTGTAGTTCAGGTCCTCCACAGCGGTAACGATCATGTCGGCGCTGTAAGGCACGTTGTTCTTCAGATCGTCGGCCAGCTTCTGGACATCCACGGTCTTGCCGCCGCTTTCACCGCCGCAGGCGGCCAGCGTCAGCATCATCATAGCCGCCAGCAGGGCGGCGAGCATCTTTTTCATCCAAGATCCCTTCCTTTGTATCCTGCCCGTTGCCGGGCGTTCTTTTGTTTGTTTTGGTTACCATCGATTAACAAGGGCCTGCCAATCGATGGTACGGCGGCGCATACCGCGCCGGTAATCAGCATCATACCACAAGTATAGACGAATTTGAAGGGCAATTTGTTCCCGCCGTGAAAAATTTTACATTTCGTTCACAGCCACTAGTATGCGCCGTCAGGCCGGGGCTCTATTCCGTCAATAGACCCGTTTTTCCAGCGCGTGACACAAGGGCGCGAAGGTCATGGGCCACACCGCACCGGCAAACAGCACCATGACGGCGTAGCGCACCGCGCCGCCCGGCCCAGCGCCCAGCAGCGCCGCCTTCAGCGCGGCCCGGATGGCCACGATCAGGACAAGGCCGCCCACCAGCTTGATGATCTGCACATACCACACGGCCCGGGTGTCAAAGTGGATAAATTTCAGATCCAGCCACCACGCCGCCAGCAGGCCCACCGTGGCCCCCATCAGCTTCCATGCGTTCTCCACGCCGTGGGCCAGATTGTCCGCATCCACATCGGCGGGGAAGTGATACAGCGACACGAACAGCAGATATCCCGCCGCCAGCGCCAGCATCACGCCGATCACCGCGGCCATGACGCCGTGGCGGATGTCGCTGTGCTCCATGACGGGATAGAGGACGAACAGCAGCACCACCGCCGTCACGGCGGCCACACCCACATCCAGCGGCGTGTGGACGCCCAGATACATCCGGGAAAAGGGCACCAGCACCGCAATGACGATGCACACCACCCGCACCCATTTCCGGCAGGTGAACCGGGCGATGCCGCCGAAGGTGCCCACGGCGTTCTGGGTGTGGCCGCTGGGGAAGGAGTAGCCGGTGGCCTGGGCGCGGGCGCTCTCCACGATGGTGAAATTGCTGTCCAGCACCCACGGCCGGGGGATGCGGCACAGCAGCTTCAGAAACTGGTTCAGCACCGTTCCGGCAAAGCCCACCGCCAGCAGGTAATAGCCCTCCTTCTTGCTGACGCACCAGAACACGAACAGCGCCACGATCATGAACACCATCTCCTCGCCCAGATGGGTGATCAGGGAAAAGACGGTGTCCAGAAACGGCGTGCGGATGGATTCCAGAGCGTATAAAACTCCCATAAGCGCACCTCCCGTGTGGATTTTTCTTCAGTATAGCCTGTTTTTGCCGCCTTTGCAACCGCCAAAGCGCAAAAAAGCAGCGTCTCCGGCGGCCTGCCGGAGACGCTGCGCGGGTTAAGGAAAGCTTACTTGATGCAGATGGTCTCGATCTCCACCAGCGCGCCCTTAGGCAGCGCGGCTACCTCCACGGCGGAGCGGGCGGGATACTGACCCTCGGTAAAGAACTCGGCGTACACGGCGTTCATGGCGGCGAAGTCGCCCATGTTCTTCAGGAACACGGTGGTCTTGACCACGTTGTCCATGGTCAGGCCGGCCTCGGTCAGGATGGCCTTCACGTTGGTCAGGGACTGACGGGTCTGCTCGGTGATGCCGCCGGGCACGAACTCGCCGGTAGCGGGATCGATAGGCACCTGGCCGGAGGTGACGATAAACGTGCCGCAGTCGATGGCCTGGGAATAGGGGCCGATGGCGGCGGGAGCGTTGGCGGTGGAAATGATCTTCTTCATGGGAACATCCTCCTTGTTTGTTACTGTACGTCCATGGTACACCACAGGCCCGGAAATGTCAACGAGTAACCAACGGGTCAGCAACTCAATATACTGATGCAGGGAGAGACATTTTCTCCCGCGAAGCGTTCAACACGCAAAAGGGAGGCGCATATGAACCAAATCATTTCGATCCGGGACGCCGCCCTGACGTATCAGGCCCGCAACGGCGAGGTGGAGGCGCTGCGGCGCGTCTCCTTCGACGTGGCGGAGGGGGAGTTCGTCAGTATCGTCGGGCCCTCCGGCTGCGGAAAATCCACACTGCTGGGGGCGCTGGCGGGCCTGGAGACGCTGGACGGCGGCACGGTGACGCTGTGCGGCGCGCCGGTATCCGGGGCCGGCGGCCATGTGGGCTTCATGCCCCAGCGGGATCAGCTGTTTGAATGGCGCACTATCCGGGACAATGTGCTGCTGGGGCTGGAGATCCGCCGTGACCGGGACCCGGACCACCGCGCCCATGTGGATGCCCTGCTGAAGCGCTACGGCCTGGCGGAGTTCGCCGCCAAGCGGCCCGACCAGCTCTCCGGCGGCATGCGCCAGCGCTGCGCCCTGATCCGCACGCTGGCCACGGGGCCGGATATCCTGCTGCTGGATGAACCGTTCTCCGCCCTGGACTATCAGACGCGGCTGGCGGTGTCCGGCGACATCTGGCGCATCATCCGCGGCGAGGGCAAGACCGCCCTGCTGGTGACCCACGATATCTCCGAGGCCGTCAGCATGTCGGACCGGGTGGTGGTGCTGTCCCGGCGGCCCGCCGTGGTGAAGGCGGTGTTCGACATGGGGGAGCTGCGGACGCTCGCGCCCATGCAGCGGCGGGAGAACCCGGCCTTCCCCCGTTACTTCGACGCCATATGGAAGGAGCTGGAGCTGCATGAATGAGGCCCTGTCGCCCAAGCGGGCGCGGTATCTGCTGGCGCTGCGGCGGCAGACCCGGCGGGTGCGTATCTGGCAGATCTCCCTGCTGGTAGGCTTTTTCGCTTTCTGGGAGCTCAGCTGCCGCGTGGGGCTCAGCGACGGCTTTCTGGTCAGCTGTCCCAGCCGCATCGCCGCCACTTTCGTCAACCTGTGCCGGGGCGGCGACGTGCTGGTGCATGTGGGCACCTCCTGCTGGGAGACGGCGGTGGGGTTTCTGCTGGGTACTGCCGCCGGTACGCTGATCGCCGTGGCCATGTGGTGGTGGCCCACCCTCAGCCGGGTGCTGGATCCGTATCTTGTGGTGCTCAACGCCCTGCCGAAAACGGCGCTGGGGCCCATCTTCATCGTGTGGATGGGCGCGGGCACCGGGGCCATCATCGTCATGACGCTGGCCATCTCGCTGATCGTCACCATCCTGAACATGTACGAGGGCTTCCGCGCCACGGACGCCCAGAAGCTGCGGCTGATGGCCGCCATGGGGGCCAGCCGCTGGCAGACGCTGCGGATGCTGGTGTTCCCCGCCAACTACGCCACGCTGCTGAACACCCTGAAGGTCAACGTGGGCCTTTCATGGGTGGGCGTCATCATGGGCGAGTTCCTTGTCTCGCGGGCCGGGCTGGGCTACCTGATCGTCTACGGCTCTCAGGTGTTCAACATGGATCTGGTGATGACCAGTGTGCTGCTGCTTCTGGCGGCCGCGGTGATCATGTACCGGCTGGTGCTGTGGGTGGAAAAAATACTGTATCGTTTATTGGGGGTAAAAGCATGAAAAAGATCTTCGCGCCAATTCTTGCCGCCCTGACGCTGCTGCCGCTGCTGTGCGGCTGTGGCGCGGGGCAGACGGAGCAGGAGCTGACCACCGTCCGGCTCAACGAGGTGACCCATTCCGTGTTCTACGCGCCGCAGTATGTGGCCATGGAGCTGGGCTTCTTCGCGGACGAGGGCCTTGCCATCGAGCTGACCAACGGCGGCGGGGCCGACAAGGTCATGACCGCCGTGGTGTCGGGACAGAGCGACATCGGCCTTGCCGGGCCGGAGAGCTGCGTCTACATTTACAACCAGGGCAAGGACGACTATCCCGTGGTGTTCGCCCAGCTGACGGCCTGCGACGGCGCGTTCCTCATGGGCCGCACGGATGATCCCTTCGACTGGGAGGATCTCCGGGGCAAGACCATCATCGGCGGCCGCAAGGGCGGCGTGCCGGAGATGACGCTGGAGTACGTCATGAAGCAGAACGGCGTGGTGCCGCAGGTGGACGCGGTGGTGGACACCTCCGTGCAGTTCAACATGATGGCCGGTGCCTTCACCGGTGGTCAGGGGGACTATGTGACGCTGTTTGAGCCCACCGCCACCGAGGTGGAGCGGGCCGGTCACGGCTACGTCCTGTGCTCCATCGGCGAAGCCTCCGGCGAGATCCCCTACACTGCCTATTTCGCCAGTCAGAGCTATATGGCCGCGCATCCCGACGTGGTGCAGGGCTTCACCAACGCCATTGCCCGGGCCCAGCGCTGGATCACGGAGCACACGGACCGCGAGGTGGCGGAGGCCATCTGCGATCAGTTCCCCGACACCAGCCTTGACGTGCTGGAGGCCGTCACGGCCCGCCACCGGCAGATCGACGCCTGGAACGAGGTACCCCGCATGGAGCAGTCCGCGCTGGAGCGTCTGGAGACGGTGATGACCGAGGCCGGTGAGCTGCAGAAGGAGGACTGGGTGGACTTCACCCAGCTGGTAGACAACAGCTACGCGGACAAAGCCGCCGCACAGCTGGGATAACCCGTCTGCGTCAGGCGTAACACATCATGAAAAAAGAGGGAGAACGCTCCGCGTTCTCCCTCTTTTTTTATTTACGCATCGTCCGCCTCCTTCGCAGGCCGCGCCGCCTGCGGCCAGAGCGGTGCTTCTTCCCCGCTGGTGGCCACATACAGGTCCTCGCATCTCTGCTGGGCCGCTGTCAGTGTCTCGATGGCCCGCTCCATGGCATCCATGGCCGCCAGATACATCGCCTTGTAGTCCGCCATTTTCGTCCTCCCTTTCTTATTTGATATCTTTTTGATATCATTTTGAATTCTTATTATACAGCATCGGAATGATATCATCAAGCCATCAATTTGAAGTGGGTGATGTCATGGCAAACTACTATACGCCGTTTTCGCTGCGGGTCTCCGAGGAACTGCTGGACAAGGTGAAGCAGCTCGCGGCCGCGCACAAGCGCTCCGCCAACAAGGAGATAGAGTTCGCGCTGGAGCAATACGTGGCCGCCTATGAACAGGAGCACGGGAGCATCCGCCTGCCGCCGCAGGCGTAACACATCATGAAAAAGAGGGAGAACGCGGAGCGTTCTCCCTCTTTTTTCAGCTCAGTGCGCTGATGATGCTCTGGTACTTGTTGATGTCCGAGCCGCCGTTCCACGTCATAAAGCCGCCGCTGCAGCCGGTGTCCCGCAGAGCTCGGACCTCCGCCGCCACCTCCTCCGCGCCGTAGGTGTTGTACGGCTCTCGGATGGCGTTGTAGGCCTGTATCCACGTGCGCACCGCCGCCGGAGAGGCTGTTTCCTTCTGACGCTCCGCCGCGGCCGCACCGAACATGTGTACCGTGTCGTAGGGGTGCTCCCAGGGCTTGTAGTCCCCCTGGGCGCTGTAATGGTCGGGATAGGGCATGCCGGAGATGGCGTCCACCGCCGCGCTGATGGCCGGCCAGTACTGGCCGCAGGCGGTGACGTAGGGATTGGCGCACTCGCCGAACACGTCGCCGGACAGATAGTACCCCGCGCTGTGGAGCCGCTCCGCCGCGTACAGCAGGAACCTCTGCACCGCCTGGGCCTTGCTCTCGCCGTAGGCGTTGCGGTAGTCGATGGTCCCCGCCTTCTCGTAGCTATACGCCCCATCGGGGAAGCGGATATAGTCGAACTGGATCTCGTTGAAGCCCAGAGCCGCCGCCTCCAGCGCCAGATCCACCTTGTACTGCCACACCGTCCGGTCGTAGGCGCTGGGCCAGTACATGGAGCTGATCTTCAGAGGCGTACCCTCCAGGTCGCAGATGACCTGCTCCGGATGGTCCGCCGCCAGATGGGCGTCGTTGAACACGGTGATGCGTCCGATGAGGTAGTATCCCGCAGCCTTCAGCTTCTGAATGTTGGTCTGGAAGTTTTCTCTGGTGTCCATGGCCGCCGCGTAGGCGGACGGGCTGTACTGCTGCATCACCGGCGAGGCGTAGGACACGGCGGTACCGTCTACGATGTCCACCACGAAGGCGTTGACGCCGCTGCCCTCCGCCACGCGCAGGTAGCTGTCGGCGTACTGGACGGCGGAGCCGTTGAGGTACAGGGCCCGCACCTCATCGGGCATGACGTTGCCCTCGATGGCCCCCTTCTCCACAGGGTAGTAGTCCAGCCCCGCTGCATCGCCGCCGCCCCAGCTGTCGCCGCGGGAGGCGTGGAGCTGATACAGCTCCGCATCGTACTGGGCCAGGGCCTCGTCCTCTGTCATGCGGACGTTGGCAGCGGCGATATAGCCCTCGCCCCGCTGGCAGGACACCTGCCAGCGCAGCACCTCGCCGTTTTCGTCCAGCCCGTCGAAGCCGGTGACAGCGAGGGCCATGCCCTTTTCCACGGCGCAGCCCGGGACAGCCCCGGTCTCATCCAGCAGGCTCATGCCCCGCAGGGCGTACACCGTCTCCACCTGTACCGTCCGGCTGAGATCATCGGCCAGATGGGACGCGTCCAGCAGGACGTACCCCTCGCCGTTGACCACGCGGACGCGGCCGTCCTCACGGGGCGTCTCCACGTCTGCGGCCACGTAGGCCACCTGACTGCCCCGCACCAGTACGCCCAGCTCCGCGCCGCTGTCGGCGTCGTACACCGGCGCGGACGCCGTCTCCGACGCCACGTAGCCGATGGCCGTCTCCGGCGCCTTCGGCGGCTGCAGCTGCCGGTAGATATACACGCCCAGAACGGCCACCGCCGCCAGCGCCAGCAGGATAAAGAGGATCCCCGCGGTGCGGCCGGCGCTGCCGGTTTTCTCTTTTGTTGACATAGGCAAATTCTCCTTGTGCTCGTTGGTGTTACAGCGGACATTATACGATATTCTCCGCCATATTTCCACCCTGTTCTTCCTGCGGCGGCAAAATTTCCCCCCTTTTTCCGTTTTTCCCCACATTTCCGGTAGACAACGGTGGGAACGAATGGTATACTGTCAGTGATTATGTAAATCAGCGGCGTTCTCCGCCGCTTTGACGACTACTGAAAAGGCAGGGTGTATGCGATGAAAAGGATGAAGCGGAGCACCGCCATGGTGCTGGCCGCCGCCGTGGTGCTGAGCCTGCTGGCCACGGCGCTGCTGGCCGCCAGCAAGAACTGGCAGGACGCGGGACTGGGCGACCTGAGCCAGTACTACGAGACGGGCAACAGCGCCGACCCCGGCTACGTCTCCACCGTCCGCGGCGACAGCGGCGGCACGTCCTACGGCATCTATATGTTCGCCAGCAACGCCGGCACGCCCCTGAGCTTCGTCCAGTGGCTGCAGGAGTTCAAGTCCGGCTCCATCTACCGCGACATGGGCGACACGCTGTATAACGCCTACGCCTACGACCGCAACGGCAAGTACTCGCCCGGCTACGGCAGCAATTTCAACGCCACCTGGCGCAGCGTGGCTGATGACTACCCCGACGAGTTCATGCAGTCCCAGAAGGACTATTGGGAGACCCACGCCTATGCGGACCTGCTGAAGAACATCAAGTCCGCTGTCCCCTCCTTCGATCTGGATGACTACTCCGTGGCTCTGCGCAATGTGTTCTGGAGCCGCAGCGTCCACCACGGCGCAGGTGTGATCCGCGGCGCCAGCAGCAGCGATGGGCGCAGCGGCGCCACCGGCGTCATCCTCCGTGCCTTCGACTCTCTGGGCGGCTTCAAGAACCAGAGCGAGGCCCAGCTGATCCAGGCCATCTACGCCGAGTGCAGCCGTCTGGACAAGACCCCCGAGCCCAAGCGCATGACCGGCGACACCGCCAGCAAATACGGCGTATCCGGCCAATCCATGGCTTATTTCAGCGCCAACTCCGGCGACGTGCAGCTCAGCGTGTACAGCCGCCTGCACGTCAATGAGCCGGCGGACGCGCTGGTAATGCTCTACGCCAACTCCGACGCCCCGCTGGCCGACGGTGCCTACCGCCTGTCGCCCCGCGGCACTACGGACCGCGGCATGGCCGCCGACCTGTCGGGTCTTACCAATATCTCCTCTGCCGCCTCCGTGCAGCTGACGTACTTCGCCAGCGGCTACTACACCCTGACGGTGGGCGATAAGCGCCTCAGCGATAACGGCGGCAAGGTCACGCTGGCCTCCGCCACTGCCGGCAACGAGCAGCTGTGGGCCCTCACCGGCGACAGCCCCTACTATCTCCAGAACCGCGCCACCGGCCGCTATCTGGCGCTCGCGGACAACAGTGTGTCCACTGTGAAGGACACCGCCGGCGCCACCAAGCTCCAGCTCACCGCCGATGGCAGTGTCTGGGGCGCCGAGGGTCTGTTCTACCCCGGCAGCGAGGGCAATGAAACCCAACTGCTGGCCAATAAATCCTCTTACCCCGTCCGCGGCGTCATCACCAGCAGCCTGCCCATCACCAGCGTCACCGTGAAGGCGGTGTCCTCCAGCGGCAGCACCGGCTTTACCGCCACCAGCAGCATCAAGGGCACCGTCTACTCCTACGACCTGTGGAAGCTGGACAGCGCCTGCGCCTTCAGCCGCCTCAGCGTCGGCGAGTACACCCTGACCATCACCGCGACAAACAGCGCAGGCACCGTGACTCTGGCGGAGTCCCAGTTCAAGGTCAACGCCAACAGTTCCTTCAGCCCCGGCGACCTCTCCGACGAGGAGTACGCCGTGTCCTTCCAGATAGGCGATGTGGTGGTCGAAAGCCGCATGTACCGCCTTACCGACACCTACGGCGAGCTGCCCACGGTGGATGAGGCCGGCTTCCAGGGCTGGTACCGCGAGGACGGCACGGAGATCTCCCCCAACTCGCCGGTGGCCGCCTCTAACCACACGCTTTACGCCCGCTTCGGCGACCTCTACACCGTCACCTTCCAGGTGGACGGCGAGACGGTCCGCACCTTCAAGCTGGCCCAGGGCGATCTCATCACCGCCCCTGCCAACCCCGTGAAGGCGGCGGACAGCAAGTACACGTACAGCTTCAAGAACTGGGTGGACCAGAACGGCGATGTTTTTGCCCCCAAGGCCACCTACATGGGCACCAAGGACATCACCTACACCGCCCAGTTCACCAAGACCGCCAAACCCGACCACGGCAGCGGCGATCCCACGGAGCCCTCCGGCGCGTTCCTCACCGGTATCGCGCCCCAGACCTCCGTCAAGACGCTGAACGACTCCGGCTACACCGTGTATGACGGCAAGAAGGAGATCACCTCCGGCTACGTGGGCACGGGCATGACCGCCGTCGACGGCAGCTCCAGCCTGACCATCGTCGTCACCGGCGATGTCACCGGCGACGGCCGCATCACCATCACCGATGTGGTCAAGCTCCAGAACTACGCCGCCGGCGCAGGCGACCTGAACGAGGCCGCGCTGAAAGCCGCCGACATCAACGGCGACGGCCGTGTCACCATCACCGATGTGGTCCAGGCGGCCCAGGTCACCGTGGGCCAGCGCACCATCTGAGCAGGAGGTACTCCATGAAAAACAAACTGCTTCGCACCGCCCTTTCCCTGGTCACAGCGTGCCTGCTGGTGCTGGCCATCCTGCCCCAGCGGGCGGAGGCCGCCGGCGCGTCCCTCTCCGGCAGCAGCAGCGTCCAGGCCGGCAATTCCGTGACGCTGACCCTGTCCGTGGACAGTAAGATCCTCGGCCTGACGGCGGACCTGAACTGCGGCGACGGCCTGACCTTCACCAACTACTCCTGCTCCGTCAGCGGCTGGAGCATTCTTGTGAACCAGAACCATTTCAGCGTCTATGGCACCAACAGCGCCAGCGGCGGCATCATCACCGTGACGCTGAAGGTATCCTCCAGCGTTCAGGGCGGCGCGGCCCTCAGCGCCAGCTTCAGCAATATCGTGGCCTCCGACGGCGAAACCGACATCGATGTGGGCACCGCCAGCTGGACCGGCAGCGTGGCCGCCGCGCCCAGCGGTGACTGCACCCTGTCCGCCATCATGTGCGGCAACGCCACCCTGTCCCCCGCCTTCTCCTCCAGCACCACGTACTACACCGCCAAGGTCCCTTACAGCGTATCCAAGCTGAGTCTGGATTATAACCGCAACGACAAGGGCCAGACCGTCAACATCAGCGGCAATGACCTGGCCGTAGGCGTCAATACCGTCACCCTGAAGGTCACGGCGGCCAACGGCACCACCAAGTCCTACGTCATTGAGGTCACCCGCGAGCAGGACCCCAACTACAAGGCCTCCACCGATGCCGCTTTGTCGGCGCTGGGCATTGAGGGTGCGACCCTCAGTCCCGCCTTCAGCAGCACCGTTCACGACTATGTGGCCTATGTGCCCTTTGAGACAAAAACGGTGAAGGTCAACGCCTCCGCCAACGACAGCAAGTCCAGCGGCATCACCGGCACCGGCGACATCACGCTGGACAAGGAGGGCGACAACCCCATCTCCGTGGTATGCACCGCCGAGGACAAGACCACCAAACTGGAGTACACCGTCCATGTGGTCCGTATGCCGGAGTACACCGGCACCCTGCCCGTGATCTCCGCGGCGGAGCCGGAACCGGAGCCTGAACCGGAGCCTGAGCCCGAGCCGGAGACTCCCATGCTCCAGATCCCCGTGAGCATCAAGCTGCCCCTGCTGGGCGAGGTCCGCACTGTGGTCGCCCTGATCGGCGGCGTGGTGCTGGTGGCCGCCCTGCTGTTCCTGCTTGGCCTGTTCATCGGTCGCGGCGCCGGCGGCGGTCCCGATGATGACGGCAACGGCCCCGATGACCGCGATGACCGCCCCGACCGCGGCGGCAGAGACCACCGCGAGGATCGCGAGGAGCGCCACGAGCGCCGTCACCCTGCGCCGGAGCGTTCCCGCCCCGCGCCCCGCATCGTGCCCCGTCAGGCGGAGCCGGTACAGCAGCCCGCTCCCAAGGTCCGTGACTGGAAGGACTTCGACATCCCGCTGGACGATGAGCCCACCGTCAGGCCCGCGCCTCAGCCCGCCGCTCCCGACAAGGACCTGCTGGCGGACACGGTGGATCAGGTACTGGCGGACGAGCCCACTCCCAAGGATGAGGAGGATGTGCGCACCATGTCTCTGGAGGACCTGCTGAAGGACATTCGCAGCATGTAACAAAAAAGAGTACGGACGCTTTCGCGTCCGTACTCTTTTTTTCTCACAGCGCCCCCTTGGGGCAGTTCTTCACACACTCCATGCACAGGATGCACTCCGTGCCGTTGACCCGCCGGCGGGAGTTGTCCGTCATGTCCACCTCCATGGGGCACGCCCTTCTGCACCGCCCGCAGGACACGCATTTGCTCTTGTCGCAGGTGATACGGAGCAGGGAAAAATAGCTCATGGGCTTTAAGAACACCGTCACAGGGCACAGGTACTTGCAGAAGGCGCGGTTGTCCCGAAACGCAAAGGCCAGCAGGATACCTGCCCCGTAGTACAGTGCGTTGCCGATGACAAAGGCCCAGAACATGATGCGCTCCAGGTGCCCCACATTGGCCAGAAACAACGCCGCCACAAAGACCAGCGACAGCGTGAACGTCACGTACCGCAGCCAGCCGATGGGCTTCCGCGGTGTCTGCGGCGCCTTGTAGGGCAGGAAGTCCAGCACCATGGCCGTCCAGCAGGCGTACCCGCACCAGCCTCGCCCGAACAGCAGCGGCCCGAAAATCTTGGCCACGGCGTAGTGGATGGTGGCCGCCTCGAACACGCCGGTGAACAGGTAGTACCAGAACCCCTCGATCTGCATATTCTCCCCGCAGATCAGGCCCAGATACACCAGCATGTACGATCCCACCAGCAGCTGCGTCACCCGTCGGGCGTGCTTGTATTTTCCCACGAACAGCGCCGTCCCCAGGGCAATGGAGCCGCCGATATAGCTAAAATTAAAGAGGTAGAACAGGTTGTCCTTGGTGAGCCACAGCACCACGGCCACCGTCTCGAACACCGCCAGCAGCGCCAGCGAGGGCAGATACTTCTTCATACCCTTACTGCCCTCTGCGGAGCATGGAGGCCGCCTCGCGGGCCGCCGAAGCCGCGTCCTCGGTGTACGCATCCGCGCCGATCTCGTCGCAGAAGCTCTGGCTGATAGGCGCGCCGCCCACCAGGATCTTCACCCTGCCGCGGATGCCCATCTCCTCCGCCAGACGCACCACGTCCCGCATCTCCTGCATGGTGGTGGTCAGCAGGGAGGAACAGGCGATGATGCCGCAGTTCTGGTGCAGCGCGGCCTCCACGAATTTCTCCGGCGCCACATCCACGCCCAGGTCCACCACCTCAATGCCGCTGCCCTCCATCATGATCTTCACCAGATTCTTGCCGATGTCGTGCATATCGCCCCGCACCGTACCGATGCAGGCGCGGCCCAGCTTCTCCGTGCCGCTGCCGGCCATGCGGGGCCGCAGCAGCTCCAGAGCTGCCTGCATACACCGCGCCGCCATCAGCATCTCCGGCACGAAGGCGATACCGGCGGAAAAGTCCACGCCCAGCCGGTCCATGCCCCGCATCAGCCCGCCGGACAGGATGTCCGCCGCCGCAATGCCCTGATCCAGCGCCTTCCGGCACAGGGCCAGCACCTTTTTCTGCTGTCCCCGCTGCAAAGCCGTCGCCACACGGTCCAGCACGCCGTCGCCGCCGCTCTCCGCAGCCCGGATGGCATCGCCGCTCCCTTTTTGCGCCAGCACCCGCCGCGGCACCGGCGGCAGATCGAACTTCGGCAGGTGTACCTGCCGGTTATACCCGTCGATGGCCTCGTCGATATACCGGTCCACGTGGGGATACCCCGCCCCCGCCAGTCCGTAGGTGATGGATGGGATGAAGTGCCCCAGCGGCCCGCAGGACGCCAGCACGTTCTTTGCGTAGTCCCGTATCTCCTCCGGCGACGCGTCGGCGCGGTCGATGGCGGCGCCCATGCCGCCCATCAGCACCAGTCTCCCCCTCAGCTGCCGCTGTAAGGCGGGGATATCGTTCTCCGGCAGCACGCCCTGCCACACCTGGATGCCGAGCTCCGCCATGTCCTCCACGATAGGCGCCAGATAGGAATCGGCGTGGTGGACGGCGATGCAGCCCCGGGACCGGATGTACCCATAGAACCGGCGGTACGGCTCCTTGAAAAACTCCCGCCACATCTCCGGCTGCATGAACAGGGCGTTCTTGGTGCCCCAGTCGTCGTGGGAGAAGATGACGTCCGGCTGCAGGTTGTCGATGAGCAGCTTCACATATCCCAGCCGGTACTCCGTGATGTACTCAATGAGCTCGTGCATCTCCTGCGGGTGCTCGTACAGCGCCGTCAGCGTATCCTCAAAGCCCATCAGGAAATGGCACTGTTCAAAAATACCGGTGCCCATGAACCCTGCCAGCAGCTTCTCCTGCCCGCATGCCTCCCGCGCCTGCTGCCGGACGGCCTCCCAGCCCTCCGTGCAGTTGGCCGCCAGATCCGGCGCATGCACCGTCTCCCGCCACCGCGTCACATCGGGGCACACCGCAAGGCCGTCGTGGGTGACGGGCATGGGCCCCGGCGCGTCCTCCGGAAAGCTGATGGTGGTGCCCCACCGGTCCACACTGACGGTCCCCCGCTTCCGGTTGCCCCGCAGGTAGGTGTTGATGGGATCGCCCAGGCACATGTGCAGCGCCTCGTACTGCCGCAGCAGCCGGTCCGGCTGTCCGTCCGGCTTCAGAAGCTCCAGAAAGATCTCTTTCGCTGTCATCATCGCGCTCACCTCACAAAGACTCTTGACAAAGCAGCCCCGCACTGCTTAAAGTAGTGGTATCATTATAGAAATCTGGTTCCCCCCTGTCAAGTACGGCGCGGCCCTTTCATCCCATCACGGAGGTATTCACATATGGAACTGCGTTTTCCCCTTATTCTGGACGGTGCCACCGGTACGGAGCTGCAAAAGCGCGGCTACACCGGCGACGTCAGCGCGGAGCAGTGGGTGCTGGCCCATCCGGACAGCATCCTGTCCATCCAGCGCGATTACGTGGCCGCCGGCAGCCAGGTGCTCTACACCCCCACCTTCGGCGGCAATGCCGTGAAGCTGGCGGAGCACGGCGTAACGGAGGACACCGCCGCCTATAACCGCCGTCTGGCGGACCTGTCCCGTCAGGCCGCGGACGGCAAGGCCCTGCTGGCCGGCGACCTGTCTCCCACCGGCCTGTTTCTGACCCCTCTGGGCAGCGCCTCCTTCGACCAGCTGGTGGACGCCTACGCCCAACAGGCAGCCGGACTGGAAGCCGCCGGTGTGGACCTGTACGTCATTGAGACCATGATGACCCTGTCCGACGCCCGTGCCGCCGTGCTGGCCGTGCGCAGCGTCTCCGCCAAGCCCATCTTCGTCACCTTTACCTGCGACCAGAATGGCCGCAGCATCTCCGGCACCGACATCACCGCCGCCCTGCTGGTATTGCAGGGCATGGGCATCGATGCCTTCGGTCTCAACTGCTCGGCGGGGCCGGACCAGATGCTGCCCCAGCTCCGCCGCCTGCGGGAGTACGCCCGCATCCCCCTGATCGCCAAGCCCAACGCCGGCATGCCCACCATCGTGAACGGCAAGGCGGTGTACGACTGCACGCCGGAGCAGTTCACCGCGCTGGTGCCGGACATGCTGGCCTCCGGCGTCATGATCTTCGGCGGTTGCTGCGGCACCACGCCGGAGCATATCGCAGCCCTGCGCGGCGCGCTGGACGGCGCGGCCATCACGCCTCCCGCCCCGCTGCACACAGATCTGCTGCCCGCCGCCACGGAGAAGCTCCCCGCCCTGCTGCCCGCCGACGCTGCCCACGGGCCGGTACTGGACGTGACCCCCGGTCTGGAGGATGCCCTGTCCGACGCGCTGGAGCGGGACGACCCCATGGTGGCCCTCCGCGTTGCCTCCATGGCGGACGTAAACGCGCTGGCGGACTGCCAGTACCTGCTGACAAAGCCCCTGTGCCTGGTCTGTGACGATGCCGTCGTGCTGGAGCAGGCCCTGCGGGTCTATCAGGGCCGCGCCCTGTACGAGGGCAGCCTGCCGGAGTCCGTTCTCCGTCCCCTGTCCGACAAATACGGCCTGCTATTCTGAACCGCATAAAAAGAGGGACGCCTCCCCAGGGGAAGCGTCCCTCTTTTTCTCATTTTTCGGCCTTCATACGGAAGGTGTAGATGCCATCGGCGCACACGGTGCCGCCGTCGTCCTCCACCCACGCCCGCATCACCACGATGCTGTGACCCATCCGCACCGCCTCCGCGTGGGAGGTCAGCGTACCGCCTACCGCGCCCGCCGCCAGAAACCGCACGTCGCAGGTGACGGTGCGGCACAGCGCGCCGCGGCTGCACGCCGCCGTCCCCGCCACCTGATCCATCATGGTGCAGTACACGCCGCCGTGTACGATGCCCATGGGGTTGCCGTGCCGCACCTCGGTGTGCAGCTCCCCACGGGCCCAGCCCTCGCCCATGGCCACGATGCGCATACCGTTCTCCACGCCGAAGGTGTCCTTCTGGTTGGCCCGCTCCATCACGGCCGCATACAAGATTTCCTTTTCCTGCTCTGTCATTTGCTCCTTATCCTTCCGCTATCAGCGTCATCTCTCCCAGCACCACATACCGGTAGTTGTCCGCCTCGTAGGAGCAGGTACACAGCCCCACGATGCGTCCCGTGGGGATGCCCCGTCCCGCGTAGAACGTGGACTGGCTGATAAACCGCTCCAGATCCACAGTCTGGAACGATGTGTTGAATACCTCGTGCTCTCCGGGCACAATGAGGCCCGCGAACAGATCCACCCGATACGTCCCCGCGTTGGTGTAGACGTAGAGACACGGGTGCGCGTCGTAATACCACTGCTCCTTGTAGCCGTCGATGGACGCGAACATGGTGCGGTCCTTCATGTGGTGGCCGTACAGCATATTGCACTGTGCGCTGAAATCCCGCGGCGCCCGGGCGTCCAGAAAGATGGTGCCGTACTCGCTGTAATTGCCGTCCAGATCGTGATGCAGGTAGTATTCGTTGTTGCCATCGTAGGCGATCGGATAGCTGATGGGCGTCCCCGGACAGTACACGTAGCCGATGATGTCGGGATAGCGGGCCTGCCACCAGCTCAGGTCGATGTCCGCCGGCGGGCCGCTGTGCAGCGCCTTTTCCACCGTCTCGTCCGCACTGTCCCGCAGCTGCTGCACCGCCGCATCCAGCGGCTCTGCGGCGGACAGCGCCGCCTCCATCGCCGTACCGGCCCGCACCGCGGCTGACGCCAGCACCGGTACGGCATCCTCCCCGGCCGCGGGCGCCGCCGCCCCCGCCAACTGCACCGCCAGCCATGACGGCACGCCTACCACGGCCAGTGCCAGCAAAAATGCCGCCCAACGTCTCCTCATACTCCACGCGCCCCCACACAAAAATATGCTCCATTATACGCGGCACGGCGGCGCACCGTCAAGCACCGCGCGGAAAAAATCTCCATTTTCCCGCCCTATGCCGCCGCGTCCTCGCCGCAGAAAGCCGCCGCATCCCCGCACGGCCACCGCCGCCCGCCCTCAACAGACTGCCTTTGCAGAAAATGTGTATAT
>ERZ773147.1580-NODE-1580-length-23173-cov-40.841249_pt1 | contig 23173 bp, 19 predicted proteins | sample MGYA00580851_ERZ773147 | MGnify/ENA primary metagenome ERZ773147 (study PRJEB29015, sample SAMEA2737818) | human gut metagenome | biome: human gut; feature: human-associated habitat; material: faeces | place: China | collected 2012 ... | reverse complement strand
GCTCCACCCATCGTGTCAATAAGGACAAGTGCAGCGGACATTATATCCGTGCCGTCGTGCTGGAACAACTTGTCTGGAAGCACATTCAGGAGGTCATATCGGTAGTCACTCGCTATGAGGCATATTTCCGTTCGGAAATGGAGCAAAAGCTCCGTGTGCAGAGCGAGGAAACCATGCGGTTGTGCAAGAAACGGCTGGCGCAGGCTGAGAAACGAATTGGAGAACTTGACCGCCTTTTCATCCGCATTTATGAGGACAATGTAGCCGGACGACTGGATGATGAACGCTTCGCCATGATGAGCAAAAACTACACCGAGGAACAGAAATGCCTCAAAGCCGAGGTCAAGGGTCTGCAACAGCAAATACATGAACAGGAACAACAGGCAGAGAATATCGAGCAGTTTGTTCAGCGGGTAAAGAGGAACAGCACCCTCACTGAACTGACGCCCTATGCCCTCAGAGAGCTTGTCAAGGCGGTCTATGTAGATGCACCTGACAAGTCCAGCGGCAAGCGCAGGCAGAAGGTACATATTGAGTACGATCTTGTAGGCTACATCCCCGTGGACGAGCTGCTAAAAGCGGAACAGGCATGACCGAAATCATGCCTGTTCCAAGAAATTTGATTTTACTGTCTTACCAGCAGAGAGCCTTGTTTCCCTGCTTTTGTTTTGTCCCTTTGCCGCCGTCGGAGCAGTATTTTTAAATCCCTCGGAGAAAATTCAGAAAACTTGGAAAAATTCTTTACAAACCGCTTCATAGCTGATATAATATCGTTGTATGCGTCCGCTACTCGGCTTATGGATTAAACCTCAAAGAGGTTTTCACCGGCCTTTTGCTGGGTTACGGAGCAAATATTAAAATGAGGTGAAAAAAATGACTCAGGCAGAAAAAACCGCAATTATGCAGGAGTACGCTATCCATGAGGGCGACACCGGTTCTCCGGAGGTTCAGATCGCTGTTCTCACCAAGAGAATCCGCGACCTGACAGAGCATCTTAAGGAGCATCCGAAGGATCATCATTCGCGCCGCGGCCTTCTCAAGATGGTCGGTCACAGACGCAATCTCCTGGCATACCTTCAGAAGGTCGACATTGAGCGTTACCGCGCTATCATTGCCAGACTCGGTATCCGTAAATAATTGCACGACGAGCAGGCAGGAGTTTATTTCTGCCTGCTTTTCTGAATTACAATCGACAGACTGCAACGGTTTTAGCAGTGAATCGGGGCTCCGGGAAGCCGGGGAACGGATTTATTGCTAAGTCCGGGGGTCTGTGGAAATAAAACTAAAGAGGTAAAACTATGTTCGAGGATTTCAAGAAGTTTGAAACTGAGATCGCCGGCAGACCCTTCGTTGTTGAAGTCGGCAAAATGGCTCAGCTCGCAGGCGGTTCGTGCCTCGTCCGTTACGGCGAGACCGACGTGCTCTGCACCGCAACCATGGCTGCAAAGCCGAGAGAGGGCGTGGATTTCTTCCCGCTTTCAGTTGATTTTGAAGAGAAGCTCTATTCCGTTGGCAAGATTCCCGGTTCGTTCCAGCGCCGTGAGGGCAGAGCGAGCGAGAAGGCAACTCTTGCATCGAGAGTTATCGACAGACCCATCCGTCCTCTGTTCCCCAAGGATATGAGAAATGATGTCAGCGTCGTGGCTACCGTTATGTCGGTCGATCCCGACTGCCAGCCCGAAATCGCCGCTATGCTCGGCGTTTCCATCGCGCTGTCCATCTCCGAGATTCCGTGGGACGGCCCGATTTCCGGCGTGAGCGTCGGCCTTATCGACGGCGAGTATGTCATCAACCCCACCGAGGCTCAGCGTGAGGTCAGCCGCATGGCTGTCACCGTCGCCTCCACCTCCGACCTTGTCGCAATGATCGAGGCGGGTGCAAAGGAAGTTACCAACGACGAGATGTTCGACGGCATCATGTTTGCCCATAAGGAGAACCAGCGTCTTGTCGAGTTCATAAAGGGCATTCAGGCCGAGGTCGGCAAGAAGAAGATAGACTTCCCCTCAAATGATCCCGCACCCGAGATGTACGAGACTATCAAGGATTTCGCCATTGACGATATCCGCGCCGCTCTTGACACCGATGACAAGCGCATCCGCGACGAGCGCCTCAAGCCCATCTATGAGAAAGTTCACGAGAAGTTCGACGAGATTTATCCCGACGAGATAGATAAGATAGAGGACTGCCTCTATAAGACCCAGAAGTACGTCGTGCGCCGCTGGCTGCTCGACGACGGCAAGCGCGTTGACGGCAGAGGCATAGACGAGATTCGTCCGCTGGCTGCCGAGGTTGACCTGCTTGACAGAGTCCACGGCTCGGGTATGTTCACCAGAGGTCAGACTCAGGTTCTGACCGTCACCACCCTCGGCCCCGTCAGCGACTCTCAGATTCTCGACGGTATCGACGGCGAGGATTCCAAGCGCTATATGCACCACTACAATTTCCCCTCCTACTCCGTCGGCGAGACCAAGCCCTCCAGAGGCCCCGGACGCCGCGAGATAGGTCACGGTGCTCTTGCGGAGCGCGCTCTTCTGCCCGTTATCCCGAGCGTTGAGGAATTTCCGTACTGCCTGCGCCTCGTCTCCGAGGTTCTTTCGTCCAACGGCTCGACCTCGCAGGCCTCCATCTGCGGCTCGACCCTCTCCCTTATGGCGGCCGGCGTGCCGATAAAGGCTCCCGTTGCCGGTATCTCCTGCGGCCTTGTTACCGAGGGCGACCGCTTCATGACCATGGTTGATATCCAGGGTCTCGAGGACTTCTTCGGCGACATGGACTTCAAGGTCGGCGGCACGAAGAAGGGTATCACCGCTATCCAGATGGATCTTAAAATACACGGTCTGACCCCCGCTATTATCCGCGAGGCTCTCGATAAGACCTATAAGGCGCGCTGCTATATCCTCGATGAGGTCATGCTGCCCGTTATCTCCGAGCCCAGAAAAGAGCTTTCCAAGTACGCTCCCAAGATGCTCACCACCAAGATCGACACCGAGAAGATCGGCGACGTTATCGGCAAGCAGGGCAAGGTTATCCAGAAGATCTGCGCAGAGTGCAACTGCAAGGTCGACGTTGAGGAGGACGGAACCGTCTTTATCTCCGCTATCGACATTGACGACGCTAAGCGCGCTCTCAACATGGTTGAGACAATAGCCAACGACCCCGAGGTCGGCGCTATCTACAAGGGCGTTGTTACCCGCCTTATGGACTTCGGCGCGTTTGTTGAAATCGCTCCCGGCAAGGAGGGTCTTGTCCACATCAGCCACCTTGATGTCAAGCACGTTGACCGCGTTGAGGATGTCGTTGCCGTCGGCGACGAGGTCATAGTCAAGGTTCGCGAGATAGACGACCAGGGCAGACTCAACCTCTCCCGCAGAGACGCTCTCATCGAGGTCGAGGGACTTGTTCCCGAGAACGACCTGTCCGATGAGCCCCGCAGAGCTCCCAGAAGGGACAACCGCGGCGGCAGAGACGGCGGAAGAAGAGACAATCGCGGCGGCAACAGAGGCGGCCGCGGCGGCAGATATTAATTAACAAAGACCGCTGTACCGTGAGGTACAGCGGTCTTTTGATATAGCAAAAACGGAACTGCAACTATTGCCACAGTTCCGCTTTTTATTTGTGATATTTTCCGCCGCTCGATATCATGAACGCGCGGTAGATCTGCTCGAGGAGCATGACTCGCGCGAGCTGATGCGGGAAGGTCATTCTGGACATCGAGAGCTTGAAGCTTGCGCGGTGCTTGACCTCGTCGGAAAGTCCGTGCGAGCCGCCTATGACAAAAACAAGATTCCCGCTGCCGCCGACCGCCGCCTGCTCAATGTCTCGGCTGAGTTCCTCGGAGGATAGCTGCCTGCCCTCTATGCACATAGCATAGACACGCGCCGACGGGTGAATAAGCTGCAAAATACGCTTGCCCTCGTCCGCGAGAGCCGCGTCTATCTGCGCCTGAGACGGGTCGTCGGGGATGCGCGAGGGGGTGAGCTCCGTTATCTTCAGCTTGCAGAAGGCCGAGAGCCGCTTTGAATATTCGGCGCACGCGCCGCGCAAGTAGTCCTCCTTGAGCTTGCCTATGCATATAAGGTCAATGTTGTACATCTTGCCCTCCGTTCAGAAGCTTATGACTTTTCCGTTGTCGCCGGCTACGCCGAGCAGATAGTCGCTGCCCGACCTTGCGCCGTGGACGGTGAACGCCGAATGAGTAGTCTCGTATGCGAGCTCCGGCGTGTTGTTCTGCTTGCTCAGATGTCCGAGCATGAAGCGCACCGTGCCCGAATCAAGGAGCTTCACCGCCGCATCGGAACAGGCGGTGTTTGACAGATGCCCCCTGTCCGAGAGTATGCGCTGCTTTAGCGGATAGGGGTAGGGGCCGCGTCTGAGCAGGTCTATCTCGTGATTCGATTCAAGCATAACGAGGTCGCTGCCGTATATCGCGTTCATCACGGTGTCGGTCATGTGCCCGAGGTCGGTCGCTATAGATATACGCCTGCCGTCCGGCGTGACCGCTGTGTAGCCGCAGCTCTGCGCGGCGTCATGTGGCGTTGCAAAGGGCTTTACATATATACCCGCCGCCTCCGCGCCGTTTTCGCTTATCTCGCGCGCGGTGAACTTGCCGTTGAGTATGCCCATGGAGTCGAGCGCCCTGAGCGTGCCCGCCGATGCGTAGACATCAATATTTCTGCTGCCCGCAAAGACGCGCAGTCCGTTTACGTGATCCGAGTGCTCGTGGGTGATGAAAATTGCGTTGATGCTGTCCGGCGATACGCCGATATTTTCGAGCGCACCGGTTATTCTTTTTGCGCTGACTCCCGCGTCGATGAGTATGCCGCCGTCGGAAGTGCCTATGTATATGCAGTTGCCGCTGCTCGAAGAGAAGAGCGGACAGAATTTTGCCATATTTTTCTCCTTTAAAAAATCCTGCGCCGGCATGACCGATGCAGGATTCTTGCGTTAATGTTTTCAGACTGCTCTTGAGATGCCGTCGGGCTCGGGTCTGTCTACGCGGCGGATATCCGCGCCCAATCCCGTGAGCTTTTCGACAATGTTCTCATATCCGCGGTCGATATGCGAGATTTCTTCTATCTCGGTAGTGCCCTTGGCGATGAGTCCGGCGATTATCATCGCCGCGCCCGCGCGCAGGTCATCGGCTCTGACGGGTGCGCCCTTGAGCTGCTCAACGCCCTCGACAACCGCCATCTTGCCCTCGACCTTTATCGACGCGCCCATGCGGATGAGCTGCTCGACATAGCGGAAGCGGTTATCCCACACGCCCTCGGAGACAAAGCTCGTACCGTCCGCGATACTCAGAAGAGCGGTCATCTGCGGCTGCATATCGGTCGGGAAGCCGGGATAGGGCATAGCCTTTATCGTGCACTTGCCGGGTCTGCCGTTGGCGCAGACTCTGACGCTGTCGTCATTTTCTATAACATCAATGCCGCACTCTATGAGCTTGGCGGAGATGGACTCGAGATGCTTCGGGATGACGTTCTTTATAAGCACGTTTCCGTCCGTAGCGGCGGCGGCAATCATATAGGTGCCGGCCTCTATCTGGTCGGGGATTATGGAATAGGTACAGCCGTGCATATGCTCGACGCCGCGAATCTTGATAGTATCGGTGCCGGCGCCGCGTATGTCCGCTCCCATGGAGTTGAGGAAGTTTGCAAGGTCGACTATATGCGGCTCCTTGGCGGCGTTTTCAATGACGGTCAGACCCTTCGCCTTGACTGCGGCGAGGATAACATTGACTGTCGCGCCGACGGATGCCTCGTCGAAGTAGACGGGGCTGCCCTCAAGTCTCTCCGCGGCGGCGTCAATAATGGCGTTCTCGCCGATAGTGACGGTCGAGCCGAGAAGCTCAAAGCCCTTTATATGGCGGTCGATAGGACGCACTCCGAAGTTGCAGCCGCCGGGCATGGCGACTTTCGCACGGTGGAATCTGCCGAGCAGCGCGCCGATAAAATAGTAAGAGGCGCGCAGATGTTTCGTCATATCGTGCGACACGACGTAGGAGTTGACCCCTCTCGTATCTATCTCGAGCGTGCTCTTGCTCAGGCGCTTTATCTGCGCCCCGAGCTGTTCGAGAATTTTTGTCATATAATAAACATCACTGATGTTGGGAATGTTTTCGATAGTGCAAATGTCCTGAGCAAGAATAGTTGCGGGCAGAATAGCCACGACCGCATTTTTGGCGCCGCTTATGCTGACCTCTCCTCTGAGGGGTATGCCGCCGTTGAGCACGAACTTTTCCAAATTGTTCACTCCTATATAGTTTTTATATCAAAAAGAAGTATCAGATATCAGCTATAGTAAAATCCATTTTACGACATTAAATTATATCATCTTTTTGCCCGATTGAAAAGGGTTTTTTCGAAAAATTTATACTGCATTTTCTGCGTCGGCGGCGTTGTGCAATAAAAATTTTAGATTTTGCCGGCAATGCCGCGCATTTCTGCTGTTCGGTTTTATTATTGACAGCTTCGGCACATTTAGAAGCGGAATTTTTTAATTTAACAAGGCTGAAAAACAGCACTTTATTTCTCTTTTTAAAATTGTTGACAAGCCAAAAAATATTTGATAAAATCAAATTGCGGGAAGTGCATACAAACGGTGGATTGGTCGTTCCTCTGATGGTGCTGTCGGCGATACCGATATTTGTATATATACTGTTCAGAAAATGTTTTGCAAAAACAGAAGCATAAAAATCGTCCGGCAAAGAGATTTGCCGGATTTTTTCTCGGCTGTTCGGATGTATAATGCATGATTTTTAATTTGTATATTGTTAATTTCTCTGTTTTATGGTAAAATTTTTTCATCAACCGAAGGGGGCGCCGCATTGGACAGGCTCGATAAAACAGTTGCAAAGCAGATGAATATTTCCCGCAGCGGCGCAAGGCAGCTCATAAGAAGCGGCGCGGTCGAGGTGAACGGCAAAAAAATATTTGCGGCCGACGAGCAACTTGACATAAATTCCGACGAGCTGAAGATAAACGGAAAAACAGTCACCGTGCGCCGATATCTCTATATAATGCTCAACAAGCCCTCCGGCGTGCTCAGCGCCACAAAGGATCCCGACTGCCCGACGGTCGTCGATCTCCTGCCGCCCGAGCTCAGCAGGCGCGGACTCTTCCCCGCCGGCAGACTCGACAAGGATACTACCGGGCTTTTGATAATCACCGACGACGGTGACTTTGCCCATCGACTCATCTCGCCGTCCCACCATGTCTACAAGACCTACGAGGCGACGCTCGAGAGCGGCATAAGCGAGGAGCAGCTCGATATTCTGCGGCAGGGCGCGGTGCTCGGCGACGGCACGGAATGTCTGCCCGCGAGACTCAAAAAGCTGAGCGATGACCCCGCCGCGGTGTGCGTTCAGATACGCGAGGGCAAGTATCATCAGGTCAAGAGGATGTTCGCGTCGGTCGGGAACAGCGTTTCGGCGCTTCGCAGAACGGCGATAGGCGCGCTGAAGCTTGACAATTCGCTCAAGGAGGGTGAAGCCCGCCTGCTGACTGACGACGAGCGCAAAATGATATTCTCGGAGGCCGAGATCATATAAGCAAAAAAGGGCGCAGCCCGTAAAAATATAAAAAAGCGAGGTAAAAAAATGTCTGACAAAAGAGCAAACGACCTGAACCTCTTCAAAAAGGATCAGGACAATTACAGCATCGACACGAGCAAGAAGCTCAAGGTCGGTATAATCGGCACAGGCTGGATAGCGGAGAGCCACATCAGCGAATATCTCAAGATGCCCGACGTTGAGCTTGTCGGCGTGGCGGATCTTGTTGACGGCAAGGCCGAGGCATTTCTCAAGAAATGGAACGCCCCCGAGGGAGTCAGAGTCTACCGCTCGCATAAGGAGCTCATAGACAACGAGGAGCTTGACGCGGTCAGCGTCTGCACCTACAATATGACCCATGCGGAGTGCACCATATACGCGCTCGACCACGGGGTCAATGTCCTGCTCGAAAAGCCCATGTGCGTCACCCTCGACGAGGCCGTTGAGATAAGAAAGGCCGAGAAGAGAAACGGCAAGATAGTCTCTGTCGGCTTCCAGCCGCGCTACAACCCGAATATGCAGATGATAAAATACATAATCGAGTCCGGCGAGCTGGGCAAGGTCTATCATATTCAGATAGGCGGCGGCAGACGCAGAGGTATTCCGACCCCGTTCGGCACTACATTCATAGAGAAAGAGACGGGCGGCATCGGTGCGCTCGGCGACATCGGCTGCTATGCGCTCGACATGGTATTGAACGGCATGGGCTATCCCAAGCCGCTGACCGTCACGGGCTTCCTCTCCGACTATTTCGGCAAGGCCGACGACTATAAATACAAGGATGTTTTCGGCGTTGACGATTTTGCGGCGGGCTTTGTCCGCCTCGAGGGCGGCCTGACTATCGACTTCAAGACCGCGTGGGCTATGAACGTCGACACCATGGGCGATACGGTCGTTCTCGGAACAAAGGCCGGACTGAAAATTCCGTCATCCGGTCACTGGGGCAGCATTGACGCTCCGCTGAAAATATACAGAAACATCGGCGAAGCAGAGGTTGAGACGGTCGTCCCCATGCTCGAAGAGCCCGAGGAGGGCGTGTTCTACTGGAAGGTCAGAAAGTTCCTCGACGCTGTCAAAGAGGGCGGCGAAGCACCCGTCCCGACGAGTCAGGCCATATACAATCAGGCAATACTCGACGGACTCTACCGCTCCGCGCAGACAGGGCATGAGATAGTTCTGGAGATACCCGAGGTCTAAACGACCCAAGGCGAAAACGCCGTCCGATTCGGCAGCTTGAGCGGGCAAAATATAAAACAAAGGTCATAATCCGCAGCTCACGGATTATGGCCTTTTGCAATTTTACTTTTTATTTGCCGTAATCTATATGTATTATATACGTCGGCTCGCGGTAGAAAGCGCGGGCAAGCTTTGTCGTGCCGTCCGTTGTCCAGTTACCGTGGACGGCCTGACCGTTTCCGACATACACGGCAACGTGCGATTCACCCCTGCCGCCGTCGGCATAATAGAGAATATCGCCGGGGCGGATTTGCGCTTTCGTAACCTTTGTTCCCAAGTCGATAAAGCCCTCGGGCTCGAGGATTCTGTATGTCCAGCCGTCCTCCTCAAAGGTACGCCAGCCGCTCAAGCCGGCCTGCTCAACAGCCGCCTCGGCAACCTCGGTGCATCTGTGCTTCTCGCCGACCATCGACATTACCGCCTTGACCGCCGGATTCGACATATCGTATTCAAACGCCTTTGTCGTCTCTGTTTTCGTTGTCTTTTCGGGCTTTTTCACGGTAGTTTGTGCTCTTTTTTCGGTTGTCGGAGCGGGTCTTGCGGTCTGTGCCTCCGTGTGCCTTTCGGCTGATTCCGTCGTTTTCGGCGCGGCCTCGGTTGACTCGGACTCAGCTCCCGTTGTTTCGGGCGCCGCCGTCTCATCCGAACCGGCTAAAATACTTCCGTTCTCCGTATCGGTAACGCTCGGCTTGTTCTGCGCCGGCTTTTGGGCGCAGGCGGTGAAGGCCGACAGCATTAAGATGCAAACAGCCGCCGCAATTATTCGTTTTTTCATCATATCGCCTCCGTTTATTCTAATATACTCTTTAACTTTATCTTTGTCAATAATTTCATACGACAAAAACGGAGGACGTTAGGTTTTATGAGGGCTTTTCGGCGGCGATTATATTCAGTGCCCTTTCCGTTTAATTCTGTTCAGGGGCTTTAGGCAGAGCACGCTCGTCAGGGCGGTCAGCGGCAGGGCGGCGAGTATGCCTATCGAGCCGGCGAGCGCCTGAAGAATCTCAACGGCTATCTGCTCGCGGTTTAGTATCTGACCGACGTTGCTGCTGTAGGTGACCATAAGGAGCATACAGCAAAGAGCGGAGCCTATATAGGCAAGCACAAGGGTGTTCGCCATGGTGCCCATTATGTCGCGCCCGATTGTCAGGCCGGATTTCAGCAGCTCGCGCGCCGGGAGGTCGGGTGATTTTTCGTTTATTTCGCACAGAGACGAGGCAATGGACATCGCAACGTCCATGACCGCGCCCACGGCGCCGACGATTATCATAGCGAAGATTATCGCCTTGAGGTCAATCGGGTTTTCGGGATTCAGATTGTAGAGATAGAGCCACTCCGAGTCGAGGACGCCCGTCATCTTTATCTGATCGCGCAGTATAAGCTCGAGCGCGCCCGCGACAAGCACTCCGCCGACGCAGCCGACGCCTGCCGCGAAGCACTTGACATTCAGCCCCTCAATGAGCATGAGCGTCATAACGGTGATATAAACGCAGGTAATTATTGACCAGGCGTAGATGTTCTGACCGTTCAGTATCGCGGGGATAAGGTTGATGAACACGGCGAGGCAGGTGAACACGAGCGATATTATCGTGTCGAGTCCTTTTTTGCGCCCGAAAATCAGTATCAGCAGGAAGAAAAACGCACATAGCATGACAAGCGGCGTTATGCGCGAGAAGTCCGACAGATAGTAGTCGGCGGTGCCGTCGTCGTTCGGCTCATAGACGAGGATGACCTTGTCGCCGACCTCGACAGTCGGCTGCGGCAGACCGTAGAGCAGGTCTCTCTCCTGAACGGCATAGAGCGTCTTGCCGCGTACCTCGCCGGAAACAGCCTTCGCCTCGAAGAAAACATACTGCATACTGATTTTTCCGCCGCTCTCCTCGTCGCTCACGGTTTCTTTTTCATCCGTTATCCGCAGCACCTTCGCGCGAACGGTGACAATATCCTCCTTGTCGCCGAAAACGCCGTCGCCTATGGCGATTTTGTATGCGGTGAACAGATAGATTATCGACAGGACTATCGTTGAGACATATACTATTATTCTTTTCTTTTTCGCTTTATCCAAAATCATTACCCGCTTTATATCTCCCTGCCGAACGCCTTGGAGTATTTCTTCTGCCATGCGGCAAAGGAATCTGGCGAGTATTCGGCAGGCATATTTTTAGCCGTGCGTATCTGAATATCGATTTTCATAAGCAGTCCGCACAGTGACATGAGCAGAGGCAGCTGAGTCGCGCCGCGCACGCCTTTTTGAACTATTGATCTCGGGGTGAGCTTGACTATCTCGCCCACACAGCTGCGCTTCAAATCCTCTTCGCTTAAAAGCCCCTTGTTGAACAGAAACGAGACCTTGTCGGACGGTGCGTTGAGCAGCCAGTTTTTAAGCATTTCAACGCCGCTGTATTTCGCTCCCATCTCCTGCATGAACTGCCGCTGATAGCGGTAGAGATTGCGGGACGAAAACGGCTTGTCACCGCCGGAGATGAGCACATCCGAGAGTATCTTTGCCGCCCTTATGCCGCTCGCCATGCCGCTTCCGAGCATGGGGATTGTCATAAATGCGCTGTCGCCGAGCAGAACATAGCCGTCCGCGAACATTTTCGATATAGGACGCCTGACGGGAATAGTACACATTCTGTCTCCGCGAACGACCGTGTCGCCGATTATCGGATTACCTTTTTTGAGTGCCGTATACGCACGGTCGAATTCTTCATCGCTCAGCTCGTCTATGTGCCCGATGAGCAGGTTCACTGTGTCGGACGGCTGATCCCAGATGCACCATGAGATGCCCGCCTCGCCGAGATGCTTCAAGTACGCCTTGTTGGTATATTCGGGGTCGGGCACGCCGGGCGCACGGGTCACGAATGCGCGCCATGCGCGGAATAAATCGCCCTTTTCGGTCTCGCGTTGTATTTTAAACTCTGCCGGCAGACTCCTGCGGCAGGCGGATGTCGCACCGGAAATATCAACGACGAGGTCGGAATATACTTTCTCGCCGCTCTCCAACTCTATGCCGACAATGTGCCCGAATTCAACCATAACCCGCTTTGCCGCCGAGCTATAATGAAACTCGGCATAGCCCTCGGCGCGGGAATAGAGATAGTCGTTGAATTTCCGGCGCTCTATTGACCAGTCAACGCGCTCCGGATCCTGATGGATTCGTGTGATGCTCTTCTCGTCAGGCGAGACGAAGCTCCAATCTCCTTTCGGGAACCAGAACGGCTTATCGGGCAGGGGAATGTCTGCCGCCGCGAAAGCCGACGGGTGCATATCATCGTGCCAGTCGTAGGCGACATTTTCTCGCGCTTCTTTTTCGTATACGCACACATTGAAGCCCTTTTCGCCGAGCAGACGCGCGAGCACGAGCGCGGACTGATTCGCCCCGACAATAACTACGCTTTTTCCCATATCCTTACTCCCATCTGCAAGATACATTATTGTATAAATTATATCATAGCAGTGCAAAGAAATAAACCGACGAATTGAACAAAAAACCGCCGCGCTCTTTTGAAGCACGGCGGAAAACATATTTAGTTTATTTATCAGTCAGCCTTGGGAGCATAGAGGTCCTTGAGTCTGAGCAGGTGCTCATATCTCTCAACGCTCTTGACTTCAGCTTCGCTGAACAGCTTCTCTGCGCGCTCGGGGAACGAGCGGGTCAGCGAGGAATAACGAGCCTCGTTGAGCAGGAAGTTGCGGTACTCCTCGGTGACAGGCTGCTTGCTGTCGATGGTGAAGGGGTTCTTGCCCTCTGCCTTGAGTGCCGGGTTGAAGCGGAACATATTCCAGTAGCCGCACTCGACAGCTCTCTTCATTTCCTTCTGGCAGTTGACCATGCCGCCCTTGATGGAGTGCATCTCGCAGGGAGCGTAGGCGATGACTATAGACGGGCCCGGATAAGCCTCGGCCTCTTCAATAGCCTTTATCGTCTGGTTCATGTTAGCGCCCATAGCTATCTGAGCGACATAGACATAGCCGTAGCTCATCGCTATCTCGGCAAGGCTCTTCTTGGCTATCGACTTACCGGCAGCCGCGAACTGAGCGACCTGACCGATCTGAGAAGCCTTGGAAGCCTGTCCGCCGGTGTTGGAATAGACCTCGGTATCGAAGACCATGATGTTGACGTTCTCGCCGGAGGCAAGGACGTGGTCAACGCCGCCGAAACCGATATCGTATGCCCAACCGTCGCCGCCGAAGATCCAAACGCTCTTCTTGGAGAGGAATTCCTTGTTCTCAACGATATCCTTGCAGTCTGCGCAGTCGATATCCTTGATAGCGTCGGCAAGTGCGTCTGCGGCAGCGCCGTTAGTCTTAACATCGTCCTTCGTGTCAAGGAATGCCTTGGCAGCAGCCTTGATTTCATCGGAGGCCTTGTCGGACTCGGCGATAGCCTCGACCTTTGCTATGAGCCTGTTGCGTACGGCGTTCTGGCCGAGAAGCATACCGAAGCCGTGCTCGGCGTTGTCCTCGAACAGGGAGTTGGCCCATGCGGGGCCATGGCCGTTCTTGTTGGTGGTGTAGGGGGAAGTCGCAGCGGGGCCGCCCCAGATGGACGAGCAGCCGGTGGCGTTGGAGATATACATCTTATCGCCGAACAGCTGGGTTATCAGACGGGCATAAGCGGTCTCGGCGCAGCCTGCGCAGGAGCCGGAGAACTCGAGCAGCGGAGTCTTGTACTGGCTGCCGATAACGGTGCCGTCCGCAACCTCATCCTTGACGGAGACGTTTGCGACCATGTAATCGAATACGGGCTGTTTTGCATCCTGGCTCTCACGGGAGACCATCTTGAGGGAGTTGGTCGGGCAGACGCCTACGCAGACGCCGCAGCCCATGCAGTCGAGGGGAGAAACAGCGAGGGTGTACTTGTAGACGCCCTTGCCCTTGCCGGCCTTCTTGTCGACGATAGCGGCGCCTTCGGGAGCGTTGGCAGCCTCTTCCTCGGTCAGAAGATACGGGCGGATAGTTGCGTGCGGGCAGACGAAGGAGCACTGGTTGCACTGTGCGCAGGTCTCTGCGTTCCACTCGGGAACCATGACCGCGACGCCGCGCTTCTCATAGGCGGATGCGCCCTGCTCGAATGTGCCGTCCGCGTGATCGACGAATACGGAAACCGGGAGAGAATCGCCGTTCATAAGACCGACGGGCTTCATGATGGAGTCAACCATCTTGACGAGCTTCTCGGGGCCGTTTTCAACGGCAGCCTTGGGAGCGTCAACAGCGTCGGCCCAGTCTGCGGGAACGTCGATCTTGACATATGCGGTAGCGCCCGCGTCGATAGCCTTCTCGTTCATCTCGACTATCTCTTTGCCCTTCTTCATGAACTTCTGGGCCTTCTCCTTCATGTAGCCGATAGCCTCTTCCTCGGGAAGAATCTTGGCAAGGGAGAAGAAAGCGGACTGAAGAACGGTGTTGGTGCGCTTGCCCAGACCGATCTTTGCCGCGATATCGATAGCGTTGACGGTGTAGAGCTGAATGTTGTTCTTTGCGATATAGCGCTTAGCCTCTGCGGGCATCTTCTCGTTGAGCTCAGCTGCGTCCCACTGGCAGTTGATGAGGAAAACGCCGCCGGGCTTAACATCGTTGACCATCTTGTAGCCCTTCTCGACATAGGAGGGGTTGTGGCAGGCAACGAAGTCGGCCTTGTTGATATAGTAGGGGCTCTTTATCGGGTTGTCGCCGAAACGAAGGTGGGAGATGGTGATACCGCCCGTCTTCTTCGAGTCATACTGGAAGTAAGCCTGAATATACTTGTCGGTGTGATCGCCGATTATCTTGATGGAGTCCTTGTTTGCGCCGACTGTGCCGTCGCCGCCGAGACCCCAGAACTTGCACTCGATGGTGCCGGGAGCCGCGGTGTTGGGGGCTTCCTTCTCCTCGAGGGACAGGTGGGTGACATCGTCGTTGATGCCGATGGTGAACTGGTTCTTGGGCTCGTCCTTCTTGAGCTCGTCGTATACGGCGAACACGCTTGAGGGCGGAGTGTCCTTGGAACCGAGGCCGTAACGGCCGCCGCAGACCTTTGCCGATACGCCCTTAGTGGCAAGAGCGGTAACAACGTCGAGATAGAGGGGCTCGCCGAGAGCGCCGGGCTCCTTTGTTCTGTCGAGAACGGCTATCTTCTTTGCGGTTGCGGGGATAGCTGCGACAAGTCTGTCAGCGGAGAAGGGTCTGTAAAGGCGAACCTTGACGAGACCGACCTTCTCGCCCTTGGCGGTGAGGTAGTCGATAACTTCCTCTGCGACGTCGCAGATGGAGCCCATGGCGACGATGACTCTGTCAGCGTCGGGAGCGCCGTAGTAGTTGAAGGGCTTGTAGTCAGTGCCTAACTTGGCGTTGACCTTGTCCATATACTCCTCGACAATGCCGGGGATAGCGTCGTAATACTTGTTGCAGGCCTCGCGGTGCTGGAAGAAAATATCTCCGTTCTCGTGAGAGCCGCGCATTACGGGATGCTCGGGGTTGAGAGCGCGCTTTCTAAACGCCTCAACAGCGTCCATGTCGCACATCTCCTTGAGGTCCTCGTAGTCCCAGACCTGGATCTTCTGTATCTCGTGAGAGGTACGGAAGCCGTCGAAGAAGTTGATGAAGGGAACGCGTCCCTTGATTGCCGCGAGATGAGCAACGGCGCCGAGATCCATGACCTCCTGCGGGTTGGTCTCGGCAAGCATTGCGAAACCTGTCTGACGACATGCATAGACGTCGGAATGATCGCCGAAGATGTTAAGAGCGTGAGAAGCGACGCATCTTGCGGATACGTGGAAAACTGCGGGAAGCAGCTCGCCGGCGATCTTATACATGTTGGGGATCATAAGGAGCAGACCCTGGGAAGCGGTGTAGGTGGTTGTGAGCGCACCTGCGGCCAGAGAACCGTGAACGGTTCCGGCGGCGCCTGCCTCGGACTGCATTTCGGCAACCTTGACGGTCGTGCCGAAAATATTTTTCATGCCCTTTGCCGACCACTGATCAACATAGTCAGCCATGGGGCTCGAAGGGGTTATCGGGTAGATACCGGCAACCTCTGTGAACGCGTACGACACATATGCAGCAGCATTATTGCCGTCCATGCTCTTTGCTATTCTTGCCATTCTATGTTCCTCCCTATTTTAATAAACGTTTGAACGTATGGCATTGGTCAAATGACACCACGAATATAGTAACATTTTTGTGCGTCAATGTAAACAGATAAATAAGCCAAAATAATAGAAAAAACACGTTAATGCTTTATCCAATTTTGTTGAAGTTTACATATCCGGCCTATATAATGTAATATAATACCCGAAAACGGACAAAAGCACTCCCACTTTGCGTCTGATATGCACTCCCGCGCCTGTGCAAAAATGTCCGATTTTCCCCGATTTCGAGCGAAAACAACTGATTTTATCTCTCATAGCCTTTCGCCGCCGCGCGCGGTGCTCTCACGCGCTCCCGCTTTGAATGAGGCGGAGTTTGAATATTTGACAGAGAATATGTTTATGTGTATAATAAAACTTAACATCTCGGCGTATATGCCGACGGTGAATAATATTTAAACCGAAAGGAGCAAATCCATTTATGGATGACCCCGACCCCGGCAATCTTATTTTTCAGATAATTTTGCTGTTCGTACTTATTCTTCTCAATGCTTTCTTTGCCATGAGCGAGATAGCGATAATCTCTCTCAACGACACGAAGATAGCGAAAATGGCCGAGGAAGGCAACAAAAAAGCAAAGCAGGTTTTGAAGCTTACCGCGGATTCGAGCGGCTTTCTTTCAACTATCCAGATAGGCGTGACCCTCGCGGGCTTTTTGACCTCCGCATCCGCATCGCAGACATTCGTCAATATGCTCTCCGGAGCTATAGGGAAGATATCCTTCCTGAGCGGTATTCCCGCAGGCGTTATCAACGGCTTCTCCGTCGTTGTCATTACGCTCATAACATCATATTTTTCGCTTGTCTTAGGCGAGCTTGCGCCTAAGAGAATAGCCATGCAGGCGCCCGAAAAGGTCTCGTTCAGAGTCGTCGGCATACTGCTCGGCTTCAAGAAGATAACCAAGCCTTTTGTTAAGATACTCTCCCTGTCCACCAACGGCCTTGTCCGTCTGTTCGGCTATGACCCGAATGCGTCGGAGGAGCCCGTGACGGAGGAGGAGATACGTATGCTCGTTGACGTCGGCGGAGAAAAGGGCGTCATAGAGGACTCGCAGAAAGAGATGATAAACAACATCTTCGAGTTCGACGACCTCGACGCCGGGGATATAATGACCCACCGCACCGACATGACGGCGGCTGAGATAAGCGATCCGCTGAGCGAAATAGTCTCGCTCTCGATGGACAACGGCTATTCGAGAATCCCCGTCTATGACGACGACCCCGACAACATAGTCGGCATAGCGTATGTCAAAGATTTGCTCAAGTATATCGGCACCGACCTGCCGGAGGATGTGACTCTGCGCGATATTATCCGCGAGCCCGTTTTCGTCCCCGAATCGATGCCCTGCGGCGATCTGTTCAAGCAGATGACCGACAAGCACACGCAGATGGCGATAGTCGTTGACGAGTTCGGCGGCACTGCCGGAATAGTGACCCTCGAGGATGTTCTCGAATCGATAGTCGGCAATATTCAGGACGAATACGACGACGAGGAGGAGGAAATCTCGAAGATCGACGACACCACCTTCACGGTCGACGGCGTGACCTATATAGACGAGCTCGACGAGGTGTTCCACGTCACCCTCCCCGAGGGCGACTACGACACCGTCGGAGGCTTCATAATAAGCGAGCTCGGCTACCTCCCGCAGGACGGCGAGATGAACGTGGTCGAATACAAGAACCTGCGTTTCACGGTTCTCAATGTCGAGGACAGGAGAATAGGCAAGGTTAAAATCGAGATTCTCCCCGTCGAAGAGGAAAAAGAGGACGCGGAGGACGACTCTAAGCGCGAGAAGGGCGGCTGGTTCGCCGAGCGCCGCGAGGAAAAGGACAAAGAAAAAGTTGAATAAGCAAAAGAGCCGAGCGTCTGTTCGGCTCTTTTTATGTTGCAAAAAAAACGAGCCGGAAGATTTTCTTCCGGCTCGCTGTGTGTTTAATCGTCAGGGCATGAGGCGATGGATTATCGCTATGCAGTCGTCGAGATCCATGATTCTCGGCACGGGATAGAGGGGGTTGGCCTCCTTGCACGCGCGCTTTGCTATGGTCTCGATATCCTTCTCCTGAATCTTGTCGATCTTGTCGGGGATGTTCATTCTGGCGTTCATGTCTCTGATAGCCTGAATAAAGTCGAGAGCCTTCTGCTCGTCGGACTGACCGGCCTTGGCTACGCCCGCGCACTCGCAGAGTCTTGCAAGGCGCTCATAGGCGGTGTCGCCGTAGAAATCAAGAACATAGGGCAGGATGATGGCGTTTGCAAGTCCGTGCGGCACGCCGTAGAATCCGCCGAGGTTATGAGCTATTGCGTGGACGTTGCCGACGTAAGCTCTCGTGAACGCGATTCCGGCATAGTGCGAGGCGAGGAGCATCTGCTCTCTTGCGTGGATATCCTTGCCGTTCTTGTAAGCCTCTTCGAGGTTTTCGAAGATGAGCTTGGTGGCCTCTTCCGCCTTTGCGGAGGTCTCCTTGGTGTTGGAGTGACCTATGTATGCTTCAACCGCGTGGGTCAGAGCGTCCATACCGGTGGTCGAGGTGATGTGGGGAGGAAGACCGACGGTGAGCTCGGGATCGAGGACTGCGTACTTCGGACGGAGCACGGGATCGTTGAGCGCGTACTTCTCGTGGGTCTTGGTGTCGGTAACGACGGCGGCGAGAGTGGTCTCGGAGCCGGTGCCGGCTGTGGTGGGAACTGCGAAGAACGGAGGCAGCTTCTTGCGAACCTTGAGCTGACCGCGCATCTTCTGAACGGTCTTATTAGGGCAGACGACTCTTGCGGCCGCACCCTTGGCGCAGTCCATCGGAGAACCGCCGCCGAAAGCGATGAAGCCCTGGCAGCCGTTGTCAAGATAGAGCTTGCGGACTTCTTCGATATTGTCTATCGAGGGGTTGGGCTGGGTCTTGTCGTAGACGATGTAATCGATACCGTCCGCCTTGAGACCCTCATAGAGGCCGTCGAGCAGGTTGAGTCCGGTGAGACCCTTATCGGTGACGATCATCATCTTCTTCAGACCCTTCTCCTTGATGACCTGCGGCAGCTTCTTGACGGAGCCGGGGCCGGAGATTATCTTAGGCGGAGTCCAGTCGAGGAAATTGACGGCGACTCTGAAAACGCCCTGATAAAGCCTGTAGTACATGTGCTTGATTGACATTTTTATATCACCCTTTGTTTAATAATGCCGGTGCTGTACCGGTGCACAATACAAATATTTTACATTATTCCCGCCGTTAAATCAATAAGCGGCAATAAAAAATATACCGAATTACAGCTCGTTACAGCTCGAAATCGCTCGCGTCGAACTTCGGCAGCTCAACGGGCAGCTTAGGCTTGCGCTTGAGCGGGTCATATCGAAACGCGGAACAGCTCGAATTTTTCTGCATAACGCCCTTTTTCGGGCAGAGGACGGTTTTACCGTCCGGCGCGCAGCTCCCGCGCGAGCAGTATTCGCACGCAGGCGGTATGCTCTTTTTGTTGAGCAGCTTGCTTTTCAAAATTATCATCCTAAATGCTTTTTTTATTATTCTAACACTTTTTCTCGTTTGTATCAAGCTCCAATATCAGCATGGCTCCGCTCAAAAGCATGGCGGCAGCCGCGGGCGCGGAAAACGAGAACAGCTGCGGCGCGCCGACCGAGCCTACCGCGACGGCGTTGACGGGACACGGAAACACGCGCAGCAGACCCTCGCAGAAAAGTGCCGAGAGGGCGGCGCAGACGAGACGCGCGCAGAAGAAATAAGAAAGCGGAGTTTTGCAGGTCTTTATGTGCCGCATTATCTGGCAGTGTACGCTCACTCCGCCCCAGCCGAGCACGGCGGCTATGGCGGGGAGATTGAATATTCCGGCTGCCGACGCGCATCCGCCCGTGACCTCGAGCGTGCAGCTCAGCAGCAGTCTCGCCCAATCGGGAAGGCGCAGCAGGGGGATATATCCCGAGACGCAGGAAAAGATGACTATCCACGCGCAAATTGAAATCATATTTTTCGTCCCCTCTGTAACGGCCTCGGGCAGCGCCCGCGAGAGCGGGGAGAAGTCTGCGGCGGGGACGGAGAACTCTGTGCCGCTTTCGCGGGGGATAAACCTTGTCAGCAAGCCGAGCGTGAGGCTTGCGAGAGTCAGCGACGAAAAAATTACAACTCCCGCCCGGGCGCTCCCGAGCATACCCGCGCCCACACCTCCTATAACGAACGCGGGACCGGCGTTGACGCAGAACAGGGTCATCCTCTGCGCGTCGGCCTGCGAGATTCGCCCCTGCTCGAAAAGTGCGGCGGTCATTCCTGCGCCTACGGGGTAGCCCGCGACAAAGCTCATGCACGCCGCCGCGCCCGCGCTTCCCGGGAGATTGAATAAAATACGCACGGGCTTTTCGAGAAGCTTCCCGAGATAGCCGCAAAGCCCCGAGCGCACGAAGAACGCGGAGAGCACGCAGAACGGATAGAGCGACGGCACTGCGCTCGACGCGCAGACTAAAAGTCCTTTTTTGACGCCCGCCGCGCTCACCGACGGCAGGGCGACAATTAATGCGGCGGCGCACAAGGCGGCGAAAAGAAGCGGCAGGCGGCGCAGCGCCTTTTTGAAATACTCTCTCATGTCATCACCCTCCGACATATTGATATTCACGCGCCGTTCTTTTTATTGCCGGGGGAGCATACATTATTTGAGAAAAGAGGGATGCTCATGCCGAAACGCAGGGACAGCCGAAAAATATACTCGGCGGCCGAGCTGATAAAAAAGATAAACGCGCTTGACGCAGGGAGAAAATATCCGCAGGTGCATATTGAATTTTTCGGCAGGCGGGAGGCGAGCATAGACGGGCTCTGCGGCGTGCTCGAATATGACGGGGAGCGAATACGCCTGAGCGCCGGAAAAGAAGAGATAGTGTTCTGCGGAAAGGGACTGAGTATAGACGTTTTCGACCTCGGTCAGGCGGTCATACGCGGGGATATAGAGAATGTGCGCTTTTGCAGATAGGGGGCGGGGATATTTCCGATTTGTTTAATTTTCTGCGCGGATATGTCGGGGTGAAAGCGAGCGGGGGCTTCCCGGAGCGCTTTCTGAATCTCTGTTCGCGCGGGAATATTCCGTATTGGGATGTCTGCTGCACAAACGGCACGGTTTTCATGCGAACCACGCCCGAGGGCTACAAAAAGATGCGCCGCTGTGCCAAAAAAGCGGGAATGCGAATGAAAACGGTCAAAAAGAGCGGGCTTCCGTTTTGGCTGTTTAAAAACCGCGTCCATGCGGGGCTCGCCGTCGGCGCGCTGTGCTTTGTTCTGATAACGGCGGCGCTCTCCGGGCGGATATGGACAGTAAGCGTCACGGGCTGCGAGGCTGTGCCGCAGGAGGATATAATTGAGGCGGTCGGGCGCCTCGGCGTTTGCCCGGGGATGAGAAAAAAGCAAATAGACACGCACTCTGCAGCGGAGGAGGCGATGTCCGCGCTGCCGGAGGTTTCGTGGCTGTCGGTCAATATAAGCGGCTGCTCGGCGATTATAGACGTGCGCGAGGGCGTGGGCAGGACGGTTAAAAAAGACGACTCGCCGTGCGATATAGTCGCAGCGGAGGACGGGCAGATACAGAACCTCGAGGTTTTCGGCGGCACTGCCGTGCAGGAGCAAAACTCCGCCGTTTTAAAGGGCGACACGGTAATCAGCGGAATAGTCGAAAACCGCGACGGCGGAATGAGCCTGCGCCGCGCCTCGGGCTATGTCACCGCGCTGACAAAGCACGCCTTTTCGACCGAATCCCGCCCGCTGCCGTCGAGAAAAATAAGCGGAATAAAATCGCGCTATACGCTCCTGTTTTTCTCTTTGAAGGTGCCGCTCGGGGCGCGGACGGACGCGGATTTTACGGAGAACAGATTCCTGACTCTCGGCGGAGTGAAGCTCCCCATCGGCATAAGAGCCGAGCGAAAATATATTTTTGAGCCCGCGGACGCGGCGGCGAACGACCTCGCCGACCTCATTGCGCTCGAAGCGCATTTTTATAAAGCTGCGGACGGCCTGCGCGATATGCTGACAATGAGCCGCACGACCAAAGAGCGCCGCTCAAACGGTCGCGCGATATTTTCGAGCGAATACGGCTGTCTGCAAAATATCGGCGAGGAGAGAAGAATAGAGGCGGGGGAATGACCGGTTGTTGAATAGCGGTAAAATATATGCTATTATAATCGGCGGAGGTGGGGCTCTTGTATTATCCGCGATTAAGAGATCTGCGCGAAGATCACGATATGGTTCAAAAAGAGGTTGCCGCTTTTCTCGGAATCGATCAGCGGGTATACAGCAACTATGAAACAGGAAAACGCGAGATACCGACTCGGTTTGTAATCTCGCTTGCGCGGCTTTACAATACCTCGACCGACTACATTCTCGGTATGACAAACGAGACAAGACCGTATAAATAACAGGCTCGATGTGCGAACATCGAGCCTGCTTTTATTTTCCCTTGATATCCGAGGGCTTTATGTTTATTGTCACATAGTCGCCGTATTTGAGCTGAGCGGTTTTTACATCTGTCGGTATCTCGAAGATGAGATAACCGTCCACAGAGAGACCCGCCGTTACGGGAGACGAGGATATGCGCTTGTAGCCGGAGAGAAAGCGGCTGTCCTGCGCTATGCCGTTTATCACGAAATCGGCCTTTTCGTTGAGGCTTTCTTCATAGTCGAGGTTATTTGTCAGCACGAGATGCACCGCAACATATCTGTAGCCCTTCTGCACGGTCCACGGGTAGCTGTCAACCTCCTTTATATCGTCGCACAGGACGGTATACATGGGAGTGACCGCCTTTTCGCCGAAATTGACTTCGACTTTTTCGGGGATTGATTCAGTCTCTTCCTCTTCGTCCTGCGAGAACTCCGCGTCGGAAATGTTCGGAAACAGACTGCCGAAGCTGCTGCCTGAGGTGTTGCGGATTATTGAAAATACAACGAAAAGTATTATTATCAGCGCAGCGATTAATATCGGAACAAAGCACCCCGCCTTTAAAGGCCGGGGGTCATAAGAAAGTAATATCGTATTTTCTCAGGAACGGCGTGGCTTCGGTCACGCCGTTTCCTGTTTCAGCAGTTCTTCCACAGGAATAAAGCCCACAAGGTCATAGGAAATGCGGATGCCCTGATACCGCTTGCCGCTGGACTTATCCGGGGCTTCAATGTAGATCGCCTTGACAAGCTCCCGCAGCGCATACGGGGTAAGCTCATCCAAGTCCTCATATTTGCGTACCCGCTGGATAAACTGCTCCAAATTTTCAATCTGTCGTTCCTGTA
>ERZ773147.1579-NODE-1579-length-23184-cov-3.198668_pt1 | contig 23184 bp, 8 predicted proteins | sample MGYA00580851_ERZ773147 | MGnify/ENA primary metagenome ERZ773147 (study PRJEB29015, sample SAMEA2737818) | human gut metagenome | biome: human gut; feature: human-associated habitat; material: faeces | place: China | collected 2012 ... | reverse complement strand
CATTGTTTACCGTGATCGTTGCCGGCTTCTTTGTGATCTGAATGGTTACGTCTTCAGCCGTTAAATCTGTATATCCGGTTTTCGTTGCCTTGACGGATACGGTTACGATCCCTTCTGCCACGTTGGTGACGCTCGGTGCTGTCGTGGTCCATTCGCCGTCTCCAGCCTTGTAATATACGGTATAGCCGTCTGCGTTCTTAAGAGATGCTGTCGCCGCATGTGCCGCTCCATCGTATACCCAGCTTCCGCCGTCTGCCGTCACTTTGGCATCCTTCATGGTCGCTGTCTTGATTTCAAACGTTCCCCTGTGCTCGGTTACATTGTAGTTCGGATTTTCTATATAGGCTGCTGCCAGTACTTCCGGATAAATGCCGACTGCCTCGTCTTTATTTGTTCTGATGTAGGTCAGCCCTGTTAAATCACCTTCCTTTACAAGTCCTGTCACGGTTCCTGTAAACTTCGGATCTGCTTCATCAAAGAACTTATCTGCATCGTCTACGACAATGGCTGCATCTTTCGGAATGATCTCCAGAGCAACCGCGTCAGTCGTCAGTTCTTCATAACCCGTTCTTGTCGCCTTTACGGATACTGTCACGGTTCCGTCCAGTACATTGGTTACACTCGGGGCCTCTGTGGTCCACTCGCCGTCTCCGACTTTATAGTATACAGTGTAGCCGTCTGCGTTCTCAACTCTTCCGGCTGCTGCATGGGCCTCGCCATCGTAGATCCAGCTTCCGCCGGCCGCGGTTAATTTCGCACCTGCGATAGAAGCAGTTTTAATCGTAAAATCTGCATTTACTATGGTTACTTTATAGTTGCCATTGGCGGTATAATCTGCCGTCAATACCTTTTTATAGGTTCCTACTTCCTCGTCATCGTTGGTCCTGCGGTAAGTAACCGTTCCCAGATCTCCCGCCTTTACCAGATTAGTCTCTGTTCCTGTAAATGACGGATCTTTTTCGTCGTAGAATTTTTCTGCATCATTTACAGTGATAGTCGCGTCTCTTGGTGTAATGACAAGTTTGACATCTTCTGTCACAAGATCCACGTAGCCGGTTCTCGTTGCCTTCACAGATACTGTCAATTCGCCTTCTGATACATTGGTAACACCTGGTATTTCCGTCGTCCATTCACCATCTCCTACACGATAATAGATGGTGTAGTTATCCGCATTTGTAAGTTCTGCGTTGGCGTAATGCGTTTTTCCATCATACGTCCAGCTTCCGCCGTCTGCGCTTAGAGAAGCACCTTCCAAAGTCGCTGTCTTGATTTCAAAATCGCCCTTTTTAATGGTCACTTCATAGTTACCATTTGAAGTATAGTTTGCTGTCAATACTTTCGGGTAGTTGCCAACTGCTTCTTCCGTATTCTCTCTGGTATACGTTACCGTTCCAAGGTCTTCCTGGTTTACTAACGCTGACACGGTTCCTTCGAATTTTGGATCCGGCTCATCAAAGAACTTCTCTGCATTCTTTACCTGGATGATGACTTCCTTCGGCAGTATTTTGAGCGTTACATCCTCTGCCTCCAGGGCTTCGTATCCATGGCGTTCTGCTTTAACCGATACTGTTACAAGCCCATCTGCTACGTTTGTCACACTCGGTGCTTCTGTAGTCCAGCCGCTGTTTCCGGTCTTATAATAGATTGTATAGCCGGGTGCATGTTCCAATGCAGCTGTGGCGGCATGTGCATTTCCATCATAAGTCCACTCTCCGCCTTTCGCAGTTAGCACTGCGCTTTCGAGTGATGCGCTCTTAATTTCGAAATTGCCCTTTTCTATCTCTACTGTATAGTTGTTATTTATATAAAAGTTTGCAGTTAATACGTTCTGATATACGCCTACTTCTTCATCGGCATTGGTTCTGCTGTAGGTTACGTTTCCAAGATCTCCCGCTTTTACAAGTCCGTTTATCTTTCCTGTAAATGCCGGATCCAGGTCATTATAGAACTTTTCTGCATTGTCAACAACAATCGTTACCGGCGCCGGCGTAATTGAAATCGTAACTTCATTCGATTTCAGCGTTTCATAACCTTCGCGAGTACCTCTTGCAATAACGGTAAGTGTTCCGTCGGATACATTGGTCACTCCCGGTACATTTTTAGACCAGGTCTGGCCTCCGTCCGTACTGTATTCAATCGTATATCTCTTCAGTGCAGCCAGTGCAGAATCTATGACATTCAGCTTTACTTTATGCTCTTTTCCGTCATACGGCCAGCTGCCTCCGGCGATCTTTAAGTCCGCCTCAGGATCCTTTGCCGGATTAATTTTGAAATCACCTGGATTTACAGTTACCTTATAATTGGTGTTTACTGTGTATTCTGGAATCAGGACTTTATTATACGTTCCCACGCTCTCGGTATCATTCGATCGTTTATAAGTAACCGTTCCAAGATCTGTACTATTTACAAGTCCCTGTACGGTTCCCTCAAAGGTTGGATCGCTTTCTCCAAAGGTCTTTTCTGCAATTTTTACTGTAATTGTTGCTGGCTTCGGTGTTATCTGCAGCGTGACATTCTCAGTCCCCAGGTCTACATAGCCATGTTTCGTTGCTTTTACAGATACCGTTACAATACCTTCTGATACCGCTGTTACACTCGGCGGGTTTACTGTCCAGTCACCGTCATTCACTTTGTAATATACGGTATAGCCATCCGCCTTATTAAGAGTTGCTGCTGCGTAATGTGCATTTCCATCGTATTCCCAGCTGCCGCCCTTAGCCGATAAAGACGCTCCCGGCATCGTAGCTACCTTGATTTCAAAGTCGCCTCTGTGCTCTGTTACAGTATAGTTTTTATTTGCTTTATACTTTGCAGCGAGTACTTCCTTGTAAACATCGACTTCCTCAGCCTCATTTATTCTCACAAATGATACGGTGCCAAGGTCTGTTTCGTTTACGAGGCCTTCTACTTTACCGGTGAACTTCGGGTCCAGGGAACCATAGGCCTTTGAACTGTTATCTACCGTAATTGTCACTTCTTTTGGTTTAATTGTCAAAGTTCCCGGTTCTTTTGTAATCGTGTATTCATGTGTTACATCGACACCCGATTCATTTACAACTTTTACACTACCTGTAATGGTGATTGGATAGCCATCTTCCTTAACATCACGTCCGGAACCACTGGCTTTTATGTTAGTAATTCTGTGACCTGCTTTTAAACCAGTCGATTCGTATCCTGTTTCCGATGCATACTGCATTTCACCATTATAAACTTTTTCTGTATCGGCTGCTTTGATGGTCAGCGCCTGTTTTTTCTGCCACTGTGCGTATACAGTAATGTTATCTGTAACGATCGTGTTGGAAGTGAACGCGCTGCCGGAGCCATCCATTGCTGTATTCCAGCCAAGGAAATTGTGATCCTCTCTTGCTGCGGTTGCTATCTGGCCGCCTAAAGCGGTATCCTTTGGCACGGTCACGCTGCTAACGCTTGGCGTGCCTCCGTTGCCGTGAAAGGTTACTGTGACATCTTTGATTTCCTGATAGCCATAGTACAGATTAACAGCCTTCTTGGCAGGGCTAAGCTCTACATTTGAAGGATTCGCACTTCCATCCTTAGATGCACTTGCCGCTACATACTGATATTTGATACCATTGTACTCAATGGTCGATGGTGCATTCACGGTATAGCTGCCAAACTCCTGAGGTGCATCCCCGTAAAGTTTGGTTCCCAGCTGCTGGCGGCGTGCAAAATCAATCGCTTCGCCGGTTCCGTTGATTGTAATACCGTCTTCATTAACCAGGTAATAGTTTAATGTGATGGTGCCAACATCTCCAACTGCCAGGTTGGGGCTCGGTATATCCTGAGTCTGGGACTGTTCATTTGGATCCGTGTAATCTACTTTTGCTTCTTTGTTGGTATCCGGTGCGGTGCCGCCTGGTACCGTATCCTTTACTTTAATATAGATAGTAAGGGTTTCCTTATTGGCGGAAATATTACCGAAATCCCATGTAACCGTCTTATTATCGGAACTCTTGCTTACGGTGCCTGTGCTTGCTTCATACCACATGCCATCGTTGTAATCCGTTGCAATCTCAAACGCTTCTGTGTTGATGACGTCTGTAATTGCCGCTTCTGTTCCGGCGATTTTGATGGAGCTGGCGATGGCGTTGTAGATGCCTACCAGATCGCTTGTATTAACTATATTTTTAGCATATGTTGATGCAGGATCGGAAGCTAATGGGACAATGAAATCAGTAAAATTATCAGAGCCAATATTTAACCCAATAGAATAAATGGTTACACCGTTATTTTTAAGTTCTGATGCTACTTCTTGACCGTCATAATAATCATAATAAGTGTTCAGCCAATCAAAAACCCACTCACCATTAGGTTCTCCATCACTCATGAATACAATATATGCTGGTCTGGAGCTATCCCTACGATTATTAATAACGCTCTGAGCTGTTTGTAATGCTTTATCATAGTCTGTTCCGCCTTTATCTTTCATTTGGGAATCCAAAACATATGATTTAAAATAATTTGTTGCTGAATAATTTTTTTTATTTACCGTAATTTTGTCATCAACCTTTAAAAAAGTCTCTGATCCATTATTTATACCAGGATAAGCCTTTGCCGAGCTGTCAAAATCAACAATAGCAATTCTATCGTCAGATACAACCCCATCTTTATTCTGATATAAATTATCTATGAACCCTTTAGCTGCATTCTTAGCTGTTGACCATTTTTCTCCCTCCATACTGCCGGAGCTGTCAATAACTAAAACTACATCACTGCCTCGTCTAATTGGGTTTCCATATATCGTAAAATCAATCTTGCCAATGCCATTCGCTTCATCTACCCACTCTGCTGTTTTCGTTGGAAATACCTTACCAGGTGTAGTATTATCATCTGCTTTTACCGATCGAAAATAGCTTCTGGGGATAGCGCCTGTAATTCTCACCTCATCTTCTGTTTTTTCTTCAGCTATTGCATTATAATATAAATCTACTCTGTTCTCAGTCTGACTGCTTATAACAATATTATCCTGACTGCTCCCCGCATAGGTAAGAAAATCTTTATCCCATGCATAATCCGCCGGATTAATCACATCTCCTTCCTTCAGACCTCTAATCACTTCATCCTCTGATATATCTTTATCATTATAAAATGCATTATGATGAATCGTAAGAGTGAATCCTTCTGCTGCTTCAACAGATATCCCCATTTTATCAAGGGTCGTTACATATGCTTTCGCATAACTTTCTTCATTGAGTAATACATGGCCATAGGTCTTGCCTTCGATTTTCTCTGAAGGTTTATTCTCTTCATGATCGGCATGATCACCTTTATCCGCATTACTTCCTGTGCTTACTGTAACCGGATTATCGGCAGACGTATTTGCTTCTGTATCCTCTTTCGGGCTATCTGCTTTCGAAACCTCTTCCTCTACAATTGATACGTCTGATTCTTCTGAAGTCGGCTCAATTGCAGTTGTCAATACGTAGGTGTTGTTTCTTATTATAGACGCGGTTTCATTTCCTGTATCTGCCGTCTCTGGTTCCTGTGCCGGTGCTTCTGGTTCCGGTTCCTGTGCCGGAGCTTCTGTATCTGGTTCCTGCACTTCCGGCGCCTGTGTTGCCGCATCAGTTTCCGGTGCCTGTGTCTCTGGCTCCTGCACTGGGGCCTGTGTTTCCGGTTCCTGTACCGGGGCCTGTGTTGGTTTTTCGGTTTCTGCCTGCGTAGGAGCCTCTGTCTTCGGATCTTCTGCCGGTGCTGTTGTTTCCGGTTCCTGCGTTGGTACCTCCGTCTCCGGTTCCTGCATCGATTCTTCCGGCTCCTTCGTTTCTTCTACGCTTCCGGTTTCCCCACTGGGTACAGTGGATTCTTCCGGAGTTTGTGCCGGCTTATCGCCTTCTATTGCATTTCCATTCTCATCGAGTACCGGCTTTTCGGTTTCTGCCAAAGAAGAATTTCCTTTAACCGTAACCTTATCCGTTACATAATCATCAATTCTGGAACGAAATGCAATTTTGGATTCAGAGTCATTGATATAAAGGAAAATAATTTCTTCCTCACCAGTTATCTGATATCCTTCTGTTTCACCTTTTACTCGGATAAACATCCGGAGATTCGCTCCGTCTGCGTTTTCCTCTTCGTCCAGGTCATAAGAAGGGGCGATTTCATATACTGTGCCATTTGTAAATAGCTTCTGATACTCTTTCGCTGTACTTCCTGTCTCCTCGATTCCGAGATCCTCGTAAGTAAAGGTACTGCCACTATCAATAGCAGCCTGAGCGGATTCCACTATATCTTCTCCGCTCATGACAAAGGTAGCTTTTTCTGTTTCCAGTGCATTTGATACATCTGCCAGTGACACCGTATTCACGGAGGTCATGGTCAGAACAAATGCCAGGAACGCGGCAAGCCCTCGTCTGAACTTTTTTCTAAGTCCTTTCATACTTTCTCTCCTTCCTTACCCTTCCATCCGGGCTTTTTCTCTATTATTAGTTGTTGTAAATCTATCTTCAAACTCACTCTCTTCCTTACCGCTTTCTAATGCTGAAGCTATCAACATGATCATCTCCAAAAAGCTTCTGAAAGCCTGTTTCTCACCGGTTTCACGCCAGTAAATTACTCCCTGCCAGGTTGAGTGTTCCCTGAACAGGATCTTAATCAGGAAGGTCGCTTCCTTCCCGCCTAAACGATAAGAATCCCAGGTTTCCTCTGAAATAATTTTTCCTTCCAGAGATTTTCCGGAATCATTTTCTCCAACGCCTGCTTCAAACAGACGTACCATAGCATCAGCCAGACCAATGGTTCCTTTAAATCGCTCCAGATGATTGATAAAAGCGTTTTGTACTCTTCCTGTCACCAATCCCTTTTCGCAGGAATTAATCGCAATCTGGCAGATTTTTGTGACCCTCGTTCCTCTCTCCTTCGATTGACCGGTAAAGATTCGATCAATCATCTGAAGCATCTGCAAAAGACTTTCAAAGCTTTCTGTCTGTTCACCTTCCAGCCAGGTAATGTCTCCCTGCCAACTGGCGTTATAGCGAAATTTTACATAAATCTGAAACGTCGCCATTCTGCCATTCTGATACCGGTTGCATTCCCGTATTACCGGCTCCGGATACTCTATTCCTGTAAATCGCCTCAGTTCCATAGCCTGTTTGGGACATGACATGCTGTCAAAAATACGATTCATTTGAATTATCATTTCAAGGAAATTATCATATCGGATTCCCGGAGTTTTTCCCGCATGATAGATAACTCCCTTCATACATCGATCTTCGTATTTATCTACGGAAATGGTAAAATAGCGATATGAATTATGAATCATGCTCATTTTTGCTATCGACAATTTATTCACCTTCCTATAATTTATTTTATGAGTTTTAAAACAGCCAACCTGGTATTAAAAAAAGCAAAAAAGCAAAAATAAATTATGGAAAAATCTTGAAATGTAACCGTTTTGTGACCATGGCGCTGTATAATGCTTTTATAATTAATGTTTTTGTAAGATATGGAAATAAAATAAATTTAAAAAATCAAAATAACTGTATAATAAAATAAATTATATGTACTATTTCTTACTTTTCGCTATTTTTTTAGCATTCACATCATGGATGCAGCCTTTAGTCTATACAATATTGTCTTTATCTTTTAATCTGTATTTTCTATTCACCCCCTATATTTTTTAATTTTTGTTGTTTGATGCACCCTATATTGTGTTATATATCGTGATTTTCATAACTTTTCGTTACATAAGCGAAAATAAGGTCATAAATTTACTTCACGAAAAAATTTAGGCGGACAAAACTTTGCCTAAAAGAAAGAATAACGAAATACTTAAGATGGCAGAAATTAGAGACTTAGTTATAGCGTAAAAATATAAAAATTCACTTATTTTTAATAGAATATTTGATTTTTTTAAAAGATTCTCGACATAAAAGGCGAAGGCCTGACAGATTATTACTTCTGCCAGGCCTTCGCCTTTTTAATCATTTTTATTGTAAAGCTTTACTTCTCTTCTTCCCTCTTCTTGCTGCTCAGCACGGTAAACGCTGCCAGCAGGAATCCGGAAAGCAGTGCTGCCAATCCTGCGTGTGCTCCTGTGCGGTCACCGGTTTTAGGAAGACCGGCAAGCGGTACATTGCCATCATCGATCAGGATTAAATTATCTGCCGGGCCGCTTTCACGCAGATTCGCCAAAGGTACATCTCCCGGCTCAACAGTTACGGTTTCACCTGGACCTCCTGGAACGTATGGACGATCTGGGTTCGGGGTATTGCCGCCTCCGCTGTTTCCGCCGTCACTGCTGCCCGTATACTTCCACTGTGCCACATACACTGCGTTTTCTGTTACGTTCTCTGCAACAACCGGTTTCCAGCCATTGAATACGTATTTTCCTCTGATATCCATTATGCCTGTAAATTCCGGCGTCTTATCGCCGTAAGATATTCCGCCAATCACCTGCTCTGTAAAGAATTCGTGATCTCCCGGCCGATAAGTTACTGTAAACTGCTGTTTAAAGTAGAGTTTTAATACCAGGCTATTGTCTCCCTTAACAATCCCGCTTTCTACATTTGATGCCGTCGTATCATATACATATCCTGCCTTCACTTTGTCACTGTCTGCAACAGATACGGCTGCATCGGTCTTGCCCGTTCTGATTTCATAGTTATCTGTAGATGCAGGATACCTGCCCTGGGATTCGTAGTAGTACTCCACTCTGTAAGTTGTATCATCTTTTGCATTAAAATGTGCTGTGAAAATGGAATCTGTCGTAAAACCGGCTTTCCTGATATCTGCTTCAGCCGCAAATGTGCTTACCGGCTCACCATCAACGGTTCCCACTTCACTGGAGGTCCAGTTCACGAATCTGTATCCGCTGTCCGCCGATGCTGTCACCAACGCCTCCGGATACGCCGGATTTGTCGTACTGAAGCTGCCATCTGCCTCTTTCTCCCTTGTAACTACTTCTTCCAGACGTCCTTCCACCTTACCATTTGCAGATGCAGTATAAGTAAAGGTTATCTGGTACTTATCCGGAATCTGGTCCGGCTTATTGGGATCCGGTCCGGCGCCTTTTTCGTCAAGGGCGTAGTAGATGTTGACAACGTTATCATTAGCTTTTACAGTTACTCTTTTATCCCGACCATCAATTCCGTCTAAAACATAATGCTTTCCATCCAAGCGAGTCACTTCGTTTTCTATTAATATATCTTTTAGAATTAAATCGCCATAGATTGCATTAAAGTTTCTAAGTGTTTCACTGTCTGCTTTCACATTGTCATAATAATAATTAATTGTAGTTATTAAATCATTTCGAAGTTCATAATAGATGATCTGCGTAGTCTTTTCCGGCCCATTAATGACTAATTTATCCGGCTGATCTTTCATCACCCTATATCCATAAGAACTAACATTTGGATGAATAATATTAATTTCTTCTCCAAGATATCCCTTTCCTTTAAATGGATTCGGTGTAATTCCTGGAACAGCGTCAGTTCCACCATAAATATAGTAGTAGATTTCATAATCGAATTTTTGTTCTTTATCCACTTCGTAATAAACAGTAGCTTCTGCCGTTCCGTCCGCTTTTACAATAAGACTGATTGGTTGATTCTTCATCACTTTATAACCTGTGTTGACCACTGGGTGATCGACTGTAATCACTTCATTGATATATCCGTTACCTTCTACTGGATTTGGCTCTATTCCAGGAACCTTCGTAGTCCCTCCTTGTATAAAATAATTAACCTTATATGAAAAATCTCTCTGTTCTTCATCTACCTCATAATATACTGTCGCCTCTGAGGTACCATCTTCTCTTACAACAAGACTGGTTGGCTGATTTTCCATTACCTTGTATCCTGTAGTTATTAATGGATGCTTGATATTGATAACTTCATTGATGAAGCCCTTTCCTTCTACCGGGTTTGGATCAATTCCTGGAACCTTTGTGGTTCCTCCCTTAATGAAATAATTGATCTTGTATGCAAAATCTTTCTGGCTCTCATCGATCTCGTAATATACAGTTGCCTCTGCCTTTTCATCTTCTTTTATTATAAGACTGGTTGGCTGATCCTTCATTACTTTATACCCCGTTGTTACTGTCGGATGGTCAACTGTAATCACTTCATTGATATAACCTGTTCCTTCTACCGGATTGGGATCAATTCCTGGAACCTTCGTGGTTCCTCCTTTTATAAAATAATTGATCTTATATGAGAAATTATTTTGGCTTTCATCTATCTCATAAAATACCGTTGTTTCTGCCGTTCCGTCTTCCGTTACAATCAGACTGGTCGGCTGCTCCTTCATAACCTTATATCCTGTAGTAACTACTGGATGTTCAACCGCAATGACTTCATTGATATAGCCCTTTCCTTCTACTGGATTGGGTTCGATTCCCGGAACCTTTATGGTTCCTCCTTTTATAAAGTAGTTAATCTTATATGCAAAATCCTTCTGCCCCTTATCTACCTCATAAAATACATTCGCCTCTGCCGTTCCATCTTCTTTCACTATTAGAACTCTTGGCTGATCCTCACACACCTTATATCCCGTATCCACCTCCGGATGATCAATTGGAATCACCTGGTTAATATAACCTTTTCCTTCTACTGGATTAGGACTGATTCCAGGTACTTTAGTAGTTCCTCCGTTTATAAAGTAGTTAATCTTGTATCCGAAATTCTTCTGTTTATGATCCACTTCATAATATACCGTAACTTCGGCCGTTCCATCTTCTTTTACTACGAGGCTGGTTGGCTGATTTTCCATTACCTTATAGCCTGTTGTGACGATTGGATGCTCAACCAGTATCTTTTCATTTATATAGCCTTTTCCTACTACCGGATTGGGATCAATTCCTGGAACCTTCGTGGTTCCCCCTTTTATGAAGTAGTTAATTTTATATCCAAAGTTTTTCTGATTCTCATCTACTTCATAATACACAATTGCTTTTGCTGTTCCATCTTCCTTCACAATCAGGCTCGTGGGCTGATCTTCCATTACCTTATAACCGGTTGTTACTGTCGGATGATCAATTGTAATTACTTCATTGATATGTCCTTCTCCTTCTACAGGATTAGGATTAATTCCCGGAACCTTTGTAGTTCCTCCCTTGATGAAGTAGTCGATTTTATATGCAAAATCCTTCTGGCTCTCATCGATTTCATAATATACAGTTGCTTCAGCCTTTCCATCTGCTTTTACAATAAGGTTAGCCGGCTGGTCCTTCATAACCTTATATCCGGTTTTGACTGTTGGATGTTCAATCGTGATAACTTCATCAATATAACCCTTTCCTTCAATCGGGTTGGGATCTATTCCTGGAACTTTCGTGGTTCCTCCTTTTATAAAGTAATTGATCTTATATGCAAAGTCCTTCTGCGCCTCATCTGCCTCATAGTATACAGTTTCTTCTGCTGTTCCATCTGCTTTTACAACAAGGCTGGTTGGCTGCCCCTTCATAACCTTATATCCTGTGGTAACTATTGGGTGCCCAATTGTAATAACTTCATTAATATACCCATTACCTTCTACTGGATTTGGATTTATTCCCGGGACCTTAGTGGTTCCACCTTTTATGAAATAGTTGATCTTATACGCAAAGTCTTTTTGACTCTCGTCTATTTCATAATATACAGTCGCCGTCGCTGTTCCATCTTCCTTTACCATAAGACTGGTCGGCTGATTCTCCATAACCTTATAGCCTGTTGTTACGATTGGTTGCTCTACTGTAATTATTTCATTGATATAGCCTTTTCCTACTACCGGGTTGGGTTCGATTCCTGGAACCTTCGTGGTTCCTCCCTTGATGAAGTAGTTAATCTTGTATGCAAAATCTTTCTGGCTCTCATCGATTTCATAAAACACTGTGGTTTCTGCCGTTCCGTCTTCCTTTACAAGCAAACTGGTCGGCTGATCCTTCATTACCTTATATCCAGTGGTAACCGTTGGATGTTTAACCTTTATTACTTCATTGATATATCCCTTTCCCTCTGCTGGATTGGGTTCGATTCCCGGAACCTTTGTAGTTCCTCCCTTAATGAAGTAATTGATCTTATAAGCAAAATTTTTCTGGCCTTCATCGATTTCATAAAATACCGTAGTTTCTGCCGTCCCGTCTTCTTTTACAATCAGTTTGGTCGGCTGATTCTCCATTACCTTATATCCCGTGGTTACATTTGGATGCTCAACCAGTATTTCTTCATTAATATAACCTTTTCCTACTACCGGGTTTGGATTAATTCCTGGGACCTTTGTGGTTCCCCCCTTTATAAAGTAATTGATCTTGTATGCAAAATCTTTCTGGCTCTCATCGATCTCATAATATACAGTTTCTTCAGATTTTCCATCCCCCCGTACAACCAGACTGGTCGGCTGTCCCGCCATTACCTTATAGCCTGTTGTAACTACCGGATGCTCGATTTTAACTACTTGATTGACATAGCCTTTTCCGGTTACAGGATTCGTTTCAATACCCGGAACTTTCGTCGTTCCTCCTTTTATATAGTAGTTGATCTTATATGCAAAATTTTTTTGAGTTTCATCTGTCACATAATAAACCTTTATTATATTGTCTGTTTCACTGACAGTAAATGGGAGTACTGTCGAAGCATTCATATCCACCCGATAGCCTTGTGGCTTATTATCATAAGATACTTCTCTTACTTCTGGAGCATACTGGTATACTTGCTTTGGGCCAACTGTTTCAAATGGTTGGTCCTCACCATCCTTATAATATTCTATTGTATAATTAAAAGTCTTGCTATAATCTTTGGCAAATACCGCATAGAAAGTAGTATTATTAATCCAGCCTTCTTCCGGTCTTTGAGGACTTAAAGTATTATTTTCTGTGATTTTATTGATAGCTTCTGCCTCTTTAAACCAACCTACGAAACGATATCCCCGATAGGCTTTTGCTGTAGATCCTGCTGCAATGCCAGTATCCGGATTCAAGTTCTCACTTTTATTTGATACTTCACCTCCAGTAACATTAGGTTCTGTATCTACGGCTTTATAGTATATCGATACAGTATTTTTTTCTATCCACTGTGCATATAAAATTACACTTTGGGTCATTTTTATTCTATCATTCTCATAATACCTTACACCAGTACCTTCTCGCTCCGTATCCCAGCCATTAAAAATATAACCCGGCCTGGTCATCGTTCCTGCGCCACTAACAGCAGCCATCGTACCTGGCGTATACTGTTCACTATCAGGAAAATGACCTGTATAATCATTGCAATTAGGTCTATAGTCTAGTGAAACTTTACTTCTGTCTCTAATAGCACCATCTATATGCCATTTGGAATCATTTCCTTGATATTTTATTACATACCATTCAATATAGTGAGTATCTGGATTCCAGTATTTGTTGTTTGAATTTAAATCATTCACATAATCTAAAAAACTTGTTTTTAAATTATTAGAGACCGCTTCTACTCCTGCTGTAGTATGTGCTTGATTTAAGTATCCTAATATATTACCAACAGACACCCCTTTGCTTCCGGTTATATAAGTGTAAAATTCGTTTTCACTATCCGGCCTAATCGTAGGTTCAGAAGGTACCAAGCCGTCTTTACGTATCGCAACCACCAGTGTATCATTACTGCGGCTTCCATCAGTTTGTGCCCACGCTGCATAAAGAATTACATCTTTGCCCGGAACTTCGAATTTACCATTTAGTGAATATATCTGAATTGCATTTCCTGTTGATTTTGGAACCGTATTGGAATCTTTTTGTTCTGCCCACCCTAACATAATGTAATTATTACGATGAATTCCATCACTTGACGGCAAATCAATCGTTTGACCTGCTTGAGCTGTAATCGCTTGGGGTACCGTTCCTGTTCCATTATTTAAATTGAAAGTTATTGTAACCACTTTGGGGTTAACCCAGAAATATATGTCTTGTGTATCAGATGACATCTCTTTATAAGCTGTATTCCCCACCTTATACTGCAATTTTTTATTTACTACGCCAGTTCTCTGTATCACTGATACAGCTTGAGATTTATCATAATACTTTGTATCAACTTTACCTCCACTATATTTTCCGCCAATTGTAGCTATGTCTGGTTCATAACCAGCCGGAGTTATTTCTTTAGCAATTGACTCAACAGATTTTTTTTCATCACTAGAAAAATAATATCCGCTATTTATATTGCCAATCACATTACCGTTGGTATCTACTGTTATAATATTAATTTCAGACGAAGTAGTGGTACTAAAATAGATGGTATAGATAGAAAAATGCTCTGCTTCAAATGCTACTTCGTTAATTTTTGCATCTCCAGGAACCTCGATGACCTCCGACACGTCTTCCATCGTCTGAACTTCTTCTGCAGTAATTTTGCTTACATCATCTGCCGTTACATCTACTTCGCCGATATCAACATGTTTAATTTCAACCGTCTCCGCCTCAGCGCTCTTCTCTTCTATCGCCTTACCTGAGAAAGTAACGTCTACATAGCCATTCTCGCTCCAGCTGTTATCAAGAGCTTCCAGTTCTCCTTCATCATTCTCTGCAAACAGCTTAATGTCATAGGCAAGAACTGTATTTTCAGATGTATCATCACCAGTCTCTTCTGCTGTTTTTTCCTTAACCGCTTCTTCTACTTTTTCAGTGACCTCCGTTACTTTTGCCACAGTACCGGCCGGCAAAATCCCTTCTTCTACATGAAGAGAAACTACTACGTCCCCCAGGGTCCTGCTGTAGTGAAACTCCGGATGCTCTCCGGTCTCCGACATGAATACGACAATCTCCTGTTCCTCTGCCACGGACGCTACGAGATAGCGCTCTGCTAAGGAAGAAGCGTTAGAATCTGTGGCTTCGGAATCGTCGACTGCTTCCAGTTCCTCTCCATTTGCAGTTACCCGGTCAATCATGTAGCCTACCTGAGGTTTTACTGTAAAGCTTAAATCATTTCCTTCCGGAACGCTCTTCGCACCTTTTACTGTCGCTGCACCTACCGGGGTTACTGTGTAAGTTACTGCATACCCCTCTGCCGATACATCAACATGAAGCTTATTCAGTGTTGTGACATAAGCTTTCGCGTAATAGGACTCATCCAGCACGATCTGTCCATACGTCTTACCGCTTGTATTTCCTGATACCGTCTTTTCTTCCTGCTCATCAACTTCTGTTGAAGGTTCAACCGTTACAGCAGATTCTTTTTCATCCGGTTTCCCGCTCGCGCCTGCTTCTTCATCTGCCTGACTCATCTCTTCGGACGAAACGGTGGTCTGTTCTTCTTCCTTTACTGCATCATTACTGTTCTCAGTTTCCACAGGCAAAGCAATTGTCGGATCCTCATTTATTTCAGCGCCGGACTCTGTATTGTCAGCTTCCTCACTTTGAGGTTCCTCTGCTGTTTCCTGATGATCAGCAGGAAGATCGGCTGCATTGCTGTTCTTCCCGTCGTCTGAATCATTAGCCTTTTCCTCGGTCTCTTCATGATTCGAGATAGCAGTTGTCAGAACATAGGCAAGATGGCGTGAAATGGATAACTGTTCCACTTTGTCAGACGATGTATCTGCACTGCTGTTATTGTCAGAACTGGAAGCCGCAGCATTTTCATCAGACGAAGTGCCTGTGTTGCCATCGCCTTCGGAAATCTGTCCGGCAGCTGTATCATTCTCTGAAGTCTGATTCTCTTCTGCCGTATTTGCGTCAGGCGTCTGAACCGCATCTGATTGACCAGCTCCGGTTTCCAGATTACTATTTTCTGCCGCACTGGTATTTGCATCCGGAACTTCTGATTTTTCTTCTGTTTCTGTATCGGCCGCTGAAGTCTCAGCGGTCTCTCCTGATTCTGTTCCTTCCTTTGCCTCAGGGGTTTCCACTGCATCTTCTGGCTCTGTTTCCTTATTAGCCTCTGAAGTCTCGGCCTCTCCATTCGAATCAGTTTCTTTAATTGCCTCTGAAGTCTCAACCTCTCCATTTAAATCGGTTTCTTTATCTGCATCGGGAGTTTCCATCTCTTCCGCTGAATTTGTCTCTTCGTCCGCATCCGGGAGTTGAGCCGCATCTGCATTTTCTCCACCTGATACCGCCGCACCATTGGTCTCCAATAAGGAAGAATTTCCTTTTACCGTTACCTTCTGAGTTGTATACCCGTCAATTTTGGAACGGAATGTGATTCTTGATGCAGAATCATTGATATACAGGAAAATGATATCCTCATCTCCTGTAATCTGATACCCTTCATACGCATCATCAACACGAATAAACATTCGGAGCTCAGCCCCATCTGCGTACTCCTCATCATCCATGTCATATGATGGAGAAAATTCAAAAACTGTCCCTGATTCAAACAGTTTTCGATATTCTTTGGCCAGACTCCTGTCTGACGTGTCTGCACCAAGATCTTCAAAATTGAACTCATTGCCATTGTCAATGGCCGCCTGCGCGGAATCCCGAAGATCTTCTCCATTCATGATAAATGTGGCATTCTCTTTATCAAATGCACTCGCCACATCCGCCCATGACACCATATTAAACGATGTCATCGTCAATACAAACGCCAGAAATCCAGCCAGCCCTCGTCTGAACCTTTTTCTAAGTCCTTTCATACTTTCTCTCCTTCCTTATCCTTCCATAAATACTTTTTTCTATCTTCTGTATAAGATCTATCTTCGCACTCATTTTTTCTCTTTCGCTTTCCAGCACGGAGGATATCATAAGAATCTTCTCCATAAATCTTCTGAAAGCCTGCTTCTTGCTGGCACCATGCCAGCCGCTTACTCCTGTCAGGCCGAGTGTTTCCTGTACAGGACCTTTATCGTAAAGGCAGCTTTCTTACCTCCTGAATGGTAAGTATCCCAGATTAAATGTGCCTTTGCAGGCGCCTTGGATGATCGGATCTAAATAGTTGGTTCTGGATAGTCGGTTCCCAAAAAGCTGCCAGATCGAATTCCGGGTGCTCTTCCTGCATGAAAGATACTACCTTTCATGCACCTCTCTCCATATTCATCTGCTGCTATGGTAAAATAACGATAAGAATTGTGAATCTTCCTTCTCTTTGCTGTGGACATCTTTCACCTTCTTTTCATTTGTTCAACTACATCTGCCTATGTTTCAGGCAGTTACGCCTCTCAAATTGCATATATTTTCTGTTTTTTGTTTAAGAGATTTCATGTATAGATGCATTATACCTCGACACGGTAACAAACTGGTTACATTTCAAGGTTTTACCATATTTTCTTTCGTAACTTTATCATGTTTTTTTAGTAAATTAGTCATATGAAAGCCTTTGTATTTATTTGTATATTTTTAATATTCTTTATTGTTTTCAGTATATTGTACATATTTCGTTATCTATCATTATATTTTCGTTATTATTCTGGTATTTCATGATTCTTTCAATTTTATCTTCGCTAAATCGCTCCCTGGATTTTTATGCGATTTTAACACAAAAAAGAAGAGCCTCTGCCTTTCTCAAAACAGAGTCTCTTCCTATTATAATTATACTATTTATAGATATGCCACAATTCCGTCACAACCGATCCTACTCATCAATACTGTAGTTCGGAGCCTCTTTCGTAATATGAATATCATGCGGGTGACTTTCCTTCAGGGATGCTGCGGTAATTTTTACAAATTTAGCTGTTTCCTGAAGTGTCTTAATATCAGAAGCACCACAATAACCCATTCCTGCTCTGAGTCCGCCCAGCATCTGGAATACGGTATCTTCGACGAGACCTTTGTATGCAACACGGCCTTCCACGCCTTCCGGAACCAGTTTTTTGGCATCAGACTGGAAGTAACGGTCCTTGCTTCCGTTCTCCATGGCTGCAATAGACCCCATGCCACGATATACCTTATACTTTCTTCCCTGATACAGCTCAAATGTTCCCGGGCTCTCATCGCATCCTGCAAACATACTACCCATCATGCAGACATTACCGCCCGCTGCGATGGCCTTTGTTAAATCTCCGGAATACTTGATACCACCGTCTGCAATAACTGGAATTCCATATTCTTTCGCTACCGCATAGCAATCCATAACTGCCGTGATCTGCGGCACACCGATACCGGCAACCACACGGGTAGTACAGATAGAACCAGGTCCGATACCGACCTTAATCGCATCTGTACCAGCCTCAATCAGGGCCTTTGCCGCGTCTCCGGTCGCTATGTTTCCAGCGATAACCGGAAGATCCGGGTATGCTTCCTTAATCATGCGTACACAGTTTAGTACGTTGGCGGAATGGCCATGAGCGGAATCCAGGACAATCACATCGACCTTGGAAGCGACCAAAGCGGCCACACGATCCAGAACATTAGCAGTAATTCCGATGGCAGCACCACACAGAAGTCTTCCCTGGCTGTCTTTTGCAGACAACGGATATTTGATCTGCTTTTCAATATCCTTAATTGTAATGAGTCCCTTTAAATTAAAATCTTCATCAACGATCGGAAGCTTTTCCACTCTCGCCTTGGCAAGAATCTTCTTCGCTTCTGTCATGGTAATGCCTTCCTTCGCCGTCACCAGATTTTTGGAAGTCATACACTCTTTAATTTTGCGGGAAAAATCTTCCTCAAATTTTAAATCACGGTTGGTAATGATACCAACCAGCTTTTTGCCCTCTGTAATCGGCACACCGGAAATGCGGAACTTCGCCATCAGCTCGTCCGCATCCTTTAATGTATGTTCTGGGGAAAGATAAAATGGATCCGTAATGACGCCATTCTCCGACCTCTTTACCTTATCAACCTCATCTGCCTGTGCCTGAATCGACATGTTCTTGTGGATAATACCGATACCTCCCTGTCTTGCCATGGCAATTGCCATACGGTGCTCGGTAACCGTATCCATACCAGCACTCATCAGGGGAATGTTCAGCTTGATGGTCTTCGTGAGGTAGGTCGTCAAATCAACCTGATTGGGAATTACTTCTGAATAAGCTGGAACTAAAAGTACGTCGTCAAAAGTAATGCCGTCGCCAATAATTGTACCCATTAATTTTTCCTCTCTTTCTTGTCCTTTTTATTAATGTAACTAATATATTTTTGCTTGTTAGTTACATAGTTTAACAAATTTTGCGTCACTTGTCAACGGACAATTTCAATCTGTTTTCCGTGTGTGAAAGACATAATTTCCAGCGTATTTAATATATTCATCGCGGCTTATAAATTTACATTATTTGGGAGTTTGTAAGGAATACTTTATATTTCTTTTGTTAAGCCCTTTGTTTTTACTTTAAGCTGTATGTTATTAATGATTAATTTTTTTGTGTGGCTTTATATCTTCTATGCTAATTCCAGACCCCTTGTATTTTACCTGCATTTACGTTTCTAGCAACCACGCTTTAAACATGTTTCAACAATATTTGTTTCCCTATATAAGAAAAACTATATTCAGCTCATAGAAGCCAGGGAAAAAACAAGATAAATTCTTCCTGTCCGAATGAGCATGATCATCAAGCGGGCAATGCATAAGTATGTAAACAAATGCACTGCCCGCATTCAAAATTTATCGTTTAATGATGCCATTCCCGATTCGATACGGCTGACTAATTTCCGGAGGGAGAACTGTCTGAATCAGTCTTCTTCTGTTTCCAGATATAGAAAATAAGAACCAACAGAAATGAGAGACTTTGAGCAATTGTGATTCGCACAAACATCAATTCATCAGCGCCTGTATAGGAAGTAACGTGTAAAATATTTACGATTGTATTATTGACAAAATGATCCCCCATAGCCATGTAAAGTGAGCCGGTTAATTTCGTTATCATAGCCGCTTTAAAACCAACAAGACTGCTTGTGATTACCAACATGAAAATGTTGGCCGCCATCCCTCCCATGCTGCTCAAACCGTCATAATAATTGCGAATCGGACCTATGACGTGCCACACACCAAATAAAATGGAGCAAATAATTGCTGCTGCAATAAATTTGTATTTCTGTTGAAGAATTTTTTGAAAAAGTCCTCGATATACGCCTTCCTCCATCAGTACATTAACGATGTTACCAACAATACAAATAAGGAAGAACAGGATACCGGTCTGATTTCCTATATTTTTATCCACAGCATAGCTGCTGACATAAAATTGAAGGGACTGGAAATTCCCCTGCGAAACTGCAATCAGGATTTCTGCCCCATATGCGGCCGCAAACACAGAAATACCAAACAGTAAACCGAATGCAAAATTTTTGAATATACCTTTACGCTTAAATCCAATAAACTCGAAATCAGTAGATAGCATTTTTATTGCAATCCAGAGAATTATGATGCCAGCAATCTTATGTATGATCGCTTCTCCCAATAAGGTCTGATCTGTACGAATCATAAAGTATTCTATCATTCGAAAGATAAAACACAGTATGTAAATTACGAGCACCGATAACAAGGGACTTCTTAGCTTTTTCATGTAGAGCTCCTTCTGCCGTTCGACTTGGATTTATTTGGCCGTCTCACCTGATTTTGAAACGATATGTTTCTTATACTTTATATGTTAATATGGGGCCTGTCAAGCTGTCTTACTTACTCTTGGTTTGTATCTATGAAATTATAGGAAATGCTGTTAGCACATTCGATCTATATTCCATCACCTTTATTTATATATCAGTAAATGTTAACACATAATAACATTTTATTATTTATGATTTGTATTTGATTTATTTAGAAATCTTTTGTTATTGTATATTGCTGGTCTTTATTTTATGCCTTTAAGATCCAAATTAAAAATAAAAGCTTATAATCAAAAATGCAGCCTATTTCGGCACATTTGTCGAAGTAAGCTGCATTCATTTATTTACTGTTTTCTTTTCTAATTATAGTAAGCTCTGTTGTATAACTGATATTCTCTTCATAATCTACTAATTTCTCGTATCTTATGATATAGATCACATATTTACTACTCTTTTCAGCTTCTTTACATCATCTTCCAGTATGCCGACTCGAATTCTTGTCATTTCGATACTTCCCGCTACTCTTATCGCCTCATCCAGTTTTCTATTCAGAATGAAATGTGATTCTGCAATAAGAGCAATACTCGGGCGGATTTCATTTTCAATGGTAAAACGAATCCCCTTCACATTTTCATTTAACTGTTCCATCTTAGCATCAATTCTGCCTTCCATGGTGTTCATATCATTTCTCAGATCTATGATATCAGTCTTTACCACGGTCATATCGCTCTTTACCTCAGTCATATCGCTCTTTAATTCTACAATATCGCTCTTTACCACAGCCATATCGCTCTTCAATTCCACGATATCGCTCTTTACCACAGTCATATCGCTTTTCAGCTCTGCTACATCACTCTTTAACTCCACGATATCACTCTTTACCTCAGCCATATCGCTCTTCAGCTCTGCTACATCACTTTTTAACTCCACGATATCGCTTTTAACCTCAGCCATATCGCTCTTCAGCTCTGCTACATCGCCTTTTAATTCCAAGATATCGCCCTTCATCATAGCCATATCATTTTTCATCACAATTACATTATCATTTATACTCTGAACATTTCCACAGAGTAAATCCAACTTTTCATCTATTGTCATTTCACTCCTCCTATCTTTAGTTTTTACGTCACTCAGATGTTTTCATTATACTGTAAAAGCTTTGCCATTACAAGACTTTTTCTCAATCAATCATACACATCACCAACTCTCCTGAAGCTAAACATAGGATTTTTTTGCGGAAACCGCATTGAAACAAAGAATTTTAGAATTTCACAGGCAAGAAAATGCTGTGGAACTTGTTTTCTATCTTACTATATTCGAATTACACCTGTCAAGCATCGATGTTAAGTTTTACAAAAATTTCTATAAAAATCTCCCATACGCCTTATCAATACATACTTTTTACAAATCATCTACGCTTAATTCGTCCGTAAATATTATCCCCTTCACCAATCCAGCCATTTTAGCTTCACTTCTCCTCCCCCATTCCCAAAGACCACAAAAAAAGGCCAAACACACTCCGCGTCCTAATCCACATCATGTATCTGTCCTTTTCCTTTTACCCTTATAAATCTTATCCTGAAACAAATCCTCAAACGACGTTCCAGGCATCTCCTTAAACGCGGTCCACGATCTTTCGTGGAGCCGTCATCTTCATGCAGTGAAGAAGCTTATCGTTCGGCTCGAAAATAATCTTCATGGATTCACTGCCGGACTGGCTGATCAATGTAAATGTCTTGGCGTCCGAGGTGTGAGAAGAGAAATCCAGAACCTTCATATTATTTGTCTCGTGATCTTTCGCTTCCGTGGAACCGGTAGGCGCAACGATCTGAATCTCATCCATGGAACCTTCCCAGGCTTTTTTTCTCTTGGTCTTCCCGTAAATCCGATCAATCGTCAGCTGATTGCTTACATAGAGGTACTCAAACTCGACTTCGCTGTTGCGGAAGACAAAGTAGGCTGCCGCTGCTGCCGCAAAGAGAACCAGGATTCCGAAAATTCCGAGCAGCGGGGATACAGCAATAAAGAATGCCACCACACATACCAGAACCATCAATACCTTGACAAGCATCATATAAGCTGGTGCTTTTCGTTTTACGAGCCATTCTGCATACATTTCATTCATAGACTGATGTCCTTTCTTCTGTGAAGGGAGATGATATAGTTCACGGTCCGCATCCCCGGAGGGCGATGATCTTACAGGCTGTACTTTCCTGAACAAAGAATCCGGCAAGCCGGACTCGCGCCGGAGCGCGGTCGCTTCAGCAGCCATATTTTCTTAGCGCGTAGTCTGCATCACCCGGAGGGTTTTTGTATCACAGGCTGAACATTCCTATGAAACAAAATAAAGAGGATCTGCAATGCAAGCACTGCAAACCCTCTTTTCATTACGCATGCGTCGCTTTTGCTTCCGTTATTACATCATATCCATTCCGCCTGGAGCCGGAGCTACAGGTGTTTTTTCTTTTATATTAGCAACAACGGATTCAGTTGTCAATAAGGTAGATGCAACACTGTTCGCATTCTGTAATGCGCTTCTCGTAACCTTGGTCGGATCCAGGATACCAGCCTCGATCATGTCTACATATTCTTCCTTATAAGCATCAAAGCCTGTGCCAACCGGAGCCTCTTTTACCTTGCTGATAATAACGGCGCCTTCCAGACCTGCGTTTGCCACAATGTGGTATAACGGAGCCTCCAGAGCCTTAAAGATAATCTTTGCACCTGTCTTTTCTTCGCCATCCAGACTGTCAATTACTTTCTGAACGTCCTTCATAGCATGGATATAAGCGGAACCGCCGCCGGCGATA
>ERZ773147.1575-NODE-1575-length-23223-cov-5.337837_pt1 | contig 23223 bp, 31 predicted proteins | sample MGYA00580851_ERZ773147 | MGnify/ENA primary metagenome ERZ773147 (study PRJEB29015, sample SAMEA2737818) | human gut metagenome | biome: human gut; feature: human-associated habitat; material: faeces | place: China | collected 2012 ... | reverse complement strand
CCGCGGGAAGTGCTGAAGGTCGGCGATATCGTGCGGGTCAAGGTGCTCAGTGTCGATACCGGCAAAAAGCGCATTGCCCTGACAATGAAGGGCGTTCCCCAGCAAAACTGATACAAAAGCGACAGGAACATATACAAATGTTGCACGCGAATTTACATGGCGTTTGATTTTTAACAAGAAAAGTTGTACAACTAAAGCAGGAATCAACAAAAACGTTCAGAAAACATAAGAATTCGCTTGCGAAAACGCAATAGCTGTGAACAAATGCATAGGACACAGCCCAAAAGCTGTCATTCTTACCAAAAGCCAAAAATGAAGGATTTTCTCTTTTGTGCAGGAAATGGAAAAAATCGGATTTGTGCATTGTGAACAAAGAAACGGCACATAATTATGCTATAATGCCCAATGTAAGGAGCAGATAGAGCATGGTGGCTCACCTCCCTGCCGCAGGCCGTGCGCCCGGTTCCATCCTGGATACCGGTGCTGAAGACGCGGCAGAATGCGTGGGAAAAATCGGAGGTTCTTTATTATGGTGAAACAAGTCAAGGTTTCCAATTTTACTGAGGTAAAGGGGATCGTGTCTGCTGCCGCCAAGTGCTATAACGATGTCGGAGTTCACGATATGAAGGGCAGCATTGCCGATGCCAAGAGCATCCTGGGCATGATGAGCCTGGATTACAGCCACCCCGTCAAGATCGTCTGCGAGAACGAGCACGATCTGAACAGCGTTGTCAACGCGCTGAAACAGTAAAATAAGGAAAGCGCCCTCAGCCGCCAGGCTGGGGGCGTTTTTATACGAAAAATAGCATGTTAGAAAACGCGAGAAAACAAGAGCATTTACGAGAATTCACGAGTATGCCAGGAATAAATTAAAATTCTTGCGAAAAACCGTTGACTCTGCCGCCCAATTCTGCTATAATCACACTTGCGCGAAAAAGCGCCGCCAAGGCGCTGTTAAATACCGTTATAAGACGGACGTGTTAATTCTTCAATGGAGGTTCCTACTATGAGCACGACTCTCGCTAAGCCCGCTGAAATGGCTGACCGCAAGTGGTATGTGATCGACGCCGCCGGCAAGCCCCTCGGCCGCGTTGCTGCCAAGGCTGCTGTCATCCTGCGCGGTAAGAACAAGACCACCTTTACTCCTAACGTTGACTGTGGTGACCATGTCATCATCATCAACTGCGACCAGGCTGTCCTGACCGGCAAGAAGCTGGAGAAGAAGTTCCATCGCACTCACTCCGGCTGGATCGGCGGCCTGAAGGAGACCCAGTACAAGACCCTGATGGCTGAGAACAGCGACAAGGCTATGACCTACGCTGTCAAGGGCATGGTTCCCTCTAACACCATCGGCACCAAGGCTATGACCCGCCTGCACTGCTACAAGGCTGCTGACCACGCACATGCTGCCCAGAAGCCCGAAGCTGTTGAGATTTAAGTAAGGAGGCAATAGAATATGTACGAGACGAAACCTTATTTCTACGGCACTGGCCGTCGTAAGCATTCCGTTGCCCGCGTTCGCGTTTACAATGGTACCGGCAAGGTCACCATCAACGGCCGCGACATCAACGATTACTTTGGCCTCGAGACCCTGAAGCTGCTCGTCAACAGCCCCCTGGTTCTGACTGAGAACGAGGGCAAGTTTGACGTCGTTGTCAACGTTGTTGGCGGTGGCTGTGCTGGCCAGGCTGGCGCTATCCGCCACGGCCTGTCCCGCGCTCTGCTGCAGTTCGACCCCGAGCTGCGCAGCACCCTGAAGAAGGCTGGCTTCCTGACCCGCGATCCTCGTATGAAGGAACGTAAGAAGTACGGCCTCAAAGCCGCTCGTCGCGCACCTCAGTTCAGCAAGCGATAATCTACAGCTTAAAAATGCTAAAAAAGCCCGGAAATACGCCATTTTCCGGGCTTTTTCTATGCCCAAAATTCTGTCTGGACTGTTCGGTTTTGATGGAATTTGAACGGAAATTTATGGGTTTATAGTGGTCAAATTACTGGTGGACAAGCCCATTTTGACCTCTTATGGGTTAAATTACTGGTGGACAATAGGAGCAAATGAAGTCCAATTTTGCCATCGACGGACGAACACATACTTGACCAATTTACATAGAGCCTTGGCTCATTCTTTGAAAACGAGAATGGGTCGAGGCTCTATTTTTTTTCGCCTGAAATCCGGCGAGACAAATTTGAGTAGGAGGTAACAGGTATGACGGATTTCAATCAGAAGACCCATGACACCGATGTGGGCAGTCATGGCGGACAGTCGAGGCAGATGATGGAGGTGTTTGAGAACCAGGAGTTTGGTTCGATCCGGTTGTTACAGGAGGCAGGCAAGACCTTCTTCTGTGCAAGCGACGTGGCGAAAGCGTTGGGGTATGTGAATCCCTACGCCGCAGTGAAACGCCATTGCAGAGGCCCCCTAACGAAACGCGAGGGGGTCGTTCAGAAGGTGAATCAGTATGGGGATGCTGGAGAGCAGGTCGTTGAAATCTCCTTTATCACAGAAGGCGATGTTTACCGGCTGATCGTTCACAGCAAGCTGCCATCGGCAGAACGGTTTGAACACTGGGTGTTTGATGAAGTTCTCCCGTCCATCCGCAAGCATGGTGTGTATATGAGCGATTCCATTTTGGATCAGGTGATTCAGCATCCGGAGGTCATCTACACCCTGGCACAGGAGCTTGTAGCCGAGAGGGAGCAGCTTGAGGGTATCCGCAAACAGCTGGATGCGGCACAGCCCAAGGCAGACTACTTCGATACCTTTGTAAATTCGGAGGATTGCACCTGCATCCGGAATTTCTGTAAGGAAATCGGAATCCAGGAGAAGACGGCAGTGGCTCTCTTACTGGATCACCGCTATCTGTACCGCAGTCCAAGCGGCTGGCTGATGCCTTTTGCAGACAAATCTGCAAGGGGCTATTTTATTGTCCGGGATTGCTACGGCAGAAGCGGAAAACTGGTGCAGCAGACGAGAGTGACCTGCAAGGGAAAGAATCATCTCTTCAAGTTGTTTAAGAAATGGGGTGTGATCGAATGACGCTTTTTACAGAGGGACGCCTTCAGGCGTTTGAACGCATGATGCAGGATACCGGTAAATACCATCGCCGGGAGGACAGCGAAGATCGTCCGCGCAAATGTCCAAAGAAAAAAACGGAGCCTGCGAAAAAGGATGGTGAGCACCATGCCGGTATTCAGGGTTGAGAAAAACAGCAATTACACAACGATGTGCAATTACCACCTGCGGGATCAGGGTCTCAGCCTGAAAGGAAAAGGACTTCTCTCCATGCTGCTCAGTTTGCCGGACACATGGAACTATTCGGTACGGGGATTATCTTCGATTACGCCGGATGGTGTAGATGGAGTGCTTACGGCTCTGAAGGAGCTGGAGCGTCTTGGGTATCTGGAAAGGAACCAGCAGCGTGAGAGTAACGGTCGGATGGGCAGAGCGGAGTATGTGATTTATGAGATGCCAAGGAAAAAGCCGTGTTCGGAATCACCGTGTACGGAAAAGCCGTATACGGTAAATCCGGATACGGACACACCGGTTACGGAAAATCCCGCGCAATTAAGTACTAATAGAACAAGTACTGACACAATCAATAAAAGAGAGAAGAAGGAAATCCAGCACCGGTATGGCTCATACGAAAATGTCCTTCTTTCTGACACGGAATACGGCAAGCTCCGGCAGGAGTTCCCAGGAGATTATCAGATGCGGGTGGAACGGCTCTCTGAGTATATGGCTTCCACCGGCAGGAGCTACAAAAATCACCTTGCCACAATCCGGAGCTGGGCAAAGAGAGAAAAGCCGAAGTATAACCCGGCAGACTACACATTTGAGGAAGGAGACAGCCTATGAGCGACATGGTGCCTGAAGTATTGAATGCGGCGTTGGATTCGCTCTTTACGCCGAAAGAACCCGGAGAGCGGGAATACCAGGGCGAGGACGGACTGCTGTATTGCCGGAACTGTCATACTCCGGTGCAGTGCAGGGTAAAGCTCTGGGGCAGAGACAAGATTGTTCCCTGCCTTTGCAGATGCCAGCAGGAAGCGATGGCGGAAAAGAAACGCCAGGATGAGCTGCTGGAGCGGCAGCGTAAAATCAGGCAGCTGAAAGCAACTGGGATTCAGGAAAAGCATCTTCTGGAATGGAATTTTGGCGTTGCAGAAGACAACAAGGACATCCAGATGGCAAAACGTTATGTGGAGCAGTGGAAAAAGGTCAAGGCTGAAAACCTTGGCCTTTTGTTATGGGGAGATGTCGGAACTGGAAAGTCCTTTGTGGCGGCGTGTATTGCCAATGCGCTGCTGGAACAGGGCATTCCGGTTTTGATGACGAACTTCTCCAAAATCCTGAACCAGATGGGTGCCATGTATTCGGAAGAACGATACCGGTATATCGCTTCGTTTTCCAACTATTCTTTGCTGATTCTGGATGATCTGGGAATTGAGCGCAGCACCGAATATGCGCTGGAGCAGGTCTACGCCGTTATTGATGAGCGGTACAAGTCCGGACTTCCGGTCATTATCACAACCAATCTGAAGATTGCTGAAATCCGCAATCCGGAGGATGTGGCATACGCCCGGATTTACAGCAGGATTTTGGAAATGTGTACGCCGGTGCGAATCAGCGGAGAGGACCGCAGAAAGAGCATTGGAAAAGAAAAACAGCAGGTCGTTAAGGAGGTACTTGATCTATGAAGTGCAAGGCAAAAAAGGCGTTTTTCGCAGGTAAGAATGACATCTATCACCGCTGGAAGGAGGTTAAGAAGCTGAATGGCAAAAGCAAAAACCAGTATTACAACAGAAAACCGCAGTGGCTCAGCTGCCGACGCTGCGGCTAAGGAGCAGCGGACGGAGATGCCGCTTTCTGACCTGCATCCCTTTGAAGGGCATCCCTTTAAGGTGCTGGACGATGAGCTGATGGAACAGACCGTGGAGAGCATCAAGCAGATCGGTGTGGTATCACCGCTGATTGTCCGACCTGACCCGGAAGGCGGATACGAAATCCTTTCGGGACACCGCAGACTTCATGCGGCGCAGCTGGCAGGTTTGGAGACAGTGCCGGTCATCGTTAAGGAAATGGATGATGATGCGGCAATCATCTTTATGGTGGACAGCAACTTGCAGCGGGAAAATATCCTTCCCAGTGAGAGAGCTTTTTCTTACAAGATGAAGTTGGAGGCAATGAAACATCAGGGGGAACGTGGGGATTTAACTTCTGGCCAAGTTGGCCAGAAGTCGATTGGAACAGTTTCAAGAGATATTGTGGCAGAGCAGGCTGGAGATAGTTCTCGCAATGTACAGCGGTTTATCCGCCTCACTAACCTGATTCCCGAAATTCTGGATATGGTGGATGAAAAGAAGATCGCCTTCAATCCGGCGGTAGAGCTGTCTTATCTGAAAATGTCTGAACAGAAAGAATTTCTGGAAGCAATGGACTATGCACAGGCATCCCCATCCCTGTCGCAGGCGCAGCGGTTGAAAAAACTCTCGCAGGAGGGCGGCTGCACATTGGATGCCATGTGTGAAGTGATGAATGAAATCAAAAAGGATGAGCTTGACCATGTGACGATTAAAAATGAGGTTCTTCGGAAGTATTTCCCGAAATCCTATACGCCGAAGCAGATGCAGGACACGATTATCCGGCTGCTGGAAAAGTGGCAGCGAAGTAAACAACGAGATATGGAACGATAAGAAGGAGATTTTTATGATGATGAACTTTAAGAAGAATCAGAACAACGCAGTGTGCAGCATGGACTGCAAGAACTGCCCGCACGGTGCATCGCAGCCCAATCCGATGGATGATCCCATGTTTGAGAAGTCCATTGCGATGCTTCATAACTGGCTGATGCTGGAGGCAATCCGTGAAGATCACCCGAAGGAGCGCATTGTGATGGTGATCCTGCCGGGGGCTGGCGGCGAACTCCTGACCGAGGATGGCAGTCGAGACATCTTTGAGGATGTTTACGATGAGATGGAGGCTGATCTGGTGGCAGATGGGGAACTGCTTCTCCATTATGATAAGAGCGATGTGATCGAGACTGATAGAACCCGCTATCTGCTGGGAGCTGCGGAAGTTTCGGAAATCGACCAGAACGGCAACGAATGCAGCATCAATCTGTTTACGTTGGAACGCACCATCGACTATGTGAACGAAAACCTGACGGTGGTTTCCATTGGCGGTGAGTTGGTTCCGGCACTGCGCCTGATCTAAGGAGGTGCCTATGAAGAAATTCGATGTGGAGATTACGGAAACTCTCCAGAGAAAGGTTTCTGTGGAAGCTGCCTCACAGGAAGACGCGGAACGCATGGTGACGCAGGCGTGGAACAATCAGGACTATGTTCTGGATTCCGGCGATTTCACCGGTGTGGATTTCAAGACCGTGGGAGAACATGAATTGGCAGAGACCAGGACAATGGATGTGCTGCTGGTACAGCCCAATGCCTATCCGAAGAAAATCAGTGTTGGCACGGAGCTGGAAGATTTGCAGGCCATGGTCGGCGGCGATATTGAAGTCACCTATCCATTTGAGGATGAAGTGGCCATTATTCTGAATGAATCCGGCAAAATCAATGGTCTGCCGCTGAACCGTGCGATTTACACCGAAGACGGGGATATGCAGGACATTTATGCCGGTGATTTTCTGGTGGTAGGGCTGACAGAGGATGACTTTGGTTCTCTGACCTCGGAGCAGATGCAGAAATTTGAGGAACAGTTCCATCAGCCCCAGATGTTCGTTCGTATGGGTCGCAGCATCATGGCGATTCCGGTTCCGGATGACATGGTGAAGAAGATGGAGGAAAAGGCTGCAAAGCCCCAAGAAAAGAGTAAACCGGCACCGGACCGGGACAGTTTGTAAGGAAGGAGGCGGAGATTCATGCAGGAAGAAGTTGAAAATCGTACCGTCAATCTGGCAATCAGCACCACGAAACTGACCTTTCGCACCATCGTGAATGGCTATAATGCCTGGAAACGGCACCATCAGGCGAAGGTTGCTCAGAAAACGTCGCAGCTGCCGATTGGAAAGCAGAGCATCAAAGAACTGATCGGTCAGAATCAGGGAGTCAGCAGTATCCCCATTGAGAAAACGGATTTGAAAGGCTTTGAACAGGTGGCGCGGAAATATGGTGTGGATTATGCCATTACGAAAGACCAAAATGTGATTCCACCCAAGTACACGGTGTTCTTTAAGGCGAAGGATGCGGATGCACTGACTTCCGCTTTTGAGGAATTCACCAACCGAAAGCTGAAAGCAAAGGAAAAACCGAGTGTTCTGGAGCAGCTTAACAAGCTCAAAGAACTGGTGGCTGCAATTCTGCCGGATAAGGTTCGCCACAAAAGTCAGGAGCGTGATCTATGAGTAATAAGACCAAGAAGCTGCTGATCCTGAACCTGCCGTACTTCATTGCCGGTCTTGTATGTACCAATCTGGGAGAAGCGTGGAGAATTGCCGAGGGCGCAGACATGTCTGAAAAGCTCCTCGGCTTTCTTTCTGCCCTGGGTGCAGCATTTTCTAACCCGATGCCAAGTCTGCATCCGCTGGATTTGCTGATTGGTGTGTGCTGCGGAGCAGGTCTGCGGCTTGCTGTGTATCTGAAAGGCAAAAATGCCAAGAAATATCGTCATGGCATGGAGTATGGCTCTGCCCGGTGGGGGACGCAGAAAGACATCGAACCGTTTGAAGATCCAGTGTTTGCAAACAATGTGATTCTGACCCGGACGGAGCGGCTGATGATGGGCAATCGCCCGAAGAATCCGGCAAATGCCAGAAACAAAAATGTGCTTGTGGTCGGCGGTTCCGGCAGCGGATGAAATCTTTAAATATGCCGGATTGACGATGAACATTAAGACATATGAATGCCGGCTTAATGGAGAGACGCTGTCATTGACTCCTACAGAATTTTCCATACTAAGGATTCTTTTAGAGCGAAGATGCAGTGTCGTCAGTGCCGAAGAATTATTTCATGAAATCTGGCAGGAAGAATACTATACCAAGAGTAACAATACGATTACTGTACACATCCGCCATCTTCGTGAGAAGATGAAGGATACCGGGGAAAATCCCAGATATATAAAAACGGTATGGGGGGTTGGATATAAAATTGGTGAAATTTAAAAAAGCAGAGTACAACTATTCAAAGCTCGGCCGTATTACGTTTATCCGGGGATTATGGATTACAGTGGGGGCAGTTGCTGCAGTCTTTGCACTGCGGCTGCTGACACGCGGACACCTGGCAGATGCGATTGTTGAGTGGATTGCACGCATTCTTTCAATCAGTGAGAATGAAGCTGATCTGATATATTTCCAGATGGTGACTGCTAATATGCAGTTTATTCTTGCGTTGGTCATAATCATATTTGTTTTTTTGTTGTTCCATATGCTGTTGGATACATATAAAAGATATTTTGATGAGGTAGTAACAGGGATTGACAAGCTTATGGAAGAAAGGGCAGCCATTTCCCTGTCTCCGGAGTTGGAGAGTGTGGAGCACAAACTGTCTGATGTAAAGCGGACGCTTGCAGAACGGGCGGATAAGGCCAAGAGGGCAGAGCAGCAGAAGAATGATCTTGTGGTATATCTGGCTCATGATATCAAGACCCCACTTACTTCTGTAATCGGATATCTCAGCCTTTTGGATGAAACACCGGATATGCCCGATGAGGAGAAAGCAAAATATATCCACACTGCATGGGAAAAGGCGAACCGGCTCAGGACTCTGGTTAATGAATTTTTCGAGATTACCCGCAGTCACTCAGAATCTCTTCCGCTCCAAAAGACAAAGGTTGATCTTTACTATATGATTGCACAGATTTCAGATGAATTGTATCCGCAGTTAAATGCATGTGGAAAAATTATAGAGAATCATGTAGATGAGGATATATCTGTATATGGAGATTCGGATAAGCTGGCCAGAGTATTTAATAATATCCTGAAAAATGCCATCTCTTATAGTGAGGAAAACAGCGTTATCAAAGTATCAGCCAGAGAGCTTTCAGAATGGACTGTGATTCAATTTGAAAATGACGGGGAAATTCCGGAGGATAAGCTCAATGTGATTTTTGATAAATTCTGCCGTTTAAGCAATGCGAGATTAAGCGAAACTGGAGGCTCCGGCCTCGGACTTGCCATTGCAAAAAATATTATTGTACTGCATGGTGGACAGATAAAGGCTGAAAGCAGTAATGGACACACTTCTTTCATCATTGAAATCCCATCAGCATCATCCAAAATCTCTGTCACAGCATCTTAGCGATTTTAATACATTTACCATTTCAATCGACCTGATAGAACAGGCGGGGAATCAGACGATTATGTAATGTCAAGTACAGATTATTTGCTGTAAATGCCAAGTCAGCCCAGACTGTCACGGCAGAAGCGAAAAGACGTTATATAATAGGGCTTTTCGGGCACGGAAATCAAGCGGCAAGATTGTACTTTTCCCACATAAACAGCGTCCTATCGCATACATGGCCACAGCACCCGCAACAAGACCGGGTGCTGTGGCCCATGTACAGCTGACTAATCTCCATCATTATGTGGACGCTTTTTGGGATTCTTTTTATCATTGTATTTTTTCATAATAACCATTTTTAGTAAGCCAACGACAATCAAAACCGCGGCAATGATAATCCACCAGTATTGCTCCATAACCTACTTCACCTCCTTTCAGTTGTATTAAATCATCTGCCCCGTTCTATGCAGAATGGAGAAGTTCATTATCCTGCCAGCTTCTGAAACAGACGTTTTGTAAGGAAATAATACCAGATTAAAGCTGCCGCCAAAGCCATGAGAAAATAAAGAACCGCCTCATTCTGCACAGCTTTAGCTGCCCAGAATGATGGAAGGAAGCCAACAGCATACTGGCAGTAACTATCAATCAAGAATGGGGCTGGTATTCCTAGTAATGTAAGTGCAGCCAGTTTTGTAACTGCCATTCCCTCCAGTTTATTAGCGGAAAGGGTAATGATCATCAGAGCTACCATAATAGCCTGGACCGCCCCTAAAACGGACAAGCCTAAAACCATGATGACGGACCATCTTTCCAATGAAAAGATTACCATCACAATAAATGTAACAACCGTTGACAGAATTGCAGGTATTCCAAGCCTTGAAAAAATATATCCTGATTTTCCAAGCGGAGTTATTGAAAAATACCTGGAAACTTTATCATCAATTTCTTCTAAGGTAATCATGGCAAAAGCAAAACAAAGAAGCACTGGTGCCATGATAGAAAGGAATAAGTCAAACATCGGATAATAGGGCTGTAAAGAAAATTTTGAAGCTTTTTCTATCAATGGGATTCCAAATTTAATAAGGGCGCCAACCAGAAACGGGGTGAAACAAGCTGCAAGCATCATGGGATCCTTTTTTATCTGTTGGAATACCTGCCCTATGCTGTTAAATACTTTTTTCATATCTTCACACCTCCAATACTCCGCCACATTTTTGATACCATCTTATGTGCTGCCGGATATAACACAAAATTTGCCGCAAGAACCAGAACCAAATCCAGAAACGGGTTCTGGCTGTACCCTGTTATTAAATTCATGCAGGCCATAAATGGAAAGAACCGTAAAATTTTCGGCAGGTCTGTAAATAATCCTGCAATGGGGGGAACAAAGCATAAAATCTCAATGGGCATAATTACAATTAAAAATTGATTCAGGTTCGCAATCTTCGTGGCAGCCATGATACCGAGCATAGTAAAAATCGATGATGTTAATGCTGTCCCGATTATGATACCTGATAGGTTCCTATTTCCTGCCGCAATTCCCAGTATCAATGCGACTACACAGGATATAAACATCAGTGAAAATACCTTGGCAAGGATGTACTCGGATACTTTTGCCGGCGATATGGCAATCGCATGGAGTACCTTTTGACTTTTTTCAAGTAAAACAATCGCTCCCATGAAGAACAGCCCCATGGCCGCCGGATCGGAATAAATCATAATTGCGACTGCATTGTGTTTCCAGTTATCCGGTAAAGCTGTAATGCCGAAGACATAAATCACCGTCAAAACAAAATAAATAAAGTAAAAGCCATATTTCCATTGGAAGTGGATATCGCCGCAGACTAATCTTCTTAATTTCATTGCAGCGTCCTCCCTGTTATATCCACGAAAATATCATTTAATGTCGGCTCACTGCTGTGGACAGAGCGAAGATTATTGCTTCGGATTAGTTCATTTAGCTGTTTATCATCCGCAGTTTGTGTAAGCATGCATTCACCCGTCTTTTCTCCATTTTCAAAATAAGAGTACCGGATTTTAGCAGCGCCTCTTGACATGATAAGATTATGTGGGGTATCCAGGGCGCTGACCTTTCCTGATACGATAAAAGCAACCTGATCGCACAGTTCAGTTGCGTCAAACATATTGTGTGTGGTAATAATAATCGTCTTCCCGCGTTTTTTCTCGGCAAGGATAATATCTTTCATGAGCCTGCTGTTGGTAGGATCAAGGCCGCTGGTGGGTTCATCAAGAAAAAGAATATCCGGATTGTGGACCAGGGCTTTTATAAAGTTCAGCCTGGAACGCATACCTTTTGAAAAATCGGATACCTTTTTATCACCGTCATTTTCCAGCCCCACCATTCTTAAAAGTTCTTCAGTGGAACGGAGCGGCCGGTCATACAGGGAACCAAAGTAGTTCAGATTTTCGCGTGCGGTGAATTTCTCATAACAGGTGGAAAACTCAAAATCAACGCCGATACGCTCGTAAAATCTGTTAGTCCTTTCGCGGATTTCCGTTCCAGCTACTTTGACACTCCCTTTATATCTTGTGTTAAGACCGGTCAGGACTTTCTGTATGGTTGATTTACCGGCGCCTGAGGGCCCCAGAAAACCGAAGATTTCCCCCCGTCCTACGTGAAAACTCACATTTTCGACAAAAGGTTTGTTTGTGTAGCTGAAACATAACTTGTTGACTTCAATCATTTTTACTTCCTCCTTTTTTGAATATATGACGATTAATAAAATATAGTCATATGAAGATTAAAAAAATGTTTGGCTACCTGTCAGCCAAATAACCAAACAAGTGCTGCTATTTCTTAACAACCTGTTCCACGATACCATCAACTAAAAGTGTTTGTATCTGTTCTAATTCTTCATCTTCCCTGAACTGCTCCAGGCAGGTCAACACAGAATATAGAGATTTAATCAATACAGTATGAGGAACGGTAAACTGTACTCCCATTTGCTGCAACATTTCCAATATGCGGATATCATTGTACATATGGTTACTGAAAATATCAGGGGACAACTTTCGCTGCAGATAATCCATTATGGATAAATCAATCTGCGACAGGATGGGAGAAGTAATGATTCCGGTAAGACTCATCATAATGACGTCTTTGGTTAAAGCCTTTTGCGTAGGATAATGCTTCTTCTTCACCACTGTTTCAATATTTTCAAAAAGTTTCTGCTGTAATTGAAAGTTGATTTCGATATACAGGTGTTCCTTGCTGGGATAAAACGCATAAAAGGAGCCTTTGGAAATATTGGCGGCAACAGCTAAATCATCAACAGTCACTTTCTTTAATCCATGCAGGGAAAAAAGTTTTTCGCCTTCGGCCAGTAGTTTATCACTAATAAATGCTTTTTCCTTTTCAGTAAAGCGTGGCACTTTTATCACCTCCTTATGACTAAATATTTAATATAGTCATATAGAATATACCACTTATGGCCCGCATTGTCAATTATTATCTAAAGTAATTGAAAAAAAATGCCGCAGTACCCTAGCGATTTCCTGAAAAAAAGCGCATTGTGTGATAAGCCCGGTAAAAAATAAGATGATATAATGTGAACATCAAATACAGGAGGTACAACAATGTACGCATGGGAAGCAATCGAACAATCCTTAACATTTATCGAGGAACACTTAACAGAAGAAATTTATACGGAGGAACTGGCAAATATAGCCGGCCTGTCCCCTTTCTATTTTCAGCGTTTGTTCAAGCGGCTGGTAAGTAAACCGGTTCAGGAATATGTGAAGCTCCGCCGCCTGGCAAAGGTGATTGAAAATCTGGGTAATACCGAACAGAGAATACTTGACGTTGCCCTGGACTATGGCTTTACAAGCCATGCAAATTTTACGCGGGCCTTCAAGGAAACGTATGGAGTCACACCCGAAGAGTACAGGAGAGATTTACCAATGCTCAACACATTCGACAAGCCGGAAGTTTCCATGAATTACGTCTTAGTAGATGAAGGGGTTCCGCTGGTGGTAGGAAATATCGTCTTGGAAATCCAGAGAAAAACGTTGACGGAACCGGAACTTTACCTTGGCTTTGAAACAAAAGTCCGTATTTCCGAACAGATTCCGGCTGGTGAAAGCACAGGTGTAGATGTGCCGGGACAGCTCTGGAAACGCTACCATATGGAGAAGACGTTAATCGCAGCAGACATTGATACAAATGTGGAAATGGGAATGTCCCATACGGAAAATACGGCACAGGGCCTTTTCACGTATTTTGCGGGCGGTCTTGTTCGAGATATCCCGCATAATCAGCAGGGAGACTTTGTAAAGAGAGAACTCCCGGCGGGAGAATACATCGTTTGCAGGATTGAAGCAGAAAATTTTGAGGATTTGGTAACGGTTGCCTTGAATCAGGGGGGGAAATACCTTTTCGGTACATGGCTGCCGCATCACAGCTTAACAACGGAGCCATTCTCAGCAGAAAAGTATTATCGTGACTTAAAAGATATGGCCTGTATGGAAATTTGGATCAAGCCCATACCGTTGGAAAAAGGGTAGGAGGGATATTGGGATGGATTGGAATATGCTTTATACAAACGGCGATGCTCCATCTCTGAAGCAAATAGCGGAGTATATTGACAATCCGTTATGGGCAGAGTTTGACAGCCGCATCCGGTCCGCTTACCGGATTGAGCCTTATATGGATTACAGCCGCTGTTCCATGCAGCCAGGCTGGAATATTAAATACAAGAAAAGCGGGAAATCTCTTTGTACCTGTTACCCAATGCAGGGTTATTTTATCGCTCTTGTGGTGATAGGAAGCCGTGAACTTACGGAGGCAGAATTATTAATGCCGTTATTTTCTGACTATGTGCAGAAAGTATTCAGAGATGCAAAAACTGGTAACGGACAGAAATGGCTGATGTTAGAAGTACGGGATAAGGAGATTATGAATAATGTTTTTGAACTGATAAATCTTAGAAAGAGGAGTATATCGCCTTAGGAACTTCTTAATCATTCATTTACCATTCCATAGAAAATCAATTATCTCAAATTAAAAAATTGCCTGCTCATCAATGGTATGCTTAAGCTTCCTGAATAAGCTGAAAGCATACTCGAACATCGAATATTTGGGAGAAGTCATTGAGCATAGCTGGGGACCGCGTGTGATCCGGTTCTATGACTTGGACGAGCATTTCATAGAGGTTGGAGAGGATATGCAGATGGTAGTAAAGCGGTTCCTTGCTTCTGGAATGACTATGGAAGAGTTATCTTATCTGACATTAGGGATGGAAAAAAGACATTTAGTGTACCAAATGGAAGAGTCTTAGTAAATGGGGCTGATGTAGGCAGAGCTCCAAATGGCTGGAATGATGCCTCCAATAACTATAATAGGGAGAAAACATATAATGAAGCAATTAACTCTTTTCCATAAAGTAATAATAATGTTTATGCTTTTACTTTTGCTTACGGAATGTTGCGCTACCCCAGATACAGAGCAAATGAATGATAGTCAACCAGTTATGGAAGCTGTTAATATAGATGAAGAAAACGGCGTGGTGACGGGGGATTTGTTGCAAATTAACAAGGAAGCCGTTAACATAGATAAAGGAAATGCGGATACAGAATATTCTTACAGCATATCTTTAGTTGATACATCAGAATTCAAGGATTTGCCGTGGCGTGATGAGTTTTCATTTCAGGTTGTTCAAGTCAGGGATATGCAAGAAGATAAATTGCCCCTTGAAAATATAATTAGAACATTAAAGAAGCGATGACTTCCTGGATTAGAGGAAAGGTTCTAACACCAAACACGGTTAATTTGAAAATTACCTGTCATGTGGGTAAATATCTTTCGGTCGGGAACTCATTTATATATCAGAGCGTTCGTGAGGATTTTATCAATGATTATGTTACAATAGACATGATGACCGGTCAGCGTGTTCAGCTTGATGATTTACTGGAAGTCAATGAAGATTTTGTGGAATTTCTTCAGGAGAATCCTGATATTATAAAGACGCTGGATGATCTGGAACCATGGAGATGGGTGGCAGATTTAAGTGAATATTCATCATCTGAACTATTAGAAGAACTTAATAAATGTTCCTATACACAAGAGGAATTGATTCAAAATGGCTACGCTCCAATTGAAGAGTCACTTGGTCCACTCCTTTTTAGAAATTCATTCTTTCTACAAGATGGAATGCTTGTGATTTCCTTATGGAGAGGAGGAGAAGGATTGATCCCTTTGGATGTTGATGACATAAAAGATTATTTAAAAGTAGAAGGATGGTAAAATATTACGAAAAAGGCATATAAGGAAAAATGCTTAAAAATTAAAGGCGGAGGGAAAGATGGCTAAAAATCGAAGTACGCTACATCTTAATGGTGAGGCGGTTGGAAATGGAGGAATCAGATATGTGAAAGGGAGCCAACCAGGCGAACATAGTCCGGCGTCTCAAGTAACGCAGAGTTATAAACAGTATATACCTCAGTTACTGGGAAGTGTCGCTGCAATAATTGATCCTAATGCAGACCAGGCATCTGAATACTGGCTATATAATGCAACTCCCCATTATACCCAGGTAAACGTTATAAGAGACGCTGAGGAATTTTACGACATATACTGATGTGCAGAAAGCAAATTCAATAAGCAATGGAGTATATCGGTTATGTCTCAAAACGAAAACAGGCAGATTTTAAATACTATGGGGGTGCCTGATCAGTGGAAGGAAGAAGGCGATAAATGGAAGTATTGGAATGGCATAGAGCATGTGCTTATATTGCACTTTATAATTCGTTATGCTATGATTGGCAGAAAAGTAGTACTTTTGGTTATTAATAAAGTCAGATTGATAAATAACCGATAGAATTTGCTAGATACTCTTGCTGGCGAGGGAGTGATGCCATATGGAAAATACGAAAAATTTTAATGACATATTGGCTTTATCAAAAAAGCTGGAAACAGAACGGCTGGATCGTGAATTGAATGTGATTATGCAGGACGAATATGAATTGGACGATGATTTACAGAAGTCATTGAAAGATGGCACCTATCAATTTCCAAACGCTTTACAGGCGGAAATAAATAAGTGGATTCTAATAAGAGTGCAAAACCAGTTTTCGGCAAAAATCCATATCAAGAGAACACCCGTATATTTTCACAAGCACGATTTTGTAGAAATTCTTTATGTATACAAGGGACACTGCAAACAATTCATAGAAAACCTTGAAACCTGTATTGTATTACAGGAAGGCGATTTATTCATGTTGAATCAGAGCGTTATTCATGCTTTACAGCAGGAAGATGAACAGTCTGTTTTGATTAAAATTATTGTTCCTATGGAATGGATTTCCTATGATTTTATTCAGAAAATGAATCATCATAGTCCCCTGTTTGATTTTTTCGTGAGCGCAAAATCTCCACAGAGAGAGTATTATAACTATTTACAGTATTGTCATTGTATGGGTGGCGGGAAGCTTCTCATAGAAAAGATAATGACAGAATACTACTTGAAACAAAGTTGCTATGAGGCCGCAATAAAAAGTTGTCTGCAACTTCTAATGATTTTTCTTGAAAGGGGACCCAAAGAATACAGGTGCTGCAGGTATCGCCTGCCCCACAGTTCCTTGCAGGCCGGTGCAATTCTTCAATATATTTACAATCACAGTGAAAATGTCACATTGGAAGAATTGGCTCATGTTTTTTCTTTTAGTCAAAGTTATTTGAGCCGAGTTATTAAAGAAAATTGCAGGATGAATTTTCAGGATTTAGTCAGAGAAAGCAGGCTGGAAAAGGCGGCTGTTCTTTTAAGCAGCTCTGATTATTCGGTGGAAAAAATTGCACAAGTGGTAGGCTATCAAAATGCTGTCCCCATTTATCAAGGCATCAAAGAAAAGTTTGGGTGTTCACCTACTGAATATCGAAAAAACTATAGTAAAATGAGTATAGAAAATTCCACAAATTAATGAATAGAATATAATTGCCCTTATATGTAAAATGTATAGATGTGACCTGATGAAAGACTGCACTCTAATACTTTTACAAAGAGGAATCTCTATTATGGCAAAGGAACAAGTTAAGAATAGATTGGAACAGGATTCAATCGGAAAACTCATGCTGGAGCTATGTACACAGACGACATTTTCCATTATGATTTACAATATCTATACCATTACAGATACGTTTTATGTATCAAAAGGAATAGGAAGTGTAGCAAGCGGCGCTATTGGGGTTTTTTCGCCAGTTCTACTCTTAGTGAATGGTATCAGTTCTACTTTGGGAACGGGTAGCGCTTCTACTATATCCCGCAGGTTGGGCGAGCGGAATCCGGCTGGCGGGAAAAAGGTAGTGGGCTGTATGATGTGGCTTTGGGCTCTGTGTTCCCTGACAATTACAATTACAGGACTTGTTTTTTTGAAACCGTTGTTGCAGTTATTGGGCTGTACCTCTGAAATTTATCCATATGCCGTAGAATATGGGCAGATTATGCTGATAGGCACTATCATCAGCACCGGTTTTTCTGGTATTATGCGGGCAGAGGGAGATGTCTTTTATTCTACTATACAATGGTGCTGCCCGGTAATTATTAACCTGCTTTTAGACCCACTGTTTATATATGGCTTTCAAATGGATATTTCAGGTGCCGCAATAGCAACCTTAATTGCACAGCTTTTTTCTGCTGGAATCAGCATCTACTACTTTTTTGTCCGCAAAAAAACCCCCTGTCGGGTGACACTGGGAGACATAAAGTGGAGTGGGCAGGCGTGTAAAGAAATATTGTATATTGGTCTGCCTGCTTTTCTTAATAGCCTCGGAAGTAGTTTGGCTGGTATCGTTGGAAACCAAATATTAGGACAAATAGGCGGTACGCAAGCAATCAGTACATATACATTGATATCAAGAATACAGTCGTTTCTTTCTACACCGTTCTTTGGAATTATGCAGGGTATCCAACCTATGCTTGGTTTTGATTGGGGACGCCAGCGTTTTGAGCGGGTAAAAAGGACTGTGTCCTATGCTATATTTTCTGGATTTGTATATGGCTGCATTATTGCAGTATGTATCTATTGGGGCGCAGGAGACGTTATAAAATTATTTTCTGCAAATGCTGAAATTATCGCAATGGGAAAATCTGCATTACAGATTATATGCTGTTCTTTGGTAATTGGCGGCATAATGCCTGTAATTCAGGCTTACTTTCTGGCACTGGGATATGGAAAAAAAGTCCTGCTTTTGTCGTTGGAAAGTATTTTTATTATTCGTCTGCCGCTTTTACTGGCAGCATGGTGGTCGAATAGCCTTGATATTGTATGGTGGCTGTTAGCCTTTGCGGAATGGCTGATTGCTGGATTGGCCGTATATAACTATAAAATTGAGAGAAAGGGGCAATAAAAAATGGAGAGCCTGACAAAAAACAAGCAGAACAAGGAAACTATATCAAAAATGTTGGAAAAATACTTTACACCGCTTAGAATGGTGAGTTTTCACGAACTAACAGAAGGGTATTTTAATATGGCCTATGAAATTCATTTGAGTAACGGGGAACAGGTAATATTAAAAATTGCGCCCTCAAAAGAAATGCGCGTTATGACTTATGAAAAAAATATCATGTTCAGTGAAGTGCAGGCAATGGAACTGGCTATTCGTCATGGCGGGATACCTGTACCTAAAGTCATGGGTTATGATAACAGTTGCACCATTTGCGATTCACCTTATTTCTTTATGGAAAAATTAGAGGGAAAAAGCCTTAATGCTGTAAAAGACAGCCTTCCGTTAGCACAGATTAACCACATCTATATTGAAGCGGGAAAAATAAATAAAAGAATAAATGATATACCCTGCCCTGTGTTTGGATATCCCGGACAGTCTGCATTTCAGGGAAAAGAATGGTATCCGATTTTTCGTAAGATGTTGGAGGCCGGGGTGAATGACGCACGACAAGGAAACGTTGATTTGAAAATATCAATCGACCAGATGTGGCGCTGCCTTGACAGAGATAAGATTATTTTTGATGAAGTGACGGAGCCGAAGCTGGTTCATTGGGATTGTTGGGACGGAAATATTTTTGTTCAGTCTGGAAAAGTAACAGGTATTATAGATTGGGAACGAAGCCTTTGGGGTGATCCCCTCATGGAAGTGGGATTCCGCACGTATTCTGATAATACCTATTTTCAAAAAGGCTATGGAATCAGAAATCTAACAGAATATCAGCAGAGGAGAGCCTTGTGGTATGATATGTATTTAATGCTTTTGGTAGCGTTGGAGTGCGAGTATAGAAAGTATGAAACAATGGACAGCTATTACTATTCAACACAACTGTTGATGAAACAGTTTAAAAAAGTGCAGAACTAAAAGCTGAATCTTACAATCATAAAGTAACACTATGATTTTGACAAGCAGCTATCCCCTATTCCGTAAAATATAAGAAAGAATTTAAAGGAAAGTTCATACATTATCTCCACATCACATCCCTGCAAAGCAAAAACCATAAGTGAAGGCAATATTAGAGCAAAAGTCTGATATACCTGTAAAATGCATTCTACACTGCTTAATTTCGTTATATACAAAAGTAAATTTTGTTTATTGTGGTTTCATAACTAGCCTTCTCTCTGCCTGAATTATACCATGGCAAACTAGTTCTGTCAGTATCAAAATGTACCAACCTAGTTGCATACCTTACCAATACGACTATTGCCAATATGTCAGGTAAATAGTTATAATAAAACCGTAAAATTATAATGAAAGAGATTAAGAGCCATGGAAAAACAAAACCGCAATCGATGTGGATCTGATGATCAACATCGTAAAGGAACTTCATGAGTTTGGGCGATCAGACGCCTGGATCTCAAAGCATTTGGGAATGGATAGAGATGAAATTTTGCGTCTCAAGCAGATTACAGGTCTTGCCGCGCTATTCAGGGATATAAAATTTGGAGAGGCGTGGCGCCCTGTAGAGGAAGAGACGGAAAAAGAGTCAATAATATAGATGAGTGAAAGTATAAACGCCCTTTGGCAGAAAAATAAGTGCTGTTCTGCAAAGGGAATCAGATATTAATTATGGAGGTATGCTTGCAAATGGATAAATGGTTCACGATTGATCAGATTGATGAAGGTACATATATTATCAGCGAATACCGGCATTGGGAGGAGACGCATTGCTATCTGTTAAATGGCTCCAGCCGCAGCTTATTGATTGATACGGGTCTGGGAATCTGCAATATTTATGATGAAGTAGTGAAGCTGACAAATAAGCCTGTTACGGCCGTTGCCACCCATATTCATTGGGATCATATTGGCGGCCATAAGTATTTTCCGGACTTTTATGCCCATGCGGAAGAATTGAGCTGGCTGAATGGTGAGTTTCCGCTGACAATAGAAACAATCAGAGAGATGGTGGCAGACCGCTGCGATTTACCAGACGGTTACGATACAGGCACTTATGAGTTTTTCCAGGGGACGCCAACTAAGGTATTGGAGGATGGAGAGAACATTGAATTAGGTGGACGGAATATACAGGTATTGCATACCCCGGGCCATGCTCCGGGGCATATGTGTTTCTGGGAATCAGACAGAGGTTATCTGTTTACCGGAGACCTGGTTTACAAGGACACTTTATTTGCCTATTATCCGTCAACAGACCCGGACGCATACCTTGCTTCTCTTGAAAAGATTTCGGAGCTTCCGGTCAAAAAGGTTTTTCCTGCGCATCATAGTTTGGATATTCAGCCGGAGATTTTAATCAGAATGAGAAATGCGTTTAGGCAGTTACGGGAAGATGGTAAATTACATCACGGCAGCGGTACATTTGACTATGGAGATTGGTCAGTATGGCTATAAAAAGAAGGAAGCAGTATAATTTCATTTAGTTGTGTGTGTTATGCAAAAGGCTTTATCAGAACTAAAGAACAGCAAAAGAGGCTTGAAAGGAACATTTATATGAAGTATGTATGTACAGTTATATCAGTAGCGGACATCAGCGCCGCAAGAAAGTTTTATGAGGAACTGTTCGGGCTAGAGGTCTATCAGGATTACGGAAAGAATATCGCTTTTACCTGCGGTCTGGCATTACAGCAGGATTTTGACTGGCTGGTAAGTATACCAAAAGAAAAGGTATTGAAGAAATCCAATAATGCAGAAGTGGTTTTTGAGGAGCAGGATTTTGATGGCTTCCTAAATAAGCTGAAAGAATACCCGGAGATTGAGTATCTGGGAGAAGTTATCGAACATAGCTGGGGGCAACGTGTGATTCGGTTCTACGATCTGGATTGGCATCTCATAGAGGTTGGTGAGGATATGAAAATGGTAATAAAGCGGTTCCTTGCTTCTGGAATGACTATGGAAGAGGTATCTGCAAAAATGGACGTATCCATTGAGGATTTGACAAAACTTCTAAACAACTAATATATGGTAAGGGAATAAACAATCGGGATTTTGGGGGGAGAAGTGCGATGTGTAAAATATTGTTAGTCAGACCGTCTAAACAATATGCAGACCAAGTTATGTCATATAAAGAAGAAATGTCACAAAATGGAGATAGTTTTGACGGTTGTGCTGGTCTTGAAAATGTACAATCATTTGAGGAATGGATTGATTTTGAAGCAAGATTAAAAGCAAAATACAAGGACAGATATGTTCCATCAGAAGTGTTTTTGGCTATACGAAAAAAAGATAACTATGTTGTTGGCATGATTGATTTTCGACACCCATTATCCGACTTCCTCTTTAATTTTGGAGGTAATATCGGATATAGTGTTCGTCCATCGGAACGGCAGAAAGGCTATGCGTCCGAAATGTTAAGATTGATTTTACCTATCTGTCGTGAGTTTGGAGAAAGCAAAGTTTTACTAACATGCGATAAAAAGAATGAAGCATCACAAAAAACGATTGTAAAAAATGGGGGCGTGTTGGAAAAAGAAATCCCTGATACAGTAGGACTTAGTGAAAGTGGAATTATTCAACGATACTGGATTTCAATATAGACCCTCTTTCATCAATTTAAATTTGCCGGTAAGTAACACAATAGAGATCTGGATGGGCATCTCATAGAGGTTGGAGAGGATATGCGGATGGTAGTAAAGCGGTTCCTTGCTTCTGGAATGACTATGGAAGAAGTCTGTTAAGATGGACGTATCTATTGAGGATTTGACAAAACTTCTGAATAGTTAATTTACAGTGGAAAAATAAATTTGAATCTCGTGAACTAAGCAGGGAGGAAAAGTATGAATAATAATGTTTATTTTAAATCAAAATGGTTTGAAAAATGTATTAGAAATTATTTGGAAATTGAAGCAGATGAGCCTATTACAGAGGCAACGCTTGCGTCCATCAAATATTTGTATGTGTCCACATCACATGATTACGAATTAGCTTTTGGAAAGGAAAAATTGCCTATGCAATTTAAATTTAGCAATGCTGGAGATGAGTGGCGGAGTGCTTGTATCGCAGATACCGGACGATTCCAAAGTTTGAATGAATTTGCAGAAATACATAATTGGGGCTCGGATATAGTTTTATATCTGAAAAAGGAGATTTTAGAAGAGGAAGAAGAATTGCAGGCAGATGCACCTACGGTAGACACTATAGCCATGGAATTGTTTGAGGAAAGTGTTAAAACCTATTGGGCAGAACAAGAAGACTATGAAGGTTTGGCAGATGCAGAAGATTCCATTGATATGGGAATGTTAGAAGCAGATGACTTTGCATATTTGCCCAACTTAGAAACGATACGTTTAATGTCCTGTGAAGTGGATATACATAGTTTAAAGTTCTTAGAGTCTTTAGCAAATCTAAAAGTATTAGAAATTGGTGAAGTCAGACTTCATGGATTGGCTGGATTGGATAAGTTAATTGGATTGGATAAACTATGTATTTGGACGAATTGATGATAGAATATCGCACTAATATAATGTACAAATTCCAGTTTGTCGAGGGATTTGTCGTATAAATCAATTCAGGTTTGCCGGTAAGTAACACAACAGCGATCGGGATGGGCATCTCATAGAGGTTGGAGAGGATATGCAGAT
>ERZ773147.1572-NODE-1572-length-23268-cov-5.389523_pt1 | contig 23268 bp, 38 predicted proteins | sample MGYA00580851_ERZ773147 | MGnify/ENA primary metagenome ERZ773147 (study PRJEB29015, sample SAMEA2737818) | human gut metagenome | biome: human gut; feature: human-associated habitat; material: faeces | place: China | collected 2012 ... | reverse complement strand
TTTTCTTTTTCCATTGTGACCTCTATTTTTCTTCTTAATTTCTTTTGCATTGTAATTATAACATATTAAAAAAAAATAATAAATAATATATTCCATTTTAATTTATTTTATTATATAATAAAAAACGAATGGAGTGTGAGACTTATGATAAATCATGAAGATAATCCAGAATATTTAAATTCATTTTTAGATTATACAATGACAATTTTGAATAAATCGCCTAATACTGTAAAAGAATATAATTACGATTTAGCAACATTTTTAAAGTTTATAAAAATAAGATTTAATTTAACAAAAGAAGAAGATTTCTCTAAAATCGTAATAAAAGATATTGATTTAAATACTATTAAAAAAATTACATTAGATGATATACATGCTTTTTTAAGTTATTTAACAACAACATATCATAGCAAAGCTGCAACACGTGCTAGAAAAGCTTCTAGTATAAGAGTTTTCTTTAACTACTTATCTGCAAAAGCTAATTTAATTGAAGTAAATCCTGCTCAAAATTTAGAAACTCCAAAATTAGATAAGAGACTTCCTAAATATTTAAGTTTGGAGGATAGCAAAAAACTGTTAGAGGTGACTGCAAATGAAGATAATAGAAATTCTGAAAGAGACTATGCCATAATTACACTTTTTTTGAATTGCGGTATGCGTTTGTCTGAATTAGTTGGAATAAATATTAATGATATAGATTTTTCTGAAAACAAAATGACTGTTATTGGTAAGGGAAATAAAGAAAGAACTATTTATCTTAATAAAGCTTGCATACATGCTGTAACAGAATACTTAAATGTTAGGCCAAAAGATGGAATAAAAACAGACAGACTTAATTCAAGAAAAGCTTTATTTTTAAGTGAAAGAAAAGAACGTATTAGTAAAAGAACGGTTCAATATATTGTTGATAAAGAACTTATGGCTGCTGGTCTTGATACCAAAAAATATTCTACTCATAAATTAAGACATACTGCTGCTACTTTAATGTATCAATATGGTAAAGTGGATATTAGAGCTTTACAAGAAGTTTTAGGACATGAAAGCATTTCTACAACTGAAATTTATACTCATGTTGCTAATCAACAAGCACGTGACGCTATTGAAAATAATCCATTGGCTGATATCTAAATTTAAATGGTACCTTGTAATCACAAGATACCATTTGTTTTTTTATAAAGAATTATTGTTGTATAGAGATACTTGAACATTCTCTCCTTGGAGATATTAGATGGATTAAAAATATATTTAAAGTCATGCTTCGTTTTCTCATAATACAATATTGAAAATGAGAGATTATATGCATCACTCTTCTCATATTCGAATTGATTTAATCCTTTTCTTATATCTTTTAATATTTTTTCCAAAATATCATATATTTCTTTTGTAGTAACCTCTGAATACCATTCATTTCTATAATTTTCTCCATCATTTGAAATGTAGATTGAGATTTGAGCTTTTAATTTGTAATTTTGTTTTAAAATATTTTCCCGTTTTTTTCAAAATCAGCAATATTCTCCTTCATGTGAAGTCCTCCTTTATACTTGCAAAACTATATAGTTACTGGCTAAATTGTACAACATTTTTATTAATATTTCAATATTTATTCTTAGTAATTGGGAATTTTTATTTTTTCTCCTTCTCTTAATGATGAGCTTGATAAATTATTTATGTTTTTTAATTCATCAACAACATATCTTATATCTTTTCCATAAAAATACTTATTATTTTTTAATTCATTTTGAGCTATTGTCCATAGCGTATCACCAGCATAAATATATTCTTCTTTATATTTCCAATAAGCCTGTATGATTTACTAAAATATCAATGCATTCTTCTCGAGTTTTTTCTTTTGATAAATATTGTTCAAATAACCTTAATATTGTCATTGTTTCAACAATTAAACTACCATTCCTTTTTGCCAATTTTATTACCTCTTCATTTACTTTTTCTCTCTCAGTAATTGGCTTATTTCGTTGATGATTAATAATCAACAACGCTACTATATTTTGGTTTTCTTTCTCGTTATCATCTAAGTATTCTTGCACATGTACATCTAACTGTGACACATTCAGCTTCTTGACATTAGGCGTCACACCTTTAATTTCCCCTATAAATACTTTATCTTTTATTTTAAAGTTAAAGTCCTCCTTCTTTTTATCAATAAACCCAGATAAATTACATCCCAACATTTTCTCCAATATTTCAAATATAACTTCTACCAATTCGTCTCCGCTTGTATACAAAACAGATTTATACCTTTTATTTTGATTAATGACTTTCATGGCATTAGAAATATTTTCATTTGCTATCTCTATAGCCATATTATTCTTTTGAATAATTGTTAGTTGATCACTATCATCAAACATATTTAATCCCTCCATCCATTCAGGAGTTTCTGACTTTTCTTTAATTAAACCAATTTCTTTTAAAAAATCCATTATTTCAGCATAATTATTTATATTCAATGTAGAAAGTATAATTCCCTCAGTCATTACCGTCGTAGGTTTATTACTTTTTTCTGACTTCGTTAATACATCCTTAACCATTTCGTTGAAATGAAAAGCTGCCGATACCTTTTCGTTACCAACCATCGTTATTGTATTTTCATACATAATGTACATTCTTGCGAGAGGTTGGAATATATGTCCCAATACATCTTTGAAATTTGTCAATATATCTTTAAATTCTCGGTGTCCCCACGCACTTCTATCTGATTTCCACGCATCATATATAAAATTTTCATTTTGCGGCAGCAAAATAATTATATTTGCATGTTTACTGTTTTCAATCATTTTAGATAAACTATTTAAATCATCTATCGACTCAATTGTAACCGGTCTTTTTTCTAGCGTTTTCCACATTGTTTTATCTTGTAAACTTATTATATTTATCTCAAACGAATCCAAAGCCTCTGCGTCATGGATTTTATTCAGTTTAATCCCCTTTCCTTCTAATTCACTCTCATTCCCTTGAAAAGTCAACATCTGTATCATTTATCTTCTTCCTCCGTACATATAAATTTACTTCCATCATATCTCAAATTCTGACATCATACAACAGAAAAACACCCACACATCTCTGTGCAGGTGCCTCTTAGGTTTTATATACGGGAAGACGAGCCGCAGGAATTCAGCCTTTGGCTCAAGTGTTATTGTACATGAGAATCAGGGGAATGACGGGACACTTTCAAAAACCGATCAATTTTCTTGCCCACACCACTTCTGCTCATATGCACTTTCTTTGCGATATCCTCTAACCTCACGCTTTTACGTCCATCGATATAGTACTTTCTGAATATCCGGCGCGTAAGACTATCCGGTATCTCATCCACGAACTGCTCTACCTCTTCGCACTCTTTCTCCAGGCGTTTCTTTCTCTGTAGATCACGATCCTGAAGTCTTTCATACTTCTTCTGATCAAACCCAACAACACTCTGTGGCATCGGATACCCTGTACTGTAATCGAATACAACATCATTCCCGATCATCGTGTCGGATTTCCAGCGATTGTTCAGGACATAATCTAGTTCCAGAATCTCCATCTTGTTACTTCTGTATGCTTCCAGCCTTTCCTTCGTCATTGTCTCCAATGGTATCACTCCCTATCTTGTATTTTCTAGCTATATATCCAGTAACATCTCCATGCCATAACTGCTGCCCCTGTGCTTTGATCAGATTGCCTGCTTGGTATGCCGGACGATGAAAGTGCTTGCTGGCTTTCAGATCTGTGACCATATCGGTGAGTTCGCCGTAATGGTTCTGCATATTTGCCTTGACTTCTGCTGGGGACTTTCTTGTGTCTGTACTTCGTTTCAAGTGTTATCACTCTCCTTTTCCTATTTAGGGCATAAAAATACCAACCACCGAATATTGATGGTTGGTAAAAAATTTTTATTCTATTTTTCCTCCATATTTAAGGAGATCTCCATATAGAGCCGGGAATACTTCTTCCCATCTTCCATCTTCCATAAATTCTTTCGCAACGTACTCACAAAAATGATATTCTATAACTGGATTATGTTGTGATGCTGAAATAAATCCTCCAAAAACAGACTGAATATCACTTTCATACTGGGCTCTGGATACCTTGTTTCCCTCAGCAATAAGCTCTCTATACTTATCCATTACATCCATAATTCTTCGTTGCTCTTCTTTTGTTACATTGTACTCTTTAAATGTTTTTTCAATTTTTGCCATTTAAATAGACCTCCCGTACATTTGATACAGAAATTATACCATTCCAACCATCAATATTCAATTGTCAAGGTACTGTTGTTTTAGCTTTGTTTTACACAAAGCTTACTTGCTTGCTAGACATCTTCGCTAGTCTGTACTTCTCTTTTTTTACCTTCTCTCCAATCCAGTAGCTGACCGCATCCACAGCAATATGTTTTCAAATCGGTTTGTATTCCCTCTTGTACTCTACGACACTTCGGACAGTATGGCACTTCTCCGGTATAATAAATAGTTGCTTTGCGCACTTTTATCGAAATCTCCTTCCTCATGGTATCAATCGCCATCCTCTTCGCTTCGATATTCTCTTCGCTGTTAGATGTGTCCAGTCTTTCAATGATTCTGATTGCATCTTCAATATTCAACTTTCTTTCTTCCTGCTATGTACTCTAAAGACACATTATATGTATCTGCATATTTGATTGCTTCTCCTAGCGTCAGCCCTTTCCTTCCTGTTTCAAGATCTCGCAGTCTTTCCTCCTTCATGTCTAGCTTGACTGCTGCCTCTTCTCTTGTCAGCCCTCTGATTTTTCTTAGATATTTCAGACGGTTTCCTATTGTTCCTACTGGTCGTAATATAACCATTGTAATCAATCCCTCCCTTCGTGTTCCATGCGCAAATGTCACAATCTTCAGGACATACATTTGCCTTTATTGCTCTTTTGCACATCTCCATTCTTGTTCTTATGTCTTCCTCGTAGTCCTTTATGATTCCGAGTTTCCTTAGAATCTTATAAAACAGTGACTTTTTTCTCACGTCTCTTTTTTCCTTCCGTCGTTCTTTCCATTTCCGCAGCCACTCAAGCTGTGCTTGATCCTCTTGCTCTTGTCTTGTCATTTTCCACCTCGCTTAATCTGTTCCATGCACATTCTCCTCTTCTAACAACTCAGGGTTGTCAAATACGTTGCCGACAACTTTCATCTCATTTAACTTGATGTACGTGTCCGTAAGTGGCATCGAATAACAGAACGGCTCGCATTTACTTAATTCATCCGTTGGAATCACTTCATAATGCCATCCAATTACACTGTCTATTACTTCTTCGCTTTCCACTTCTATGACGTTAAACTCTCCTAATACTGCTTTTACAAGATCTTTTGGATTGTCGTGACACATCAGGATATCGTTTTCCCATATTCTTTTGCCGTTCTTGTCATGCAATCCTGTATACTGGCAAATCGTATTTTCATCAACCAGAAATTCACCCTCAAGGCTTTTATCACAGATATAATTCTCGTCACCGAGATAGCCATGCACCCATATTCCATTGAGATGCTCATTACCTAGAATTGTATGAATATGTTTCGCTCTGAAAAGTATTTCTCTATTCATATTCTTCCGCAACCTCCCTTAACTACCGGAATATCCGAGAATACCACCGTAGCCCGCTCGTTTTCGGATGCCGCTACAACCACAATCTCTATGTCATCATATCCAAGCATGAATTCCGGAAGAATGTAAATTCCGTACTGCTCGACAGCTCCGTGATTATTTCTCATGTAGTCAGACACAAATTCTAACTTTTCATCCAACAGATTGTGCGCTTCTTCTTCATCGTACCGCTTTGTCAAGTGTGTGATTGCCTGCTCTATGCTCAAACTTCCTGTCCACCAGAAAAACGGCTTAATTTCTTCGATATACTCAAATTTGCTATCTGTTATAATCTCTTTCATCTGCTTCTCTCCTTCCACTTCGTCCACCTTACGCATTTTCTTGATATATTCACGGACTGTCTGAACCGTTGAAAGCACTCCGTCATAAAATGGATCAATTCTTTCATGTTCTGCAATTGTTGCTTTTGTTTCCTCTTCTGCCTGATCCAGCCAGTCAACCAAATCTTTCGCGTCTCTTTCTGTCATATCTTCTCCTTCTTTCCATTTCATCTCTTTCTTCGCAGTACATTAATCCCACGTACTGTCCATAGCTCATTCCTTCCTGTCTTGCTTTTGCATTTATCTCAGCTAATTCGCTTTTCCAAGCTGTTGATCTCTGTCTTTTTGGCACTTATCTGCTCCTTTCTCCTCCCTGCCGCATCCAGGGAGGAAGTCTTTGTTATCATGTTGCAGTATTGTGACATACTTTTATCTCCACGCCATTCAGCGGAGGTAACTATAAATAATTTTTCTTATATCTCTCCATCCACTCTTCTCTCGTATGTGTCTGCTCATATTCTGTCTGTGCTATTCTGCAGAGTAGTTCTCGCATTTCTCGGTTATTGTGGACTGCTTCTGGTCCTTCTTTGTGATGATTCCGACACAGATCCACCTTGAGTCCATCTGCCTCAGATAGTTCACGCTGGCCGGATCCGAACATGATGTGATGTTCCTCTGTGTACTTCTTGGAAGGATCGTCATAGAGTATTAAACAGAGATAGCAGACTCCCTTTCTACTCTTGAGGATGCTCTTTTTATGTAATTTCCTTTTTTTCTTACTGACTAATTTGGGAAATGCCATGTCTGAATAATCGATGCTCATAAGATATACACCCCAACTAAGTTTTTCGGATCTCCTTGCATTCGATCAAACCATATGCACGGTTCGTATACACCTTCAATATCTTTTCTCAACTCTTCTGCAGAATTGGCCAGCATGATAATGTTCGTTGGACTGCTGCAAGCATAGACTCTCGCAACATATTTATCCGGTATATCTCGCGGGTGCTTATAAATTGCAATCGATGGTATCGCTATCGCTGATAAGTCCACTTCTCGAAAGCTATGGATTGTTTTGTTATTTACTGAGTTCTTCTCCATTTTCATCCACCTCTGCTTCTAACCATTTCTTCCAATACTCTGCTGAGTTCAACATCATGTGAGGCATCTCTTTCACTGATGCTGCCATATACAGTGCCATCTTGTATGATTCCATTGTCTTCATGTATTCCCATCTGCTGCCGGCCGGATTCTGTTCTTCTTCGGACTTATCCACCGGTTCTGAATTGGCTCCCGCTTCTGTGTTTATCGCATTTTCTTCGACCGTCTTCGAATTATCCACAGGTTTTTCCACAATCTCCACAGGCTCCGGCATTGCACTGGTGCAATTTTCCTCTTTATTCTGTATTTCCGGCGTTTCTCCTGCTTCCGGAAGCATTTTCGGAAAATCTTTCTCGATTTCTGTCTGTCCTGGAATGTTATCTGAAAGTTGTAAATAGCTCTGTATTTTCGGGCTTTTTTCAACTTTTTGCGCCGGCGCAATTTCTTCAGTTTCCTTTTCTTTTTTCTTGTTTGGTTCTTCTGTCTCTTCTACATTTTGGAGTCCAAGATCTTCTGTTTTATTTTTTGTTTCTTTAGGTTCAATCACATCGCTCTGTGTGTTTTCAAGTGATGTCTGCTGTGTTTTCTCGAAATATTGCTGCCACATTTCGGCATTTTCCTTAAAAATATCTTGCGTAAGCTTATAGAACTCCCACCAAGTCATATCTTTTGGCGTATCTCCAAATTTCTTAAATGTGACACGATTTTCATACATCATCATGAAATACAGTCCCTTTTTGTACGAACGATTTCCGGCCGGATTTACTATTTCAATGAATCTGTTAATTGTCTGCTCATCAAACTCCTCGCCATATACTGCATTGAGTATGAGTTCGTTGTCCTGATAGAACTTTTCGACCAGCTGACTGATATCATCGGCCACTCCTGCTGCCGGTTCGGTTTTGTTAAACCGTTTCAGCTCTCTGATGTCCTCTCTGGACGTTTCTGGTTGTATCATCTGTCTGTCAGTGTCTGGCAGTTTCAGCATTTCCTCCAGCTGACTCCTGCCCAGTTCCGCATATTCCTGTCGTAGTTGTTCGGAATATCCGTCAATGGAATACTCCCGGTTGATGCTCATAAACCTGCTTGTGATAGACGGTCCCAGACCATACTCAACCTGAGCAAATTCCGCTATACTTTTATATCCATCCTGTTCATAGAGTTTCTGGTCATCAATCTGTCTCAGAACATATCCAATTCGAACAAAACTCTGTTTCACTCCCAGAAGTTCCTGTTTTAATTTCTGTTTCATCTGCACCCAGTCATCCAGGGTCATCTGCACATATTCCATATTTACCCCCTTACGCTATAGCCGCCGTCTGGATTGTTTCCGTCAGCGTTCCTGTTTTCAGTTTCATCAGCCATGTGTCCAGCCATGTCTGCATATTCTTTTCATCCGGTTTTTTATCCTTATCCCCGTACCACTGTATAATCCTCGGATTTTTTGCATCTATCTCAACCGTAATGTACGGAATATCCGGTTTCTCTTTGAATCTCAGCATCAGTATGTACGTCTTTCCAGTATTGTGTTTATCCAGATATGTATTTCCTCCCACGCAATGGTGGAGCAGACGTCCCTCCATGACAATTTCCTCCGCTGATCTGGCCGGTCTGATGATATATTTATCATCTTCGTAGAGATATTTATTTCTGAGTCCTCTGTAAACGTGCCGAATCTGTGGATAACGCTCTGCCACCTCTTTGAGGTGTTTGTCCATTTCTTCTTTGTTAGTTTCCATGACCATTTTGTTATGTTCGGCCTCTAAGTCCTGCGGCTGTTGATATACCGTGTTGTTGAGGTCATATCCCAGGTTTATTCTCATACTCAGATAGTCTGCGTAGGTTGTGGCCGTGTGTCTAATCCGGGCTGAGGCACTGCTGCACTCTGTCCCATACTCACAACCGGAGTATTTCTCTATGCGATTGAGTAATTTTTGTAAGGTCATGTATCTAGTAGCCATTTCCACCTGTGTTCCGCTCAGATTCGTTTCTGCTAAGTGTTCCACCTGTTCATCCGTCCAGTTCTGTCCCTGGCGTTTCTCCATCTGCATGACTCCCAGTAGGTGTGTGTCTCCTTTCTTTCTGATGAGCTGCTTTACTCTTTCCTTTCGAATCCCAAGGAACTGATCCGGCCGTCTTGCATTCTCATCAGCAACAATGCCGTAATAGCATTTGACCAGTTTCTCTACCACATCGGTCAGTCCCATTTTTACCAGAACCTCAATCTGTGGCGTCCGGCTGTAGCACTCCAAGTAATCAATTGGATTGATTTTTCCCATGCTCTTTGCGTATTCCTGCAATGCGCTGTACTGAAACATTGTCTCTTTCATTTCTTCGTATGTCTCTGACATGATCGGAGCGTCACTGATAGAGATATTTGCCATCCCATACAGATTGCAGTCATCCCAAAAATCTTTCCCCGTGTATGGATCATGTTTGTGATAGTCTATCTGAACCTTTTTCCCTGGCTCAAAATATGCTCTCGCAATCTCTACTCCGGAGAGTTCTTCACTTGCGTTATACATCTCTGGGCCTTTATCCCCACAAATGAATCCCAGTATCCACTTTTTCCTTACTTCCGCATAGCGCATGACCATTCCGTTTTCTTTGTATTTCTGCCCCAGGAACAGATAAATACGTTTATCATGATTCCCTTTCACTTTTCCCTGACATTTGTACTTTCCATGTGCTCCGCACATTGGACAGGTTCCATAGTTTCCCTCTCGCGGCTCTTCCGTCCATCTCTGGAATTGATTCTCGTAGGAAATCCCTCTTTTCCATCTCGCATCCATAACCCCTCCACATTTGCTGCAGGCTATATGTGCCCAACAGCCATGCTTTTTGTAATACAGATAATGTTGCTCATGAAAATACAATCTGTCTGCTCTGTCCAGGATCTCTTTTTTTGGCAATTCTTTGGTGTGTGCCATTCTATCTGCCAGTGCCTCCTGCCGGCGCATATACGCCTTGTGTTCTCTGTTCCGTCTTGCCGTTGTTACAATATCGTCCTCCTGTTTGTATATGTATTCCCACCAATGTTCCTCATTGTATACGTTAGCTTTACAGAACTTCTTTATCCTTTCCAGATCCTCTGTACTCTGAAGGATATTTTCTTTTTTCTCCTGTTCCCATGTTGGGTGCCCTTCTCCCCATATCACTCTTCCATAACAACTGTCAGGCTTTATTTTCTGCCGTGTCCATTCTTCCTTTTCCGGCCAGTATGTGCCAAAATCTTTCTTTGTGAGCACGATCCTCACCAGTGGCATTTCTTTTGATTCCTTTTTGTTCCTGTATACTTCCAGAAAAAGATGCTTTTCATGTCCAATAATCTTGACCTCCGTGACGCCAATATATTTGGCATCTTTCTTTCTGCTGGTTTTCTTTAACCCGAAATACGGGATTTTCTCGATAGCTTTCTTTTTCATCCGTCCCGCCTACTTTCCCATGTAGTAGTCCGTGATGATCTGCTTTGCTCTAGCCATGCCCGGAATTCCAAGCGTGACCTTTCCTGCAGATACACCTGCCGCCTTGATGATATCCTTGTCCACGGTCTGCTGATTCTTGAACGACCACATTAGGAGTGCTGCTATACACCCTTTCAGTGACTTTCCTTTCTTTCGGACGTTGAATGCCAGCAACTCATTTTCCATGCACTGTCCTCTCAGGTACTCCACCCAGTCCCCCATGATTTCTTTCGGTTTCAGCTCTACCACCTCAACGTCAATCTTTCCCAGTGCTGCTGTCAGCTGATCGCACAACACCGGAATCTCTCCCTGCAGATACATATCCACAAAATCACTTTGGATTCCGTTCTCCTTTGCCATGACTTTCAGTGATTCTGTATCTCCCTCGTTAAGCAAATTCTCCGCTAGTTCATTGATTTCTCCGTAAGAATCAAATTCTCCAAACTTCTCAAACATCTTTATACCTCTTCTCCTTGTAAGTACGCTTCAAGCGTCCTTTTATACTCACTGTTGTTTTCGTATACGATCTCTATCTCGTGTTCTTTACTCTCTTCCAGGAACAACTGCCACAGTTCCTTGTTCTGTATGTCTTTTCCATCCGACTTTCTCCACTCTGCACGTCTCCACTTTTCCGGATTGTCCGCCTGAACCATGTTGCGGATAAATGTATTCTCTGTGTAGAATATGATATGGCATGACTCTGTGAACCTCTGCATTGCCCGAACCATGGCTAATAGTACGCTACGGTTATAGGTTGTTTCCTGTTCACTTCCTTGCAGGAATCGGTCTTCCGTCTTCCCGTTTTTCCTTGTAAACGCTAAAGCTGCCGCATATTTTCCATACTTCGGTTTTGACGGACCTGTGATTGTTGTCTCTATGTAGACTTTCACTGTCTTCATGTCTTCAAATCCTCCTGTTCAACCGGATCAATGTGTATCTCCGGTACTTGAACCCAGTGGCCGGATTGATTCCTTCATAGCTCTTGGCAATGTAATAGCCGTTCTTTTGTTTGATCTCTTTTGGCCATCTTGCCAGTTTTTTCTTCTTTGGTGGTTTCAGTGGCATGTTCCTCGAAGTGCTGTAACTGGATTCGCTGAGTCTTGGCTTGTCCCTCTTTCCATCCTCCCTCTTTTCTCCCACCTTCTCGTTTTTGGTGATGTAGGATGCGAGCTGTGAGAAATCCTCTTCGTAGTATTTGCTTTTCTCTAACTTCTCTGCATAGATTCCACCATGTGGCCAACATTCCTCTACCCAGCGAATTGTATCCCGGCATCCGGTGATGACCATGTGAATGTGCCATGCTCCCTTGGTTCCCTTCTCAATGTTCCGGATCCAGCGCAATTCGATCTGTTCTTTCTTGTATCTTGTCCTTAGCTTGCTTATCAGATTCGTGAAATCCCTCTTTGCTTTCGCCATGTCCGGAGGTCTTGCCTCGACTCTGTACGTCAACGTCAGGAAGTAGTCCCCCTTTCCAAAGTACTCCAACAATCTGTGTCTGGCTGTCTCTGCCTTATTCATTGCGTTCACTACCGCCATCTGCTCCGGTGTAGGCTTTCTCTTCTTTTCTCTTGGCAGTCCCCTTGCTCCATACCTGCCATCATGGTATTCCTTCACCTCCAGGATGTCTCCTTTCCGGAAGGTGTGTATTACTCTCTTCGTTGCCATCGTATACCTCTATCTTTAATATCTTAATCGAGTATTAAAATGGGGCAGAATCCCCGTTTTTCTTGACTTCCTGCCCCACAGATGTTAAGATAATAATGTCTTTAATATCTGCGAGACAAAAGTCTTGCATTCAACACTTCCGTTACCTCCGGAAGTGTTATTTTTTTATCTGTTTTTCCAGCGTCCTTGCGATCGAATTCAGCGCGCAGAAGCTTGCTGATACAGCCAGTCCGATCAGGACGCGCTCCAGCGTTGACTCTGGTGCTTTGACCGATATGGAATATGTAATTGCTGCTCCGGAAGCATAGAAGAGTCCAACAAGCATTCCAACGCCTGTGATAAACCTTGTTCTCCAAAGGCTCATTCTAATATGATGTATTCTCCTTTGTTCTTCTTCCTGGCGTACTCGTTCGCTTCTTCCCATGTCCCAGAGCAACAGCCCAGTTCCTGTGTTTTTGTCCATCTGATAATCCATGTGTGGTCTTTCTCCCTTCTTCCTCGTTTCTGGCTCATTTCTCACCCTCTGTATGGTTTTCTTCTTTCATTCCTATTTCAGTGCATCCCTCACGCGACAGCTGATTTATGATTACGAATGCCTGAGTGTCACCGAATGCTTTTCTCGTGATTTTATTTCCCTTGTGTTTTGCTGTAATGGTATACATCCGCTGTGCCCTCCTTCCTTCTTGTATGATGTGCACGGATAACAGCGGCTGCGTTCCATGCAACTGTTTCTGTGTTGACAGTAACAACAATCTCTCATATCACTTCCCTACCAATCTTCGCCTTTTCCTCATCAGTGATTTTGAGTACCCTTAGGATTTCTCTTAATTCACTGATTCGGATATTATCCGGCTGACTTAATCTTTGGTACAGAGTGCTCGGCGGGATACCGGTCAGTTTTGAAAGCTTCTGAGTATCAATAGCTGCCATAGTCTTTCCTGACTCAATGATTGCAAGAAGTATTCTGTTCTGCCTTTCTCTGTCAGATATTTTTAATTTTGGCATCTCTTCTCACCTCTCTAGTCTTCATAATTGCGTGGAATCATGTCCTCTGTAAGTGCATAGAACTCGCTGATGTATGTTCCTTCATCTGTGATATTCAAATCAACAGCAACATTGTGATCATTCATCAGCATGATGCTTGTTGCACCCTCTTTTTCGATATCTCCGCATCCGACTCCGACAACCTTAAATCCTTTCAATAGGCTTAATTCTTCTGGATATCCACTGTACCTCTTGTGGTTAATGCTTCTCTTCATTGTTTTCACCTCTCTTGCTATTTCTTACTTTGTGGTTAAAGAAAGAAAACTGAGTAGGAAACTACTCTTTTTCTTTTATGTATTGATCATTCTCAGCTAATAAATTCCCTTCAAAATCCCAATACTGTTTAACTATTCGACACGGATTTCCCTCTGTTCCTGTTCCCCTAAGTGCCTTTGTTTCAATTATAGAAATAACTCTTGCAGAATCTATTCCTCGTGGACCCTTCATCTTTCCTCACCCCGCTTTCTTGTCTTTCCTGTTCTTTTTCTTTATACTGTTTACATAAATATTCCAATACACTTATCACTTTGTGGTTAAAACAACAGTTATGATCGCCGTTACCATACTTAAGAAAATGGTCCATATCATTTCCATGATCTGGTTATTCCGTTCTTCAATCCAGTCTGGTTTCTTTGGTTCTTCTGAAATATATGTAATCTCAACGTTTCTGCCATGATCCTTTTCTTCGGATCTTGGCATTTCTTTATTTCCATTATTTTGTTTTGGCATCTTTTCCTTCCCCTACCGTCATCATTTTGTATCTTTGTGGTCAGAATTATCACAAATGAGCTTTACTGCAATATCTATGCCGATTGCAAAGATAACTGTTGCCAAGCAAATCAATACTCCTGTTTTGAATCCTACTATTGCAAACATTGGAATTATCACCATAATTCCAATTATAGAAATAAGTAACACCCACCCAGCTATCTTTTTCCAATGCTTCATCTCTTCCTACCCCTTTTCATTTCTTATTCTTTTTTTCTCTACTGGCTCTTCTTTATAATCTCTATCTTCCTCATAAGAAAACATATCTCCAATATCACACTCTTCGTACACTTCTTCTGTGGTGTAATATTTCGCTGTATCATATTTCCCCTCATCATTCTTTTCTATTGCTTTAATCCAAATGCACCATCTGTCCGGATAGTGATAAAACATCGGAATATAAGTCGTATAAGATGATTTTCCATTTGTATGAATCATCGGAGTCATTATCATAATTGTTTCTTCTGGCTGATAGTCTTTCTTGTAAATCTCACCTTCTGTTATTTTGGAGCTGCATCCTGTCAATAAAACAGAACTCATTAATATGACAGCTATATATTTTTTCATTTCTTCCTGATCCTATCAAATCTGTTTTGCATTCTTAGTTCACAGCAATTTTTTAACACTGATTGCAAAGAAAATCTCTAATCTACTTCTCTTATTACAGCAGCATCTCCTGTACACTCCTTTGTTCTATCCAGTATTTCAATTGCTTCATTTCTGGTTAAATTTTCTTTGGCGAACTTATTTATAATGTATTTGACAAGTTCGCCTATTTTTTCTCCTTCCAATAGTTTTCCATCATTCATGACTACATCACTAAACTCAGGCAACTCTTCTCGCCTCACTTCCTGTCTACGCTCTTGTTATTTCTTCCCTCTTCTCTTATACTTTTCTTACAGGCTCCTGCCAGAGCCGAGTACAAAAGAAAGGAGTTTACTTATGACATTAAATCCGGATTGTGTTCGTGATACTCTCTTTTTTCTTGAAGACCATTTATCCATAAATTCCGAATTGGAATTTTCAACTATTGACATTTACGAACTTGACAAATCCCTCGACTACCCTATTGGCGAATTATCCAATACTCTGCTTGTACTAGATGACGCTGGTTTCATTCAGTCATACCGCTGTGATTCTGATGACAGTATAGAAGATCTCAGCATTTACCGTATTACCTATTCTGGCTATGAATTTATTGAACATATTCGTCCAGAAACCGTATGGGATAAGATTAAAAATGTTGGCACTAATGTTGGGAGTCTTTCCATTGACATAATTTCTCAAATTGCCGTCAATGTTATCACCCAGTTAATTAACGGCCAGTTAGGTCTTTAAGCAGATTTCTTACAACGAAATTAATACATACACGCATTTCTTCTTTATTTGGATGTTTGTATTGATTTTTTTCGTTGTAATAAATCAATGCTAAGGTTGCTACCCGCCATTTAATCCAGTTGCATACTGAAATTAAAATGATTATCGTAATAAATACTTTCATCTCTTCTCACCTCACTTGCTATTTTCTATTTCTTCTCCTATACTTTTCTTACAGGCTCCTGCCAGAGCTGAGTACAAAAGAAAGGAGTTTGCTTATGATAACTTTTGATTTTGATTCATCCGGATTCGATGATTTAATTGATGATCTTCAATATTTCGAAATTGATTGTCCTGAATGTGAGCAATCTTTTGAAATCTCTTTAGAAGATATCGGTAATGAAGTGACTTGCCCTCACTGTCATACCAAAATCAAATTAGAGTCCGAGTAGTTTTCGCAGCTCAACAGACTCCCTCATAAGTTTGTTGAGTTGCTCTAATTCTTCTTTCAGCTCCTTTATTTTCTTCAAACATTCCTTATGCCCTTTTATTCTGATCACAAGTACTTTTTCTTCCACATCGTCTCTTCTCACCTTTCTATTCACTACTTCGATTGTTTGCTTATAGTTTGTTGCATATTTAGGACGCTCGGGTCAAAAAAAATATCTACTGGATCTTTTAAATTTAGAAATTCAGTAATCTTAACAACCTCCTCCAGTGTAAATTGATTTCTCCCATTTAACTTCGCATTTAAAGACTGTGCTGTAATACCAAGATGTTCAGACAATTTAGCCTGTGAAATATGTGCTTCTGTCATCTTTCCCTTTAGTTTATCAAATGACATTTTTCTCACTTCCTTTCGTTGCATATTTGGGATATTTATATCCTACATCAACTGTAATACGTTGTCAACCCATATATGCAACATTTTTTTAATGTTTTTTAATTATATGTTGCAAATATGAAAAAATAGTTTATAATTACATTATACGGAGGTAATGACATGAGCGAAAAAGAAATAAGTGAAAAAATGCAAGATATAATGAAAAGAATGAAAAGCAGACGTGAAGAACTAAATATGTCATATCAAACTCTTTCTGAAAAAGTAGGCATCAGTAAATCCACACTTCAAAGATACGAAACTGGATATATAAAAAATATGCCTGTAGACAAATTGGAGGAAATCGCTGACGCACTTAATGTATCGCCGGCTTATCTTATGGGATGGGAAGATCATACTCCATCTACTCTCGCCGCTCACTTCGACGGTGATGAATACACTGAGTCTGAAATGGAAGAAATCAAAAACTTCGCTGCATTTGTAAAGAACAGAAGAAAATAAAACATTTTTATTGGATAGATAAACGGATATGCTGTAGTGGGAGGTGCTATACATATGAACACATACGAATGTTTACAAGACGAAGCCTGCGGGGACGGTATAGATGTTATAGATTATACATTTCACAGTGATCGAATAAAAGGATTGTATTGTGACGGTACTGTCGCAATCAGAAAAGATATGAATACAGTTCAAAAAGCCTGTACACTGGCTGAAGAACTTGGACATCACCACACATCCGTTGGTGATATTATAGATATAAATTCCGTACAAAACCGTAAACAGGAACGCCAAGCCAGATTACATGGCTACAACCGCCTGATCGGACTTATGGGAATCATCCACGCATTCAATGCTGGATGTCAAAATAAATATGAAATTGCAGACTTTCTGGATGTTACAGAAGAATATCTGGAAGACTGCATTAAATGCTACAGAGATAAGTATGGAGTGTATACTGCAGTTGACAACTATGTTATATATTTCATTCCGAATCTTACTGTAGTAAAAATGATATAATCGCTTCAGCGTTTATATAAAGTACTTTATGTAAGGAGGATAAAATATGTCAGAAAATGTATTAGAACGGTTAGCTTCTGGTAAAAGATTGCCAATTCTATTTGTTGGTTCCGGTATTTCCAAGCGTTATCTATATCGTTATCCTAACTGGGAAGAATTATTGGAATTAGCATTTAAAAAATATAATTCCGATTTATATCAATTGCAGAAATACAGAGACTCCTTTTCTCGTTCTGGGTTATCTGCGTTTGAAATTAATACCAAAGTAGCAACTAATATAGAAAATGATTTTAATGCTGCTTTCTTTGATCGAAAAATCAAGCTCAATATTGGAAGTAACAAGAATCCTAATTGGGTACGTAAAGGTATTTCGCCTTTTAAAATGTATCTTGCTTCTTACTTCAAAAAAATGACTTTATATCATCGTAAAGATTTAGATATAGAACTCGCGAAATTCAAATCCTTAAAGTCAAAAGTATCTGCAGTAATTACTACAAATTATGACCTATTTTTGGAAAAAGAAGTTTTTCCAAATGACTACAGCGTGTTTGTAAATCAAAGCGACCTTTTCGGTGCAGATAGCTATAATATTGCTGAAATATACAAAATTCATGGATCTGCTACAGATGCCAACTCAATCGTAATTACTGAGCAAGATTATGAGAAGTTTAACGCTTCACGGAAATTAATCATTGCAAAGATGCTCACATTGTTCGCAGAATCACCTATCATATTTATGGGGTATTCTTTTACTGACGAAAATATTCAAAATATTATAGTTGACTTCTTAGGATGTCTTTCAGCAAAACAATTAAAAAATATACGTGAACATTTTATTTTTATTAGTTATGAAAAAGGGCAACAAAATTTAAACGAAATCCAAAGAACAATAACAACCTCTTCTGGTGTAGATATTCCCATTACCGAAATTTGTACCGATAATTACGGACTTGTTTTCGATATTCTAAACAAGATTACGCCTGGAATCTCACCAGTAAAAATCCGCGAAACAAAGCGAATAATAAAAACCATTGTTGATACTAGCATTACAGCTACCGATGCCGAATCGGTTATTGTTGGAATTGATGATTTAAGCCAGATTGATTTAACTTCCAAACCATTAGCTGTCGCTGTCGGATATAAAGAAAATATCTTAAATAAATTCGGATATGGTTTAATTGATGACGAGCTTATTATTGAAGATATATTGTACGATAACAAGCATTTAAATCCTGATTCCATGTGCATAGATCGTTTTAAATCTTTGTCTAAAACACGCTTATTGCCTGTATTTAAATATGTAAAAGGAGCTTCCAAACCACCTGCAGATAATTCCAAATTGCAGATCTACATTAACTTACATAATAGCTATGATAAAATTGTAGTTAAGAATATCACGAAAACAATTAAAAATGTTCCTGTTTTTGATGATTTTGAAGAATTAACAGATTCAATGAATGCTATAGCCGACATAAATAAAAAAGCCGGTCTTCTCCTAAAAAATATTCAATCTTTGTCAACTTCTCAAATCAGAGAAGCATGCAAAAGCATCTTCAGCTTAGACAGAGATGCAGCTGTTAAATCTACACATTTCAAACGTTGTGTAATGTATTTAGATTTAATAGAAAATTATCCAAAAGAAAAAAGCCAGTAAACCCTTTTTGGTATCCACCAAAAATATTACTGACTTCCTTCCTAAATATTGCGAACACTTATCATTCCTGTTATGTGTTCATATTATTAATTTTTCTTCTAATCCAGAATTTTATACTACTAATTCTTTTTGATTAGTACTTTTTAATACTACACCACGGAAGAATAAATGTCAATACTAAAAACCGCTCCTGCACCAACAGGAACGGTCTACTGGAAGAAACACACGCCAATATAATATAACTATATTATATACTTCATTCCGAATCTGGTAGTAGTTGAAATGATGTGATATAGCCTCGTAGGAGATTATATATGAGCTTTGGTGGCTCGTAAGGAACAGGATAATCTTATGAAAGAACTTGGATTTTATAAACTTGCTTGACATTCAATATTTATAATGGTAGGATGGAGTTCAACAGAAATGGTCGTTTTCGAGATGACTAGCAAAAATCCCTCTTACCATGTAAATGGAAGGAGGGATTTTTTCTTTTACCATGAATGAAATAACTAATAATATAGACTATATATTTTATCAAACTTTTGTTTGAAAATCAATTTTTATTTTATTTTTTTAAGTGAATACTTGACAAGACTTTCACATATGATATAATGCTAATCGAATTAGCGAATGACTGCTGTGCGGTCGCGAGAGAGTCTTGGAATTGTATTCCAAGGCTCTTTTTGCATTTAGCAAGCGTTGTGTTCAATAAAAACAAGAATTAAAATACTATAGCTTTACAATAAAATAACCGCTCCTGCGCCAACAGGAACGGTCAACTGGGGAAGCACACGTCAATGTGCTTTAGTAACTCCGAAGAGATACCTTCAAATCCAATAAATATTGTATCATCTTCGGAGCAGTCAATCAATCAGAACTCTTGTTCTGTTGCGTGGCTGTTATTTTTATACCATTCTTTAAAGGAGATGATTGTATGGCAACAGCTAAGAAGTTACCTTCCGGATCATGGAGATGTCTGGTATTCTCACACTATGAGGATGTGGTAGATAAGGATGGAAAACCAGTCATTGATCCGAAAACAAAAAAGCAGAAGCAGAAACGAATCTATGAATCATTCACCAGTGACCTTCCGGGTAAACGAGGAAAGCAGTCAGCTGAAGCGCAGGCTGCACAGTTTCTCGCAGAAAAGGACCGGAAGAAACGTCCTGAGAACTGGACTGTAAAAGAAGCGTTCACTAATTACATTAAATTAAAAGAGAATGTGCTGTCTGAAACCACATTGCGTGGATATGAAACAATCGTAAGGAATCAGATAAAGCAAATCGAGAACATAAGCCTACGTAAGCTGTCCCAAGAGGACGTACAAGCGTGGGTAAATGCAATCTCGATAAAGTTATCACCTAAGACAGTAAAGAACGCTTATGGACTATTCACGGCTGTCATAGGGATGTATTCTCCTGGAACAATATTTAGAATCACTCTACCAGCTCCAAAAGATTTTGACGGATATGTTCCATCTGATGAGGACATCGAGAAACTGATCAAGTACATCGAAGGAACTGAAATGGAAAAGGCTGTGCTCCTTGCAGCGTTTGGAAGTCTTAGACGCGGAGAAGTGTTTGGTCTGACAAAGGAAGATATCACGGGAAACTCTATTCGGATCAGAGAGACACGTGTACGTGGTAGAAAAGGAATCGTGACCAAAGGACCTAAGACACAGAGCAGTTGTAGGCACGTAATCATGCCAGAATTTGTTATCAGAAAATTCGATGATATTGAAAGTGGTCCGCTTGTTAAGATGCACCCGGAAGACTTGTCCAAGAACTTCAAGAAGGTGCTACGCTCTGCCGGTATTCCAGAGTTTCGATATCATGATCTCCGTCACTACACTGCATCCATCATGCATGCCCTTAATATTCCGGATCAGTACATCATGAAACGTGGTGGTTGGAAGTCTGACAAGGTGCTCAAAAAAGTATATCGTGGTACTATTGAGTCTGAGGAAAAGAAGTTTACTGACAAGATAAACGAGCATTTCACTCAAATCATGCAACACGAAATGCAACACGAACCGAAGAAAGCGTGATAAAACCGCCACTTTTAGCGTTTTTCATTTGGGTTCGATTCCCGCCAGGTCCACTTTTAATGAAAGTGTGAAGACTTTAAAATAACGGCATTGCATCTCGTAAGAGGAGATGCAATGCCGTTATTTTTTGAATAATATCCTTACCTCCAAATGGAATGCATAAAACAAAAAACTCTGAGATTCTTGCAAACATTGACTTCACAAAAATCTCAGAGAAAAAAATAATGCCGCAGACCGGAATCGAACCGTTTTACTTAATCTCAAATACTGATAGAAAGGGGCTTTGAAGACTTCATCACGGTTGCGGTGTTCAAAAAGTGTTCAAATGTTTCTCATTCACAAACCGTATTTTTACTTGTAAAATGCTTCAATAGCTTGTGCTAAGAAATCAGCAGTACCTTCACCATATTTCTCATCAGTCATAGACTTAATTCTTTCGTTGCGATAATACTGTGCCTGTGCCATCATAAAACCTTGTTCTTCTTTTATTTGTGAAAACTGCTTCATAAGTAAGCCATATTCTTCAACAACTTCTTGAACTTCCGAAGAATTTACATCACAATTTCTTTTTGCAATTAGTTTTTGCAAAACTGCTTCTATTCGTTTGTTGTAACTGTCAGCTACGTCTTTGCTAATAGGATTGTTGACTACAGATAAATATTTTTCTTTTCCTCCATACCACTCAACAACTTTGGCATAGCCTTTTTGCATTTCTTCTGATGAGACTGCCTCAATATAATGCTTTTTCCATTCTTCAACACTTCCAAACTCTTTGACAGCAAGTTCTTTCATATTGTCGGGCATATGTTCAAGCATAGTTTGAAACATTTCTTTCACTTCTGTTTTACTGAAAATTGCAAAATCCATTTTATTCTCTCCTTTCAGAATATCATCAATGCTGGTAATCAGACGTTCCATACGTTCTTTTTTTGCTACCAACATTTTTCTCTGCATTTGCAAAAGCTGGTTTCTTTCAAGAACCGGGTTATCCATAACAGCTTTGATTTCTTTCAATGGAATATCAAACTCACGGAAAAACAAAATCTGCTGTAATGTTTCCAATGCCTTATCGTCATAAAGCCGGTATCCCGCATCACTTTTTTCTGTTGGCTTTAACAATCCAATTTCATCATAATAGTGAAGCGTGCGAACGCTGATACCTGTTAAATCTGATATTTCTTTTACTGTCCTCATAACTGCTGACCTCCTGTTCCTGATAAGATAACTTTAATCTATGACGTTCCGTGAGAGTCAATAGTTTTCAGTTCAATAAATTGATTTTTCATCTCAACAAGCTGGAATTTGTAATTACATTCCATACATATTGGCATTCTTTACAATCACTCTATCTCCTTTTTCTAATTGTTCCTTAGAAACTCCTCTTAACCCAAGTCCAACATGTTCTGTTTTATATCCACAACCATTTGATTTTCGTTCTTTTGTATGTATATCGATGGTAGTAATTATAGTCTCTAATACACCTCCATTTGTTTTATAAACACACGCATTTTCTCCTTCTCTACACATTCCTGTTGATATGTTTCCTGTGGCAACTGTTCCAACCCCCATAATTGTAAATACATCATCAATAATCAATTCAAAGTCTTCTTTTAAACATAATGGAACATCTAATCTGTTCATATACTCTTTTTCTCGCTCTTTTTTGCTTTTACCAAATAATCCCATAGTGTTTCTCCTTTATAACTTCAAGATTGTCTAATTCTCCCCCCACATTATAGTTCCATTTTCTAAGCAATTCAATAAAAAAGAATAACATAACAACACACCACCTGTGCTGTCTGCTATCCTTTTCGACTTACCACCATTATTCATTTGCTGTCCGTATCTTTCAAAGACTAACGTTCCGCAGGATGCCCAGAGCGACGGTTCCTAACAGGGCGGAGGGTCGGCTGGGCAAGTGGACGGTTCTCTACACATTCCCTATTCTGCCAAATATTCTATCGCCGATTCTCTTCTTCCCTCATATTTGTCTTTCGCAAGAAGTTCATTGATAAAACACAGCAGTTTCTCCGTGTCATCATCGTCCAGTAAATCCATTTTCACCAGTATATCAAGTTCTGTCTGGTTCTTTGGATGTACGGATACTGGCTGGGACATATCAACCACTACTTTCAGCCGATTGGTTTTCTGTGTAGTTTCAATATCCGTAGTCAGTCCCATGACATGGCTTTTACTTACTCCAAATATCTGCGACAGCTTTTCCCATATAGATTCATCTCTCGGTGTTCCATTGCCGTTCTCATAGTTTGTCAGCATACTCTGCGAAATACCCAGTTCTTTTGCCAGTTCCGCAACCGTGATATTGCTTTCTTTTCTCAATTCTTTTATTTTGTTCACGTTCAAGCACCTCCTTCATAAGCACATTATATTTCAAGATTTTCCGTCCGTCAATCTTTTTATCGGATATTCAGATATTTTCTATTGACATTCTGCAATGCTTG
>ERZ773147.1568-NODE-1568-length-23283-cov-4.017694_pt1 | contig 23283 bp, 23 predicted proteins | sample MGYA00580851_ERZ773147 | MGnify/ENA primary metagenome ERZ773147 (study PRJEB29015, sample SAMEA2737818) | human gut metagenome | biome: human gut; feature: human-associated habitat; material: faeces | place: China | collected 2012 ... | reverse complement strand
GCAAGGGTCTGCAAAACCCTCATTCCCCAGTTCAAATCTGGGTGTCACCTCCAGAGTTGAGAGATTCAGCCATTTTCGGTTGAATCTCTCGTTTTTGTTGCGAAAAGTTGCAATTTTGCATTTTCAGTAAGACGGATTTTCTTCAAAATCAGCCCTTTGGGGAAAGGGTTTGTAATTTGGAGGAACCTATGCGAATGGTAAAAATGAAGCCGCAGCAGCTGACCTTGGGCGGAGTGATTCAAAAATTTTTGCTGGTCAAGGAATCTCAGCACACCGGCGAAGAAGCGATGAAAGACTACCGAAACTGTCTCTCCCGCTTTTTACAGCACAGCCGCAACAGCTTGGACGAAGCACAGCTTGAAAATGACGTGCTCACCTTTTTCGCCGCAATCCCTGATACCTCCCCCGCCCGCTATAATAAGCCCTTTCAGAATATCAACGCTCTTTTGAATTGGCTGGTCGAGCAAGGTTATATCAACAAAAATCCTATCAAGGTCCACAAGCTTCACAAACGGCGGGACGATGGCAACATCAAACCCGCGTCCGTTGAATCTCTGCAATGCTTTCTCTCTTCACTCGACCAGAGCACCTATACGGGACTGCGGGACTATGTTATCTGTATGGTGATGCTCGACACGGGCCTCCGCACAAAGGAATTGCTGTCCCTGCGCAACGAAGATTATTGCAGGAACAGCAAAAGCATTACGGTCGATAAATTGACGGCGAAAACACGCATACGACGCGTAGCCTATCTCAGCAGCCACGTCGCCAATCTGGTTGATATGTTTATTTCAAGAAAGCCCGACGAATGGGACGATTGGCTTTTCCCAAACTATGAGGGACACCAGCTCAAGGTCACGCATCTTGACAAGGCGTTTGCCCGTCACAGTCAGGAGAGCGGCATCAAGCTGACACCATATCAGCTTCGGCACAGCTTCGCGACCTTGTTCTTGAAGAACGGCGGCGACCTGTTCAGCCTGCAACATCTGATGGGACATTCTGATTTGCGCATGACAAGACGCTATACCGAGTTGGACGCCGACTATATCTCACAGCAGCATGATAGCTTCTCCCCTGCCAAGCTGCTTACACAAGGAAAACTTTCAAGGCTTCGGAAGGTGTAGCGCGACCGCAAAGCTCGCTGAGGTATTCGGATTGTAATGAGGCCCGCATTGCAATATCTGTTTTCGTCAAAATAGATAATTTTCTGCTCAATTTTTGTGCATATTTAATTTGAGCTAATTATAAATTAAAAATTGCAAAAATAAAATAGATTTATCTAATTTTGATGCAAATGTTAAAGAAAAAAAATATTTTTATTAAATTACTCTTGACAAACCATACACTACATGCTATAATCACAAATACAAAGTGGACAAGAGATAAGAAGCTGTACTAATAGAATATGAACATTGAACGAAGATAATGCTGCGATGATAGACACGGAACAAGCTTTGTTAGGTGCATAAAGCCTATTTTTTAAAACGGTCTTGTCGTTATCGGCAAGGCCGTTCTTTTATCTTCAAATTATTAGAAAAAGGAGTAAAAAAGATGGATATTATTAGTATTTATAACAGAATCATCCTGCACGAATAGGCGCAAAAGGAAAGATTCCCCGCACAGGACTGCAACTGGAAACCCACTCGCTGTGAGGATTACACCTTACCGCCATTCCAGATTCCCAAGAACAGGTCGAAGAAAGCGCAGAGGGAACAGCTTTCCAAGGTCCTTGCCTTTGTAAAGCACGAACGCAATATCCGCGCGGCCGAGGGCTGTACGGTTATGCCTATTCCTACGACCAATAAGCACATGCTTGCCATCACCGGTTCGCCGGCCAACGCCTCCAACCTCATCAAGTTCATGTGCAAAATCGGTCTTATCAGCCCTGAGAGCGAAAAATACCGCTTCGGCAGCAGATATGAGAAGAACAACTACGCCAAGACCTACCGCTATTACTACGATAATGAGCAGAAGCTCCTTGCCTATTGTGAGCAGGAGGGTATCGGTGAGTTTACGACCAAAAACCACGCCAGAAAGAAGGCTGTTCCCACTTGCTCCGAAATTGCTGTTAAGGATGTAGCTATCTCTTCTCACCTAAAGCTCGTAAAGCCAAAGGATTTGTCCCACACAGAATTTGAAGATTACATTTCAGAGCTTATCTACCAACGATACCCACATCTTGAAGCGTATCAGGAATTGGTCGATGAAATCAACGAAACGCATTACAGCGACTATCCAGAGCTTTCGATAAGCTTCAGACTGCATTTCACATGGGATAAGAAGAAAAACTATATCCGCAAGATAGGACTTCGCGCAACAAACAGCTGTGTATCAGCAAGCAATTCCGAAGAACATGATGAAAATTTTCATCGGCTCATCAAACAGGAATTACTGAACAAATATGGACTAAACCTATCCAAAGATGTGAAATCCTCAGTACCAAGAATAACTTTGTCCTTGAATCAACACTACTGGGAGAATGAAACCACAGATATTTATGAAATGATTCTGCACGAATGTGTTCATTCAGGAGAATGTTTCTCCAATGAAACAGTAGTTCAAAAGTTCGCAGAGCTTCGTGAAGTCATCAAAAAGCTGCACATGAGGCGGTATTTTGACACGGAAAAAGAGATACGGAACCATACCCGCAACGCAATGGGGCATCATGTGGAGAATACGGCGGAGGTTGACGCGATAATGAGAGCGTACCAGAAAGCCGTTATCAAAGCCGAGGGCGGAAAGCTCTATGGAACGGAAATCTTCCTGCATGAAAGCTGTATCTACCTCGACGTATTGAAAGAGCTTTTGGACAACGGATTCTTCTGTTGGGAGTGCTACGATGCGTTCTATGCCCGCAAAGAGGGCGTGACACAGGAAGAGTTTGAGAAGTACGTTGAAGCATTGGTCGAGGAAAAGGCCAATGCGTACATCAAGCGCTATGAAGAAATCATGACACCGCAGAGGTTTTCCGAAATCTCATAAGAATAACCGCAGCGCTCGTTTCCTATGTGATTGTAGGGGATGGGCGCTTTGCTTTTTTCTGATGGACTTGAAGTTGATAAAACAAAAATTGCCTTATCGCCTTTCACAGACGATAGGGCAATTTCATTTTTCCAGTCGGAATTTCAGCAACAGATACGGCTCGATTTCAAGGACAGTTGCAATGTTGAACAGCAGCTCCAAAGAAATACCGCGATTCATTCTTGGCGCTTCGACCGATGCAAGGTGTTGGCGGCTGATGTCAAGCATTTCCGCAAGCTGCTCTTGGGAAAGCCCCTTTGCCTTTCGGTAATATCCGATGGCGTAGGAGAGGTTTTCCATGCGCTCGGAGTTGTCAAAATTGTGTTCCATAATAAACTACCCACCTTTATAGATAGTTTACCCAAAATTGGAACAAAACAAAATATCGCAACAAGCTAACTTGACGTGTATCAGACGACATGATATAATAAATGAAACAAAAATGACGTTGGAGGGAAAAATTATGATTATTGCACTTATCTCATCTGTCCTGTTGATAATAGAGGTGTTTGTAACTATTATAATAAAGTTCTTGCCGATACTTGCCGGAATTATTTTTGTTTTGTTTGTATTAAAAAAAATCTACTCTGCTTTGTGTGCATCTTCGCGCTTTTCTTCCTTTTTAAATACTTGTCCGAGAAAGGGAACATCTCCTAAGATTTATGCAATAGCGGGTGCAATATGTGCCATTTTGGCGTGCCTATGTGGACTTGCAAATTATCGGCTCGGAACAATGGTGTATGATTTTGTATACTACTCACGGGTCGGCATTATCTTTTTTCTATTTACTATTGCTCTTTTAGCAGTTGCAATGCTTTTTCAATGCAAGGAGCTGGCTTTTGCTGCTACAGTAATTAAAATTGTGCTATCTCTACTTTATATTATAAAATATGGACTTTACCTATATTTTATCATAGAAATCTTCTCGAGCGTGTGTCTTATGGTGAGTGTATGGAGTTTGAAAGAAAGATGTCCCGTGCAATTTATTTGGTACTATCTTGGTGGAGGTTTACGATTTGCACTCTTTTTTCTTTTATGGACAAATATGTTTTATGGGGTGCAAATGAATCCTATAGAGGCAATAGCAGAACTTATCTCCATGAAATACCAGTGGTTACTACTGATGGATGTTTTTGTTGCGTTTAGTTTCTTCTTTACTGGTATTTGGTGTAGGCACGGGGTTTGGCGTAGTGTAGATGATAGTTATCGGACGCAACGGGAGATTTAGCAGAGGAAAAGCCGTTCTCGGAGCTGCTATAGCTGGTTTCATTGGTCTTGCAGCGACGTATTTAGAAAGGTAATATAAATGAGTATTAGATATGGAACGGTAGAAGTTAATGAAAAATTTTATGACTATGTTGTTGACTGGCTTCCTAAGACAGGTGAATACGTCTGTACAGTTCAGAATTGTCCAAACGCGCATATGATACAGTATGAAGAAATAACAGAAGCAGATATTCGCGCAAAAATAAGTGCAGTAACATGGAAAGCGGAACCGTTAAGTTAGTTCCTCTTATACATCCATAGGCTGAAACTGAGGGAGAGATACAGGGTTGTATCTCTCCCGTTCTCTCTCACCGATGCGACCACACCATGACCGCAATGAACAAAAACGGGAAAAGTGCCGAGATGATGATACCCTCAAAAGTCATGTCAAATCTCCTTTGTATTCTTTGTAAATTTCATCGTAAATGACGTTATGCGGTGCTCCGAGTATAGGGATAGCACCCCTGTCTAAAATCGCTCAGAGCGCCGTTTTTCTTTTTATTTCTCATTGAAAATTAACATCCAAAATCACCTCTCTTTCTCATTCCTGACGAGCCGATAGAAACTGCTCCGTTTTAGTCCTGTTTGCCGCATTGCCTCCTTTGCTGTGATGTCTCCATTCCTCCAAACCATGTAGACCTCTTTCCAATTCTCAGGTCGTTTCAGCGTCGGCCTGCCAAGGTGCTTTCCCTTTGACCGTGCCGATTCAATGCCCTCTCGCTGACGCTGCTTGATGGTCGCGCGTTCCTGCTCCGCTATCGTGCCGAGGACTTCAATCAAGATGTTGTTTATCATTTCCAGCACCCATTCCTGCCCTGTGGGGAAATCTGTCATGGTCGTTGGGAGGTCGATGATTTTCACGCGGATTCCATGCTCCTTGAAGTATTGCAGCTCCGCCTTGATGTCGCCCTTATTGCGGCTCAGACGGTCAAGCGACTTCACAACGAGCGTATCACCGGCGCGAAGCATCGTCGTTTTCAACGCCTGATACCCCGCACGGTCAAGGTTTTTACCGGATTCCTTATCTGTGATGATGTCGCGCTCCGACGCGCCCAACGCCTTAAACGCGGCAAGCTGTCGGTCAAGATTCTGTTCCTTGGTCGAAACGCGGGCGTAGTAGTAAATTCGATTTTCCATCATTTTGTCTCCTTAAAAAAGTGTACAAATAGGCCGGTGGCTTTCCGTACATATCCCAAAAACGATTCCAGACGTTCTCGGACGGAAAAACCACCGGCTTCTTGCCTGTGTGAAAAGGTATACCTTGTGGGATAGGTGTGCTCGAATGAAAAAACTGCGCCCTGTTTTTACAGAGCGCAGCTTTTTCTACGGATTATTGAAACTCAATTTTCAGTTGTTTGCCAAGCCCCGCCGCAATACGGGAGAGCGTTTCGACGGTCGGGCTGCAAGCTCCGCTCTCAATACGGCTAATGTTGGACTGGCGGATACCGGTTTTCTCGGCAAGCTCCTTTTGCGTCATGTTGCTGTCGAGCCTCGCGGCAATCATAGCGCGGATAGCCTCGTACTCCGGTCTCAGCTTTTCATATTCCTCGGCAAATTCAGCGTTGGCAAGCTGCTTGTTCAGATAGCTTTTCAAATCGCTCACGGCTTTTGCCTCCTCTCATAGTCAGCCTTATACTTACGAGCCAAGTCCAGCTCGGTCTTTGGCGTTTTCATCGTCTTTTTTACATATCCGTTCGTCAGGATTATCCTATTGTCTACGACGAAAAAGTAGAATATGCGCGTGATGTCGCTTGCGAACTTGATACGCAGCTCAAACAAACCATCGCCCAAGGCTTTAGAGTACGGCTCACGCAGACGATTTCCGTATTCTTCTAAAATCGCGAGTCCATGCAAGGATTTAGCCCTCATTTTCGCGTCCAGCGAGTCTAAAAAGTTCTCAACAGGAGCTGTGTTATCGGGCAATCGGTAGAACTCTACTTCAAACATAGGACACCTTCTCTCTGTATTTATATTATTCCTTATTTGATATACTGTCAAGCGAAAAATTTTTGGCTTCATCCCGCAAGCACCATCTCCTCGCGACAATCCATACAAGCGATATGGACGCACTTCGTTGCCCGCACAGAGTTACCGCAGCAAGGGCAGACATACTTGCGGCTGCTTGATGTCCTCGGCGGACCTGATGTTCCCGTGCTGTTGTGTGCTCCTGTTCCTGCGACCGCAATTCCGTAGAACTCGTTCCGCGTAATAAGGATATCAGTCAACTCATTTTTGAGAATGAACTCAATGAGGTCATCGCTCGGCGAGGTCAGCGTCCAGCCGTACTTCTCATCATGGTCTACTATCAGACCGTGGCTTTCGGCAATTTCCTTGAAGCGCTTGTTATGATAGGTATTGCCTCGGCTGGTGTCCTTGATGCCGTTGACATGGCAGTAGTAATGGACCATCTCATGCAGAAGTGTGGCGCAGACGTTCTCGATGGGACGGGCAAGCGTACCGGCTCCGATGTTTATCTCGTTGCTGTTCCCCGTAACGGATACCCACGTGTCATCCCGTGTGGAGAAATGCCCGTAGGCGCGAGGCGTGGACTGTATCGTGATGGTCGGTCTTGTAAGTGCATTTTCAAAATAATGTCCGTTGAGCAAATCAAAGAGCTTGTTGAGATACCCTGCGACGCGGTTATACGAAGTCAACTGTTTCATTTTTCTCCACCCCTTTACACGCTGATGGAAAATCGGCGGGACATGACCTGTTTGGTAAAGGACTTGTAGAGGTCAGCATAGGCTTTCTTAAAGGCAGAGCTGTCGAAACGGTTGCTGAGCACAGAAGTCCAGCGGACGATATACGCTCCAGCCTCAAGCTCCTCCAAATCGCGCTGTTCCATTTCTGCCTTGATGCTGTCACGGAGTGCATCTGCTTCCTCTTGCGCGTTGGCAATAAGGCTCTCCCATTCACGGAGTGCTTCGATTTTGCTGATGATTTCATTGGTAGACATGGTAACTTCTCCTTTCAGATTTGAGGTTTATTTTTCATTTTTGGTGCCGATGATACAGGCGATAAAGCCGAGAACAAAGAACTCGATGACCCAGATGTGAATGGGCGTAAGCTGATTGCTGTTGGAGAGATACAGAATGAGGAAAATGGTAAGAACAAAGCTCATGGGGGACACCTCCTTTCGGGAAAAAATAGTGGATATATGAAAAAAGAGCTGCACCGACATCACGAGGATGCTGGTGCAGCTCTTGAGCTTTTGTATGGAATTGAAAAGAAAAAACTGTCGTCTCTTGGCCTCCTATATACCTATCGGGAGTAGATATAGGGGTAGAAAAGGCAACAGCTTTTGATGGGACTGAATTTACATTTTGGAGGGCGGAAACAGATTCGATATAGAGAGGAGTAGGTCTACACGGAGGTCGGCACGATTTATCGCTTTCCGGTCGGGAGCTTTATCCGTTTCGTGCTGAGTTGACTGAGCGGACTGAACTCGTCGAAGTCTTTAATTAGGTCCACGTCATAAATGGCGCAATAATGCTTTGTCATATCAAGCGTAGAGTGGCCCAACAGCTTTTGGAGCGTGAACGCATTTCCTCCGCAATCGACAAGATACTTGCGGGCAAAGGTGTGACGGAAAAGATGGATAGAGGTCTTTTCCACGCCACGTTTCCTATTGTAGTTGGCAATACTGCACCGCAAGCCGTTTTCGGTCATTGGCTGGTCTGCGTCGGATGGAAACAACGGCTCATGTGCCTTCCCCTCACGATATGTCAGATACTCCTGTAAGATAGCGACCATATCAGAGCAAAGAGGCAAAGGTTGAGGACGGTTGTTCTTGACATGACGTGCGAAGAGCACTCTGTTTTCCAAATCCAAATCCTGTATATGAAAGCTGCGTATCGTGCTTGCTCTGCACCCACAGTTTAGAAGAAGGTTGATGATTACCCATGTTCTGTACTCGGAAAAATCACACCGCTTCAGATTCGGCTTCTTGAGCAGAAGCTTTAGCTCGACATCGGTGTAAGGCGTTTTGACCGTTTCCTCCCCCTTGTATGGCTTGAAGGTATAGCGGGATATTCCCTCGGTCTTGCACCAGTTGAAGAACGAGGCCAATGTGACCGTATAGGTGTGGATGGAATTGCGGGAGAGGTTGGCACGCAGCAGCGCTTCAATCAAAGCGTTTAGCGTATCCGCATGAAATGCGGTCATATCCATTTCTCCTATCGAGTAGTGCTTATTGATGGCTTGATAGGCTTGCTGATAGGAGAGGATGGTTTTCTCTCTGACACCGGACGAGCGCTTTGAGGCAAGGAAGGTGCGGAAGTTTTCGTCAATCGTAGTGGCTTTCAGACGTTTTTTCATCGTGCTTGAATCTCCTTTTTCGTTGTAAAATTCAAGCGCGTTGAAAAGACAGAATCAGGGAAAAGAGAAAAAAGAAAAAACCGTCAAAACCCAGCAGTTTCAACGGTTTTCCCCATTTTGGTCCGAGTGACTGGAATCGAACCAGCGGCCTCTTGAACCCCATTCAAGCGCGATACCAAACTTCGCCACACCCGGATATGCTGTTTTGCTGAACTCAGCCTAAATAAGATAGCATATCCCGGCGCAAATTGCAAGCCTTATTTTCAAGTTTTTTTAAAAAAGCGACAAAAACTTTTTGTTTCTTCCTACATTGTTCCTTTCAGGTAGCGATAGTCCATTTTCATGATATTGCGCAGGAAGGGCACGAGCAGCACGGCGTCCGCCGCCATCCAGGCAAAGGGATCGGCGAAGCAGAGGGCATAGACCGCCGCGCGCGGCGCGTCGGAATTGACCGCGCCGCCTGCGATCAGCGGCGGCAGCAGCAGGCACACGCTCACGCGTGCGGCCAGCTCGGCCGCGCCCGCGCCGAGCACGAACTGCGGCTTGCCGATGCCCTGCACACAGTTGCGCACGACGAAGATGAAGCCGAGGAAGAGGTAGAGCGACAGGTCGACATAGAGATAGGTGTTGCCGTAGCGCATCGTCTCCGCCGTGACCTTATCGGGTGAGAGGAAGATATAGAGATACCCGCCGCCGCGCGAGAGCAGCAGTCCAGCTGCGATGGAGATGAGGCACATCGTCCAGACAATGATGAGCGCCTGCACCGTTCCTTTCTTGATGCGCGCGTGGTCGCCCGCACCGAGGTTCTGCGCGGTGAAGCTGGTCATCGCCGCGCCGAGGCCGTTGAGCGGCGTCATAAGAAGATTGTTGAGCTTGTTCGCCGCACCGAAGCCGTTCTGCGCCGCGTTGGAGACCATTTCGCCGCCAAGCGTATCGAACTGCACGATGACGCTCTGCATCACGATGATGCCGATGGCGAGGACAGAGAACTGCAGGCCGAGCGGGATGCCCTGAATGAGATGGCGCGTAACGTCGCGCCTTGTGATGCGCCAGTCCTCGCGGTGCAATCGCAGCTCGGGATACTTCAAAAAGGCATAGAGAAAGCAGCCGAGCGTGCTGATGAGCTGCGCCGCAACGGTGGCGATGGCTGCGCCCGCGACGCCCCAGTGGAACGAGAGGATGAAGAGCAGATCCAGCCCCACGTTGAGGATCGTCGAGAAAAGCAGGAACGCGAGCGGCGTGGCGCTGTCGCCCATGCTGCGCAGGAACGAGCAGATGAAGTTATAGAAAAGCTGCGCGCCGATGCCGCCGAAGAGGATGGCGCAGTAGGTATATGCCGCGCGGTAGACCTCCCCGCTCGCGGGCGTGACGTTGATCCACGCGAGCATGGGGTCGAGCAGCGCCAGCGCCAGCGCCGTGAGAACAGCGGTCAGCGCCGCGGAGAGGACGATCTGCGTCGCCATGGAGCGGCGGACGCCCGCGCTGTCGCGCGCACCGACAAAGCACGATGTCACGGTGCAGAAGCCCGCGCTCGCGCCGAAGGCGAACTGCAGGAAGATCATCGCGAGCGAGGTGGTGTCGTTCACACCGGCGACCTCGCTCGCCGTCAGCGTCTGACCGACAATGGCGGCGTCGCTGATGGAATAGACCTGCTGGAGCAGGTAGGAAACGATAATGGGGAACGCGAACACGAGCAGCGTCTTCCAGCACGTTCCCTGCGTGAGGTCCACGGGCTGAAAGAACGAACGAAGCGAAAACGACGACTGATGATTCATAAGCCTCACCTTTTACCACGGTGTATTTTGATGTCTTTCATACGAGATTGTGATTATAAATTTGTAGGAAAGGGTTGTCAATGTCACTTTTGTCCAAAAAAGTGTGCGCCTCGCGCCGCATCTTTTCTCTTGCGCCAAGGGCGTAAAGGGAGTAGAATAGCGCCGAAAACAAAGGGTGTCTCCCCTTTCGGAAAGGAGCGCGGAACGCGCCATGCTTGCCTTCCTCCTCGCACCGTTTTACCTGCTTTTCAACCTCTATCTGTTCCGCCGCATCATGGGCTGGGTGCGGGCGTGGTTCCCGTGGTTCCGCAAGCGGAAGCATTGGGCCGTGCCCGCCGCGCTGTACGCCTTCTTTGCGCTCTCCTTTGTTCTGGCCTTTCCGCTGCCTGCCGGACGGCTGAAGCGTGCGCTCATGCTCATCGGGAATTATTGGCTCGGCGTGCTGCTCTATCTGCTGCTGGCAGTCCTGCTCGCGGACGGACTGCGGCTGCTGCTCGTCCACGGTCTGAAGCTCCGCTCTCTGCGCTCGGCGCGGATACACCGCATCGCGGGCTGTCTGTGCGCGGCGGCCATTCTTGTGACCTCCGTCGGCGGCGTGATCAACGCCCGCATCGTGCGCGTCACGCCCTATGAGATCACCGTAAACAAGTCCGCCGGCAGTATGGAGAGCATGAAGGTCGTGCTGCTCGCCGATCTCCACCTCGGCTACAACGTGGGCCTTGCGCAGATGGAACGCATGGTCGCGCGCGTGAACGAGCAGGACGCCGATGCGGTCGTCATCGCGGGCGACATTTTTGATAACGCCTGGGAGGCCGTGGAGGAGCCGGAGCAGATCGCCGCGGTGCTGCGCGGCATCCGGTCGAGGTACGGCGTCTACGCCGTCTACGGCAACCACGGCATCGAGGAGCCCATCCTGGCGGGCTTCACCTTCCGAAGCGACGGGAAAAAGCAGAGCAGCCCCGAGATGGACGCCTTTCTCGCGTCCGCGAACATCCGTCTCCTGCGCGACGAGGCCGTGCTGCTCGGCGGCGAGGTTTATCTTTACGGCCGCCCCGACGCGCAGCGCCCGGGGCGCGGCGTCGAGGTGCGCAAAACGCCTGCGGAGCTCGTCGAGGGGCTGGATACGGACAAGCCCATTCTGGTCCTCGACCACCAGCCGCGCGAGCTGGAGGCGCTGGCCGCGGCGGGCGTGGACGTCGATCTCTGCGGGCACACGCACGACGGGCAGATGTTCCCCGGCAACCTCACCGTCCGGCTATTTTGGGAGAATGCCTGCGGCTGTCTCCGCGTGGGGTCGATGCACAGCATCGTGACCTCGGGCGTCGGTCTCTTCGGGCCGAATATGCGCGTGGCGACCAGAGCTGAGATCTGCCCCATCACCATTCACTTTATGAACTGAAAAAGGGAAGCGGTTCAGTGAAAGCCGCTTCCCTTTTTCTTATTTTTTCTCCGGCAGCTCGTTCCAGAGCGTGAAGCCGAGGATCAGCGCACCGCCGGCGAGCTGCGGCGCCGTGACCGGCTCGCCGAGCACCGTCACCGAGACGATGACCGCCACGAGCGGGTCCATGTAGCTCAGCAGAGCGACCTCCTGCCCCGGCAGCTCGCGCAGGGCGGAAAAATACAGGCAGTAGGTCACGCCCGTGTGGAAGAAGCCCACGATGAGCAGGCAGACCCAACCGCGCGCGTCGAGCGTCCCCAGCGATACGCCGCCGGTCGCGGCGACGTAGGGAATGAGAATGACGATGGCGGCTAAAAACTGTAAAAAGGTCCGCTGGATACCCGCGACGCTTCGGATGAACTTATTGAGCAGAATGACCGCGGCGTAGAACGCCGCCGAGGCCGAAGAGCACGCCCCGCACATCCGCGACGCCGCGGACCCCCCCGACGCCGATGACCAGCACCAGTCCCAGCGTGGACATCACGAAGCAGACGATCTGCTTTCCCGTCAGCCTTTCGTGAAAGAGCAGAGGGCAGGCAGCGGTGACGAGCACGGGCGCAAAATAGTAGCTCAGCGTCGCGACGGACACGGTGGTGTAGCGGTAGGCCTCGAAAAGCAAGATCCAGTTCACGCCCATCGCCATGCCGGAGAGGAGCAGCAGCGCGGCCTCGCGCCGATTCGCGCGCAGCGCGAGCTTCTGCCCGCTCACGAGCAGATAGCCGCCGACGAGCAGCGCCGCCATCACCGCGCGGTAAAGCGCCAGCTCGCCCGAGGAAACGGAAATGCCGCGCACGAACGGCGCAAGCGTACCGAAGATAACGGCTGCGGCTGCAAGCATCCCGCGCGCCCTCCGCTGTTCCATGAGTCCTTCCTCCCTGCGAAAAAGAATGTCATCATTATAAAGGCTTCGCCGCAAAATGCAAGCTGCGGAACGCACAAATCGCGGCGCTGAGACGGCGGAAACGACAGCAGAGCGGGGGAGCTTCCCGATGGAAGCTCCCCCGCTTTTTGCGCGCACGGCGCGTTATTCCTTTTTCTGTGCGTCCTCCGCGCCGTTCTTCTCCTTCCGCTCGCGCAGGATGCGACCCACGCACACGAGCGCAAGGAGCGCCCACAGGGCGATGCCCGCCGTCCAGCCCTTGAGGTAGCAGCCCACCGCCATCAGGATCGTAAGCGGCAGAACGATATACAGCGTCCGAATTTTGATCATGGTTTCTTCCTCCCTGTTATTCCAGCTCGTCGAGCGTCATGGAAAAGCTCTCCGCGCAGTGCTCCATAAAGTAATCCAGCTCGGGCAGATGCATCGCGTCGAGCGCGGTGCGGGTCTGCTCGGCGGCGCGGCGGAACTCCGCGTTGCCCGCCTTGAGCTCCTCGACGCACTTGATGTAGGCGGATAGCTTGTCCGCCGCCTTGACCAGCTCGAGCACCTCGCCGTCCGCGCAGTCGAGCACGTCGTCGTAGTCGGGTCTGAGCTCGTCGGGCAGCATGGCAAGGAGCCGTCCGCAGGCGACCGCCTCGACCTTCTTGTAGGCGTCGCGGATCTCGGGCGCGTAATACTTGATGGGCGTGGGCATATCGCCGGTGATGATCTCGCTCGCGTCATGGTAGAGCGCGGCCGCGGCGACCTGTCCCGCGTCGATCTGCCCGCCGTACACGCGGTTTCGGATCACCGCGAGCGCGTGCGCGAGCACCGCGACCATGTGGCTGTGCTCCTGCACGTTTTCGGAAAAGGTGTTGCGCATGAGCGCCCAGCGTGTGATGTAGCGCATCCGCGCGATGTAGGCAAAAAAGTGGCTTTTCATGTCTCCTCCGGTTCCCCGCGCAGGCCGTCGCCGTCGACGGCGGTGATGCGCACGTTTTGCACAGTGTTATGTAACCCTTTCATCCCCACCGTGACGGGCATATAGTTCGGCGCGTGACCGACGCTGCCCTCGCCCCTGTCCTGCTCGAAAAGCACAGGAAAGGTCTTTCCCACGCAGCGGGCGAGATAGCCTTGGTGCATCCGCTCCGCGACGGCGGCGGCGCGCGCCGCGCGCTCCTCGCGCACGCTCATGTCCACCTGCGCCATCGCCGCGGCCTTCGTGCCGGGGCGGACGGAATAGGGGAAGATGTGCATGGCGGCGAAGCCGCACTTTTCAATGAAGGCGAGCGTCTCGCCGAACTCCTCCTCCGTTTCCTCCGGAAAGCCGGTGATGAGGTCGGTGGTGATGGCGGGGTCGTCAAAATATTCGCGCAGCAGCTCCACAGACTCATAATACCGCGCGGTGTCGTACCGGCGGTTCATGCGCTTGAGCGTCGCATCGCAGCCGGACTGCATCGAGAGATGGAAGTGCGGGCAGAGGGTCGGGAGCTTTTTCGCCCGCTCGCAAAATTCCCGCGTCACGGTGCGCGGCTCGAGCGAGCCGAGCCGGATGCGCATCTCCCCGCCCTCGCGGGCGATAAGCTCTAAAAGGTCGATGAGCGTCGTGCCGTCCTTGAGGTCGTGGCCGTAGGATGAAATTTCAATGCCCGTGACCACGAGCTCACGGTAGCCCTGCGCGCGCAGGGCGCGCACCTGCTCCGCCGCCTTGTCCATCGGCAGCGAGCGCACGGGGCCGCGCGCGTAGGGAATGATGCAGTAGGTGCAGAAGTTCACGCAGCCGTCCTCGACCTTGAGCATCGCGCGGGTGCGGTTCGCCATGCCGCCCGCCGGCAGCACCTCGAACGTGCGGCGGCGCAGCGCGTCGTCGATGTCCGCGACCGTCTCGCGCGTTTTCACGGCCTCCTCCAGCCGGTCAAGGAATCGCGCGCGGTCGTTCGTGCCCATCAAAAGGTCGATGCCGAGGCTCTTCGCCTCCTCCTCGTGCGTCTGGACGTAGCAGCCGCAGGCGGCGACCACCGCGTCGGGACTGTTCTTCTTCGCGCGGCGGATCATCTGGCGCGACTTCTTGTCGCTCACCGCCGTGACCGAGCAGGTGTTGATGATGTAGGCATCGGCGGGAGACTCAAAATCCACCAGCTCGTGCCCGCGGGCGGTCAGCTCCTGCTCCATCGCCTGCGTCTCGTATTGATTCACCTTGCAGCCCAGGGTGTAAATACCGATCTTCATGCTTTCTCCTTGCTTTTCGTGGTTTTTCCGCATATAATCATACCATGTTTTCGCTTGATTGCAAGTGCAAAGAAAGGAATGCTTTGCTATGATCTATCTCGACCATGCCGCCACCACGCCCGTCGCGCGCGAGGTGGCGGATACGATGTACGATGTTTTACTAAACGGCAGCGGCAACCCCAGCTCGCAGTATCCTTACGGCGCCGCCGCGAAAAAGCGTCTGGAGGCGGACCGCGCGGTCATCGCCGCCGCGCTCGGCTGCAAGCCGGACGAGCTGTACTTTACCTCCTGTGGCACGGAGAGCGACAACTGGGCCATCCGCCTTGCCGCCCACCAGAACCGCCGCGTCGGAAAGCACATCATCACCACCACCGTGGAGCACAGCGCCGTGCTTGAGCCTTGTAAACAGCTGGAGCAGGAGGGCTATGCCGTCACCTATCTCGCGCCCGACCGTCAGGGGAATATCACCGCGCAGCAGGTCGCGGACGCGCTGCGTGAGGACACGGCGCTCGTCTCCGTGATGCTCGTGAACAACGAGACCGGCTGTGTGTTCCCCGTCGGCGAGATCGCGCGGCTTCTGCGCGAGCGCGGCTCCAAGGCGCTGCTGCACACCGACGCGGTACAGGCGTTTTTGAAGCTCCCGTTCCGCGCGGACACGCTGGGCGCGGACCTCATTTCCGTCAGCGGACACAAGCTCAACGCCCCCAAGGGCGTCGGCGCGCTTTACATCGGCCCGCGCTGCCGCGCGGTGCGTCCGCTGCTCGCGGGCGGTGGACAGGAGCGCGGCCTGCGCTCGGGCACCGAGGCCACGGCGCAGATCGCGGGCTTCGCCAAGGCGGTGGAGCTGCGGCTGGCGGGCTATGAGGAAAAGCTCGCCCGCATGGCGCAGCTCAAGCAGTACGCGCTCGAGCAGCTTCTCGCCATCGACGGCGTGGTGCGCATCGGGAACGGCGACGCCCCGCATATCCTCTCCGTCTCGCTCGTCGGCTATCCGAGCGCGAACGTTGTCACCGAGCTCGGCGCGCAGGGCATCTGCATCTCCGCCGGCTCGGCCTGCCACCGCGGCAAGCTCAGCCACGTCTACGCCGCGATGAAGCTCGACAAAAGGACCGCCGCGGGCGTGCTGCGCGTGAGCTTCGCGCCCGAGACGACGCGCGAGGAGATCGACGCGCTTGTATCCGCGCTCCGCAAGCATAAGGAAACACGCTTCCCCATGCTGTAAATTTGATGCTTCGTCAGCTTCTTTGAGGTTTATTATGTTCTCCTATCTCCGTCAGCCCAAGGGCTTCTACCGACGGCTTTTTCTGCTCGCCCTGCCCATCATCGTGCAGAATCTCATCACCACCTCGCTCGGCTTCCTCGATACCTTCATGGTCGGTCTGCTCGGCAGCGAGCAGATGTCCGCCGTCACGGTGGCGAATGTGCCCATCTTCATCATCCAGCTCATCGTCTTCGGACTGCAGAGCGGGTCAAGCGTGCTCATCAGCCAATACTGGGGCCGCGGCGACCGCGAGAGCATCAACCGCGTCATCGGCATTGGCTTGTGCATTGCCGGCAGCGTCTCGACGCTCTTCGCGCTCATCATGGCGTTCTTCCCGGCGGATGTTCTGCTGCTGGTGACGGACAATCTCCGTCTCGTCGCGATCGGCACGCCGTATATCCGCATCGTCGGCTTCTCGTATATCCTCAATTCCCTCTCGTCCATCTACATCGGGATGCAGCGCAGCATCGAAAATCCGCGCTTCGGTATGCTGGTGTTCGGCGCGTCCATGCTCTGCAATACCGTGGGCAATTATGTGCTCATCTTCGGCAAGCTCGGCTTCCCCGCGCTCGGCGTCACAGGCGCGGCGGCCGCCACGCTGCTCTCGCGCGTGGTGGAATTTGCGCTCGCCTTCGGCTACGCCCTGCGCTGCCGCACCGTGCCGCTCCAATGGAGCGCCCTTCTCCGCCCGGGCCGCGAGATGCTGCGCCGCTTCATCCACTACAGCGCGCCGGTGCTGGCGAACGAAACGCTCTGGGGCGTGGGCTACTCGCTCATCACCGTCATCATGGGCCACATGGCCGCGAGCGGCGACCTCATCGCCGCCTACACCGTGGCGGGCAGCATCGACAAGCTCTCCACCGCCGGCATTTACGGCATCGCCAACGCAGCCGCCGTCATCGTCGGCAAGGAGATCGGCATCGGCAGCAGCCGCGAGAGCGTCGTGCGCATCGGCAAGGCCGTGTGCCTCACGGCATTTCTCTTCGCGCTCGCCCTCGGCGGCGTGGAGCTTCTGGCCTTTCTCACGCTGCTCCGGCCGTATGTGCTGCCGCTTTTCTCCCTCTCGGCGGGCGCGGCGGCGATGTGCGCGGTCATGGTGTACTGCTACGCGGGCGTGATGCCCCTCCACGGCTTTTCGTCCACGATGGTCGTGGGTGTGCTGCGCGGCGGCGGCGACGTGCGCGCCTCGCTGCTCATCGACAACTTTCCCCTCTGGTGCATGGAGCTGCCGCTGATGTGCCTGCTCGGCCTTGTCCTTAAGGTGCCGAACGAGATGTTCTGCCTGTGCATCGCCATCGAGCACCTGGCAAAGACCCCCATCGGACTTTTGCGCATCCACAGCGGCAAATGGGTGCATGACATCACACGAAGCGATTAAAAGGAGCTGCCGGACAAAATGTCCGGCAGCTCTTTTTCACTTTTTGCCCGCATTGATGCGCTTGACGTCGAAGCATGTCTCCTTCAGGATATTCCCCTGCGCGTCCGCGATGGCAAAGGAAACGGTAAAGATCCCTGTTTTGGCGCTGTAGCTGATGAAGCCCGTTTCCCCCGTGCCGGTCGTCCGCACCCGCAGGCCCTGCGGGTAGGAGGCCGAGCCGAGGAGCCGGAACTCCTCGCTGTCGGTCGTCTGAATGACGACCTCGCCGTCGTCGCTGATCGCAAACGAGCCTCCGCCGCCGCTGTCCGTCGTGCCGACGCCCTGGATGAACATATTCTGTCCCACCTCGCCGCTGTAGCGCAGCTTGTCGCTGATGGCCGCCGTCAGCGTGGAGCAAAGCAGCTCCGTTTCCGACAGCTCCATCGACTCGCGGTACGTCCGCACGGCAAAGCGCACGCCCACCGCCAGCATCGCGCTGATGAGCAGCACGATCAGCACCGTACACAGCGTTTCGGTGAGCGTCACGCCGCGGCTGCCACGCAGTTTTTTCATGGCGTCACCCCCGATGAGGTCGTGTCCGTATAATATTGATATCCGTTATCCGTTGTATAGAGCGTGACATTCCTTCTGCCGGTCTTTTGGCTCGTGCCGGAGCCAGCTCCCTCTGCCGTTACGGTCACCGTCTCTTTCCGCTCCGCATTGTAGCGGAAGGAAACGTCCTCGCGCGCGGTGGCGTTGATCCGCGCCGCGGTCACCGCAGCGGTCGAGAGAAAGGCGAACGCCAGCGCCGCGATGAGCACGGAGACCAGCGTCTCCACCAGCGTCTCACCGGCCTTGCTTCTGCGTTTTTTCATGCGTTCCCCTCCGCTCCCTTGGTGATCTTTGGGTTGCTCCAGGTGATGGTCAATTCGTCGATCCTGCTCCAGCCCGCGGTGTTCGCATAAACGTCTGTACTTTCGCTGACGCTTCCGCTCAGCCTGAGCGTCATGCGGCAGTCGTCCGCGTCCCCGGCGTCGGCCAGAGAAAAGGCGATCCGGATATCATAGCCCCCGCTTCCCGTTCCCCGTCCTGTCATGGAAAAGCTTGCCTTGACCGGCGGGAGCGCTTCATCCGGCAGCGTGATGGTGATGGTATCGGTGCAGCCGCCGTTCCGCGCACCGTCCGTGAGCCAGTCTCCCATCAAGCCGGTCGGCAGCTTCTCTGTGGAGGAGCTGCCGGTTTGTACATAGCCTTCGCTCTTCTCGTCCCATTCGTAAGTCGTGGTGGTAGTCTCGGTATACCGCATCTGGTCGATGCTGTCGCGTACGAGCTCCGCCGCCGAGCTGACGGCAAGGTAGTTCTGCTGCGCGGTGCGGTCGCCGTTCACGCGCCGCGCGGCGCTGAGCGCCGCGGAGAGAATGACCGCGCTGACCACCGCCGCGGTCAGGACCAGCAGGAGGGCCATCAGAATGGTCACGCCCTGTTCGTTCTTCAGTTTTTTCATCCCGATGCCCCTCCTTTCCTTTTTACGCCGTGCCGTCGGCTGCCTTCGCCAGCACCGTCACCGGCACGATGCGGCTCACCGTGACCGTCTCGGTCTCATTGATCCGATAGCTCGCCGTGATGAGCAGCGTCGTCTCGCCCGCGCCAATGCCCCGGACGCTCTGCGGAACGCCGTTTTTCCAGACGATCTGTGCAGCGCCCGTCTCGGCATTGGCGACCGTCCAGCTGAGGTCTTTCGTCAGAGCCTTGCCGCCGCGGTCCAGCGCGGCGAGTCCGAGCGGCACCGTCGCGGCCTCATTCACCGTGATCTGCTTCGCGCGCTCGATCTCGTCGCTCATCCGGATCGTCAGCTCCGCGGTGACGCTTACCATCAAGCGCGCCACATGGCCGTCCAGCGCCGCGGTGATCTCCACCGAGCCATTCGCCAGGCCCACCAGCGTCACGCGGCAGGTCTTTGCGTCAAGCGGCTCGAAACCCGTCACCCTTGCGATGCTCTCATTGGTCGAGCGGAACGATTCGGGCGTCAGCCCGTCGAGCTTTCCGTCCTCCATGTTCTCCAGCTTCAGCACCGCGGTAATAACCGCGCTGCCGATTCCGGCATCGTAGTCGGTGATGCGGTCGATCGTCACGCTGCTCTTCTCCCAGACCGGACCGACGAGCGGCCAGTCGCCGTAGTGCAGGTTCGCCCTGCCGCTGTCGGTGTGCTCGCTCGCCTGTGTGAGCACGGTCGGGAACGGGTAGTCCTGCCCGTCGAGCACGGCGATGTTTTTGCCCGGGAAGCTGTATTTCCCGTGGACCTCGGCCTGCGCCTCCTCGACGGTGACCCAGCCGAAGACGCTGTCCCCGTTTTGATTCAGCAGCTCCAGGATCCTTTTGTCCTGCCCGTTCTTCGTGACGTCCTTCCTGCCTGCCAGCTGCTCATAGCTGAGCTTTGTCAGGTCGATCGAATAGCTCGGTCGATGATCTCTTCCACCGATGTATTCACTGAGATACGAAAGATCGCCCTGCAGCATCTTTTCCTTCTCCGCATCGCTCGCCAGGATCGTCGCAAGACTCTTTTTGCCGCAGTAATACTTCGGCAGGTTGTACTGGACATCTGACTCCGCATAATAGTAGCAGTTGGTAATGGTCACGCTCGGCGCCCATTCATAGCGGTCGGCAACACTGCCGATGCGGGAGATCGCCATGATCGTGCCCTGCATGGTCGGCAGCCCCATATAGGTGTAGCAGTTCTCATACTCCGGCCCTCCGTCATCCGTGCCGTTCTTGTCGGAAAAGTTGCGGAAGTTGGAGGAGAAGCCGCTGCCGCCGATTCCGCCGATGTAGACATAGGTCCCCTTCGCGTTCTCGACCTCTGTCTCCTTCTCTGTACTGGTCTTCACGGTGACAAGGCTTCCGCTCTTGTCCACGCGCTCATTAAGCGTATCGCTGCCGATCGTGATCGTTCCGCCGGTGTAGCAATTTGTCACCTTGTACTGCACGCCGCCGACCAGACCGCCCACGCGGACAAAGTTGCCGTATTGAGCTCTGGTCAGTTTGCCGCTGTCGCCGGCCTCGCGGTGTGTGCAGTTGACCTTGATATCGACCACCGCCGAGCAGCTGTTCAAATCGACCTTGGATACGCCGATCAATCCGCCCACCACCGCCTCGCCGAGCTGGAGCGGGTTGGTGCTGTTATCTTCGATGGTATAGCCCGCAATGGCGCAGTTGGCGATCTCCGCAGCGCGGTTTTCAACATCGACCCATTTTCCGTTCGCGTCGTAAAGGTAGTCATACGCGATGCCCACCAATCCGCCGAGCGCGTAGGCGCAGCGGTAGTTACGGTAGTCCGTGCCCGCCGGTGTACTGCGCTCGATCGTTCCGCCGTTGTCGCTGTAAAGCACGATGTTTCGGATCTCCGCGCCCGCCGTCGTGCCGAAAACGCCGACATTGTAGCAGGGCGAGTCGATGTTGATGTTCTTGATGTAGTAGTTATCGCCGTCGTACACACCGCCGAACCAACTGTAGAGGTCTACCGCATAGCCCTCGTTGTTTGGATTCTCCGCCGCGTTGTTAAAAACCGCACCGGCGACGGGATGGAACGAGGTATTTTTCGCGCCGACCTTCGGAAATTCCCGGTGTGTGCCGTTAAGGTCATGCGACTGCTTCCAGCTGCGCCGCGGACGATCCCGCTCCGCCGCACTCTGTGACTGACGGCTCACGCCTTTGACCGTGGCGTATTGCAGATAGGGGAACTGCTGGTAGGTCGCCGCCGTTACCTCGCGGTCTGTGCCGGTCTCATAGGTAAACGTGTAGCTTGAATTCCACCCGCCTCCTACCTTCTTCGACGTGACCCCGCAGCTCCAGTTGATGAACTGCAGTTGCTGCACTGAGCGGACCTGATAGGCCGCCTGGTCCGTACCCGGCTTAGCATCGTCCGCATAGCCGAAGGCGTCCGCGAAAAACGGACAAATCGTGTAGATATACTTTTCATTCAGCGTCCATGTGCCATTTGCCTGGAGCGTATAGCTGCCGCTTCGGCTGTTGGTCTCTGCCTGCAGGCGCAGGCCGGTCTCGCCGGTCTCGTAGGCGGCGAAGGTATACTCCGGCATCTGCGCTCCCAGCGCCGACGCCGCCGCCCTGGCCTCCTCCGTATCACCGCCGTCCATGACGAAGCCGCCGCTCGCCGCCAGCTCCGGTTCCTTCGAGCTGCTCTCCCAATAGTAGCCGTAGCCGTAGGCGGTGATCACGCCGCCGTCGTCATGCGCGGTGCAGAGGGTACTGCCCTCCTTGCGCTCCGTGCCGACAAAGCCGATGTAGGAGAGGTGATAGCCGCTGTTCGCGCCGTCCTCCTCCTTTTCCCAGTAGAACACGCCGACCTCGCCGACATTCGTCGGCACCGGCCAGTCGCCGTAGTGGACGAGTACGCCGCTCGCGTCCTGCATACAGGCGGGATAGGGGTAGCTGTCCTCCGCATTTTTCCGACTATACCGCGCTTCCGCCTCCGCTTGCGTTTCGAAGCCAGACAGCTTGAGCTCCTCCAACTCCGCCGCGGTCATGGGCTGCGCGCCGCCCGCGGTCTCCGCGCTGTACAGCCGGTCCTCCTCCCAGAAGCGGTAGGTGCCGCCGTTGAGGTAATAGCAGTCCTGCACGCTGCCGGAGGCAGTAAAGCCGTCCGCCTCGGCGCCCGCCGAGGACATAGCCGTCGCGCAGTAGGCTCTGCGGATGATGCCGCCGTTGTGCGCGGCGAAGCCGCCAAGCTCTACCTCGCCGCCGCGGACGGTCGGGACATTGATCGCCGCGATGCCATAGCAGCCCTCGATGCGCCCGTCGTTCCGTCCGGCGAAGCCGCCCACGCTGAGCTGCGCGAACACGTTCTCGGCATAGACCGAGGGGCTGCTCACGCTGCACTGCTCCACGTAGCCCTCATTGTAGCCGATGAAGCCGCCGACATAGACTGCGCTGCCGCTGTTGGCCAGCGCCTTGGCGCGGTAGCCCGCGGCCGCGCAGCCGCGCACCGTGCCGGAGTTGTAGCCGACAAGCGCGCCGATGTAGGCGCTCCTGCGCTGGATGCCGCGGTCAAAGCCGACGATCGTGTCCTCCGCGCCGGCAATGAGCACGATGTCGCGCAGCTCGCCCGCGTTGCAGCCGAACAGGCCCGCATAGACCTCGCCCGCAGTCTCCGTGCCGCCGCGCCCGAGACCGTTTCCGGTGATCGGCGCGCTGATGATCTCGTGCCGCTGACCGTTGTAGGTGTGGATGAACGGCTTAGCCGTGCTGTCGCCGATGGGGAACTGGGGGAGGTTCGCCGAGGGCTCGGTGCCGTTTCTGCCATAGTTCTTCCAGTCGTAGCTGACATAGTCGATGCCGCGCTCCTGCACAAAAACGCTGCTCTCATCGAGCCGCTCCCGGTATTCGTCGTAGTAAAGGCTCAGCGCGTAGAGCTGGCGCGCCGTGCGGATGGAAACGCCCGTCGGGCTCTCCACCGTGCCGTCCTCGCCGGGCGTCGTCACCGTGCGGGCAAAGTGCGGCGCGTAGAGATACGCCGCGCCGTCGACCCTGACCTCCTGATAGAAGCTGTTCGGATCGACATATTCCGTATTCACCACCCCGGTCGGCAGCGGCAGGAGGTAATAGCTCCTCCCGTTGTAGGTGACCTGCACCGCGGCATCCGCGGCAAGCATTTCTGTCTTTTGTACCGCGACGCCCGCTGCCGTCCAGGTCCAATAGGTGACCGTGACCGACGCGGTCGGCTTGCTGTCGTAAATCATGCCGTAG